>Ga0055584_100005245_pt1 | contig 12707 bp, 9 predicted proteins | sample OSDHelmetaG_FD_58716 | JGI IMG/M metagenome (GOLD analysis project Ga0055584, IMG submission 58716) | Pelagic marine sediment microbial communities from the LTER site Helgoland, North Sea, for post-phytoplankton bloom and carbon turnover... | ecosystem: Environmental > Aquatic > Marine >... | reverse complement strand
TAGCTACTCGGGGAATCGGAACAATTATTTGATGTACCACGATCCGAGCAGCGATCAGTTTTATTTCATCCCTTGGGGCGCCGATGGCGGCTTCCAGCGCATTCGCCTTTTCAATCCGGAGAATACGGATATTGCCGTATTGGCGGAGGGTGCGGTTGCCAATCGTCTTTACGAACACCCCGAGGGGCGGGCCATGTATGTGGACCGGCTGCGCGCTCTCTACGAACAGCTGTGGGACGAAGACGTGTTGCTGGCCGAAGCGGATCGAATCGGCGCTCTGACCAATGCTTCCTCGTCTTCGTTGGAGCAACAGAGGAGGTTTATCGTCGCGCAGGGTGAAGGCCTCCGCGTGGCCCTGGCTCGTGAAGTTGCGGCATTCCCCGAATGGATTCGCGCCCCCGGCGGGATCGGAGCACCTGAATGCCGGGTCGAGGCAATCGCCCGGATCTCGGGAGAATTCGAGACGGTCTGGTCGAATGGTCCGTCGCCGAGTCCTGCATCGTCTGTGTCCCTGGTTCTCAACGGCGAGCAGCAGCAATGGCAGGGCCCGTTGGTTGCGGCCGGACTGAGTACCCAAGGCGATGGTTATCAGATCTTCATGCTGCGGCCGGGACCGAATGGCCAGTTTTTCGCGATCGCTCTCGAGATCCCGAGAGAGGTATTTGTCGAGGGTGTGACCGAAATGCACGGGCTTGAAACGAGTGTTTTCCTTGCGCTGGTGAATCCGGCAACTCCCGACCAGGTCGAGATTGTCGGCTTCGGGGGGGTCGGAACGATCCGTTTCGATCAGGCCAGCACCGAGGTCGGCGGGCCCGTTTCGGGTTCTTTTGAATCGGAATTTATTCAGATCGGCGGCTTCTGAAGCCGCCTGAAGCCGCCTGAATCCGCTCCCGACAGGCAGGCTAAGCGCCCGCTTGTCGGGCGCGCGATGCCGGAGCTTGGCGGAGGACCATGCCGGCACGAGCACCGGTATGTTCCCCGTCGATCAGGCTGACCTCTCCGTTGACCAGAGTTGCCTTGTAGCCTCGCGCTCGTTGGATGAAGCGGGGCGCGTCATGCGGGAAGTCGTGCACCAACTGCGGTTGCTCCTCGGCGACTTTGGCAGGGTCGAAAACGTTGATATCGGCCCGCATCCCGGAGGCCAGCAGGCCACGATCGTTCAGTCCCATCACGCGGGCGGAGGCTGATGTCATCCGCCGAATGGCCTCGCCCATGGTGAAATGTTCTTCCTGGCGAACCCAATGCGAAAGCATGAAGCTCGGCCATCCCGCGTCCATGATCTGCGAGACGTGTGCTCCCGCATCGCCCAGGCCGGGGAGTACGTTTTCGTTCCGGATCAATTTGCTCAGCCCGGGCAGATTGGCGCTGAACAGGCGCAAGGTAAAGAGCGCTCGGCCTTCCGTGTCGCGCGACAGTTTCAAGAAAGTCTCGGACCAATGTTCGCCGGCACGTCGTGCCTGTGCGAGCAGGTTTTCCCCCCGAGGCTGTGTGTAGTCGGGCTGTTCCCGGTCGCCCATATAGAAAGTCCGTCGCACCAGAAGGGCGCTGAGACGGTTTTTTCGGGCTTCGCGGGTCAGGGCGGCGCAAAAGGCTCCATCATGAATCGCCTTTTTCCGCTCTTCGAGGTTCATTTTCTTGAGACGCTCCCAGCTTTCGCCCCGCACGGGAGGCAAGTTGGATTGCATACCGAAAACAAAGCCCGAGGGTCGGACGTGTGTACACATGGTCAGGTCGCGATCGCCGGTGCTGGCGCGATTGAAGACGCCGTTCCAGAAATTCCCCGCAAATGAAGTGGGGCCCAGGACGGCCGAGCTGAACAAAATGCGAGCGCCAGTTGCCGAGGAGAGTTTGCCCAGCATGCCCGCGCCTGCGCCTACGGCCTGAAACAGGCCATCGCGTTGGCTGACAACTTTTCCGATAGCTTCGAGTTCATCGGTTCGTGCAAACGTCCCCGGGATCGATTCGCCGTCGGGCCCTTTATGGGGGCGAAAGCGGTTGGTGGAAAACCCGATGGCGCCGCCGTCCATCGATTGTGCGACCAGAGAGGCCATCTGTTCGCGCTCTTCGGCCGTTGGCTGTCCCTTCACCGCACGGTCGCCCATCACATAATAGCGGACCGCGGAATGGCCCACGAGGCCCGCGACATTCAGCGCCGGATGCAACCGCTCCAGCGCGTCGAGATAGCCGCCGTAATCTTCCCAGTCCCAGGGCAAGCCGCTCAGGATTGCTTCTTTGGGGATATCCTCGACTGTCTCCATCATACCCGCGAGTGTTTCGCGGTCATGCGGGCGGCAGGGAGCGAAAGTCACCCCGCAATTTCCCATCAAGGCTGTCGTCACACCATGCCAGCTGATCGGGGTCATCATCGGATCCCAGCCGATTTGCGCGTCCAGATGCGTGTGGACATCAATAAACCCCGGCGTCACCAAACATCCCCGGGCATCAATTTCCCGATGGGCGCTGCCCTCGACCTTGCCGAGGGCTGAAATTCGACCGTCCTGAATGGCGACGTCTCCGCGACATGCATCGCTTCCCGAGCCATCGACGATTTCCCCGCCCCGTATAATAATATCGTGAGTCATGTCGAACCTCCCGCTTTGCTGGACCTGGTAATCGGCAGGAATCCTGAAACCGTGCCGGTAGTCCTCGAAGACTCATAGCCGCTGACAGGGCTCGGTGTCACGAGAAATGCCTCATCCGGTCATATTGCGTGTCTGGGTGGCCCGGTCTGATCAGCGCCGGGCCCGGATCTGTTCGCGGAACCTGAAGACGCGGTCAACGTAACCGCGGGTTTCCTTGTAGGGCGGGATGCCCCGATACTCGAGAACAGTGTTCGGACCCGCGTTGTAGGCCGCCAGGGCGAGTCGTGTATCTCCTTTGAAAAGGTCGAGCATTTGTCGCAAATACGCGACCCCGCCGCGCAGATTTTCCTGCGCGCTAAAGCTGTTCTCGACGCCGACCGCGCGGGCGGTTTCCGGCATGAGTTGCATCAGTCCCTGTGCGCCACGATGCGATACGGCAAAGGGGTCGAATCCCGATTCCGCACGGACCACGGCTTCGACCAACGCCGGATCGACGCGCCCGGCTGTCGCGATTTGTTGAATCAGAGCTTGCAGCCTTGGCGGTGCGGTCAGGGATTTTTGGCGCAAGGGTGCCCGCCAGGGGCCGCCTGTTTCTTGAAGAGGGTTTGCCGGAGCCACCGTGTCCAACTCTCGGTCGAAGCCGGGCGGTGCGGATTCGAACTGCCAGCAAAGCGGTTTGCAATTCGGTATGCCGTCGCACGCGGTGCAGTGGATTTCGGCGGTAGCGGGTGTCGGGAGGTTCAGCAGAGCGGTCGCCACGAGGATAAGCAGGGCAAGTGCAGGGCCGGTGGGGGCAGCTGGGGGCATTGCCAAACCCTATCAAAGCGTACGGGCCCCGCACAGCCAATAGTTCGGGGACGTTCCGGTGCCGGATTTTTCCCTGCGGGGACTGACGGATTCTTCCGCGAAGGCGGGAGTGCGATCGATCTTTGGGATCCCCGTGCGGACAGTTCGGCTTGACGGCATCCGTGACTCCGAGGCAAATAGGGGTATCCTGACGAGGAGATCGTTGGTCCAGCATCAACTCGTTTTTCTTTTTCAAGAGAGGTTCGGCAATGTCCAAGGCAAGTTCAGGTTATGATCTGGTGATCCGTGGCGGTCTATTGGTCGATGGAACAGGTGCCCCCGGTTATCGGGGTGATCTGGCGATCGTCGATGGTAAAATTGCCGCCATCGGTGGGAAGATCGATGCTCTCGGCGCCGAATCGATCGATGCCGATGGAGCGTTGGTCGCGCCCGGGTGGGTGGATGTGCACACGCATTACGACGGGCAAGTCGCGTGGGATGACAAGCTTGATCCAGCTTTCAGCAACGGCTCAACGACTCTGATGATGGGCAATTGCGGCGTCGGATTCGCACCATGTCCGCGCGGCGAGGAAAAGACTCTGATCGAGGTGATGGAAGGGGTCGAAGATATCCCGGGCGCGGCATTGGCCGAGGGTGTTCCCTGGGGCGCCTGGGAGAGTTTCAGCGAGTATCTCGACTACCTGCAGGACAGGCCCTATGCCGTCGATTTTGGAGCGCAATTGCCGCATAGCGCTCTTCGACTCCAGGTGATGCGCGATCGAGCCCTTCGCCACGAGGATGCGACCGCAGATGATATCATCGAAATGAGTCGACTGGCCGAGCAAGCCGCCCGCGATGGTGCGCTCGGGTTCTCGACTTCCCGCACGATCTTTCATCGTAATATCGATGGTGAGGCGATTCCGGGAACCTATGCCTCCGAACATGAATTGGTCGCTCTGGCGGAAGCCGTCGCTCGCGGAGGTGGGGCTGTGATCGAGGCAATCACCTCGTCTTCGATTGGAGATATGGACTTTCTCGGAGGTGAGCGGTTCGATACCGAACACGAATTACAATTGCTGGCAGCCATGTCGCGCGCTGCGAATCTGCCCGTCACCTTCACGACCGTACAGACACCGGATCACCCTGAGGAGTGGCGGGAGATTCTGGACTTCGCTTCCCGGGAAAATGCGCAGGGAGCCATCCTGCGCCCGCAGGTCGCATCTCGTCCGATCGCTCTTTTGAGCGGTCTTTGCGGCTATCATGCCTTCATGCACCGACGGACCTATCGGGACGAATTGGCTCAGTTGCCGCTCGAGGAGCGGGCGCGGCGGATGCGTGATCCAGAAATGAAGAAGCGAATTCTCACCGATGCCGATGTGATGCCAGAGCAGGCCGGTGCGATGGAGATGCTCTCGGCCGGTTTTCTGATTGGAGCCGGCGCTTTTTACGTGATGCCGGATGGCTATGACTACGAGCCGACACCCGATATGGCTCTCGCCGCAATAGCGGAGAGCGAGAATCGCGACGTTCTCGAGGTGATGTACGATTACCTTACCGCCAATGACGGGAAGTGGTTCCTGTCTCTGATGGGCACCAATTACGCGGAAGGGAATCTCGATGCTGTCGGGGAAATGCTGGCGCATCCCGAGACGATCACCGGTCTCGCCGACGGTGGCGCTCACGTCAATCTGATCTGCGATGGCACGATGCCGACCACGCAGCTGAAGCATTGGGGCTATCGCCGCAACCGAGGAGACCGACTGCCGGTGGAAATGCTGGTCGAGAAACAGACACGTCGGAACGCTCGGCTCTACGGACTCCATGATAGAGGTACTTTGGAGGTCGGGATGCGTGCCGATGTGAACGTGATCGATCCCGAGAACCTTGATGTGACCCGTCCTGAGGTACACCAGGACTTGCCCGCCGGGGGTGCCCGACTTTTGCAGCCAGTTTCCGGCTATCTGGCGACGGTTCTCGGGGGCGCGATTACCCGTCGTCACGACAAAGACACGGGGGCCCGTCCGGGACGCCTTCTGCGTGGCTCTCAAGCCTGATATGCTCAGCCGCCAGAAGGTGCTGGTTCTCTACCTTCAGACATCGGCTCTGGATTCAGGGGTGGTGGGATGGGCTCGTTACGACGGTACGGGAGAGACGACGCCGATGGCGGGAGATGGAGATGAACCGCCTTATGCTGATGGCGTGGCGGCCCTGCGCGATGGCTGGCGACTGATTCAGGCAAGCCCGCTCTCCCCCGAGCTACCGGGAGCCGAGTTCCGGACTTCGTATCTGAAGTACGAATTTTTCTTCGAGAAGATAGTGGATGTCGATGAGTGAAGATGGGCGCCTGCTGACATCCCGAGAGATGGCTTCTTTCGTGGCTCTCGGCTTCCTGCGGCTGGATCGAGCAGTGCCTGCCCCGGTCAACCGGGCCTTTGTGCAGAGCCTTCCGCCCTTTGAGGCCGGCGGTCCCCACGCCGGGATGACCCATTATGGCCAGGTACTGCAATCCGGGAGTATTCCGACCGTTTCTCCTGGTTGCCCGCTGGCAGAAGCCTACTCTCCGGGATCTCCTCTGGCGGAGGTGCTGTCGGTTCCGGAAGTGCGCGGCGCGATTGGCAGCCTGGTGGGGAGGGACCCGGTAGTCGATCACCAATTTCTCCATATGACGTTTCCCGAGGAAATCTCCTTGGATGGTCGCCGCCGGTCGGTGTCGCAGGCGACGCATCAGGATTCGACGATCGATGTCCGACGAGCGTTTGATATCCAGATTCTCTACTTTCCCGAGGCGGTCACCCCGGAAATGGGCGGCACTCGCTATGTCCCGGGGTCGCATCTCCGCACCGTCAGCGAAAGCAGCATTGGTCGTTACCAGAATCTGCGGGGGCAGAGGCATGTCGTCTGTGAGCCCGGAACGGTCTTCCTCTTTCATCATGGCCTCTGGCATGGCGCCGGACTCAATCAGTCAGACGCGAGGCGGCTGATGTTCAAGCTTCGTCTCGCGCCGACAGCGCGCCAGACGAGACTTTGGGATACCTCGGATCTTGAGCCCGATCACCATCGCCAACGCCCGATTTTCTGGACGGGAGACGGTACGGGTCGCGACCCGATTCATGAGATCCTCACCCGGCTCGAGCCTTGGTTCGAATTGGACACCGGCCGGCTGGAGATCCTGAATCGTATTCGGCTCTGGCGCTATCTTCTCGAAGACGAACGCCTCGATGTCGACTATTGGTTGAGCCGACTCGAGAACGAATACCGCTGAGGAGATTCCGCCTTGCTGCGTTCCAGCTGGCTGGTTGTCTCGAGGTGTCAGGCGATCGGGGCTTCGATCGGAATCGGCCTACAGGCGTTTTGATGGAGAATCGCCCTCGGCTTTCCGTTCACGTCTTGTCTGAAGGGAGCGCTTCTCAGCCGCGCGGGGGCAGACCGTGAACCAGAGTCAGCGATTCCATTGTGGTGCCCGCCCGACGGTGCTCGGATAGTGCTTGGTACTCCGGATCGGCCCACCAGTTCTTGGCGGCTTCCTCCGAAGGGAATTGGAAAATGACCATCCGTCCGGTGCGTGGCGCCTGACCTTCCAGATGCTCCGGATTGTCGTCGTAGGTGTGGAAGCTCCCGCCATGTTTTTTTAAAATCGGGAAAAACCCTTTTTCGTATTCGCGATATTTCACAGCGTCGTGGATTTGGAAATTGGCCACAAGCAGGGCGGGTGCGTCAGACATGCTCAGATATCCTTATCGTGATGGAGTGATGGGTTCGATGGGAAACCGCACGACCTCGGACGAGCGGCCCATCTGCCTGCGGTGTTCTGCACCAAATGGCGCAACTGAGTCAAATGGTTTCGGCGGACCGCGGCTGAGAAATCCCTTCTCCGTTTCGGCGAGCTCGATTGGCGCCTGTCCGATTGTGCCCGGCGATCCTGATTTCCGGTTGTGCTGCCGTTGCGTAAACAGCGGCGATCCGCAAAGTTAAGGCGGTGCGCTATCTCTCTGCGATCCTGATTGCCTGCGGGGCGATGCTCGGTACAGCTTGTACTCAGGACAGTTCGCCGCGGCCCAATATCCTTCTGATCTCGATTGACAGCTTGAGGGCAGATCATCTGGGCAGCTACGGCTATGCGAGGAATACAAGCCCGAATATCGATGCGTTGGCGAGTGAGGGTGCTCGGTTTGTCACCGCGATCGCGCCTGCACCCTGGACTCTCCCCTCGCACATCACCATGCTGACCGGTCGGCACCCGGCCGCACATGGCGTCAATAATACCGACCGCCGATTGGCGGACGAAATCCCGACGCTGGCCGAGGTTCTCCGAGGTCAGGGCTACGCAACGGCGGGTTTTGTCGCAGGCCCCTATTTGCGGCGGGATTACGGCTATGATCGCGGCTTCGATCTTTACGACGAATCGCTGGTCGCCGACGGTCGAGCATCGCATCGGGGGACGACCTCTCCCCAGCTGGTTGCCAACTTGAGCAGCTGGCTGGCAGGGGAGCGCGAAGCGGAACAGCCCAAACCATTTTTTGCTTTTTTGCATATTTGGGATGTCCACTACGATTTTGCACCACCACCGCCTTTCGATACGCTTTTTGACCCGTCCTATGAGGGTGAGGTTGATGGGCGCAATATCGGATTCCTGAAGTCGTCGATGTCCGAGCGTGACCTGGAACACGTTGTCGCGCTTTACGATGGGGAGATTCGCTTCTCGGATCGTGAACTCGGTGTTCTTTTTGAAAAACTGCGGGCTTGGGGCCTCTGGGACAATACGATTGTTGTTCTGACCGCAGACCACGGGGAAGAGTTCTTCGAGCATGGCAAGATCGGGCACCTGATCCATATTTTCGATGAAGCGATTCAGGTTCCCCTGATCGTACGCTATCCGCCGGCGATTGATGCCGGATTGGTGCTGGAGGAGCAGGTTCGATTGATGGACATCGCGCCCACGATTCTTGGACTGGCCGGTATCGAGTCTTCTCGTCTCGGGATGCCGCCGGAGGCGCCTGTGCGGGAGAAGGATCTCAGTCCCTGGCTGCGCGGCGATTTCCTCGCGGGTTCCATTCCCGATTTAGTGGCCTTCCCGGAGAATTATGGTGGTGGTCGCCTGGGAGTCCGAATGAACCAGGGCAAGCTGATTCGCCATAATGAGGACTACTACGAGCTTTATAATGTGCGCCCTGAACTTGGGGAGCGAGAGAGGGAAACCGGGAAGGCCCCCGAAGTCATAGCCGTCCTGGCCGAGTTGATTCAGCAGGAAGCTGAATGGAACGAGTGGAAGAAGGATGGCGCGATAGTCGCGCCATCGATGACTCTTTCGGATCCTTTGCGGGAACAGCTTGAGGCTCTGGGCTATATCGAGCGCTGAGATCGGCCATCCGGAATTGAGGGCTGCCGAGGACTGGTTCGGAGGTGCTAATTTGCCGCTTTCGGGTTATGAAAAATTCGTGTCGAAACCATCGAAGCAGGAACTAGAAGAATTTCGTGCGGGCGCTTCGGCGTGGTTCGCCGAAAACGTCCCTTCTCCTCCCGATTTTGTAATGCCGCTCACGTTTATGGAGGTCGGAACGGACGAGCAGTTCCAATTCCTTTGCGAGTGGCAACGGAAAGTCTACGAGGCCGGTTATTTGGGGGCAGCGTGGCCGGAGGAGTACGGTGGTCGCGGATTGAATCAACGCTTCCAGGAGATCGCTACCGACGAGATGCGCCGGCATCAAAGTCCGATCATGCTCAACACGATCGGTCTGAACTGGGCGGGGCCATTGATTCTCGATATGGGAACCCACGAACAGCGCCAGCGTTATATCAAGGGGATCCTCTCGGCAGACGATATCTGGTGCCAGGGTTTCAGCGAGCCGGACCACGGCAGCGATCTCGGTAACGCACAGACGCGTGCCGTTCGTGACGGCGATGATTGGGTGATCAATGGTCAGAAGATCTGGACGACCCACGGCTCCTACGCCAAGTATATGATCCTGCTCGCTCGCAGCATTCCGGACGCGCACAACAAATATGCCGGCTTGTCTTTTTACCTCGCACCGATGAACGTCCCGGGGATCGAAACACGCCCCATCCGCAAATTGACCGGTGAATACGGATTTACAGAGACGTTTTTCACGGATGCGCGGATCCCCGGCGAATCGCTGATGGGAGAGGAAGGGCAGGGCTGGACAGTCGCGATGCGCACGCTCGAGTACGAACGAAATGCTCGTGGCGGTCAGGCCGGTGGGCTTGCCTTTGTCGCGCCGGATCGCACCGAGGCAATTGATCTGGCCAGACGGGCGCAGCGCAATGGCAAGCCGGCGATCGAAGATCCCGCGATACGAGACAAGCTCGTCGAGCTGATGATCGAGCACCAATCCACCGTGCTCTGTGCGCGCCGTGCCGTGATACCGCCTCTGGTAGCTGAGCGTCCGATGTCGCTGCCTCTTGCCGGAAAGTTGATGACGACCGAATTGGACCGCCGTCTCAACGAGTTTGCGATTTCCTTGCAGGGGCAGGCGGGGGCCTACGGAATTGGTTCTCCGGAAGGTTTGGATCGAGGCCTCTGGCAGCGAGCCTACCTGAATTCCTTCAGTGCCACGATCGGCGGCGGGACCAGTCAGATCCAGACCAATATCGTCGCCGAGCATGTGCTCGGATTACCGAAACATTGAGGAGTCAGTGATGCGCGAACGACACGGCCCCATAGGGTGCAGCCACGAGCAAGCCGACCTTCTCGAGTCAGCGACAAGGTTCTGCGAGGACAAGTCTCCGATCGCGAAGGTCCGCGGATTATTGGAGGACGAGATCGGCTACGACCTCGACGTGTTTGCCGAGATGGGCGATCTGGGTTGGTTGGGGGTCGCGATCCCGGAAGCCTACGGCGGCGCGGGACTTGATCTGGCCGAAGTGGTCCCTTTGGCGGAGCAGATGGGACGTCGTTTGATGTCCGGTCCCTTTGTGCCCACAACGCTGGCCGGGCAGTTGCTGCTGGGCGCGGGAACGAAAGCGCAAAAGCAGTCGCTTCTACCGGCGCTCGCAGGCGGGGAGCCTGCGACCGTGGCGTTGGCCGAACCGGCAGGCAATTTCGATTTGGCACAGATCTCGTGCAGGGCCGAGCGTCACGGCGAGTCTTTGCGGCTCTCGGGTACGAAATGCCTGGTTCTGGATGCGCCGGTAGCAAATTGGTTGATCGCTTCGGTGTCTCTGGAGGGATCTGTCGCGCTTGTTTTGCTCGACGCGGATCAAATCCGGCAGGCAGGTCCTGTGCGCGAAAAAGTCATTGATGAAACACGGCGTTCCTTTCGGCTTTGCCTCGACGGATTGGAGGTGCCCGGATCGGCGCTGCTGGATCCGGTAGCGACGCTGGACGCCTTGCGTGAGGTCGAGTTGGCAGGCGGTCTGCTGTCTGCCGCCGACATGTGTGGCGCCGGGGCAAGCTGTGTCGCCTATACGGTTTCCTACCTGACGACCCGCAAGCAATTCGGACGTTTGATTGGCTCGTATCAGGGGTTGAAGCATCCTACGGTGGAGGCCCATGTCCGGATGGAGCAGGCAAGGTCGCACGTCTATGCCGCGGCGCATACTTTTGGCAAGGGTGCGCAGGGCGAAATTGCGGTGCGGATGGCAAAGGCACAGACGGGGCCGGCATTGGCCTTTGCCGCCGATCGATCAATTCAGTTCCACGGCGGTTTTGGGTTCACCTACGAATGCGATGCGCAGCTATACAGGCGGCGTGCTCTTTGGGGCGAGAGTCAATACGGCGACGCCGTCCATCAGCGCCGATTGTTGGCCGATCTGATGCTTTCAGGGAACCTCTTCGCGGAAGGGGCTCGTGGGGGGCACTTCCTGTAAGAATGCCGCCGGACCGGAACGGTCTCGGCGGCATTGTTCGGTAAAAGAAGACCAACGCGACCCACTCACCTCGGCTGCGGGGGATGAGCCGAAGTGAGGTGAGCCGCGCTGCTCTCCTTCTCTCAGAAGTCGTCGGAGATCGGTGTTCTGAGAGACTGTAATTCCTCCTGCAGCGCTGTGGTTTGGCAGATATGCATCTCGGAGATGCTGGTTGCCGTGTCACAGTCACTCCCGGTGCCCAGAAGCGACAGGCTTGCGATGTCCTCGTCGCTGCACGCTCGAGAAACCTGGCTCAGAGAACGCATGGCGGCAGATTCGATGCTGGAGAGCGCCGACGCATTGGGGCATTCGGTTTCCTCATCCTTCTCGATCTGACGTTCGCATTTGGAGATCTGTTTGAGTGCCTGCTGCATAAGACCGCCGTACGCTCGACCGATTGCCTTCTGGCATTTATCAGCTGTGCCTCCCCGTGCAGCGACATCGGCGCCATACTGCCGTTCGAGTTGAGACGCGACCAGAGTATCGGCATCCTCCTTCAGGCAGGTCTCGAGCTCCGAGACTGTCTGTGCATGAACGCAGCTGCCGGGCCAGCTCGCGCCAAGGGCCGTGACCGCGTCGTCCGAGCATTTGCGACTCAAGTCGATCTTCTGGGTCGCCTTGTCGAGTTTGGCCGCGGCCTTTGCCGATGGGCAGCTGTTGCCTGATTTCAGCGAGGCATCAAAACAGCCACGCCATGCCTTTGCGCTGCTTCGGATATAAGTATCGCGCACCTTGTCGAATCCGGCACGGCATTTTGTGATCGTCCTGGAAGCGTGACCGAGGCTGCTCAGTGAGGATGAAGTCCCCGCGATCAGCTCATCCCAAAGCAGCACATTGACATCCTCGAAGGGGGTCGGTGAGATCAGGGTCGAACTCCAGCTTCCGCCGCAGAGCCTGAGTCGATAGATCTGGTCACCAGTCGCTGCGTAGAATTCCTCGGCACAGCCGCCGCCTGGCGTCGGGTTATAGGTGACGGCCTTGTATTCGGCCGTGCCCGTGGGGATGGAGGTGACCGTGGACATATCGGTCCAGACCCATGTGCCCATCAGCGCGCCGCGGAACAGCCCGCCGGAGGCGGCTACGTAAACAGGCGAGGTCGTCGGGCCATCCAGATCGTAGACGATCGAGGCGTCCAGATTGGCCAGAGTCGTTGCCTTGCTGAAGGTGCCCGTGCCGCAGCCGGTGAGGGAGCCGATTTTGGCGTACAGGCCGCGGTGGTTGGGGTCGAGGTCGTCGTCCTTGCCGACGCCCACCCAGAATTTGGTGTTGGTGAGCTGAATGTCGCGGACGAGCATGGAGTCGCCGGCTGTGGTCCACGCGGGGTCCATCTGCCAGGTCGCGCCGTTGTCGATGGAGCAGGCAACCCCGCCGCCGACGTGCCCGATATCCCAATCGCCGAAGCTGATATAGAGATCATCGGCATTGAATGGTGAAGCCACGATGCTGGTGATCTTGATGGTGTTGTCATCGAAGTGG
>Ga0055584_100005244_pt1 | contig 12707 bp, 6 predicted proteins | sample OSDHelmetaG_FD_58716 | JGI IMG/M metagenome (GOLD analysis project Ga0055584, IMG submission 58716) | Pelagic marine sediment microbial communities from the LTER site Helgoland, North Sea, for post-phytoplankton bloom and carbon turnover... | ecosystem: Environmental > Aquatic > Marine >... | reverse complement strand
ACGTCGATGACTGGCCACGATACACACCGCTGATTGGCGGCCTCAAGAGGGTGCGTTCACTGAGCCACGAACATCTGAAATATCGCCCCCCGGTGAGGGCCCGCGGAAACATCATGCACGTGGACCCTTCACGGAAGAAATTCGTTTTGCAGGACACCCACGCCGGTATCGAAGTGGTGAGTTTTCAGGCAGACTTCGCCTTGCGCCCCGGTGCGCATGTGAGAGTCCTCGGCCACGCCAAACGGGGCGCGGCGGCAACGGTCATCAGTGATGCCACTGTCAGCCGGCTGTCGGACAGCCATATCGCCGATGCCATCGTGCCGACGGCCGCCGGCCTGTCCGCCGGCAGCTACGATGGCACTTGGATTGAAGTGACGGGTGTAGGCCGCCGCATCCAGCCCGTGACGGAGGGACATGAACTGCAGCTCGCCCATGAAGGCAGCAGGATCACCGTGCGCCTACCGGCGGCAATGAAGCCCGGATTCGTAAACGGCCTGGTGGACGCATGGATACGGGTCGTCGGCCTGGCGCAGACACTGCGCAACGGTCGTGGTGAAGCGGATGGAACCGCGATCGACGTTAGCAACAAGGCAGGCGTGACCGTATTGGATACCGCGCCGGCAGTAGCGCAGATCGAAGAACATCCCATTGCCGACCTTGGCCGGGTGAATCCGGGCGAACGATTCACCCGTCGCTACCGAACCCATGGCAGCGTCGTGCTCGCATGGCCTAATCTCGTGTATCTCGCCGATGGCACCAACGCCTTGCGAGTATTCCCGGTGGCTTCCTCTTCAGTTGAGATCGGACAGATCGTCCAGGCCATCGGATTTCCGGACATCGATCCGCCCCACGTAAATCTCGACGATGCCATGCTGATACCCACGGACGAGAATTCTGAAATCTCGCCCCGACCAATCGGTTCGAACGAACGGCTCGCGACCGGAAATCCCAACGAGTTCATCGAAGTGGAAACCATTCTGGTCAAGCAGGTAGCCGGATCGTCTGAAGCCGTTCTGATCGTTCGCTCCGGAGCCGAAACCTTTTCCGCCTCGTTGCCCAAGTCTCTGTTTGATGAACGGCTAATGGCTTTGCTCGAAGGCAGCAGGCTCCGCCTGCGTGGTGTGCTGAACATCGATACCGATTCCAACGGTCGCAACCGCACCGCGCGATTGCTGCTGCCCGATGCCAAAGCGGTTGTGCTGTTGCAGGCGCCACCGTGGTGGACCGTGGAACGCCTCCTCGCCGCCCTGGCGCTGATGGCCTGCGCTGTCACTTTGGCGCTGTTGCGATCTGCCCGTTTGCAGCGCCAGGTGGCCGATTCCGAAGGCCGCCTCACCAGCGCCGCGCTCGCCAGTCCGGTCGCGGTGGTGATTCTCTCGGCTGAAAATGGTCGCATTCTCGAAATCAACGATCGCTTTCGGACCGACTTGGGACTTTTGCGGAAGGAGGATGCCGTCGGGCAAAATCTGGACGGTCTGGGAGTCTGGTCCGACCCGAAATCCCTCAAGCGTCTCCGGCGTATAGCCGCCAGCAAAGACGAACATCTCCACACCACCTGGAAAACCGGAGACGACAAGCCGCGGGCGATGGTGCTGTCAGCCGAAGCGCTCGAGTTCGATTCTCATCCCTGCCTGGTTGTCAGCGGGGTGGATGTCACAGAAAAGGCTGAGCTCATCGAACAATTGCGGGATTCGCAGAAGATGGAGGCGGTCGGACAGCTCGCGGCCGGCGTGGCCCACGATTTCAACAACCTGCTCACGATCATTCAGGGGAACGCAGAAATCATCGAAGAGGAGTTGGAAAAGAATTCTCCCATCCACGAATTCAATGAGGAAGTCGTGCAGGCTGGCACCCGCGCCGCGGAATTGACCCGACAGTTGCTGGCCTTCAGCCGCAAACAGGTGCTGCTCGAAAACAGCCTGGAACTCAGCGACGTCATCCACTCTTCAGTCCGTATGCTGCGCCGACTGTTGCCCGAAAACGTGGAGTTGGAATTTGAGAAAAGCGACGAACAACATTGGATCCGCGCCGACCGTGGCATGCTCGAACAGATCCTGATCAATCTCGCGGTCAATGCGCGCGATGCCATGAACGGGCCCGGCACAGTGAGCCTGGTGATTGATGAAACCGAACTCGATGCCGACGAAGCCGAAATGTATCCGGACGCCGCTCCCGGACACTTTGTCCGTCTGACGGTTTCGGATACCGGCCGAGGGATGGATCAGGCGACCCAGGCCCGCATATTCGAACCTTTCTTCACCACCAAGGACGTCGGCAAGGGAACCGGCCTTGGCCTGTCGACCGTCTACGGGATCATCCGCCAACACCACGGCTGGATCAATGTGACCAGTGAGCCCGAACGCGGCGCCTCGTTCATGATCTACCTGCCGCTGTCAGAAAAGGAACAGCCTGCGGAAACCGACGAAGCACCGTCTGACACCAACCTGCGAGGCGACGAAAGGGTCCTTCTGGTCGAGGACGAAACCGCCGTCCGACGGATTACCGCAAGCGTGCTGTCTCGTGCCGGTTACCAGGTCGTGCAGGCAGAAGACGGCGTGGCGGCTCTGGCGGCATGGAAGAAGCAGGACGGCAACTTTGATCTCCTGCTGAGTGACGTGCTGATGCCCAACAACATCAACGGTGTCGAACTCGCCCACCGTCTTTTCACCATGAAGCCACGCCTCAAGGTGATCTTGATCAGCGGCTACAGCGACGACAACATCGAATCCTCCGACCTGGATCAGATGGGTGCCATCTTCATCAACAAGCCGGTGGCCCAGAACGAACTTCTCGAAAGAATACGCGATTTGCTGGATGCGGCACCCGCCGGCAAATCCTGATTCGCTGCCCACTCGATTCGCCCGCGGCCCATCTCGACAAACCGCGCCGCCTTCCCCAACCTCACGGCACTCATGAACAAGCACGTGTTCCCGATATTGGTCACCCTTGCCTTCGCGTTTCTACAGGTCCACGCCGGAGCTGAAATACGCTTGAGCGTCGCGGATGAAAACGAACAACTGAGCGTCAATCCGAGGAAAGCCGGATGGACCAAGGTCTCAACCGGGAATCAGAAAGGACAGACCATCGCCGTGAACAAGTCCGGCACCATCAAGGGTGTGGTCTTGCTGGTGGCGGACGTGGAAGCTGCCGGAGAACTGACGATCAGCTTGTTCTCCGCGAATGGGGACAGGCCCGAAGATGACGCGATCTTCTCCGGTTCCGCGCAACTGCCCGGAGGCCTGAAAGGTGAAGCCTCACTTCGCGTCGACATCGATCCGCCACTGAAGCTGACCAAGGGCAGCTACGCGCTCGTCCTCTCGTCCAAGAATTCCAATCTGCGCTTCCGCCTGAACAGCGCCAACGGCTATCCCGGCGGTCGCGCCATTCGCAAGAACTCCAGCTCCAAAGGCGAATGGACGGGTGCTGCCGGATCGGGCAGCGACCTGGTATTCCGCCTCCTCGGCGACATCGAGGCAAACAGTGTTTCGGATTCCGCGGAAATGATGCCTCGTTCAGAACGCGCACCCATCAAGCTCATTCAGCATGAAAACCCTGAATTCACTCCCCTGCCTTTTGCGAAGATCAGACGACAACCCAACATCGTCACCGTGATGGTCGATGATCTCGGCTGGAACCAGATCGGCGTGACCCAGACGACCATGGGGACCCATCCGAAGATCTACCGGACGCCCAACCTCGCCAAGCTGGCTGCCGGCGGACTCAGCTTCACCCACGCCTATGCCCAACCGAACTGCGCCCCCACGCGCGCCGCCATGTTGTCGGGCCAATATCCCGCGCGCATCCACAACGACGTCTACGTGGTCGGCAATCTGAACCGGCATGGCCGGGGCGGAATCTCCCGGGAGAAATCAAAGTTCCTTGGTCCCAAACAGACCGAGGATGTCGCTGCCGCAGCAATCACTGTCGCCGAGGCGCTCAAACAGAACGGCTACGCCACCGCCCATATCGGCAAGTATCATGTGGGTGGACATGGCGGGGACGAGACCCTTCCCGAAAACGTCGGATTTGACATCAACATCGGCGGCTTCACCCAGGGCCATCAGCCGGTCTGTTTTGCCAGCAAGAACGGCGATGGCTGGGAGTTCAGGAAACTCGGGCGCGGACATTTCGACCGTTTCGCCGCCCCCTACACTGAAGAGTATCTGACAAAGCACGGTTTTCCCAATTCGTTGCTCGGCACGCCCAAGCATGTGAGCGATGCACTGTCCGATGCGATGGAAGAGACCATTGGCAAATTTGCGACCGGCAAGAAGCCCTTCTACCTCCAGCTTCATCCCTATGCCGTACACGGTCCCGTACGGTCACGGCCCGATCTGAAAACGGCCACCGGAGATGAACTTGCCGGCTTCGTCGCCAGCATCGATCTCATTATCGGCCGCCTGCAGAAGTTGTTGAAAGCAACCGGAACCACTGACAACACGTTGATCCTTTTCACCTCAGACAACGGCGGCACCCACAAGGACAACCTCCCCCTGCGCGGAAAGAAGGGCATGCTGACGGAAGGCGGTGTACGCGTCCCCTTGATCGCTTACTGGCCCGGCGTGATTCCTGCCAACACCGTCACCGACCACCTGGTACATACCGTCGACTACTACCCGACCTACCTGAAACTCGCCGGCGATCGCTGGACCCCGCCAACCAAGAAGCATCCCCTCGACGGCGAGTCCTTCGCCGACGTCCTGCTCAACCCGAATCTGGAGCGCAACCGCGAACCGATCTTCTACCTCTTCCCGGGCTACATGGACTCACGCGCCCAACCCACCGTCGTCGCCATCGACGAGATCGAAGGCCAACGCTACAAGCTGCTCTACTTCTACGAGGCCGACGCGTGGCAGCTCTACAACCTCAGCGACGACATCGGCGAAAAGACGGACCTCATCAAGACGCACACCTCCGTCGCCGCCCCGCTCTCCAGGAAAATCCGCGCCTGGCTCAGTCAGCAACACCCGACCTGGAAACCCAAGTATCCGTTGCACAAGGCAACCGGTGAACCCGCCGGACCTCCTCCGCTCCTCTGATACCGACAAGCTGATCTCCATTCCCAACGAGAACGAGTAGTATGCTGGAAGGATGGAATGCACCCGCGCTCGGGCCGCGAAACACCTGACGACGGCAAACGAGACGAGTCGTAGCAACTTGAGTTCATGCCGGCACTTCAGTATGGAAAAACCATGCACTTTGCCTTCTCTCTCCTTTCGGCGTTTCTGATCTGTACAACCGTTCCTTCCGCGGCTCAGACATCGTCCACATCGAAACCGCCTGAACTCAGGGCCTTGAAGGATTCGGTCGGTATCTGGGATGCCAAGATCGAGGTATGGCCGCAGGGACTGAATGCGGCGTCGATCACGTTCACGGGCGTGGAAACTGTTAGCGCCTACGGCAAGCATTGGATTGCCTCCGATTTCGACTCGGTTTTCTCAGGCCGAACGAACCGGATCCATTCCATCGTCGGGTATGATCTGGATGAACGGAAACTGGTCGGCAAGGTCATCGACTACGGTCCTTACGCGGCGCGCATGACCGGTGAATACGACAGCAAATCTAAGACCGTCCATTGGACGACCAAGGTCAAGGATCCGTCCGGCAAGCCGATCGTCCAGAAGACATCGATCACCCAGAAGAATGCGAACGAGCGGGTGCTGGTGCTGTCAGTTCCGAAGAAAGGAACCAAGGATTTCATCAAGTTCATGGAGATCAGGTTCACAAAACGGAAATAGCGGCTGGCGTGGAGGCAGTGCCGCGGGCGCGTCCGCATACAGCAAGCAAAGCCCCACCAAGACGGATTGGAAAACTGCAGCCAACCGATTCGCCCAGAGGTGTGTTTGTCATCCCACTTCATGAACTGATGCTCGCGCCAACTCATCCATTTCGGATTGCCAGCGTGTCGGATTGCCGGAACGGTGGGTTTGCGATGAAACCAATCCCGTTCTTCCTCGGTGCCCTTTGTGCCTTCGTGGTTCAAGCCACCGCCGCTGACAAACCCAACATCGTCGTGCTGTACGCGGACGATCTCGGATACGGGGATGTGCAGTGCTACAACCCGGATCGGGGCAAGATACCGACGCCGCATATTGATCGACTGGCGGCAGAAGGGATGCGTTTTACGGACGGGCATTCATCGTCCGGAGTCTGTACGCCATCGCGCTACACAATCCTGACCGGACGCTACCATTGGCGCTCCCGACTGCAGCGCGGGATCGTGAGTCTGTGGGGCGCGCCGCTGATCGCGCCGGATCGCTTGACCATCGGCGGACTCGCCCAACAGCAGGGCTATCACACCGCCTGTATCGGCAAGTGGCATCTCGGTTGGAACTGGCCGATTCCCGCGGACAAGAAGAAACTGTTCCGGACAACCGGTTATCGTGGAAAGAAGGATATCACCGCCACCGATGAGCATCGGGCGGCTTGGCGCGAGGTGTTCTCGCAGCCGATCTCCGGCGGTCCGATTGCAGTGGGCTTCGACGAATACTTTGGCACGGATGTTCCCAATTGGCCGCCGTATTGTTTCATCGAGAACGATCGCACGGTGGGAATTCCTTCCGAGTTCGGCGATCCCAAATTGTTCGTGAAAAACCAGGCCAGCCAACAGGGGCCCGCGCTCAAAGGCTGGACCTTGGAGCCGATTCTCCCCGCCTTGGGGAATCGTGCGGCAGCCTTCATCGAGCGCGAAGCCAAGACCCCCGCGCCGTTCCTGCTTTTCCTCCCGTTCACATCACCGCATACGCCCCTCTCGGTGAACGAGGAATGGAAAGGAAAGAGCGGACTGAATCTCTACGCGGATCTGGTCATGGAAACCGACGCGGTGGTCGGTCAGGTACTGAAGGCCTTGGAGAAGAGTGGCGCAGCGAAGAACACCCTGGTCATTTTCACCAGTGACAACGGCTGTGCCCCATACATCGGAGTCGCAGATATGGAAAAGAAAGATCACTACGCGAGCGGGCCGCTCCGCGGCTACAAGGCAGACGCTTGGGAGGGAGGGCACCGCGTGCCGTTCGTCATTCGTTGGCCCGGCGTCGTGGAACCCGGCACGATCAACAATCAACTCGTGCACCAGGCCGATCTGCTGGCCACCTTCGCGGATATTCTTGAAGTCAAACTCCCGGACAATACCGGCGAGGACAGCTTCAGCCTCATGCCTTTGCTGAAAGGTGACAACACGCCGGTCCGCGAAACGTCTGTGAGTTGTTCGATCGGTGGGGTGCCCAGTGTACGGGACGGTTCATGGAAATACATCGCGGCGCCCGGATCCGGCGGTTGGGGCAAAGGCGGTGACCAAAGTCATCCCGTCCAACTCTATAACCTCGCGAATGATCTCGGTGAAGAAACGAACCTGGCCTCGGCCGAGCCCGAGCGACTTGCCGATTTGAAAGCCCGGTTCGAAAAGATCATCACCCGCGGTCGCAGCACCCCGGGTAAAGCACAGAACAACGACGTCAAGGTGACCCGTCATCCCAAGCAGCGTTAGTGCCCTCTACATCGCGGCTGGCCGAGCCCGCGGCCTCCTCTACCCGCCCAACACAACTCTCTTTCAACGCGGCGGCGACGATGGCGCCGGATATATGAGATAGATCACCAACGCGCTCCGCCGGGCCCGCTCGTGCACCTTCGCCGGAACCGTCTCGAATCGAATCCGGGTCTTGCGCAGGCGGGACTCGAACTTCTGGTCACGCCCGGCCGACCAGATTGCCAGCCGCCCCTCCGGTTTCAGCGCACGCCGGAGCCGGGAGATTCCGGCATCGTTATACAATGAGGCGTTGCCTTGCGCGACCATTGCCACCGGTCCGTTATCAACGTCCAGGAGGATTGCGTCGTAACTCCCGGCGGGAGCTCCTCCAATCACTTTCAAGACATCTTCATTCAGGGCCGTTACGCGTGAATCATCCAGGCACTTTCCGTTCAATTCCCGCAGGTGAATACGGTTCCATTCGATCACCGCGGGCAACAGCTCGACCACCTCGATCTCCGCCTTCGAACGCAGAGCTTCCAAAACACTTCGCAACGTGAAACCCAGGCCCAAACCACCAATGAGCACGCGGCAGATCGGCCCATGAGCGATGTGTTTCACCCCGACCTGCCCCAACAATTCCTCCGAAGCCGACACCTTGGAGTGCATCAACTCTTTCCCGTCGAGAAAGATGCTGAAAGCACCGTCGTGTTCAAACAGAGCCAGCGTCCCGCCATCGGGAGTGTTGGACTCGGCCAGTTTGATTCTTGGTTTCACTACCGCCGGAAGATGAACAACCGGGAGTCGAATTGAAACAGTTAAGCGTGCGCTCACCGATTGACGCCACCCGCTCCTGCGCTTTGACTCCTCCGATGCTGCAACGCGCATTCCTGACATTTTTCATCGCCGGCCTTGGTATCCTCGCCGAAGGGGCATCCGGTACCGCGCGACCCAACGTGCTAGTCTTTCTCGTGGACGACATGGGAGTGATGGACACCTCCTTGCCCGGTGCGGACAAGGGATTCTACGAGACGCCAAACCTGGAGAAGCTCGCAACTGGCGGAGTGACCTTCCGCAACGGCTACTGCGCACACCCACGTTGCGTGGAATCACGTTTCTCCATCCAGACCGGTCGTTCGCCGTATCGTAATGCCGCCCAGACTTCGCCCACCGGCAAGGCAATGGCTCCGCATCCAACCTTGGGCGAAGCCTTTCGTGAGGGCGGCTACGCGACCGCGTTCTTCGGCAAATGGCACCTTGGCAAAACAGACGCGGAATTCCCCCACGGACGCGGCTACGACCACAATATCGGCGGTTGTCACGCCGGCGCTGTCGGCAGTCATTTCTTTCCATTCCACCTCAATGCACGAACCGGGAAACCCGGCAAAGAAGGACCAATCATGGGGTTGGAGAAAGGGGTGCAGGGAGAGAACGTCACCGACCGCCTGACGACCGAAGCCGAGAAATGGATCCGGCAGCAGGTCGCCAAGGGAAACGGCAAGCCGTTCTTCGCCTTCCTCTCCCACTTCGCCGTCCATACCCCGATTCAAGGCAAGCCCGAAGAAATCTCACATTTCAGAAAGAAAATCCGCTCGCTCAATCCCGCAGCCGGAACGGATGGCTACATCAAGGCCGATGGCAGCAGCAAGAGTCGCCGCGATCATCCCGTCTATGCCTCGATGGTGAAAACTACCGATGACAGCCTCGGCCGCATGATGGCCCTGCTCGATGATCTGGGCATCAAAGAAAACACCATCATTCTCTTCACCTCCGATCATGGCGGCCTCTCCAATCGAGGTCCGAAAAGCAAACGTGAACTCGCAACCTCCAATCTCCCCTACCGCGCCGGCAAAGGACACCTCTACGAAGGTGGCCTGCGAGTTCCCTTCGTGATGAGCCATCCGCAGACGATCACAGCCGGATCCATCACCGAAGAGTTCGCTGTCGGCACGGACATTTTCCCGACCCTGCTGGATCTTTGCGACCTGCCGCAACGGGCAGAGCACCACGTGGACGGCGTCAGCCTGGTCCCCGCATTGAAAGGCGATGCTCCGAAGCGTGACCGCTACTTCTGGCACCACCCCCTGCCCCGCCCCACGCAGACGGGCGACAAGGCCGTTTCCATACATCGGGAAGGAAAGTTCAAGCTGGTGAAATCCTACTTTCCCAAGGTCGCCTACGAACTTTACGACCTGAAACGCGATCCCAACGAAGCAACGGACATAGCCGGAGAAAAGGCTCCCCGCGTGCAGCGCATGGCAAAAATTCTGGAGGAGCAACTCGTCTTAGCTGGTGCCCCGGATCTCCGGCAGGACTGGAAAAACAAGAAAATCATCGCACCCGTGTCCGTGAAGAAGAAGCTGAAGCCTTAGGCCTCCTGCACAGGACCGAGCGCACCCAACTCTCAGATTCGGGTTGCGAACCTAGCTAAATCCGCAAGCATTCGCCCGATCCACATGCAGCTGCTTCAGTTCATATCTCTGTTTCTCGCCTCGTTCGCCATCGTGGAAGCCGGGCCGTCCGAATTTCTCGAACGGCATTGCATTGATTGCCACGACGCCGAAACGAAGAAGGGGGAGCTGGATCTGACAGGGATGCAATATGATCTGTCGGTCGCGAAGCGGCGCGCAAAATGGGTTCAAATCCACGACCGGGTGGCGAAAGGCGAAATGCCGCCGAACGGGAAGAAATTGTCGCCCGCGCATCGGACGAAGTTTGTGGCGGGTCTATCCAACGCATTGCACCAGGCGGACCTCACGAATGTGCGCACCGAGGGCCGCGGGTCGATACGGCGAATGACGCGAGAGGAGTATGCAAATAATCTGCGCAACATTCTCGCCCTACCGGATCTGGACGTGATGGACAAACTGCCGGCCGATCGCGATGCGCACGGTTTCACTCGTGTATCCAAGCTGCTCGACATGTCGCGCGTCCAGTTGGCGGGTTATCTTGATGCGACGGAAGCAGCACTGAAGCAGGCGGTGGCCAGTGGGGTGAAAGCGTTGCCGCCGGTGAAGAAGCGTTTTACCGGCACCGATCTGTTTCCCGCCACCACCTCCTTTGGCGGCCGGGAGGCGATGTTTTTCATTCGTAACAATGTGATGCTGAATCTCCCGAGTAGTATGCTCAAGAAGATGCCTCGTGCGGAACAGGTGTCGGAGGACATTGAGGCGGCGATCTTTCGTTCGGCGACGTGGCCCTACTTCGGTTATCCGCGCGGATTCCGGGCACCACACGATGGACGCTATCGCGTTCGTTTCTCCGCCCGAGCCGTACGCCAGTTGCAGGACTATCGAATCGTACCGGCCTATGATCCCTTGCCGATGAGTTTTCGGGCGCGGCAGTCTTCCGGGCCGGACGTATCCGGCGATGTCCGCGAAACGGGCGGTTGGATGGATCTGAAACCGGAGCAACAGGAATTCGAGACCACCGTTCTGCTGAAGAAGAAGGAGGTGTTCGAATACAGCCTGTTGGGTTTGCCGGTACCGTTCATCCGGACGGACAATGGCTTCTACTACGATTACCCTCCACGACAACGCGATGGTCATCGTGGCGCGGTTATCAGCTGGATGGAAGTGGAGGGCCCTCTCTCTGAAGGCGAATGGCCACCGGCTTCGCACCAGGTATTGTTTGGCGACTTGCCGATCAGGGCCGCGGCGAAGGGCTCCGACTTCGGCGTCAACGTGCTGTCGAAACACCCGTCCAAGGATGCGGAACGACTGTTTCGACGCTTTGCCCGACGAGCCATCCGGCGCGATGTTTCCGAGGAGGCGGTTCAGCGCTATCTCACACTGATCAACGAAAAGCTGGCGAGCGGTGGTTCATTCGTCGAAGCAATGATCAAAGGATACCAGGCCTTCCTATGTTCCGGCCACGTGGTGTATCTCCCGCCGCAGTCGATTGCGTCGCGACTTTCACACCTGCTCTGGAGTTCTGGTCCCGATGAGCAACTGCAGAAAATCGATGCGCACGATCTTCGTGGTGAAACGGATCGCCTGATCGCTGACGTCCGCTTTGAGAATTTCGTGAATGATTTCACCGTACAATGGTTGGAACTCGGTGACGTCCGGCGTGACGAACCGGACAACCGCCTCTATCCGGAATACCGCAAGGACGACTACCTCATCGCCTCCATGGAGAAAGAGACCCGAGCGTTCTTCCGGGCGATGGTGCGCGAAAATCTTCCGGTCACGACGCTGGTGGATTCAGAGTTCACGTTTGTGAACGATCGGCTCGCCCGGCACTACGGACTTCAACACGTCGCCGGATCAAAACTACGCCGCTTCAAGCTGCCCAATTGGAGTCCATACGGCGGTTTGTTGACGCAGGCCTCGATACTGAAACTGACTGCCAACGGCACCACCACCTCGCCGGTCATCCGCGGAGCATGGGTCATGGACAAGATCATGGGCGATCCGCCGCCGCCTCCACCCAAGTCCGTTCCGGCCGTCGAACCGGACATTCGCGGTGCCACAACCATCCGTGAGCAGCTCGCAAAACACACGAAGGACAAGTCGTGCGCCGCCTGCCACGCCCGTTTCGATCCGGTGGGTTTCGCCTTGGAAAACTTCGATGTGATGGGCGCCTGGCGCGACCGCTACCGCTCGATGAGCACCGGCGAGAAAATCACGGGCTATGATCCTGCCGGGCACCCCTACACCTACCACATCGGCAAGACCATTGAACCACATGGAAAGTTGCTGAACGGGAAGGCTTTTGGGAACATCGGTGAACTCAAGCAACTCCTCGCTGCCAAACCACGCCAACTCGCTCGCAATCTTCTGCACCATCTCACACTCTACACGACCGGCACACCGGTACGCTTTTCGGATCGGGACGAGATCGAAAGTATCTTGAATGCCACGAAGAAGGGCGGTTACCGCGTCCGTGATTTGTTGCATGGTTTGATCGGCAACCGGATATTCACCGGCAATCACTGACATGGCTGCACCGTACATCGCCAAATCGCATGCGAGCCGACGACGCTTCCTCCGGGGTGTCGGTGTCGGCATGGCGTTGCCTCTCCTGGATTGCATGACACCGGCCTTTGGCAATACCGCTCCCAAGATCCCGCAGCGCATGCTGCTGATTTCCAACAACCTTGGCGTATTGCCCGATCCGTTCTTCCCGAAAAATGCCGGCAGCAAATACACGCTCTCGCCGTACCTCGAAAAGCTGAAGGACTTTCGCGATGACTTTACAGTGTTCAGTGGTCTCTCGCATCCAAATGTCTCCGGTGGTC
>Ga0055584_100005243_pt1 | contig 12713 bp, 13 predicted proteins | sample OSDHelmetaG_FD_58716 | JGI IMG/M metagenome (GOLD analysis project Ga0055584, IMG submission 58716) | Pelagic marine sediment microbial communities from the LTER site Helgoland, North Sea, for post-phytoplankton bloom and carbon turnover... | ecosystem: Environmental > Aquatic > Marine >... | reverse complement strand
CCAAACAGCCCAAACTGAACATCGTGAACATGGCGGGATGTGGCAAAGGCCAGTTCCGCAAGGCCTATGAGAACTTCCTCGCCAATGATGCCAGCAAGATGAGCGGGCGCATGTTGTCGATCTATGATTCAAAGGACAAGAATTCGGGCTCCTGCAAGGAGACCGGGGCCAAGTCGGCCCAACTCGCATTTGAGGAAATCGTTCTCGAGGTCGGCGCTGGGCAGGACACCTTCTACACGCCCCGAAAAGCCTGAATGGAGAAAGTCACCGCCTGGGCAAAAGCCGCCAAGGGCTAGCTCAGGAAAAACCAATCTGGCCAGCCAGCGCAAGCGTGGCGATGAGCGCCACGATCACCGCTTCAAGCAGACAGGCCACCACAAACAGATAGAGGCCGCGACGAATCTCCGCGCTCCCGATGCGGGCGGAAAATTCCCCGCCCACCCAGGGCTGATCGGTGGTTTTGCCGTTGTAGCTTCGTGGCCCCGACAGCGCGACCCCCAGCGCGCCAGCCATCGCCGCTTCGCTCCAGCCCGCATTGGGGGAGCGATGCTTGCCCCCGTCCCGCGCCATCACCCGAAAGGATGCACCCGGACGCCCCCGGGGAACAAAGGCGCTGGCCAGCACAATCAACACGGCCGCAATCCGGGCGGGAATGTAGTTGAGCAGGTCATCCAGCCGCGCGGCGGCTTTCCCGAAGGCGTCATGACGTGGCGTGCGATAGCCGATCATCGAATCCATGGTGTTGACCGTCTTGTAAATCAGCAGCCCCGGCAGGCCGAACAGCAGATACCAGAACACCGGCGCCACCACCCCGTCGGCAAAACTCTCGGCCAGACTTTCGATTGCGGCCCGCGAAACCCCATGTGCATCAAGTGTATCCGGGTCGCGCCCGACAATCATCGCCACGGCGGCACGCCCCTCCTTGAGACCGTCGCGATCGAGTACCCATGCGACCGCACGGACATGATCAAACAGGCTACGCTGTGCGATCAGAAAGGTGACGGCGACCCATTCGATGATCCAGCCTTGCGGAAACAGACGCGCCAGATCATGGAGGCCCCAGCCGATCGCGACCGCCAGAACGATCATCAACACGGCCACCACCAAACCGCGGACAAACCGTGTGCGGGCGCTGCGATTCTCCCGGTTGAGACGACTGTCGAACCAGCCCGTCAGACCCCCCAGCAGGGCAACCGGATGGGGTAACACACGAAACAAGGACCCGAACTCCCCCACAACCGCGTCAAGAAGCAGCGCGAGAAAAAGGATGACAGGAAGCGCGATTCCCGCAGTGTCCGGACTGAAAATCATGGCGACATCCTGCGAGGCCGGAGCGCGCCGCGTCAATCGCGTGCCCGGGCCCGGCCGAACCACCTTATTCATCCTCGTGCCCTTGGCCCGGTCGTTCGGACATGGTCTATTGCCCTCTCACAGGAGAGAATTATGGCGAACGATTTCGGAATTATGGTGTGCGGTCACGGCAGCCGTGACGAAGGTGCAGTACGGGAGTTTGCGGTTGTGGCCGCGGCTCTGCGGGCGCGTTTCGCAGACCAGCATGTCGAGCACGGCTTTCTGGAATTCGCTACCCCCATCATTCGCGACGGGCTCGACAAGCTGGTCGCCAGAGGCGTGAAACGCATTTACGCGGTCCCCGGCATGCTGTTTGCCGCCGGGCACGCCAAGAACGACATTCCCTCGGTCCTGAACACCTATGCGACCCAGAATCCCGGGGTCGATATCATCTATGGCCGGGAACTGGGCATCGATCTCAAGATGATCCGCGCTGCCGGGGATCGCGTAATGGAGGCCGTCGCGGCTGCGAATGCCCAGCAGGGCGAGATTCCACTACACGAGACCATGCTGGTGACTGTCGGACGTGGTGCCTCGGACCCGGACGCCAATTCCAATGTGTCCAAGGTTTCGCGCATGCTCTGCGAAGGCCTTGGTTTCGGCTGGGGCGAAACCGCCTATTCCGGTGTGACCTTTCCGCTCGTCCAGCCAGCCCTCGAGCACGCCGTCAAACTCGGCTACCGGCGGATCGTGGTGTTTCCGTATTTCCTGTTCACCGGCATTCTGATCAAGCGCATCTATGATCACACGGACATGGTCGCAGCGAACCACCCGGATATCCAGTTTGTGAAAGCGCCCTATCTGAACGACCACCCGCAGGTGCTCGAAACCTTCGCCGACCGGGTCATCGAAATCGGTGAAGGCACCAATCTGATGAACTGCCAGATGTGCAAGTATCGCGAGCAGGTCCTCGGGTTCGAGACCGAAGTCGGGCTGGCCCAGGAAAGCCATCATCACCATGTCGAGGGGATCGGCACCGGCAACGACCATGATCACGGGCACAGTCACGCCCACGCCCACGCCCACGCCCACGCCCACGATCATGACCACAATCATGATCACGGCCATCATCCCTATCCCCATGCCGATCACCCGCACGGACCCAGGACTCTCCCCGCCGAAGGCGACTAACGGGGACCGGACGCGCACGCCATGACCAATGTCAGCTACGACCATATTCGAGATCCCGAAGCGATCTACGCCGCATCCTTCGCCGCCATCCGTTCCGAGGCAGACCTCACATCCATCCCGGATGATTTGCACGACGTTGCCTTGCGGGTGGCCCATGCCATTGGCGATGTTGCAGCCATCAACGATCTGGTCTGGTCGGACGGGGCAGGAACCGCCTGCTGCGAAGCGTTGTCCAAAGGTGCACCCGTGATCGCAGATGCGCGCATGCTCGCGGACGGCATCATCCGCAGCTCTCTCCCAGCCGATAATCGGGTGATCTGCACTCTTGGTCTGGGCAATGTGGCGGGAAATGCCGTGCGCGATCACACGACGCGATCCGCCGCCGCAGTGGATTTGTGGGAAAGTTTTCTCGAAGGTGCCGTTGTTGTCATCGGCAATGCGCCGACAGCGCTCTTCCGGCTGCTGGAAAACCTGGCGGCGGGCGGACCCAGACCTGCTGCGATCATCGGCATGCCGGTCGGGTATGTGGGGGCGGCCGAATCCAAAGCCGCGCTGGTTGCCGCAGCCCCGACGCCGTTCATCGCGCTCCAGGGCCGCCGTGGTGGCAGCGCCGTGGCCGCGGCAACCATCAACGCCCTGACACGTAATGCGGGGAATACGGCATGAGCGCCTGGCTCAACATCGTCGGGATCGGTGCCGGGGGTCCGCAGGATCTTCCCGGCCCGGCGCGCGCGCTGATCGCCAACGCCGAACTTCTCGTCGGCGGCGAACGGCATCTTTCAATGGTCGACAACGACACGGCCCGAAAACTTGCCTGGAAATTTCCGCTCGACGGAATTGTGAACGAGATCAGGGCCGCCCGCGATCAGTGTGTGGTGGTTCTGGCCACGGGCGACCCCATGTCCTTCGGGATCGGCTCCACACTTGCCCGACATTTCGCACCCGGCGACATGACGATCATCCCCGCGCCCGGCGCATTCAGTCTGGCCGCCGCACGCATGGCGTGGCCCCTCCATGCCTGCACCTGCCTCACCCTTCACGGGCGCCCCCTTGAACTGCTGAACTATCACGTGCTGCCCGATCGGCGCATGCTGATTCTCAGCCATGACGGCACGACCCCCGGGAAAGTCGCCGAGACCCTGTGCCGTGCCGGGTTCGGCCCGAGCCTGATGACCGTATTTGAAAACATGGGCGCAGCAAATGCATCTGTTCGCACAGGCACCGCAGAATCCTGGGATGCGGCTGATATCGAAAATCTGAATACCATCGCCGTTGAATGTCAGGCCGGACCGGCGGCGCGCTTCTATACCCCCGTGGCAGGACTGCCCGACGATGCATTTTTGCATGATGGCCAGCTCACCAAGCGCATTGTCCGGGCCGCGACGATGTCAGCCCTGGCGCCCCTGCCCGGTCAGCATCTCTGGGATCTGGGCGCCGGATGCGGCTCAGTGGCCATCGAATGGCTGCGGGCCACACAGGATGTTCAGGGTCAGGGCGCCCGGGCGAGTGCGGTCGAGCGCATGCCATCGCGCAGCACCCGGATGGCCCAGAATGCGTGCCGGCTCGGCGTTCCGCTCCTCAACATAGTCACCGCCGAGATCGCCAGCGCCTTGCCGGACCTTGATGATCCCGATGCGGTCTTCCTGGGTGGCGGCGCGTCCGGAGACGGATTAGTCGAGACCATCTGGGAACGGCTCAGGACCGGTGGGCGCCTCGTTGCCAATGTGGTCACCCTCAAAGGCGAACGGACACTGCTGGAGTCCCATGCAAAGCTCGGCGGTGAACTCACACGGATTTCTGTCAGCCATGCAGAGCCCGTTGGCGCCCTGACCGGCTGGCGGCCCGCAATGCCGGTCACCCAGTGGTCGGTCGTGAAATCATGACCGGTACGGCAATCGGGATTGGTGTCGGACCCGGCGATCCCGAACTCATGACTCTCAAGGGCGCGCGAATTCTCGCAACTGTTCCTGTCGTGGCCTATCCGGCCCCAGAGACAGGCGACAGTCTCGCACGCCGCATCGCGGCCGCCCATCTGCCCCCGAGTGCGACCGAGATCGCCATCCGAATGCCGCTTTCCTCCAATCGCTTTCCCGTCGAAAGCGTCTATGACCGCGCCGCAGACGAGATCAGCGGCCATCTCGCAAACGGACGTGATGTCGCAATCCTCTGCGAAGGTGACCCCTTCTTCTATGGATCCTTCATGTATCTCTTCGCCCGACTAGCCGAGCACTGGCCGGTCGATGTGGTGCCCGGCGTATCCTCGCTGACCGCCTGTGCAGCCGTCTCAGGCAAGCCGCTGGCCGCCTTGAACGATGTTCTGACCGTCCTGCCCGCCACGCTGCCCGATGACGTCTTGCGCGAAAGACTGGCCGTCACCGATGCTGCGGCCATCATCAAGGTGGGCCGGCACCTGCCGCGGGTCCGCGCCGTGCTGGACGATTTGGGTCTGGCCGGTCACGCCGAGTATATCGAGCATGCCACCATGGCCGATGAGAAACACAGCCCGCTGTCCGAACTCGAAGATGCAAAAGCACCCTATTTCTCGATGATTCTGGTTCATCACCGGGGGGCCGCATGGGCGTAGAAACACCCATCGCAATCATCGCCCTGACGGCTGCAGGCGGCAAACTGGCACAACAAATCCAACGCGGGCTGCCCGATGCGCAGGTTCATGGGCTATCCGGACGTGTCGAAGACTGTGACACCACATTCACGGACACCGGTAAAGCGCTCAGAGCCCTGTTTCACGACGGCTATGCAATCATCGGTATCTGCGCGGCCGGCATCCTGATTAGGGGCCTGGGCACGAGCCTCTCGAACAAGCACATCGAACCACCGGTGATTGCAATCTCTCCGGACGGCGCAAACATTGTTCCCCTCCTCGGCGGACATCATGGCGCCAATCGTCTGGCCCGGGACATTGCCACGCTGACCAACGGTATCGCCGCACTAACAACCGCGGGGGAAACGATTTTTGGGGTCGCACTCGATGATCCGCCACCGGGCTGGACAGTCGCAAATCCTGCCCGCGCCAAGGATGTTATGGCCGACATCCTAGCCGGTGGCAAACCCAGTTTGATAATTGAATCCGGTGAGCCGGACTGGTTGTCACCAATCCCACTCGACCATGATAGCACCTGGATGATCCGCATCTCGGATCGCTCCATTACACCCAACCCGAATGAACTTCTTATTCACCCGCCCAGTCTGGTGGTCGGTGTGGGTTGTGAGCGCGATTGCGCACCGGATGAACTTCGTGAACTGGTTGTGGAAACTCTCGCAGATGCCAGGCTTGCTCCCCAATCCGTCAGAGCGATTGTTTCCATCGACGTGAAAGCCGATGAGCCAGCAGTCCACACTCTGGCCGAAGGTCTCGGCGTTCCGGCACGATTTTTCAATGCCGCAGAACTGGAGGCGGAATCACCCCGTCTTGAAAACCCGTCCGACATTGTCTTCCGCGAAGTCGGTGCGCATGGCGTCTCGGAAGCGGCCGCGCTCGCCGCCACAGGCCCAAAGGGCATGCTGATCGTCGCAAAAAGAAAATCCCGCCGCGCCACTTGTGCGGTTGCCCGCGGCCCGCATATCGACGCACGCCAGATCGGGCGGTCGCGAGGCCATTTGTCCATTGTCGGCACCGGTCCCGGCGACAAAGCCCACCGAACCCCCGCGACGGACACAGCTATCGCCAGGGCTCAGGATATCGTCGGCTACGGGCCTTATCTTGATCTTCTTGGCCCGTCGATTGCTGGCAAAACACGTCATGATTTCGGTCTTGGCGCGGAGATTGATCGCTGTCGTCACGCCCTAAACCTGGCCGGACAGGGACGCGATATCGCCCTTGTATCCAGCGGTGATCCCGGTGTCTTTGCCATGGCCACGCTGGTTTTCGAACTGCTCGACCAGGAGGCCCATCCGGACTGGCAACGCATCTCCATCGATGTCCATCCGGGTGTGTCGGCAATGCAGCTTGCCGCAGCCCGTGCCGGTGCGCCGCTGGGACATGATTTTTGCGCCATTTCCCTGTCCGACCTGTTGACGCCATGGCCGACAATTCAGGAACGGCTCAGGGCGGCGGCGGAAGCCGACTTCGTGACTGCGTTCTACAACCCGCGCAGCCGCAAGCGTCATCACCAGATCGAAACAGCCCGCGACATTTTCCTGGCCCACCGGCCCGTCGACACACCCGTGATCATTGCCCGAAATCTGGCGCGAGAGGGTGAATCCGTGGAGATCATGCCTCTGTCGGAACTGCAGGTAGAATCCATCGACATGCTGACCGTGGTGATAATCGGAAACTCGCAATCAAGACAAATGGCTTTGGTGGGGCGGAGCTGGGCTTATACGCCGCGCGGCTATGTCCAAAAGAACATCGGGAAAACCGGTAGCTAAACGCTCAGATACTGTTGCGACGATCAACTCGCGCCCTGTCGCGGGCGCTCATGAAACCGAACATCCGGACAAATTTGTCTCCATCGGCGTCACAGGCATATCCGGCCACAAAAGTATCGGGATCCTGATTGTCCGAATCATAGCCGGTTGAGCCTTTGATCCGCTTCACAAAGCGAAATGCGACACAACCACCATCCGTCGCCAGAAATCCAAAGGTTCTCTCACCTCCGGCCTCCAGAATGACCGGATCGCGCGCCTGCACGGGCGTCTGCGAAAGAAACAAGCGAAAGGCGACTTCATCGCGCGCGCTGTCGATCGAGATGTGATTGAACCAGGAATCAAAAAGGTGCTCGACCATTGCCACGCGCGATTCACCGGCGAAGTAAGCCTCGTGAACCACCGAACCGTTGTACCGCAGGCTTCGCTGGACACTGTCGATCTGCGGCAGAAAGAAGGGAATATTGAAATTGGCTTCGACCAAATCCACCGCGACCGGGTCGGAAAGATAGGCTTTAGACCCGCCCACCGTCTGAAATTCGGTCCCCGGTGCGCAGGCCGTCAGCAACAAGCCGCCGACAACCGTCAGAAAGTGACATTTCCGCATCTGTCGCCTCAAATTTCTCATGAAATATCATAGGCCCGACTCCGGCCTAGTCAAAGTCGCGCGCCGGGATGTAAGACATGGGCATGACTGTTTTCTTCATTGGCGCCGGTCCTGGCGCGCCCGACCTCATCACATTGCGTGGCCGTGACCTGATCGCACAGGCCCCTGTTTGCCTCTACGCCGGTTCACTGGTGCCTGTCGAAATACTGGCCCATGCGCCCGACAACGCCACGATCATTGACACGGCGCCGCTACATCTCGATCAGATCATCGCCCATATGGCCGGTGCCCACGCCATCGGTCAGGATGTGGCACGCGTCCATTCCGGAGACCCGTCCCTCTATGGCGCCATCGGTGAACAGATGCGCCGTCTGGATGTTCTAGAAATCCCGTATGAGGTTGTGCCGGGTGTTCCGGCCTTCGCGGCCGCGTCAGCGGCACTCTGCCGGGAGTTCACCCTGCCTGATGTCAGTCAGACGGTCATTCTGACACGCACCTCGGTCCGCGCGTCAGACATGCCGGATGGTGAAGAACTCTCCGAACTCGCCAGATCACGCGCAACGATGGCCGTGCATCTGTCGATCAACAATCTGGCCAATGTGGTTCGGGATCTGACCCCGCATTATGGAGCGGATTGCCCGGTCGTGGTGGCCTATCGTGTGAGCTGGCCGGATGAAAAGTTCATCCGCGGAACACTGGAAACCATTCGCGATCTGGTCAAGGAATCTGGAATCACGCGGACAGCCCTGATCCTGGTCGGCCCGGTCCTTGCCGAGGAAATGTCGGATGAGGCGTTCACGGACAGCCAGCTCTACAGCGCCAGCCATCACCATGTGTTGCGTCCGCACACAAAGAAAAAGGCCTAACGCTCACCCGCCTGTTGCAGGAGCTGGATGACCTTGCGGGACCGGCCTTCGCGCGCCAGATCCAGTGCGGTCCGGCCGGTAAAATCGGAAATCCCGACATCCGCCCCTGCCGCAATCAACCTCGCTACAATACGATCATGACCTTGCTCAGTCGCGGCCATGAGGGGTGTCCGGCCATCACGATTCTCACGATTGATGCTGGCCTGGTAGGACAGCAACAACTCCACGACGTCATCATGACCGTTGGACGCAGCGTAATAGAGGGCGCTGTTGTCGAGGTCGTCGACAATATTGGTTTGCGCCCCGACCTCGAGAATCAATTCCAGTGATTCATAGCTGCCCTGAATGGCGCCCCAGATCATGGCCGTCCGGCCTTCTGTGTCTGCCCGTGACATGGGGTGCTGACGAACGATAAGTTCGCGCACCTTTTCGATGCGATTCTCATAGACAGCCACAATCAGCGGATCTTCGGCAAAAATATTGGTCTGTGCTGCCCCAAAAGACGAAAACAGCAGGCTGGCGAGAAGGACCGGACCGAAGACTAGTTTGTGTATTTTCATAACGATCCCTGTTTCGCGCGCTGACCTGCCTTCGTCAAGTCAGGACTTCCAGCAGCCACGGCATGACTGCTTCGACCGACCGGACAGTGGGTCCCTCTGAAGGTTTCGGTCGGGCAATCATGACGACAGGTCGGCCCAATGCACGTGCCGCCACAAGCTTGGCCTGCGTCATATCACCACCCGAAGCTTTGCAAACAAGTACGTCGATTCTATGACGTTCCATCAGGGACTGTTCGGAATCCACGGTGAAGGGGCCGCGTGCAGCAATCAACTCACAATTCACCAGTGGAAGCGGATCTGTCGGCATATCCACCATGCGGACGAGAAACCTTGTGTCCTGACAGGTCGCAAACGCAGCGAGTTCGCCTCGCCCGATTGTGAGGAATGCCCGCTGCCCGAATTCGGGCAGCCGGGCTGCAGCCTGCCCGGCATTCTCCACCATGTGCCATTGATCTTCTGCACGTTGCTGCCAGAGCGGTCGATCAAACAGAAGTCGTGGCACTTTAGCCTGCAAGCAGGCTGTCCGGGCATTTTCGGAAATCTGGCTAGCGAAGGGATGGGTGGCATCAATCACGACAGCAATCCCCTCCTCACGCAGATAGTCTGCCATTGCGTCAGGCCCGCCGAACCCGCCCACACGCAACGAACCCGGAAGAGCCGGTGGCGCAAGGGTCCGGCCTGCCAGAGAGGTCGTCACCCGAACGCTGTCCCCCCAATGTAAGACAATTGCCTGCGCGATCGCAGCGGCCTCGGCGGTTCCGCCAAGGATCAGAACCTTCGGAGACTCAGGGGCCGACATATGACAAAACGGTCCCGTCACGGGCCACGACAAGCACATCAACATCCGCCGTACCCGCCAGGGCTGCCCGGCACACTTCGCGCGACCCACGCGCGATATGCGCACACAGGGCTTCACCCAGTCCTGCCTCCTGCGCAATCACGAGAACAGCGCCAGCCGAAACCGCGCTGCGTGCCGCGGCAACGATCCCAGGTGCCGCCCCCACATGCGCCAGTTTCTCAGCCAGCGCCCCCACATCGACCGATGATCGGCTGGAGTGCAGATCCATATGACCCTCGGCAAGCTTCGACAACTTCCCAAACCCACCTGCAATTGTCAGGCGGAGCACCGGATGAGCGCGCACATATTTCAGAAGAGCACCGGCAAAATCGCCCATATCGATCACCGCGCGCGTCTCCAGCCCGTGATGAGATTCCACAGCCGTTTCCGACGTGCGGCCGGTCGCGCCGGCCACGTGATCGATTCCGGTTGCACGGGCAACATCCACCGCCCGGTGGATGGAATGAATCCAGGACGCGCAGGAATAGGGAATAACCACACCTGTCGTCCCCAGCACGCTCAGCCCCCCAACAATTCCAAGGCGTGGATTCGCCGTCTTCTCCGCCAGTGCCACCCCGTCCGGGATCGACACGGTGACCAGAACGTCCGCCCGCACGCCGAATTCCGCGGCAATCTCGGTCAGGGCACCCGTAATCATCTCACGGGGTTTGGGATTGATCGCGGGCTCTCCCGGTGGGATCGGCAGGCCGGGAAGCGTGACCGTTCCCACGCCCGGCCCGGCAGCAAACTGCACCCCGGCTCCCGACTGACACGGCGTGACCGTGCAGGAAATTTCCGCGCCATGTGTGACATCAGGATCATCACCAGCATCCTTGATCACCGTCGCCGTCGCAGAATGAGTCCCGAGCTCCGGCTTGATCAGACGAAATTCGGCGCGCTGTCCGCGTGGCAGCCGAATGGTGACCGGATTGGGAAAGGTCCCGCTCAGCAATGCCTCGTAAGCCCCTTTCGCGGCTGCGGTCGCGCAGGCACCGGTCGTCCAGCCACGCCGCAGTCCCGCGCCATTGAGGCGTCCGGTATCCTGATCTTCATTGAAACTCGTATCTTCCATCCACCCATCGTAGCCCCCCATGTGGTTGCCCGGCCAGCGGTCCGGCGTTAGCTTCTAAGAATGGATTTAAACGAACTCTCGCTGCCGCCATTCGAGCGTGGCTGGGTCTGGCTTGTGGGCGCTGGCCCGGGCGATCCGGCCTTGCTGACCGTGGGCGCACTGCATGCACTGCGCAGCGCCGATATCGTTGTGCACGATGCGTTGGTGGATGCGCGAATTCTGGAAATGGCCCGCCCCAATGCCGAGTTGATCTACGCAGGCAAACGTGGCGGCAAGCCATCTCCCAAACAACCCGACATCTCAGCGCGACTGGTCGCGTTGGCCCGCACCGGGCGCAAGGTGTTGCGCCTCAAGGGCGGAGACCCGTTCCTGTTCGGGCGCGGGGGCGAAGAAGCGCTGGCCCTGGTGGCGGCCGAGATTCCCTTTCGGGTGATCCCCGGAATTACGGCTGCGGTTGGCGGGCTGGCCTATGCCGGCATCCCGATGACTCATCGGGCCACCGCAACGGCCGTCACCTTCGTCACCGGGCACAACCTATCAGGCAAGGTGCCCGATAACCTCGACTGGGCCGCTCTGGCGAACGGGGCTCAGGTGCTCATCTTCTACATGGCGCTCAAGCATATTGACGAGATCGTCGCGCGGCTACTCGCTGCTGGCTGTCAGCCCGAAACCCCTGCCGCACTGATCGCCGATGCCACGACCGAGCGCCAGCACATCGTGGAAACCTGCCTTGGCGACGCGCCGCAAGCCGCCGCAGGCATGTCACCCCCGGCCCTGTTCGTGGTGGGAGAGGTTGTTCGCCTGCGTGACGGGCTCGACTGGCTGGGTGCCTTGTCGGGCAAGGTGCTCGATCACGACCCGCTGCGCCATGGTGATGTGCGCGATGCCGGCTGATCCTACCTTCCCGCTGGGAAACCCTGATTCTCCGACGATGATTACCCGGATCATCTCGGCCGCGCTGGTTCTCTGTTCGATCCTCTTCGTGTTCGGATTTTCGATCCTCACCGGCCGCGACATGGCCCTGCCCGAAAAATTCAATGCTGCGGTGATTGTTCTGGGCGTGCTGGCCGGCCTGTTTCATCTGTTTGGTGTGGTGCCGCAGGGGCGGCACATGCGGGCTTTCGCCAGTCCCGTTGTGGCCTGGCCGGTGATGATCGCAGGCATTGCGACCCTGATAACCTCATGACCCAGACCTCCGGCCTGATCATCGCCGCACCCGGTTCGGACAGCGGCAAAACCGTTGTGACCCTCGGATTGCTCCGGGCTTTGCGGGATCGCGGCCAGCGCATTATTGGCGCCAAGGCCGGACCGGACTACATCGATCCGCTGTTTCATGCTGTTGCCAGCGGCCAGCCAGCCTTCAATCTCGATCCGTGGGCAATGCGCCACGACACGATCGCACGGCTTGTACAACCCGATCATCGCGGCGGCGAGATGATAATTGCCGAAGGCGTGATGGGGCTGTTTGACGGCGCCAACCTGCCGGGCCAACCGGATACCGGTTCCACCGCTGATCTGGCGGCATTGACCGGCTGGCCGGTTTTGCTTGTGGTGGATGCAGCACGCCAGGCCGCCAGTGTTGCAGCCCTGGTTTCCGGCTTCGCGAACCATCGACGCGACATCACCATTTGCGGGGTCATCTTCAATCGGGTTGGTAGCCCCGCCCATACCCGGGTTCTCCAAGACGCCATGGCCGTCACGCTGCCAGACATTCCGGTCATGGGCACGATCCCCCGCAACGCCGAACTGATGCTGCCGGAGCGCCATCTGGGGCTCGTTCCCGCCCACGAGCATACGGAAATCGAAACCTTCATCGCGGGTGCCGCACGAATCCTGTCCGAGGCTGTCGATCTGGACGCGCTGGTAACGGCGACACGACCCTGCTCCCTCCGTCCCGAAAATT
>Ga0055584_100005242_pt1 | contig 12713 bp, 9 predicted proteins | sample OSDHelmetaG_FD_58716 | JGI IMG/M metagenome (GOLD analysis project Ga0055584, IMG submission 58716) | Pelagic marine sediment microbial communities from the LTER site Helgoland, North Sea, for post-phytoplankton bloom and carbon turnover... | ecosystem: Environmental > Aquatic > Marine >... | reverse complement strand
TGCTGAAACGGCGGTGTGGCCGGCCGCGGTGAGTTCGCTCGCGACCGCGGCGGCGCCGTCGACATCGATGTCCGCGACCACGACGCGCATGCCCTCCGCCGCGAATGCCCTCACCAGCGCCGCCCCGAGGCCCGAAGCGGCCCCGGTGACGACCGCGACCCTGCCTTCGAAGTGCTTCATCGCCGCCCTACCCCGCCATCGTGAGGCCGCCACTCACCGAGAGCACCTGCCCGGTGACGAAGCCGGCATCCGGACTCGCAAAGAACTCGATCGCCGCTGCCACCTCGTCGGGCTCGGCCAGACGTCGAAACGGGATGGCGCGCGTGAGCGCCTCCTGCATGCGCTCCGGGAGCGACCGGAAGAGCGGCGTGTCGGTAGGCCCCGGACAGACGCAGTTCACGGTGATCCGATGGCGCGCGACTTCGCGGGCCAGCGATTTGCTGAAGGCGATGATCCCTCCCTTGGCGCCGGCGTAGACCGTCTCCCCCGAACTGCCGACGCGGCCGGCGTCACTCGCCACATTCACGATGCGCGCCGCGCCCGTGTCGGCCTGGATCATGGCGGGCAAAAGCGATTGGCTGAGCTTGATGGCCCCGAGCAGGTTGAGCTGAACGATCTGCTGCATGAACTCCCACGAGTTCTCGAGGAACGGCTCGAGCCGGTCCCAGCCCGCAGCGTTCACGAGCACGTCGGGAGCGCCGTGATCGCCAACGATGCGGTCGCCGGCGGTTCGGATCGCGGCATCGTCGGTGAGATCGAGTTCCATGAACTGCGCACCGAGTTCCCGCGCCACCGCCTCGCCGCCCGAAACGTCGATGTCGAGCAGCAGCAGCCGATCCCCGCGCCTCGCCAAACGAGCGGCCACGGCGCGCCCGATTCCCGAGGCGGCGCCGGTCACGACCGACAGTGCGGGGCCTGGCGCCATGGCTCAGTCCTTCAGCGCGAACGCGATCAGTGCATCGCCCATGTCCGACAGCGGATTGCTACCGGCATTGATTACGACGAACTGCTTGCTGTCCGGCCGCAGCCGGTAGCTCGCGGGAACGGCAACCGCATCGAACGGCAGTCGCGTCTCCCACAGCACCTCGCCCGTGTCACTGTCGAATGCGCGGAAGCCCTTATCGAGCGACGCGCCGATGAAATAGAGCCCGCTCGCAGTCGCGAGCCCGCCGCCGAAGGCCGGCACGCCGATATCGAGCGGCACGGGAGCCAGCTCGCGCGTGTTACCGAGCGGAACCTGCCAGGCCACCTCACCGCTCTCGAGGTCCACGGCGGTGAGCGTGCCCCACGGCGGCTCGTTGCACGGCGCCCCGAACAACGAGAACAGCGGGAAGCGCTTCACCGCATAGGGCGTTCCGGTCATCGGATAGAACTCGTTCGGATACTCCGTGTCCTCGGGCGACAGCGTGCCGAGCTCGTCGCGCGGGATCAGCTGCATCACCTGGGCGACGTGGACCTGGTTCACCATCAGCAGCTTGCGCTGCTCGTCGATCGCGACGCCGCCCCAGTTCATGCCGCCACTCGTGTGCGGGAAGCCGATCGTGCCCTGGAGGGTGGGCGGAGTGTAGAGACCGTCGTAGCGGTACTTGCCGGCCAGCTCAGCGCAGCCCGCGCGATCGAACGGCGTAAAGCCGAAGACATTCTCCGGACCGAGCACGTAGGGGTGCAGCGGCCTGGGGTGCGTCGGGAACGGCTGGGTCGGCGACAGCTGCTCACCGGGCACTCCGCCCTGCGGCACCGGGCGCTCCTCGACCGGATAGAGCGGCTCGCCCGTCTCGCGATCGAGCAGAAAGATCATGCCCATCTTGGTCGACTGTGCGAGCCCCGGTCGGCCACCGCCGACGCCAGGAATCTGGAACGAACCGGCGGGGCTCGGGACGTCGTAGTCCCAGACATCGTGGTGCACCGACTGAAAGAACCAGCGCACCTCTCCCGTCTTCGCATCGAGCGCCACCGTCGAGCTGCCGTAGTAGTCGATCCCGTCGCGTTGGCCGCCGTAGAGATCGGGCGACGGATTGCCGGTTGGCACGAACACGAGGCCGCGCTCGGGATCGCCGGCGATGATCGACCAGACGTTGGGCGTGCCGCGCGCGTAGACCCGCCCGGTTGCGGGATCGGGCGTCGCATCGAAGTCGGGCGGAACGGGGTCCCAGGCCCAGCGCAGCGCGCCCGTGCGCAGGTCGAAGGCGCGCACGACCCCGCCGGGCGCATCGACCCGCACGTTGTCGGCCACCAGTGCACCGAGCACGATCACATCGCCGATCACGTAGCCCGGCGACGTCGGGTAGTACTCCCAGCTCGCGGCCTCGCCGATCCCCTCACGCAGCTCGACGCGGCCGGCGCTGCCAAAGGCGGCACACGGCTTGCCATCGTCCGCGTCGATCGACCACAGATGCGCGTCCTTCGTTCCGTGATAGATCCGGCGCTTGCACGCAGCGCCCTCGGACGCTTCCGGGTCTTCCCAGTAGGCGACGCCGCGACACTGCAACGGATAGGGGCCCTCGCCCTTGAGTGCTTCGAGCTTCGGATCGAAGACCCACTTCTCGTCGCCGGTCTCGGGATCGAGCGCAAACACGCGCATGAACGACGTGCAGTAGTAGAGCGTGTCATTGACGACGAGCGGCGTCGATTGCCCCGCCGTCATGCCCGAGCGGCCGCTGCCGTCGAAGTAGTCGCCACTGCGGTGCGTCCACGCGACTTCCAGCCCGGCCACATTGCCCTTGTCGATCTGGTCGAGCGGCGTGAAGTGACTCGAGCCCTCGCCGGCGTAGAGCGGCCAGTCGCCCATCGCGCCCTCGTAACTGACCGGGCCGACCTCGCCACCGCAGGCCGCGACGGCAAGCGCCAGGACCAGCACACCCACTGCCGCTGCACCCGTCCTGATGATCTGCTCCGTGCTCCGCACGTGTCCCCTCCTCACGATCGACGCCCCGTTACCCTGTTACGAACGTTCGCGTTGCTGCTGCGCGAGCTTCTCTCGCACTTCGCGCAACGACTCCGCCTGCATCCCGGCGGGCTGGATGAACACGCCCTCGGCTTGCGACAACAGAGTGTCGCCGCAGTGCATCGTGCCCTTCGCCCAGATCTTGCGGCCCTCCTGGCGGTCGACCCAGGAGCGCATTCGGATCGGCTGCCCGATCGGCGTCAGCGCGACGTAGCGAACCGTCAGCGTGCCGGTGAAGCCACCGAGCGCATTCACGACGACGGCGCAGCCCAGTAGCTCGTCGAACACCAGCGCGATGACGCCGCCGTGAACCGAGGCCGGCGGTCCGCACCACGGCGCATCGAACACGTGCTCGGCCACCAGCTCGTTGCCCTGCTTCACGAACTCGACGTGCGGCGCGATCGGGTTGAGCGGGCCGACGATCGGGCTGTACGGAAAGAACTCGGAGGGATTCTGGGCATCGAGCATCATGCTGCCCTCGCCCATCTCGAGCGTCCCCTGCATATACGGCCCGGGGTGGTCGTAGGGCGCAAGTTGCTCGCTCAGCGCGTCGAGCTGTTGCTCGGCCTGCTGCAGCAAGTCGCTCGGCGCCTGGGTCTTGCGCAGGTTGGCGATCACGCGGCGCAGCGCGGCCACTGCGCTTTCGAGCGCCTGGGGGTCGGGGTCGGCCATCCGTCTCCTCGGAGTCCTTCGTGGGGTCGACGAAGGAGCGGCGAGCTTCGCTCAGACGGTCGCGGGTCGCACTCCCGGGCGCGCCGCGATGCCTTCCTCGACCAGCTTGCCGTGCTCGACGATCGGCGTGCCGTTGACGATCACGATCGTCACGCCGGTCGGCTGATCGGCCGTGAGCCGCTCCGCGTTCGCCGGAAAATCCCGTACGCGCCGGATCGGCCCGGGGGCCACCGTCGTGGGGTCGAAGACGACGACATCGGCGGCGTAGCCCTCGCGCAGATAGCCACGGCCCTCGAAGCCGAAGATGTCCGCCTGCTGGCCGGACAAGCGGCGAACCGCGTCTTCGACGGGCATCAGGCTGCGATCGCGCACCCAGTTGCCGAGCAGGTCCGTCGCCTGCGGTGCATCACACAGCTGACCGACGTGAGCGCCTGCGTCGCTGAGACCGAGCGTCACGCCATCGCGCGTCAAGAGGAAAGCTACGCCCTCGACGTCATCGTTGGCGAGCACCGCGTGGAAGCGGGTCTGCAGATCCTCGGCCAGCGCGATGTCGAGCAGCGCATCGAGCACCGTGACACCCCGCTCGGCGGCGATGTCCTCGAGCTTGCGTCCGACCAGCGCTTCGTCGCTGCTCTCCGCTACCGCGAAGGTGTTCCAGCGCGGCTTCATCGACGCGTTGCCGAGCTCCTCGAGAGCGCGCGCGCGGAACGCGGGATCGCGATATGCCTCGATCCGCTCGTCGCGCGTCTTGCTCATCAGTGCCGCGACGCAGCCGGCGACATTGAGCGTGAACGGATCTTCCATGTTCATCTGGAAGGTGAGCGGCCGCGGGGAGACCTGCGGCCAGACGTCCGCGCCGTTGGCGTGGCCCCGATCATTGAGCGCGACCAGGTCGCGGAAGCCCGGGAAGGTCAGCAGCGCACCGTAGGTAAAGGGGCGGCCCACGCGCGGCTGGAGCTCGTACAGCTCGGGAATCGAGATGTTATCGCCGGGGGCGAAGTGGCAGACGCCCTTCCCCGCCTTGGCGACGGCAAAGCAGAGCGCCTCGATCTCCTTGCGCTCGGCAAAGCGACTCGGGATCGGCTTGCCTTCGACACCGACGTGGGTCGGCGCGAAGCTGGTCGCGAAACCGGGGGCTCCGGCCTCGACTGCGGCCGTGACGACTCCGGCCATCTCCTCGATCTCGGCGTCGGTCGCCGCGCGCTCGTAGGCCGCGTCGCCCATCACGAACAGGCGCAGCGCCGTGTGCCCGATGTAGGCCGTGTAGTTGAGTGCCGTGCCGTGGCTCGCGACCGAGCTGAGGTACTCGGGGAAGCTCTCGAAGTCCCACGGAATGCCTTCGTTGAGCGTGTCGACGTTCATGTCCTCCACGCCCTCGAGCGTGCGGGCAATCGTCGAGTGGTGTTCGGGTCGCGTCGGGGCGATCGAGAAGCCGCAGTTGCCGCCGACGACCGTGGTGACGCCGTGGTAGCAGGAGGGCGTCAGCGCCGGATCCCAGAAAACCTGGGCATCGAAGTGCGTGTGGATGTCGATGAAGCCCGGAGCGACGACCTGCCCCGTGGCGTCGATCACGCGCTCGCCTTCGAGGCCTTCGCCAATGGCGGAGATCCGCCCGTCGGTGATGGCCACATCGGCGGGATAGCCGGGCTCCCCACTGCCGTCGACGACGAGACCGCCGCGAATCACGATGTCAGCACCCATCGGTCCGAACCTCCTGGGCCAGGGCCACCGCCCCGGCGTAATGGATCGCGGCCACGCGATGCTCGCGAGGCCGACCTGGATCGTTGTCCGTCGCCGTCGACGCTAGCCGGGCAGTCCCAACTCCTGGGCCGCCTCGGCGCAACTGGCCACCGGTCGCCCCACTTCATGGCAGAGCGAGACCGCTTCCGCGACCAACTCTTCATTGCTCGGCTGCCGTTCGGGGTCGAAGAACTCTTCGAGCCCCACGTGCAGGTGTCCGCCGCGCTCGAGTGCGAGCCGCGGCACGTCCGTCTGCATCCCATCGCCGCCCCAGATCGAGACCGACCACGGGATGTCGCTGCCCTCGAGCATGTCGAGATAGGCGAGCAGCGCGTTGCGGGTCGGCGGCAGGCCGAAGGTCACGCCCGGCTGATCGGCGTAGAGCCCGTACGGCCCACCGAAGTAGAGCTTCGCCATCGCCCCCGCCGGCAGCTTGCCCGCGCGCTTGAAGGCCAGCGTCGTCTGCATGAAGCCCGGCTCATAGATCGCCAGTCCCGGTCCCAGCCCGCGGCGGGTGTGGAATTCCATCGCATAACGGATGTCGTCGTAGGTGTTGGCGTAGACGCCGCCGACCGGGAGGCCTTCCGCATCGGGGCCACCCACATTCGTCGAGCCCGGATCGAACAGCCCGAGGCGCAGCAGGCCATCGCGGTGCAGCAGATCGACGTGTTCGAGCATGCTCGGCGCGTGGCCGGCCGAGGTGAGCGTCGGATACCAGAGGGCGTCCGGACGCTGCTCCAGGACCGGGCGCCAGGTCTCCGCGTAAGCGTCGGCAGCGTCCTTGCCGCCGAGCGAGATGTCGTGGTTGTGGGCGTGGATCACGGAGGCGCCGCCGTCGTAGCAGGCCAACGCACAGGCGCGGATCTCGTCCGGCCCGTGAGGGATGTTGGGGTTGCGCTCCTTGGAGCCCATCCCGTTGATCGCGGCTTCGATGATGACGGGGCGTTCGCTCATGGGCCGGAGAATGCCACCCTTTCATTGACAGAGTCAACGAAGCTCGGGCATCTTGCCGGCTCCTGATTTCACGCGGCCCCTGCGGCCCGAGTCCCCTTCCCCATTCCATTGTCCCCGACATGACTAGGAGTGCCCGATGTACGACCTGATCCTGCGCAACGGAACCATCGTGGACGGCACCGGCGCCGCGCCCTTCTCCGCCGACGTCGCCGTCCAGGACGGCAAGATCGCCGCCGTCGGCCAGGACCTCGGCGAGGCCACGCGCACGATCGACGCGGCTGGCCTCACGATCACGCCCGGCTTCGTCGACGTGCACACCCACTACGACGCCCAGCTCACCTGGGATCCGCACCTGACCCCGTCCGGTTACCACGGCGTGACGACCGCCGTGGTCGGCAACTGCGGCGTCGGGTTCGCCCCCGCCCAGCCCGACAAGCACGACTGGCTGATCCAGCTGATGGAAGGCGTCGAGGACATCCCGGGCGCGGCCCTGTCCGAAGGCATCAAGTGGGACTGGGAGACCTTCCCCGAGTACCTCGATGCCGTCGAGCGCGCACCGCTCGCGATCGACGTCGGCACCCAGGTGCCGCACAGCGCCGTGCGCGCCTATGTGATGGGCGAGCGCGGGGCCAAGAACGAGCCGGCGACGGCCGGCGACATCGAGAAGATGGCCAGCATCGTCAAGGAAGGCGTCGCAGCGGGTGCGCTCGGTTTCTCGACCTCGCGCACCATCGCGCACCGCGCCCTGGACGGAGAGCCGGTTCCCGGCACGTTCGCGGCCGAAGACGAGCTGTTCGGTATCGGCCGGGCCCTCGGCGAGCTCGGCACCGGCATCTTCGAAGTTGCAGGCGCCGGCGCCGCGGGCGAGGACATCGCCGCTCCGAAGAAAGAGATCGATTGGATGCGGCGCCTCTCGACCGAGATCGGCCGACCGGTCACGTTCGCCATGGTCCAGGTGGATGCCGCGCCCGAGCTCTACCGCGAGCTGCTCGACTACGCGAAGGATGCGACGGCCGAAGGCGCCGAGATCTTCCCGCAGGTCGCCGGCCGCCCGTTCGGCATGCTGATGGGCCTTCAGACCGAGCGCCACGCCTGGGTCGACAAGGCCGCCTATCAAGAAGTCGCGCACCTGCCGCTCGCCGAGCGCGCCGCCGCGCTGCGCGAGCCAGAGCGCAAGCAGCGCATCCTGGAAGAAGAGTCCGACGGCGGAGGCTTCTCCGGCGTCTGGGAGCAGTACGCCATGCTGTTCCCGCTCGGGTTCCCGCTCGACTACGAGCCGCGCCAGGAAGACAGCGTCGAGGGCCGCGCCGAGCGCGAGGGCCGCGACCCGAAGGAGCTGCTCTACGAGCTGATGCTCGAGAACGACGGCCGCGCGATGCTGCTCGTGCCGGCGCTCAACTACTCCTACCGAACCTGCGATCCGATCTACGAGATGATGCACCACCCCCGCGCCGTGCTGGGCCTCGGGGACGGCGGCGCGCACTGCGCGCTGATCTGCGACGCCTCGATCCCGACGTTCATGCTCACCCACTGGGTGCGCGACAGGAAGCGCGGCGAGCGCGTCAGCGTCGAGTTCGCCGTGCAGCGCATGACGCGCGACACCGCCCGCCTGTTCGGCATGCACGACCGCGGCACGATCGAGCCCGGCATGAAAGCCGACTTCAACCTGATCGACATGGACGCGCTGCGACTCGAGGCTCCGGAAGCGGTCGCCGACCTGCCGGCCGGCGGACGTCGACTGATGCAGCGGGCCCACGGCTACGTCTCGACGATCGTGTCCGGCATCGAGGTGATGCGCGACGGCGAGCCGACGGGCGCACTCCCGGGCAAGCTGGTCCGCGGCGAGCAGCCCGCTCCGACCGCCTAGCGAAAGCACGATGGCCACCGCAACGGCGTCACCGTCCTCGCTGCCGCGTACGCGTCGCGAGCAGCAGCGCCTCGAAACGCGCGATCAGCTCTTCGAGCTGGCGATCGACGAGTTCCGCCGGGTCGGAACCGCCAAGGCGCGGATTCGCGACATCGTCGAGGCAGCGGGAGTGGTGCCGGGCACCTTCTACTTCCACTTCCCGACGAAGGACCACGTCGTCTTCGAGCTGTGGCGCCGCAACTCGCAGCAACTGGTGGAACGGCTTCCGAGGCTCGACGGGCCCCGCCCGCCGAGCGTCACCGACTACCTCCACGCGCTGTGCGACGCGATGATCGAGATCGAGCTCGAAGTCGACAACATCGACCTCGTCCGGGACTCCATCGCAATGGTCCTGCGACCGCCCGAGGACGCGGACCTCACCGCCAGCGGCGTCGACGACGCGATCATCACGCTGTTGCGCGGCGCGCTCGAACGCGGCGAGATTGCGAGCGAGCTGGAACCCGCCGGACTCGCCCGCGTGCTGCTGACCTCGATCCTCGGCGCTCAAATGGCCGCCCCGACAGAAGCGGCGGACCGCCAGCGCGAGTTGCGACGCACCGTCGACTTCTTCCTGAGGGCGCTGCGGCCCGTCTCGTGAGCCCGGCGGCGTGCCCTCGGTGATCCTTCGCGCGCTCGCAGCCCTGACGCTCGGTCTCTTCGTGGCAGTCGGGCTCGGCTGCTCGCCGAGTGACGAGGCCCAGGCACCTCCTACGACAACCGCGCCCTCGCCTGCCGCAAGGGCGACGGCACCCAACATCGTGCTGATCCTCGCCGACGATCTCGGCTACGGCGACCTCGGTAGCTACAACCCCGAGTCGAAGATCCCGACGCCGCACATCGACGCGCTGGCGCGCGAGGGCGTGCGCCTGGTCGATGCCCACAGCTCCGCATCCATCTGCACGCCCTCTCGCTATGCCATCTGGACCGGTACGGAGCCCTTCCGCGAAACCCGCGTCAGCAATAGCCTGCAACCGCTGTCGCCCCCCGCACTCCAGGACGAGACCTGGACGCTGCCCGAGGTGCTGCGCCGGGCCGGCTACACGACGGCACTCGTCGGCAAGTGGCACCTTGGCCGCCGCTACACCTGGAAGGCCGGCCGCCAACCGGTCCTCCACAATGTCGACTGGACCGGCCCGCTGACCGACGGACCGATGCAGCACGGCTTCGACCGCTTCTTCGGTCTGGCGCGCCCCGCCTGGGCCTTTCTCGAAGACGGCGTCCCGCTCGCCGCTCCGACGGAAGAATACGACCTCGGCGACGTTCCAGAAGAGCTCTACGGCAAGCGCGCCGGCCGCGGGCTCCGCGCACCCGGCTTCCGCTTCGAGCAGGTCCTGCCCCGCTACACCGCGTGGGCGGTCGACTTCATCGAACAGTCCGCAGAACGCGACGACCCGTTCTTTCTGGCCTTCGCACCGGCGGTCCCGCACACGCCGATCGCACCGAGCGCCCGCTTCCAGGGCGCGACGCCGGTCGGACCCTACGGCGACATCGTCGCCGAGCTCGACGACTCGGTCGGCCAGATCGCCGCCGCGCTCGAGCGCATCGGCGCAAGCGACGAGACCCTGATCGTCTTCACGAGCGACAACGGTCCCGAAACCCACGCCTACGAACGACTCCGCCAGACCGGCCACGCGAGCATGGGCCCCCTGCGCGGCGCCAAGCACAGCCTGTTCGAGGGCGGTCACCGCATCCCCTTCATCGCAACCTGGCCCGGCCACATCCCGGCCGGCGCCATCAGCAGCGAAACCCTCTCACTAGTCGACCTGATGGCCAGTTTCGCGAGCGCCGCCGGCACTCCACTTCCCGCCCATGCCGCACCCGACAGCTACGACATGCTGCCCGCACTCACGCGAGCGCCCGAAAGCGCGCCGACCGCACCCATCCGAAACGCCACCTTCGCCAGTCGCGGACGCCGCATCGTCACCCGTCAGGACCACTGGATCCTGCTCGAGTCCGGCGGCGGAGGACGCCCCGAGCCGCTCTGGTTCCTCGCCGAGCGCGGCATCGTCCCCTCGCCACACCAGGTCGCCCTGTTCGACCTCGCCAATGACCTCGGCCAACAACACAACGTCGCCGAAGCGCACGCCGAGCGCGTCGAGCAACTCCGCGCGGAACGCAAGGCCGCGGCCAGCGCAGCGGGGACGGCACCAAAGGCCGGCGGCGCGGCCGCGCACATTCAGGTTCGAGGCGAAGGGAACAATGACCTCATGGCACAGGTCCAGGAGCCCCGCCCCATCGCGTCTCCCTAGAGCCCCGAGCCTTGAGCTCGTAGCGAAGCAGGAGCGCCGGCTTCCGGCACGGCGCATGCTCACCTAAAGTCGGGGGCTCCACTCGCTCCACCGCGACGCCAAGGAGGTCTCGATGCTCTGCCGCCCCACCCTGCTGTCTCTTGCGCTGTTGCCGTTCTTGTTGCTGGCTTGTGCGCACTCCGACTCGCGGGTAGCGGAGGGCGATGCTTCGTCGCTGCGGACTCCGCCGGCGGGGCGCGTGGTCGGAGCGACTTCGATCGACGGGGCACACGCCTGGCGCGGCATTCCGTATGCGCAGGCGCCCGTGGGCGAGCTGCGCTGGCGGGCACCGCGGGCCCTCGCTCCCTGGCCGGGCACGCTCGAGGCACTGGCTCCCGGTGCGGCGTGTGTTCAGTTTCCGTCGAGCCTGCTGAGCGATGAAGACCCCTCGCAGCCGACCGGTAGCGAGGACTGCCTCACGCTGAACGTCTTCGCACGGCCGGTTTCGCCGTCGGGCATCCCCGGTGGTGCGGAACGACGGCCGGTGATGGTCTGGATCCACGGCGGAGCGAACCTGACCGGCGAGAGCGGTGTTTATGACTGGAGCCGCTTCGCCGTGGCCCACGACACGGTGGTGGTCGCACTCAACTACCGACTCGGTCTGTTCGGCTGGTTCCGACACGACTCGTTGTGGAACGAGCAGGACGATGTCTTCGATCGTTCGGGCAACTTCGGCACACTCGACCTGATCCATGGGCTCCGCTGGGTACAGGACAACATCGCGGCGTTTGGCGGCGATCCCGACAACGTCACGATCTTCGGCGAATCCGCGGGCGGAAACGACGTCCTTGCGCTTCTCCTCTCACCGGAAGCGGAGGGACTGTTCCACCGGGCGATCTCGCAGAGCGGCGGCACGTGGTCGACAAGCATTGCCGGTGCCGAGAACTGGATCGACGACGCCGAACCCGGCCTGCCCTTCAGCTCGCGCGAAGTGCTGGCGAAGCTGCTGATCGCCGACGGCTCTGCCGCAGATCGCGGCGCAGCTCGCGCACTGGCAGCGGAGATGACGGCCGAGCAGACCGAGGCCTACCTTCGCAGCCAGTCCGCAGATCAGCTGATGAGCGTGCTCGCGCCCGTCGGCGGCGGAAATATGTCGATCGTGCCGCTGACCATTCGCGAGGGAACCGTGGTGCGTCGGGGAGAGATGATCGACAACTTCGCGGCCGGTCGGTACACGCAGGTTCCGACGATCCTCGGAAGCAACCGCGACGAGAGCAAGCTCTCGATGATGAGCGATCCCGAGTACACCTGGAACCTGTTCGGCATGCTGCCGCGCATCCGCGACCTCGACCGCTATGTGCGCGACGCCGAATACCGGAGCGACGCGTGGAAAGCGGACGGCGTCGACGAGATCGCGATCGAGATGCGGCGGATGCAGGGGCCTAGTGTGTACGGATACCGCTTCGATTGGGACGAGGGCCCGAGTATCCTGGGCAGTGATCTGTCGCTCGTGGTCGGCGCCGCACACGGCATCGAGATCCCGTTCGTGATGGGCGTCGACAGTCTGGGCGGCGCCGACGCGATCCTCGTCAGCCGGCGCAATCGTCCCGGCCGTCAGGCACTGTCCGTCAAGATGGGCAGCTACTGGGCGGAGTTCGCACGCAGCGGTGCGCCCGGTCGCGGCCTGGCCGGCGACCAGCCCCGCTGGCCCGCCTGGGACGACTCCAGCGAGCAGGCGAACCGCTTCCTGGTCCTCGACACCCAGCAGGACGGTGGCCTACGGATGTCGCCGGAGTTCGTGACCGCCGAGCGGCTCGCCACGCGCCTGCGCGACGATCCCCGATTCGACGAGGCCGAGCGCTGCATCGCACACGGGCGCCTGCTCGACTCGTTCCCGCGCTATGCGCGCGCCCGTAGCTCCGGCAGCTGCGAAGAAAATCGCCTGGCTGCGGCCGATCGTGCCCCCGACGAGCAGCCGTGACCCTGTGACATCCCGCTCCAACTGCGCCAGCATCGCTCGCGACGGATTAGCGGGGGGTGAGGATGAAGAAGTCGACAGGTCTCGTGGCTTCGCTCGCGAGCGCGCTTGCATTCGGAATGTCGGGATGGACGGGTTGCTCGAGCCCGCCCGCCCCCGTTGAGATCGACTGGCTGCCGGCCGACGCGCACGCTGGCGTCGAGCACCCCAGGCTGGTCACCCTGCTCGACGACCACTGGGCGTGGACGCTCGAGCAGAACCCGATCTTCGCAACGCAGATCGATGTGCACG
>Ga0055584_100005241_pt1 | contig 12715 bp, 17 predicted proteins | sample OSDHelmetaG_FD_58716 | JGI IMG/M metagenome (GOLD analysis project Ga0055584, IMG submission 58716) | Pelagic marine sediment microbial communities from the LTER site Helgoland, North Sea, for post-phytoplankton bloom and carbon turnover... | ecosystem: Environmental > Aquatic > Marine >... | reverse complement strand
CATTTTATAATCCTCCGAATAATGCTTTTTCAAAAAGCGGTTTTGTCCCTGATGAAATAACGATATCACCAGCTCCCGTTACATCTTCACCATTTATTTTTTTGATGTTTGTACCACTTACTAACTTGTCTTGTTTGAGTGCTAACTTTGTTGTAACACTTGTTTTATCTTCTTTAAGACCCAGTTTTATATCTGTTTGATTTTGTGTATATTTATCTAAATCAGTAATATCTGTTTCTACTAGTGCCACATCACCAGTCTTACCAGCTACACTAAGTACTGAACTGTCTAGTCCATTATAAATAGGAAAATCAAGATGTGTACCATCATTAAAACTTGTTCTATATGTGTCAGTAGCACCACTTTTTCCAGCTAAACCACTTGCATCTGTAGTGCTGTGAAATACATGAGTAGTTATAGATTTACCATTTTTAACAGTAAAAGTTGAAGTAATATTATCTGTATATGTGATAGTATAAGTATCAGTTAGCCCAGTGGTAGAAGTCTTAACTGCTCCACCTAAGATACCTTTTCCTGTATCTCCTTTTTCACCTTTATCTCCTTTACCAAATGGTACACCTACTGACCAATCCCCACTAGTATCACTTTTCTTAAAATAAACTAATGTTGGGTCTTCATCTAGTGATAGGAAAGAAAAACCTGTTGCTGCTCCATCATAAGCAGTTCTACTAGCAATTGGACCTGATGCAGCAACTGTAAATGCCTCACCTCTATCACCTTTTAAACCTACTGGGATACCTAATGTTAAAACATTAGTTGTGCTATTATAACTTTGAGAAGGGGCTGAACCACTTGTCAATTGTACAACTTCAACTGTTAAACCTGTTAATTGGTCTGTGTAAGATAAGGCTAATGCAGCTTGAGCTGTAGCAGTATCTGCATTCGCAGTTGCATTTTGTATTGCTACTAAATTTGCAATAATCTCATTTAAAGTTGGGATCGTATCAACAACAGTTCCAACATCATCCATATTATCACTTACTTGTCGAACAGTACTTGAAGCATCTAAATCTAAGTCTGCTGCAAGGGTATTGATTGCTTCAATATTAGTACCCGCTTTAACAATATTACTCTCAATACCTTTAGCTAAATCTACTGCTAAGTCATTAACACTTGTTTCATTATTTGCTACTATATCAATATTTGTTTTATTATTATGTACACTGATAATACTGTTTAAGTTATTGTAGACTGCTAATAATTCAGTTAACTTATTATATAGTGTGATATCACCATTTGGTGTACCATTAGTATAAGTATCAACTAGTTCTGGTATACTTGATTGTAACAGTAATAACTCATTTACACTATCGGCTAGCTTAATTAAATTATCAATATTGTTACCTAAAGCAATAACATCTCCGGCTCTCATAGCTAAAGTTTCTAATGCTGATGTAGTAACACCCCAGTAGTACATTGGTGATTCTTCTTTAAACGAACCACTAACTGCATGTAGTTGGATTCTCTCAATATTTGAATTTACCCCAATAACATCATATGCTCTAACAATTTCACCAACAACTGGATCTGCAAAAGTAGCGATACTTGTATCCTTAAGTTTCTTTAAAAAAGCAGATTCAGCAACCCCAGCTTCTCTATGCTCAACAGTAGTAGTTGAAAATAAGTTAGCCCCTGTAGTTAATACAAAAGGTTCACCTGGAACATCACCTGTTAAGAGTATAGTTGTTCCTGTTGTTGAAGCAGTTACTGGCACTATACCATTTGTTTGTGTAACATTAATTTCTAATAGTAGCCCTGTAATAATATCAGAGACTGTTACTCCTACGCCTGCTGTGTATGAATAGTCTACATTGTTAATAGACACTGTGTACGTTGCATTATTTACAGGAGTAATACTACTAATAGTATCAACTTGTGCTAAAGCAGTTACAATATCCACCTTATTAAATTGACTTAATAAATCTGCATGTGTACTAATAGTAACAGGAGTAGCATCAAATTCAAAATTTAATCTAATAACTTCACCATCTACAAAAGTAACATCTGCATAATCATATTGCACTGTCTTAGTCGCATCAGTCCATATTGCTCTTGCATCACTTTCTACAGAATCAACATCTATACCTATCATATTTAATGAGAGATTAATATCTGTTTTTCTGTTACCTAAGTAACTACCTTTCGCTAAATCTTCTGTTAACTCTATCAAATCCACTGTAGCTAATTCAGCTAGTTTTGCAGCTGATTCGTCACCTATATTTACTAACACTTCTGCTAGTACACTAAAGTCTACTCCTGAGTCGAGGATCGCAGCTAATTTAGTTACGTCTGGTATTACATCTGCAATTTTCTTAACATCATCGTAGGCACTATCATTAATACCATTACCTGTTGCAAGAGCTGTAGATCTAAAATTACTCATTCTTTTACTCATTTTTTCTCCTTTTGATTTTAAATATCAGAGTGTCGGTGTGTGGAACCTACACTGCTGATATCTTCTTTTAGACTCACATAAGCAGGAACAACCGCACTTCGTACAGTACCTAGATCTTTTATTCGTTTACAACTTGCTTCATATCTCATATAATGTGTATTGTTTTCAGCTTTAATATCACCATCCATTGATCCATGTGCTCTATATCCAATATAATGTAAAAGAGGTTCTAGTAATTGAGGAGGTAGAGGTATTCTAGTATCTAAACTCATTTCATCTGTATAAACAATCCATTTCGGCGCGGGTAAATAAACCACACTAAGAGTTGCTCCTGTTTCTGGGTTTGGTACTTGGATAGTTTCAAAATCTATTTGTAATACACTAAATAATGAGTCTTCATCATCTAATGTAAATTCATCCCCATCTTCGTCATATACACCTGTAATAGTCATTAAATCAGGGTTAAGTGTGTACTCAACAATATGACTATACAATGGTATAATTTGTTCAGAAGATTTTAAGCTAAATCGTCCATACAATGCAATCAAAGCTAGATTTATATATGAAACTATTGCTTCTACATCATCTTTAACAGCTATTGATCTAAGTTCACCATATTTTAATTGTGATACTACGTCTCTTAATGTCATTGTATAAATCCTTATAATATTCTAATAAAATTATAGCGTAATTTTACTAGATTCTCCTTATTTTCCTGTAGCAGTTATAATTTTACAGTTATAACTCCCTACTGATTTAACTAAAGCTAGCGCTTTTCTATTAGTTAGACTCTCAGGAATAATTAGTTTATTAGGCTTTCTACCTTTAAATTTTAAAACTTTATTATTTCTACTTAAGATAAATGGTCTTGTAAATACCTCTTCTTCATTTTCCCATATTGCTACTATTACTACTTCTGTTTTCATTTTAAATCCTTACACCACATCATACGATGAATCTATATTTTCCGGTATGTAATCATTTTTCCACACCGCATCATCTGTTTTATCTACCATAATTTCTTCACCTGGCTTCCAAGGGTCCATTACTGATAACATACTCACTGTATCTATAAAATCATCATGTTTACTTTTAAATCCTGATTTAGAGGCATTTGATAATTCTTCTAGTATTTCTCTCATCTCCACTGAGTCAATTAAATCTTTAGGAAATCTTATCTTTTTTAGTTTAAATTGAGGTAAGATTGTGTGAAATCTAACCATTTTATTATCACCTCGTGAAGGTCTGATACCAGGTTCCCCATTGTTCTTATCACTAGCTAAATTAAATGTAATGTTTCTTTCGATCATTAAGTTTTCAATCCAACTAATAAATCCACCTTGTTGACCTGAAACTTCTATTCCAACCTTCTGTGGTTTGTATTCTGAAACTAATCTAAATACATCATTAATATTATCAATCATTAATTGTCTTTTAATTACACCATCTACCCAAAACCAATCACCATTATTAGTATAAGCCCAAACTGATATAACACTAAAATCAGCTGATTCTTTTTGACTAGTAGCAAAATCTGTAGTAATATAGAAGTTATATCTATGTTTATTATCTCTAACCATATTAACTTGTTCATACCATCTAATATCATTCTCTTTAACTAGTCTATCTTCTTCTGACATAATTCTCAACATAAGCTCCTGGTTGAAGTTGGCTGGCATACCTAAAGCTTGCGCTTCCTCATACTCGTCTTTTACATACTCGTAGGTAAATCGATCAGGCCAAGATCCTCTAAAATCTTCTTCTGTTACTGGGTATTCTTCACAAATAGGAAATACTGATACTTGCCAGGCACCTGATTCAACTGCTAAGTATAATGGATCTTTTGCATTAAATGGAGTACCTAACCAAATCATCTTCTGTTTAGTAGGACTTAAAGCTTTAGATACCGCTTTATACACTGTATTCTTAATTGTAGCTATAATAGTTGCAGATTCTGCATCTGTATCAGATACCAAGTCATCTAATATTGCTAATGTTGGTCTTTGTCCCATTTCTTTAGCACCTCGGACTCCTGTGGTCGCTCCATATCCTTTTACTACAGTTGTATGCCCCTTATGGTTTACAAACTCAAGACGGATGTCTGTGAACTTCCTACCACCTGATACTTGTTTCTCGTATTCATCTGGATCTACATGTCCATCTCCATCTGTACCAATAGTAATCCTCTTATTAGGTATCAGTTTCTGTAAAAATTCACTATTTGCATATCTAAACTCAACATTACGTCTTAGATTCTTTACACCATTTTCAATAGAATCTGTAACATATAATATAAGATTAGTTTTACCAAATCCTGGTACATAACCAAATGCTGCACAAAATAATATTAGGTACTCTGCAAATAACGTAGTTTTACCAATACCCCGGTGACACAAAATAGCACATCTTTTTTCACCATTAAATACTGTATCCATCATTTTTAAATGGACAGGAGGAGTTTGGTTCTCTTCTTGCCCATTATTTACTTCTTTAATAAAGTTTACAAATAATAACGCTTCAGCAGTTGGCATATAACCTTTAAATTCATAATCTGTGTCATTAAGGTGATGTTCCACAGGTTTCTTTATGTATTTAGTTGCCATAATGCGTTTCCTGTGGAACTGTATTACCTAACAACTGTTTACCATATAGTAGTTCTCTTCTATAACAACCTAATAACAATTCTTTTATAAAGTCCATTTATCATCTCCTGTTGGTAAGTCTAGGTTTTCAAGATCATCTAGTTTAGGTTCTTCAAATATTGTTTCTTCTAAATCAGCTTCTATAATCTCTTCTTTAGATGTTACTTTTATACTCGCGTTGGTAATCATCCCCAAATCACCACCTGCTCCAATAAGTTCTAGTTGTTTATCTACCATATTTCTCATTACTGTTTCATAATCATCAATAATACTACCCTCATTAATAGATATACCTAAATCAATTTTAGCAGTCTCTGGTGGTTTAGTATTAGCTAGAATGGTGTTACACGCATTTACCTTAGCAATATCAGATCCAGATGTCATAGCTACGTGCAGGGCAATATTAAGAGCTTCCTGATGCATAGGTGCATTTAACACATGACTAGGAACTATTGTTTGCTCAAATATCTGTACAACTAATTTATTCTTTTTATAGCTAGATACATAAGGTGCAATATCATCTCTAGTTTCACCTGAGTTAATAAGTCTTTGGTACCTTTCTGGGAAAGTGATAGCATAAGCATCTATATCTGTATGACCTATTAGCTTATATGATACAAATCTAACCGCATTCATATAATCATCTACTTTAAACCTACCTGTTTTTAATACTCCTATATATGAGAGCACATTGTCTTTAAATCCACCTAATAATTTAGGGTCATCATTCCAAGTATTCAATTTATCAACTAAATCTTGTGTTATCATAGATCTAGATTTTTTAGGTGCTACATCTCTTAATACATCTAATGTAATCATAATATTCTCTTTATATAACTATTCATTTATTATCCTTTAGCTTATAAGCTTGGTATAGGTATTATATCATTTTATCCTTAATTTACCTAATAGTACGAAAAGTTATTATGAAGAGTGAAGGAAATCTGAATATTATAATCTTTATAAAGACAGACATAGGAGCGTAGCGAGTATGTGTCTGTTAAAGTTATAATGTGAAGAATTCATGAGCGATGAGTAATAAGTTGAGGACGGTACAACTATTGTGCATCAACTGTACTAAAATTGTACGATAAAATCATTTACTTTTACTCCATATTTCGGTAATATATACCTATTATATTTGATTGTCTATGCATGGAGTACAAATAGCCTTAGCGGACTCGAGCGGGAGGTTTGCCTCGAACTATCAGAATAACAAATGATCTTCCTCTTCTTGTTTATCTAAATAGTCTTTCACTTGTTTTAATTCACTATCTTTTATCTTGTCTGAATCTAAAAATATATTATAATCTATATTATCTATATAACTAAGTACCACTTGTTCATTTAAACCACCAAAGAATTCTGTAGACCCATCAAACTTCTTGTCAAACCTAAAATTAAATTCATCTAAGACCTCATGTATATGTTGTTCAACTAATAATGGAACTAAGAACTTCTTATTCTTTCTCATAGTAACTGACGGAATATACCTATACTGTTGAAAAAATGACTGTAATATCTCCATCATCCTAGAAACTGACCTATCACTATTACACATACCTATCTTATGCAAAATAGTCCCATCTCTCATCTCAAACCTAAGAACATACAGTCTACCAAATTCATCTGTATTCTTAGGATTCCCTACATTCTTCTTAAAAAACATACTAATCCTTTATCAGAAAATTATACCATAGAAAATATAAAATATTATTTTACTAAGGCTAATTCTCTACCTTATAAAAATACACAATGAACTACACGGATAATGACTCCGGTTTGTTTTTGAATAATTTTAATTTTTTATGTGATGTCAGTAATAGTGTGTAAGCACTACAAGGGTGGGAATACCCCCCTAGGTTTATTAGCCTTAAGGTTAATTTCAAACACATCGTACACACATACGTGTATGTATCATACAATCATAAAGGATTAACATGAAAAACTTAACACAAATCATAGCACAAGCACAATCAGTAGAGACAGTAGCAACACCTAAAGCATCAATGAGACAATCGTTCAGAGAACTTAAAGGTTTAATTGGTAACACAATTGTTACATCAGTGTCAGTAGCGAATGAAGCATTAGCAATAACTAATGATGTAGTATCAGCTGTACCTGTAATAGTACAAGGATCTAAAGAAGTAGTGTCATTAACATGGTTATTCGCTAGAGCAGTAACACTTAACAGTATGTTAACAGAGAAACAAATAGAAGCGTACAATAACCTAAACGCTGAGCAAAGAGTAGTATTTAGAAAAGCATTAACAGAAAAAGGTGGTCATGATTTAGTGAAAGCTATATCCGAATTATTCAGAGAAGAAGAAGTAGAAGTAAAGTAATACGCACGTAATACCTTAGTCACGCTTATACACTGTCTGTACAGTAACATAGTACAGATAGTAGTATAATAGTTAGTATATAGCATACAACAAATACCAGATATCTTGAAAGGATATAGAATGTCAACAGTAGCAAATAAAGTACAAGTAATTAATGATCAGTCAGTAAGTATAGAAACAAAGTTTAATACAATAGCTGAAGAAGGTACAATTAAGGAATCTTTATTAACATTCCCTAATGGTTATAAAGTATCGGTATTACAGTCTATAGAGAGTACTAGTGGTAATAGGACTAACGGTATCTATTCTTGTATAGGAGAGGACTCATTAGAATTAGCGATATTAGATCCAGAAGGTGAGATCGTATATGATAGCGGTATTACATATACAGATATATATGGAGATGAAGTAGGGATTGATGGAGATGTATGTGGGTATATAACTAAGGATGCAGCTAAACAAATAATAAGGAGAGTATTATGTATGGCGTAATAACATGGGTCTATGTAGTAGTAGGTCTAGTAACCTATATAGGGTTACATGTATTAGCTGACTATGTAAGTAGTATGTAATGATAGATGCATTATGTCAATGGTTAGCAGATCACGATTGGTTATAGAAATATAACTATGTAGTAGGTGCTCGTAAGAGTTAACAATTATAAATATACAATGTATATAAAGGATAAACCATGTTAAATAGAATCAAACAAATCAAAGCAAACCTAAGAGTATCAAGTGAGATAAACAGTTCAATGATTAAATTAAGAAGCTTAGTTAGTACAGAGTATAACTTACAAGCAGAACTGATAGAAGCTTTTTTAGTATTAAACACACACGATAAAGCTATTGCGTCTGCAATGGATAAGATAATAAATAGTAAAGAAGAGACAGAAATTCACAATGTGATCGCATCTCTAAGTTATGCAATACCAGCGTATGGTATTCCTATGTATCCATTATATTATGCAGATAAAGTAAAGGTAGCGTTAGCTTCAGTTATTATGGTTGAGTATATAAAAGTGTATGGTGCTAGAGAAGACCAAACAATTAAAGTTATTAGAGGGAGATCTATTGGTGTAGATACTCACTATGTACAAGCATTAGACACAAATAAAGTGGAGAAGAACCTATTATATGGTATAGAATATATACCAGGTGTTATTAATACTAAACAAATTAAGACTAAACCGGGAGCTCCGAGATTGAAGCCTTGTAAAGTATTAAAAGAGACAGCTAGAGCTGTATCAAGTATGGCCTTAGAAATAGTAGATGATATTTCATCTAATGATATACTAAATGAGTTAATGAAAGGTAAAGATTATCTATCAGTAATCAATCCAAAAGGTCGAGTACAAGAACATAGATTAGCAATGAAAGACAGATTTGAGACTTACGCAGAGATATTTGGTGAGATCCAAGAAGCTAGTAAATTAGGTATCTATTTAACAGTGTACTTCTGCTATAGAAATAGAATGTACTATGATGTACCATTACAAGTATTAAACCCTCAATCTAAGATTGGTAAATATGTGTATCAAGCGCATAAACCAAGATTATTAACAGAAGAAGATTACAATGAATTAGCATTTGCAGCAGCATCATCTACTAGTAGATGTACATTAGCAGAGGGTAGAGCTATGTTTGAAGCAAATGAAGATTCAATTAGAGAAGAACTATTAGCAGAGGAGAGCTTCCTAGACCTAACATATAATAAGAGACTATTAAATGCAATAGATGATTATAGAGTAGGATTACCTAGTAAATTCTTATTGTTATTAGACTACACAACAGGTGGATTAATTCACTTTAGTAGTGGATACACTCAAGAAAAACAAGCTATGAAACTAAGTAATATAATAGAAGGTGAGACAATGCAAGATACTCATCAAACAATGGCAAATGCTATTATTGATGTGGTAGGACTAGAAATATCTAGAAGTGATGCTAAGGTAATTAATCAGTCTATACTTGCTGGGGTATCACCTAAATCAGCTACAGAGAAGTTTAACAAACACTTTGGAGAAGAAGTAATAACTGAAGATCAATTAGTTAAAGTAGGTAGAGCAGTATATGGTGGTACATTTGATGCATTTCACTCATATAACAAATGGGGAAAATCACTAGTAGATAACGACAATTCATCTCTTATGTTTACTATGAGTGATGGAGTTAAATGTATGTCAAGTGCATATATTAAAGGTCAAGAAGTTAAAGTATATGTGCCTACTACAAGTGGTATGAAACAAATGAGTATTCATAGAAATATGCCTTTGTTAATAGATAATAATAGTCATACACCATTATTAGTAGGGACAGATGCATCAGTTAAAATGAGTGGTTGGTTAGCAAATACTACACATGCGCATGACGGTAAAGCTATTAGAAAGATCGCTGTTGCAATACATAAAGCAGGTCAAGTAGGTATCTTTATTCACGATAATATTGGAGCATTTGGTTCAGTACATGCAGATGTAGTAAGACCTACAGCTAAAGCAGATGTACAAGAGAATTATGATAATAAATCATTCTTAGATATTCAAAGACAAGTTTCTGAGAATAGAAAAGGAGCATCTATATCTGTTATGAGTTATTCTGTAAATGATGTAGAAGATTTTGAAATTAGTGATAATTTCTTACAAGCATAAAACTAATATATCAACCTTCGGGTTGGTGTAGAGGATAGAGTATAGCTTATTTATATAAGTTGTACTGTGTCTTTTGAGATATAAGCACCTAACAAGCTTTAGGTTAATTCTCAGCTGATACAAACAAAGTACGTAAGTACACCGTAGCCATTACTTTAATGGTTAGATACGACATTTTTTAATGTTCGCATTCACTCTCTATAATAAATTATATTGGTATAAAAATTAAAGAAAACAAAGGATTAGAAATGCAACATAAAAATGAGTTATTACCTCTAGCGTATAAACAAGCTAAGGGAATCAAAGAAAAAATCGGAGAATTAGGTATCACTAAAGAGATGACACAAGATGCTAAAGATAAATTAACTATTAGTTTAGCAAAAGCTAAAGCAGAAGAAAGTGGTAAGCCATACACAGCTCATTTGAGCGGTATGGAATGGTATATAGAATCGTTGATTGCTAAATCTCAATTAGAAGACAAAGAGTTATTACAAACACAGTATGATGAGCTGCTTCCAGCAAATTCATCTTTTGATGAGTTAGTAGGTATGTTGTAATGGCCTATTATATAGCATTTGATGGCACATTATGTGAAACTGTCGAGCAAGTAAGAGAGTATAACGCTGGTAGATAACAAAAGTTAACTACTTAAATGCTAACTTTTGCTTGGGTGTGTAAAATACCTAAGCTTTGGTTAGATACTAACGAGTATATATTGATGCTAACTAAGATTAATATCAATATGTACGCAAAGGAATTAAATGAGGTAATTTTAATAGATGATTTGTAAAGGAATACAGGGGAAACAATCTGGAAATCATCGTTTAAGACTATTAATTAAACTAAATATAAAAGGATAAAATATGAAACGTAAAGTTCAACTAAGTGACGGAATAATTAGTGGTTTTGATAAAACTAAACTATTAGGTCTAATGCCAGAGTTAGTGTTTAAACAGCGTAAAACTTATGATGAGTACTATTATATGGACTCTGAAACACCAGAAATTGAAGTTACAATATCACTATTAAAGAATTTAAGTGAAATGTATTACCCTTCAACTGTTGATATCAAATATCTAACAATTAAATTATAAGGATTTATAATGATATTTATAATTAACAATAAAGGTACACTAATCAAGGGTACAAAAGATGGTTGGAGAGTAACTCTTAAAAGAGGAGTTAGTTATTTAATCCCTTATAATGATAAGGATAATGGAACAGAAATAAATTCATTTAGTTTATGGCCATTTTCTAATTGTAGTAGTATCCCGTATGAGGATTATCAAGATATGAGTGTGTCTAGACACTGGGAACTAAAAAAGAAATCACTATTTGGTAAGTTCTTTGGTTTATATAATAAAACATTAATATCTATGTTGCAATGGGATATGCATTGTAGTGTTGTGTCTTCTAGAGCTTATGCTCATCACGAATTTGAAATGACTTCATATACTGATGATACAGATGATATAATTGGATTAAGTAGTTTTAATCAAGCGTATGAGCAAGAGAAATCTAGTAAAGAGAAATATGAATTCTGTTACGATCCAATGCCAAATGACTATAGTATAGATTTAAGTGAGTATCCAGGTTTGGAGAATTATTATGCAAGAAATGCATACTTAAGATAAGGAAATAAAATGGGACTATATATTAATCCAACTGAAGAAACTAAAGAAGAATGGTTAGCAGTTAATACTATACAAATACAAGGTATCGGGGTACCAGATAAAATGCAGGTAGAAGCACTAATTACATCAGGTATTATAGACTTTAAAACTAACTTTCCAATATGTTTAATAGATAATGGTTTGTTTAAAGCTGCTGGTGTAGGTTATAACGAAACAGAAATAATGCGTTTCATGCAAGAAGATGGCAGATCTAAAGAATACTGTGTAGTAGATAGAGACAAACTACTAGATGTGTGTCCAGAGGCAAGTGATTATATTAAATAAGGAGACATTATGAATTTACCAACAGAGGTAATCATGTTATTATACACTAAAAATCTAACTAAATTAAAGATAGAAGCAGAGAAGAATAATAAGTTATTAGATGTAGTATATAAATTAACTGCTGATAATAATCACTATAAGAGACAGAATAAAATAATGTCTAACATGATCTTAGATAAAGATAAAGAGATAAAAAGTCTTAATCTAGAATTATACCACCAGGAGGATTCTTTAAATAAGACTAAAGATTCGTTACAGAGTATGACTCTAGAACTACAATCAACATCTATCAAGTTACAGAGAGCATTAGATGCTTACGCTGTACATGCATAGGAAATCTAAGTATTAGAGTTATTCTACGATACGTGTATCGATAAACACGGAACTTTTATATGACAGGTATAGCTCAGTGGTAGAGCGGGTTCTTTTTAAGAGCTGACACTTTAGTTAGTATGTAATCAGTATACATGTTACTCACTGCAAATGAGGTTTACACATTACTACTATAATGCCCAGGTTCGATTCCTGGTCCGGTCACCAATAAATTACCGAGGTTTGCAAGTGCCGATTCAGCAGCAAACATATAACTGCTTCAATTAATTACTGAAGTACAAGTATAGGCGCAATTCCTATCGCCTCGACCTAACAACATCATTACTAAGCAACTATTGGTTGTTTATTTATGAAGTAAATATAAAGGATTAACT
>Ga0055584_100005240_pt1 | contig 12716 bp, 13 predicted proteins | sample OSDHelmetaG_FD_58716 | JGI IMG/M metagenome (GOLD analysis project Ga0055584, IMG submission 58716) | Pelagic marine sediment microbial communities from the LTER site Helgoland, North Sea, for post-phytoplankton bloom and carbon turnover... | ecosystem: Environmental > Aquatic > Marine >... | reverse complement strand
GCGGTACTCGGTGCCGACACGATCGTGGTGCTCGATGGTGAGATGCTTGGCAAGCCCCGAGACCCGGAGGACGCCCTTCGCATGCTTGGAAGGCTCGCCGGAAGGCAACATGAGGTCCATACCGGCGTGGCCTGGGCACTCAATGCGCAGGTGCGTCATTCGGGACACTTCACGAGCAACGTTCATTTGCGCGAGAGCAGCGATCAGGAGCGAGCGGCGTATGTCGCGACAGGCGATCCAATGGACAAGGCGGGTTCCTACGCGATTCAGGGCGACGCGGGATCGCTGGTGACTCGGGTCGACGGATCGATCACAAACGTGATCGGATTGCCGCTTGCCGAAACGGAAGCCATGGCTCGGTCTCTGGGCCTCGATGCCCCGCAGGGCCCGCTGCCGGCCGATGCCGTAGAGCGTCGGTTTCGGGCCGTGAGCGGAGAGATTCAGGCAACCGCCGCCGCGCATGGTCGAGGTGTCCACGACGTCGATCTCATCACGGTGATCAAGGGCCTGCCGGTGGAACTCGCCGAGGCTGCCGTTCGGGCGGGAGCGCGCGACCTTGGCGAAAATTATGTCCAGGAGGCACAGGCAAAGCGCTCTCGGATCGGCCCCGGACCTCGCTGGCATCTGATCGGACCCCTGCAGTCCAACAAGGCGAAACTCGCAGCTGCAAATTTCGATCTCATCCACACAGTGAGCCGCGCGAAAACCGCGACGGCGCTGGCGCGACACGCCGATGGCGATTGCCGGATGCTCCTTCAAGTGAATATCAGCGATGATCCGGCCAAGGCAGGCTTGCGGATCGAGGAGGTCGAGCCACTGGCCGAGAGCCTGCGCAACGAGCCCGGAGTTATCGTGGAGGGTCTCATGACGATCGGTCGCGCGGGCACGTCCGCGCAGGCGACGCGTGCCAGCTTTGCGGCTCTTTCGGCATGCCTGAAAGATTTAAGGGCTCGAGAGCGGGTGCAAGGCAGCACTCTTTCCATGGGGATGAGTGCCGACTATGATCTGGCAATAGCGGAAGGGGCAACACTCGTTCGCCTCGGGACGGCGATTATGGGACCGCGGTCACCGCGGGAGGAGGGGTAGGGCATGGAAACGATCGGATTCATCGGAGCTGGAAACATGGCTTGCGCTCTCGGCGGCGGCATTGCGCGGGCCACCGAATCATCATCTTCCTTCGAGGTGATTGCCAGCGATCCAAGCCCTGACGCACGCAAAAGGTTTACAGAGGAAGTGGGCGGCGCCACCTGCGATAGCGTGACGGAACTGGCGCGCCGTGCGGATGTGGTGATCCTCGCCGTGAAGCCACAAATTTTACCGAATCTTCTTCCGGAGATTTCGGCAGCCAATCACCGAGATTCTCTGATCGTATCGATCGCCGCCGGTATTCCTCTGGCCTTCATGCAGGCCGGGTTGGGCGCGTCCGCAAGGATCATCCGCGCGATGCCGAACACGCCGGCCCTGATCCGGCGCGGAATGACCGTGCTGGTGCCGGGGACGGCTGCGACGCCGGAAGATCTGGCCTTGACGGGGCGTCTATTTGCGACGGCAGGCCGGGTGCTGACGCACGAGGACGAGTCCGTCCTCGATGCGGTTACTGCTGTGAGTGGCAGTGGGCCCGGCTTTTTCTTTGCGTATGCCGAAGCGATGATTGCCGCCGGGATTCGGGCGGGACTAAGCCGGGAGATGACTGAAGTTCTGGTCCAGGAAACCCTTGCGGGGTCGGCTGAGCTTTGGCGGTCTTCCGGCCAGCCGGCCGGTGCGCTGCGTGAGCAGGTCACGTCGCCGGGGGGAACGACCGAGGCGGGGCTTGCGGCGTTGGACGACGAGGGCCTGGCGGCGGCGGCCGATGCCGCCGTTGCTGCAGCGACGGCCCGTTCCCGACAGTTGTCAGGAAACTGAGTCTCTGCAAGGAGAAGTAGATATGTTTGTGATGGGGAATTTCCTTCAAGCTGTTGCTGCCGTTCTCGACGCGCTACTGAATCTCTATTGGTGGCTCATCATCGGGTCGGTCGTGGTTTCGTGGATTGGCGCCGATCCCTACAACCCGATCATTCGTTTTTTGCGTGGCGCTACCGAGCCAGTCTTCTATCAGATACGCACCCGTCTCCCGATGGTCTTCGGTGGCATGGATTTCACACCGATCGTCGTTCTGCTCGCGATCCAATTCCTTCGGATTTTCCTTGTACAAAGCCTTTATCAGGCTGCGGACGGACTGGGTGGACAAGACCGGCTTGGATTCTTACTCTAGAAACTCCGGCGCAATGGGGGTGCGTTCCAATGCCTATCTACGAGTATGAATGTTCGAAATGCGGTGTGGTCGATGCCATGCAGAAGATCACCGAGGAGCCACTCAAGACGTGTCCGGTGCCCAAATGCCGTCGAAAAGTCCGGAAGTTGATGTCGAGCACGCAATTCCAGCTCAAAGGATCGGGTTGGTACGTAACCGATTACGGCAAGGGCGGGCAGAAACCAGCGGCAGGCGAGGGTGGCGCCTCGGATTCCTCAGCGGGCGCGAGCAAAGCGGATGGCGACGCGACGGACACCAAAAAGCCCTCCAAAAAGAAGTCCCCAGCAAAGAAGAACGCGAAGAAAAAATCAGCCGCTTGAGCTCGGCAGGCGCCGATTTTCGACGAAAAAAAAGCCGAGACCCTTGAGGTCCCGGCCTTTTCACGTGGAAAGAAGAGACCTCAGGCAGCTTTGTCTTCTGCGAGGGCGGCGATCTTCTTCTCCAAACTGGAAACCTTCCGCTTGAGCGCATCGACTTCGCTTTTCGTGGACAGGCGCAAGCTTTTCGCGAGGTTGCTGACGGCCTTCAGGAACTCCGACTGGAGGCTCTCGACCTGCTTTTCGACAAATGGCGGAATTGTCAGGAAATCTGGCCAGACGCCGGCACGTTCTTCGATCGATTCGCGGGCATCGTCAAGGTTCTTGCGCACCAACTTCAGAGTCTTTTCGGTTTGTTCGCGGGCATCGTCCAGCGCCTTCTCCGACCGATTGCGAACTTCGCCTGCGGTGGTTCGCACCATCTCGCGAGCCTTTTCGTCGAGTTCCTTCATCTGCGCCATAGCGTCGTCCAACGGTGCCCAGGCGGTGCTGTCTTCGCTCGTCGTTTCGTCTGCGTTTTCCATTATCATGACCTCCTGACTGGTTTTGTAACACGGTGCGTCATCTGCGGCAAGAGGTCGCCTTGCGGCAGGGATTCTGCCATAGAGTCGGTCGGGGGGAATGTGCCAGGCGGGGGGCTAGCTCAGGGGAAAAGCCCGGGGCTTCAAGGATCGCGACAGTGACGTCCCCCGGGAAACATCATGAATCAGAAACGCGTTCTTCCTTGGCTCGGCTTTGCGCTGGTGGCCATCCTGTTTTTTTCACGGATAGCCGGGTTCTCGTTTCAGGATCCCGATGAAGGCCGATACGCTCGGGTGCCTCAGGAGATGCTGAATGCGGGCAACTGGCTGACACCCAGCCTCGCCAGCGTTCCCTATTTCGAGAAGCCACCCCTCTTCTACTGGCTGGTGGCCAGCGCCTATAGCCTCTTCGGCGAGAGCGAGGGAGCCGCCCGGGCAGTTCCTGCACTAGCGGCTTTCCTCACGGTCTGGATGACATTCAGCTTCGGCCGTCACCATTTTGGCCAGCGGGCAGGGCTTCTCGCTGCCGGCATTCTCGCCACAGCACCTCTGTTTTTCATTTTTTCGCAATCGCTCGTGATCGATATGGTCCTCACGGCCTGTTTTACGGCGACGATGTTCGCGTTTTACCGGGCATGCGAGGCCGAGGCGAAAACGCGCTGGGTATTAGCCACCGTCGTCGCTGCTTCGCTCGCGATCCTCGCCAAGGGGCTGCTCGGATTGGTGCTTCCCGGCGCGATTGCCGTGCTCACGCTGATCGTTCGGCGGGACAGCGCGACTCTTCGCGCTCTGTTGCGACCCGCCCCGATCGGACTTTTCCTCCTGATCACGATGCCCTGGTTCATCTGGATGAGCGCCACCCACCCAGAGTTTTTGCAATATTTTTTGATCGAGAACCATTTCGGACGCTTCCTCGATGCCGAGGGCTATGGAATCGCTCATCCCGAGGGCCCCTGGTTCTACTTGCCGGTCATGCTCCTTACCCCTCTGCCGTGGTCCTTGGCGCCATTCCTTCTCGCGGGGCAAACCGCCACGCGCAGGGCGTTCGGTCTCGTCCGTAAGGATCTACTGGTGTTCTTCCTCCTTTGGGCGCTTGTCGTGATTTTGTTCTTTTCCGCGTCCAGTTCGAAACTTCCTCCCTATGTTTTGCCAGCGTTTCCCCCGCTCGCGTTGCTTCTGGGTGCATGGCTTGATCTGGCAATGGACGAAGAGCTCGAGGAGCCCTTGCTGCTCCGGGTGATCTGGCCCGCCCTGATCAGTTTGGGCATTTTGTTTCTGATGGCATCGCTCGGGGCGCTCCTGTTCGGGGGATTTCTGGCGACATCTTTTCCGGGGAACGGCAGCGAGATTTTGGCGATTCGCAACGCGGTGTTTTTCGCTGGAATTGCGCTGGTGCTTGGCGGCGCTCTTTGGGCCCGGCAGCGTCGCTCCCGGCTTCCCGTCGATCTGATTCTGCTGATGATTTTGACTATAGGGGCGACCGAACTCGGCGCCGTGGGCGCCCGGAGTGTCGCCAAATCCGGACGCGCGGCAGCACAGATTCTGAACGATCAGGCTGAACCTGAGGATTTGATCGTGATGTACCGGCAACTCAGCCAATCGCTGCTGTTTTACGCCGACCGCCGCCCCATCCACCTCGATGACTTCGTCGAATTGACGGAATTAGTCGCCTTGATGCCCGCCGCCGATCGCGAGCCATGGTTCTGGAAAGGAAGTGAGCAGCTTCTGGAGGCATGGAACTCCCCGAGGCGGGTATTTGTCTACATCAACGAGCGAAACCTGGCGAAACTGGAGCCGGAATTCGAGCGTCCCTATCGGGTGCTGGTTCGAAACCGAAAACGTCTGCTCGTGGACAATCAGGGAGGCGGGGACGACAATCGGGCCTCCGCAGGCTCAAAAGTGGGCGAAGTAGAGAAAATCGCAACGGATTCGGCTCGCAATCTGGCGGGGTCCTCCCCCGATCGCTAGAGTTATCTGTAGAAAGACAAGTCTATATGGCAACGGAAATTCAAGAATTCTTGAACCCGGACGGACGTCCGGGCGGTTCGGACACACGCGACTCCTTTTTCACCTCGAAATATGAGGATGCTCTCGCTTGGGCACGGAAATACGCGATGTTTCAATATCCCTTTGTGACCGCGTGCTGCGGGATGGAGTACATGTCCGTTACGGGGCCTCGGTATGATGCCGACCGTTTCGGATTGACTCTGCCTCGTTTCACGCCGCGACAATCCGACCTGCTGCTGGTCGTCGGGACCATCACCCAAAGGCAGGCTCCGATTTTGCGGCGAGTTTGGGAACAGATGGCCGATCCCAAATGGGTCATGTCGTTCGGGAACTGCACCAATTCCGGTGGGCCCTACAATAATTATGCGGTCCTGCAGGGCATCGATCAGATCCTGCCGGTGGATATTTACATCCCCGGCTGCCCCCCGCGTCCGGAGGCCGTCATTGACGGCTTGCTGAAACTGCAGGAACGAATCGAGCGGGAGCATACCGGTCGGCCCGTAGAAAATATTCACGGGGGCATCAAGGCATTGGACTATCAAGCTGGAGAGCCCGCCAAAGTTGTCCCGGGCAGGGTTCCAAATCATCATGAGTGAAGAAAAGCCCGCAACCGAAGAGGCGACGGTACGTCTGACGATCGACGGCCTCGAAATCGAGGCACAGCCGGGACAGATGTTGCTCCAGGCCGCCCTCGACAATGGCGTCGAGATTCCCCACTACTGCTACCATCCGAAGTTGTCGATCGATGGCTCCTGCCGCATGTGTCAGGTCAAGGTCGAGGGTGGCCGCAAATTGGCGATCTCCTGCAACGAGCCGGTCCGCGATGGAATGGTCGTGGACACCAAATGCGACGAAGTGAAACACGCCCGTCAGGGAGTGATGGAACTGCTGCTGGTCAACCACCCGCTGGACTGTCCGATTTGTGACCAGGCCGGCGAGTGCTTTCTCCAGGATTATTCGCACGGCTACGGTCGCGACCACGCTCGGACAACCGCGCCGCGGCGCAAGGGGGTCAAGCGGGCTCCGATCGGCGAGCATGTGGTTTTCGATCAGGAGCGGTGCATTCTTTGTCGCCGTTGTGTGCGATTCACCCAGGAAATTACCGAGACCGACGAACTCAGGGTTTTCGGGATTGGCGATCACTCCCACATTGGCACGATGCCCGACGCACCTCTGAATAATGATTATTCGGTCAATGTGGCCGATATCTGTCCCGTCGGCGCTCTTCTCTCGAGTGATTTCCACCATAAGAGGCGTGTGTGGTTTCTGGAGGACACCCCCAGTGTCTGTCCTTCCTGCTCGAAGGGCTGCAACGTCAATGTGGGCGTCTTCAAAAATGAAATCCAGCGGATGGTGCCACGTCGCAACGATGACGTGAATGATACCTGGATGTGTGATCACGGACGACTCCGATACGCCTTCACGAGCGATGAGACGAGGGTCCGGCAAGCCTTGGTCCGCAATGACGCTGGCGACTTCACGGAGACGCCGTTTCGCATCGCTCTCGAGGCAGCAGCCGATTTAATCCGGCCGAGCCTCGAAAATCCGGAAGCTTTCGCAGTAATCGCATCACCTCATCTGACGAATGAGGAAAGTTTTCTTCTCGCGGACCTGTGTAACCACAAGATCCCGGCGGGACACGTTACATTGCCCGTCATCCGGGGAGACGCAGACGGCTTTCTGATTCAGGAAGAGAAAGCAGCCAACGCCACGGGAACGCGCGCGATGGGAATCGAGGAACGCGGCGATGGTCTGCGTGGTCTGGCAGAGGCAATTCGCGTCGGCACGGTAAAGAGCCTCCTGGTGATGGGGGGCGACGCCCTTTCGGTTCCCGAAGGTGAGGGCCTTCTCGATGTACTCGGCGATCTCGAGTCGCTGATCTTGATCACCCCGAACCAAACCCCCATCAGTGAACATGCGAGCGTCCTGATTCCCGGTGCCACATTTGCAGAAAAAGACGGATCATTCACAAACGGGGAGGGGCGTGTGCAATGGATCTCGCGAGCCCTGAACCTCCCCGAGGGCGTGGAAACCGAAGGCGAGACGTTATCTCGAATCAAGGCATTTCTGGATAATGCGAAGCCTGAACCTTTCGACGCCATCACAACTCTGGGGAAGGTCGCGGAGTCCGTTCCCGAATACGCTCATATCAACCGGGCCGAGCTTGGTGCTGACGGACTCCTGTCCGGAATTCAGGAAGCACCCGAACCGGAACCCGAACCCACCGAAGTCACAGCGTCGGGAGAAGCCTGATGGCCACCAAGGTAGTCACGATCGATCGCGACCAATATAGCAAGGCCGCCGGCCCGTTCGGCATCAAGGCCTTCATTTCCGGCTTTCGGGTAACGACGAGCCATTTTCTCGGAAACCTGATCGGTTGGATCCGTGGAAAGCCCACGGTGGCGACGGTCATGTTCCCCGAGGAGCACCTCGCCAAGCCTCCCGCTTTCCGGGGAATGCCGGTCCTCGTCGAAATGGAAAACGGCAAGGAGCGCTGCGTTGCCTGCGGCCTTTGTGAATGGGCTTGTCCGGTAAACTGCATCCATATCGAGCCTGGTGAAACGACCGACGAGGTCGAGCGATATCCGCAAGTCTTCGATATCGATATGAGCCGATGCATGTACTGTGGTCTGTGCGAAGAAGCCTGTCCGGAAGAAGCAATCGTCATGAGTGATCGTGTCGAAATCAGTGCATTTACGCGGGCCGGCACCCTTTGGAACAAGAGTGACCTCCTCACCCCGGTGGCACAGGTGGCCCGACGGCTGGAACACATCCGTCGAGACTACGATCGGAGATAAACGTGGCGGATCAGGAAGAGACCGAAACGAAAACGGAAGATTCGGAGACCGCCCAGCCCGAGAAACTGGAACCTCTTGCTCCCGTATTGGAGAGGCTGCGCGAACGGCTCGGCGATCACCTGATAGCGACTTCCGACTACCGCGGTGATCTTTGTGCCACGATTGCACGCGAAGCCACGATCGAGACTTTTCAATGGCTTCGCGACGAGGAACATTTCGATATGCTCGCGGATCTCACGGCGGTAGATTATCTCGGTCGCGAGCCGAGGTTCGAGATGGTCTACCACCTCGTTTCCGTCGAGACCTCAAATCGACTCCGCATCAAGATTCCGGTCGCGCAGGCGGATGCCAAGGTGCCCACGCTCTGCGAACTGTGGCAGGGTGCGAACTGGCTCGAGCGCGAGGCCTACGACATGTACGGGATCGAGTTCACGGGCCACCCCGACATGACCCGAATCTACCTTTATGAAGAATTCGAGGGTCACCCCCTCCGCAAGGACTATCCCAAGGAGAAGCGGCAACCGCTGATCGGACCGGGTGCGATCGTGCGTACAGGCGAGGGGAGCTGAGATGGCAGATTCGGCAGCAGTTGTGCAGGAAGACACGATCGACCTTCCCTTCAAGACCCTCGAGATGAAGGTGGGGCCGTCCCATCCGGCGACGCACGGAACCGTTCGGATCCAGTTGGAATTGGATGGAGAGACTGTCCACGCATGCCGGGTGGAGGTCGGTTATCTTCACCGCGGATTCGAAAAGGAATGCGAGAGCGGACTCTACTATCAGGCATTTCCTTATACGGACCGCCTGAACTACGTGTCTCCGATGATCAACAATGTGGGCTACGCGCTCGCCTGCGAGAAGCTCTTCGGGATCGAAAGCCCCGAGCGATGCCAGTATCTTCGAGTAATTGCGAGTGAGGCCTCACGAATTGCTGACCATCTGACCTGTCTCGGAGCATGCTCGCTCGAACTGGGGGCATTCTCGGCATTTCTCTATGCGGTGGAAGCCAGGGAAAGCGTCTGGGACCTTCTCGATTCGATGTGCGGCGCACGAGTGACACCGAACTACGTAAGAATTGGCGGCGTCTCGCATGATATCGGTGCCGAATTCCCGGGATTGGTTGAGGAGAAACTCGCGGAACTCGAACGGCTCCAAAAGGATTTTGAGGATTTACTGCTGGCCAACCCGATCTTTCGCGAACGGATGGAAAATACCGGCGTCCTCTCTCGCGACGATTTGATCTCATTCGGCTGCACCGGCCCGCTCCTGCGGGCCAGCGGCACAGCCTATGATATCCGACGGGTGGAGCCATACCTCGTCTACGACCGGCTCGACTTCGATATCCCGGTTGGCTCGGCAAGTGATAATTTCGATCGCTTCCTCATTCGGCTCGAGGAGATCCGTCAGAGCAGTCGCATGATTCGGCAGTGCATCGAGCAGATGAAGCCTGGGCCCGTTGATATCGACAATCCGCAGATCCGACTGCCGGGGAAGAGCAAGGTCTTCGGTCGGATGGAAGAACTGATCGGCCAGTTCAAGGTCGTGACCGAGGGACCGAAACCCCCTCCGGGAGAGGTCTATCAAGCCGTGGAGGGTGGCAACGGTGAGCTGGGATTCTATCTGGTCAGCGACGGCACCGGCAAGCCTCTGAAGTGCCGCCCGCGCTCTCCGAGCTTTGCCAACACATCGGCAATGGAAAAAATGGTGGTCGGATCGATGTTTGCGGACATCGTCCCGACCTTCGATATGATCAATATGATCGGCGGCGAATGTGATCGTTAAGGAAAAATCCAATGGCACTTTCTGAGGAGCTGAAGTCACGTATTCGGGCAGAACTCCCGAAGTACCCTGAAAAGCGCGCCGTCCTGCTGACGGCCTTGCACTTTGTGCAGGAAGAATGCGGGGGATGGATCGAGCCCGAAGTGATTCCTGAAGTGGCGGAGATCCTCGAGATACCGCCGATCGACGTCAAGGAGGTCGCGAGTTTTTACGCGATGTTCAACGAAAGCGCGATCGGAAAGCGCCACGTTCGCGTCTGCACCGGATTGTCCTGCTGCCTGCGGGGGGCTCGGTCGCTGCAGGACGCGTTTGAGGAAGAACTGAATATTCGCCCCGGCGAAGTCTCCGAGGACGGATGCTTCTCGATTGGTTCGGTCGAATGTCTGGGTTCCTGCGGCTCGGCGCCGGTGTTGCAAATCAACACGCGGACGTACCTGGAGAACCTTTCTCCTGCCGATGCGCCAGCGATTCTGGAAAATCTGCGCCGCGAGATTACCGAAGACGAAGCCGAGACGGCCTGAGGATACGATGGAACAGCCACAATTGCTCCTGCCCGAGGGCGACGCAAATTTCTCCTCAATCGAGGACTACAAGGCGCAGCGCGGTTATGAAGCCGCCGAGGCGAATGTCGGAAAGACCAACCCGGAAGAAATTGTCTCTATCGTGAAGGAATCCGGTCTCAGAGGTCGAGGCGGTGCGGGCTTCGGCGCAGGGATGAAGTGGTCGTTTCTTCCCAAGGACGGCCGACGGCCACGTTATATCGCTTGCAACGGCGATGAGAGCGAACCCGGCACCTTCAAGGACCGGCAGATCCTCGAACGCAATCCGCATAAGTTGATCGAGGGGCTTCTGATTGCCGGCTGGGCCAATACGATCGACGCGGCCTACGTCTATCTCCGCGGGGAGTATCGTGGTCCCTACGAGAATCTTTGCAGGGCGATCGATGAAGCCTATGAAGCCGGTTATCTCGGCAAGAATATCCTCGGCAGTGGGATGGATTTCGATATCTACGTCCATCGTGGGGCCGGCGCCTACATTTGCGGCGAAGAGACCGGGCTCATGGAATCTCTCGAGGGTCGCAAAGGCCAACCTCGCAAAAGACCGCCTTTCCCTGCGGTCTCTGGACTTTGGAAACAACCGACCCTGATCAACAACGTCGAGACCCTGGCCCATGTGCCTGCGATCGTGCTCGACGGAGCCAAACATTTCCTGTCCTACGGAACCGAGAAGAGCTCCGGTACCACAATCTTCGGGATCAGTGGTGATGTGCAACGTCCGGGTGCCTACGAACTTCCGTTCGGCATGCCTCTCGACGAGATGATCGAAACCGTCGCTGGCGGCGTCGCGCCGGGAAGAAAAATCAAGGCGGTGATTCCCGGGGGAACCTCGATGCCGGTGCTCACGGCGGATCAGATCAAGGGCCTCCCCATGGACCACGATTCCGTTCAGAAGGCTGGATCCCTGCTGGGGACTGGCGCTGTCATCGTGATGGACGATCGGCAGTGCATGGTTCGCGCCGCTTTGGTGATCGCACGTTTTTTCCGCCATGAATCCTGTGGGCAATGCACGCAGTGCCGCGAAGGGACTGGCTGGATCTACAAATTATTCACCAAGATAGAGAGCGGACAAGCCTCCATGGAGGACATCGATACCATCGATGAGGTCGCGAATTATATGGAGGGTCACACAATCTGCGGCCTCGCCGATGCCGCTTCCTGGGGGGCGGGTTGGTTTGTGCGGCGCTTCCGGGACGAGTTTGAAGCCCATGTCGAGCTGAAAGGCTGCCCGCTCGCCGAAACGTCGTTCGAGGTCTGAATCCGATGAGTCCAGAGACCGAAAAAGAAACTTCCTTGCGGCGTAATCAGGTCGTTCGCCTTTGGGGCACACCGGATCGCACCGAGGGCAGCCTCAATGACCCCCGGATTCGCCATGAAGGCGGAGTTCATTTTAACGAAAAATGGGTCTATGCGTGGCCCAAGGGCGAAGCGAGCCGCCCTCGAGAGCGAATCATATACTGGCAGCGCTATGACTTCGTCGGCGCGTGTCGTATCGAACAGGATGGCCACCGGATCGCCGAGGGACCGGAAGTTCTCGGCCAGCGATAGCACTCGGCATGGCAAGCAGCGACGCAGACGCGCCGTGGCTTGCTGGTTTCTGAAGTCCGGGCTTGCTCTATGCATGGCCCCTGCGTACTCTCGTCTCAACCGGAGGACGACAGGATGAAGACTTTGCATACCTTACCGGCCCAGGCTCGCTGGTATTTGATTGGCCTTGCCCTATGCGGGGCTGTTGGTTGCGGCTCGGAGAAAAAGCCACAGCCTGTGCCAGATGGCGCCCAGGTACTCCTGACTGACGGTGATCGGCTCCTGCCCAATTTTGAAATCCTCAGTATCGAGTCGGCGAATATGGCCGCTGACCGCTCAATTTCGTTTATCGCATCACGAACTGGCACGGACTCTCTCAATGGAGTCTTCTTCCGGACGCCCACCGGTCAAATCCGCTCCATCTTGTCACCGGGGTCAGCCCTCGCGGGAGATCTGCCGCTGACAAGAATCCGAAAACTGAACATGGCCCAATCAGGCCAGTTCGCCTTCAGTGTGGGCGACCAACTGGATGATAACGCGATCTTCTACTCGGATGGCACCCGAACGAGCTTGATTGCGACAACGGAATCAGAGGAACCTCTCCCTGATTTCCGTATCGCTGGAGAGCTTCGTGTGGAGGAGGGCGGCGTCCTCGCCTTCAGCGACGGTTCCAATCCGTGCTCGGTCGACACATCCGGAGCTGTACAACGAACGCGCTGCCGCCTGCGACTGCAATACGGCCCTGCAGGAGATGTCACTGAGGTCGCTGTGCCCAATGATCTCGACGGACAGAACCCCACCGCGATCATTCTTCAGCTCAACGAAAGGAATCAGGCCGCTGTTGGTCTACCGGCTCGCGGGGAGGAGCCCTACGTAGGAATTCTCGATCAGGGCATCTTTACCGGCATTCTGTTCCGCCG
>Ga0055584_100005238_pt1 | contig 12717 bp, 12 predicted proteins | sample OSDHelmetaG_FD_58716 | JGI IMG/M metagenome (GOLD analysis project Ga0055584, IMG submission 58716) | Pelagic marine sediment microbial communities from the LTER site Helgoland, North Sea, for post-phytoplankton bloom and carbon turnover... | ecosystem: Environmental > Aquatic > Marine >... | reverse complement strand
CAATAAACGGGACGAATACGAATCGATTTTTCAGGATCTCATTCGCCAGGGCACGGATGAAGGGGTGTTTGCCGATGTGGACGTCAAGATCCTTTCCTATGCGATTTTGACCCTGTGTACGGCCGGCGCTACCTGGTACAATCCCAACGGGCGTTTAACGGTGGATGAGATCGCCGACATCTATGAAAATTTTATTATCAGCGGATTAAAGCAGGGTCGCTTCGAACGCCCTGCCGGCCGCTGAAAAGGACATCTTCACCGGTACCGAAAATAGGCCAATGCCACATCGACACGGTGTGGTAAAGCAGCCCCCGCTGATGCGGGAAGGAGGTCGTCGTGGATTTTGATTTGACCAGAGAACAGGAAATGATTCGCAAGGAGGTCCGAAAGTTCGCCCAGAGTGAGATCGCGCCGGTGGCCCTGGAACTCGACGAAGCGGAGGCGTTTTCTTCCGATCTCACGCGAAAGATGGGCGAGATCGGCCTTTTCGGCATGTTTGTCGCTGAGGCGTACGAGGGCCAGGCAATGGACTATATCTCCTACATCATCGCCGTGGAGGAGATTGCCCGGGTGGACGGCTCCCAGGCGGCCACCATTGCGGCGGGGAACTCTTTGGGTATCGGCCCGCTCTACTACTTTGGCAACGAAGAACAAAAACAGAAATACCTACCCAAACTTTGCAACGGAGAGGCGCTGTGGGGTTTCGGGCTTACCGAACCCACGGCCGGTTCAGACGCCGGCGGGTCCAAGACCACGGCGGTGCGCGACGGCAACGAGTGGGTTATCAACGGCTCTAAAATTTTCATCACCAACGCGGCCAGTGACATGACGCTGGGGGTGACGGTCCAGGCAATCACCGGCACCCGCCCCAACGGCAAACCGGAATACACCTGCTTTATCGTGGAAAGCGGTACCCGTGGATTCAAGGCCGTGGTCATGAAAAAGAAGATGATGTGGCGTTCCTCCAACACGGCGGAACTCTATTTCGATGATGTCCGGGTGCCGGCGGCAAACATTCTGGGCCAGCAAGGTGACGGCTTTCACCAGATGCTCAAGACCCTGGATGGCGGCCGACTCTCCATCGCCGCCATGGGCCTGGGGGGTGCCCAGGGCGCTTATGATGCGGCCTTGAAATATGCCCAGAAGCGCGAACAGTTCGGCCAGCCCATTTCCAAGTTCCAGGCCGTGGCCTTCAAGCTGGCCGACAGCGCCATGGAAATCGAATGCGGCCGCAACCTGCTTTACAAGGCCTGCTGGCTGCGGGATCACAAGCGCCCGTTCGAGAAAGAGGCCGCCATGGCCAAGCTCTACTGCTCGGAGCTCATGGGGCGGGTGGCCAACCATGCCGTTCAGATTCACGGTGGATACGGACTGATGAAAGAGTACGATGTGGAGCGCTTTTACCGCGATCAGAAACTATTGGACATCGGTGAAGGCACTTCGGAAGTCCAGCGCATCGTCATTTCCCGTTACATCGGATGTTGACCTTTTCAACCTAAATGTCCTTTTACGGAGAGCTGCATGAACGACATGATTCTGCTTACTGAGCACCAAGACGGGGTGACCGTCATCACCTTGAACCGGCCTGAGGTGATGAATTCTTTCAATTTTGCGCTGCTTCATGCACTGGCGGCAAAAATCGCCGACATCCGATTTGACCCCGATGTTCGTGTGATCATCATCACCGGGGCAGGGGATCGGGCGTTTTGCTCCGGTGCGGACCTCAAGGAGCGGGCCACACTGTCGCCGATCCAGGTCAAGGAGTACATCTTTACCATCCGCAACCTGTTCACGGCCATTGAACAGCTCAACAAGCCGGTGATCGCGGCGGTCAATGGCGTGGCGTTGGGTGGAGGAACCGAACTGGCCCTGGCATCGGACATCCGCATCGCTTCGGAAACCGCCAGCATGGGACTCACCGAAACCCGGCTGGCCATCATCCCCGGCGCCGGTGGCACCCAGCGCCTGCCCCGTCTTGTCGGCAAGGGCAAGGCCAAAGAACTGATTTTTACCGGCAAGCGCATCGGTGCGGCCGAGGCCGCACAGATCGGTCTGGTGAACAGGGTCTGCGCACCTGAAGCTCTTATCGACACCTGCCGGCAGATGGCAGCTGAGATCTGTGAAACCGGTCCCGTGGCCATCGAACAGGCCAAATACGCCATCAACTTCGGCATGGAAACGGATCTGTCCACGGGCCTGGCCATCGAATCCAACGCATACTGGGTCTGCATTCCCACCCAAGACCGATTGGAGGGCCTGGCCGCCTTTAAAGAGAAGCGAAAACCGGTGTACAAGGGCTGTTGACCGGATACGGAGTAACAACCACATGTGGGCAAGTGTTTGGAGTGCCCATCCATTCATATCATAGGAATACCATAAGGAGGCAGCATGACCGAATATGATTATTGGAAAGTATTTCCGAGAATGCCCAAAAAAGTAACCTTGGGTGACATCACCATACGGGATGGGTTCCAGCATCTGGAAAAATTTATCTCCACCCGGGCCAAAATTTTTTACGCCGAAGAAATGATCTTTGCCGGTTGCCGCAACATCGAGGTGACCAACCTGGGCAACCCCTACCTCATGCCCCAGTTCAGTGACGCGGAACAGATTCTGGCGCACCTGCGCAGCGATCGCTTCCGCGGCCGATGTAAAAAGAAGGGCGTCAATCCGGATGACATTACCATCACCGCCGTGACCATTCGTGAGCCGGGTGTGGACCGGGCCATCGCGCTGGCCAAAAAAGGCGTTGGGCCGGATCGCTGCCTGATGATGGTCTCCACCGAGGAGGAACACCATTTTGCCAACTCCGGCCTGACCCTGCCCGAATACTGGAGAGAGTGCGAGCGTGCCATCCGTAAATGTCGGGACGCCGGTCTTCAAATGTGCGGCACTGTCAGTACCATCTGGGGGAGTCCCATTGCCGGCGCCACCGAATTGAAAGACGCGGTGGAGTTCACTAAACGCTGGCTGGAAATCGGCGCCACGGACATCGAACATGCCGACCACGACGGTAGTGCGTCGGCAGCGAATGTGTACCGCTATTTTTCCATGATTCTCGACGAAATTCCCGACACTTCGGTCCACATCGCCCACTTCCACGAAACCAAACGGGTGGCATCGGCCTCGGTGCTGGCGGCCATTCAGGCAGGGATATGCCATTTCGAGGGAACGTTGGGCGGTCTGGGCGGACAACCGGCCAATTTCCTGGACGACTGCCCGGTTCCAGGCACCGGTGAATACTATTACGAAGATCCCCGTTACGTGGGGTTGACCTGTTTCGAAGATATGCTGGTGCAGATCGATGAAATGGGTATTGAACACGGCTACGATGTGGATCGCGTATTGTGGCTGGGACGCCAGTTGGAACGGACAGTAGGCCACCGCCTGAGGAGTGAAGCGGTGATCAACGGGCGGACCCTCAAGGAGGGGCATCCCAAATTTGCCCGACCGGGGTTAAAAAATCTCAAGGAGAAGATGGCCGAGGCACCCGGCCAGAAACTGCCCGCTGAATGGGGGAAAAAGGCGGTGCTGCCGGAGCGCTATCGCCCCTGATCGCTGCCTTGACCCGCAGTTGAAACCGGGGCATGATAGGCAGGCGAGCCACTGCACCCAATACCGATCCCAGCCGGAAAACCGGGATGATTTAATCAACCAGGAGCATTGCCATGGAAACAGGCGAAAAAAAACCCCACATCAACGTGGACTACTTCGAAGACCTGACCGGACGAATTAAGCAGGGCACCTGCAGCCAGCCGGAGGGCGGTCAGGAGGACATCGGCCAGCGGATCAAGGTTATCCGAGAAGCTAAGGGCCTTTCTCTGGAGGAACTGTCCCACATGACCGGCTTTGACGTGGAGCTTTTGTCCAGCATTGAAAACTGCGAGGTTCAGCCCCAGCTGGGGACAGCCATCAAACTGTCCAAGGCCCTGGACAGCGCCTTTGGCCGGCTGGTGTCCGGTGTGGGAGAGAAGCTCTATTCCATCACCCGCAGAGGGGAGCAGAAAATCGTTTCCCGATCGACCTCACTGAAGGGAAAGAAACAGGCCTACACCTACCGGAGCCTGGCTCCGGAAGTCAAGGGTCGGCACATGGAATCCCTGATTGTCCAGCTGGAAGAGGCGCCGGACACGGAACGCTCCGTCCACGACGGTGAAGAGTTTATCTACGTGCTCGACGGCAGCGTCTCATTGGACATCGGGGACGATCATTTCGATCTGACTGCCGGGGACAGCGCGTACTACCTGTCAACCACCCCCCATCTGATTGCCGCCGCTGCGGGTAAGGCGACGATTCTGGCAGTCATTTACGGCGGTTAGCGTTGGTGACAACCAAACAAGCGGCCACACCGATAAAATCAATACCGGTGCGGCCGCCATCTCTTTTTAATCGAGATGCTATCGACGCGGGTTAACGATCATTAAGAAAACGATTGTGTCTGGTCCGCTTTTTAATGGTGGTTAAAGCGACCGATGACGCGTCATCTTAAAATTGATTAATAACCGTCACGCCTGTCTGATCGAACCGATCCATGACGGTCAATTGAGCGATCCCTTCCTCCAAGCCCACCGTCCGACCGATAAGCTTTTCCGGGTGCAGTTTGCCGGCAGCGATCATGTCAAGCATTCGTCCGTATTCGAAAGCCTGGATGCCGTGGCTGCCCAGAATTTCCAATTCGTGGGCGACCACAAGGTCCATGGGGATCGTTGGGTGGCGATGCTCGGTGTTAAGAATGCCCACCTGGATATGTTTTCCCCGTTTTCTCAAGCTGGCAATGGAATCGAAACAGGTCCGGGGGCTGCCAAGCGCATCCACAGACACATGGGCGCCACCGCCGGAGCAATGGCGAACCGCATCGACCACATTCTCCACGGACCGGGCGTTGACCGCCTCCGATGCCCCCACGGATCGAGCCATATCCAGTTTGTTGTCGGTAATGTCAATGGCCACCACCTGGGCACCCAGGGCGTTGGCGATCATGATGGCCGACAGGCCGACCCCGCCGCAGCCGAAAACGGCCACCCATTGCCCGGCACCGACCCGGCCCTGGGCGGTGATGGCGCGAAAAGCGGTGACGAACCGGCAGCCCAGGCTGGCCGCGGTGACGAAATCCATGGCGGCCGGCAGGCGCACCAGGTTGACGTCCGCATAGCGGATGGCCACATACTCGGAAAAAGACCCCCAGTCGGTGAATCCCGGCTGAAACTGGTGGTCGCAGACCTGGTGGTTGCCTGACAGACACTGGGGGCAGCCCCCGCAGCCGCAGACAAACGGCAGGGTGACCCGGTCGCCGGGACACCAGCGGTCAACCCCCTTGCCCGTCTCCTGGATCACACCGGCCAGTTCATGGCCGGGCACATGGGGCAGGCGGATATCCGGATCGTGCCCCTTCCAGCCGTGCCAGTCGCTCAAACACAGTCCCGTGGCTTCGACCTTGATCACCACCCCGCTTTCCGGTGGGTTGGGGTCGGGTAGGGTTTTGATGGCAACAGGCCCTTCGAAGGTTTCATAATAGGCGGCGCGCATCGGTTTTTCCTTTGATGAGTTCCGGTGTTTGGTCCACCGTTGCCTCCTGGTAACAAAATACCCCGCGGAGTTGCGCGGGGTATCTTTCATTCACGGCAGTTAACGGTTTCGATCAGCCGATCAGGGAACCGGCGAATCCAATACAAATCCGCGATAGTGTTGGTTGATGGTGTAGGAGTTTCCGGCAATCCGATTGTTGTCGTTCACATCGATGGCCTCGCTGAACGGATACGGTCCGACAAAGGGGTAATCATAGAAATCATTGTGAATGCCCAGATCGTAGATGGTGTTTCCATACCACGCACACGCATGTACAATCGGTCGGGTGATGCCCCCCTGGTTGTATATTTCACCGGTTTCGGCGTAGCCGACGATCAAACCGTTGTTGTTGATGGCGGTCGCATAGCTGTTGGCTCCGCCCAGGGTGCCAAGATCGGTCATCACACCCTGGCCATTGCCGTCAATCTGCCAGACGAAGGCGTGCGTCTCCCCGCTGGCCGTTGTGGAGTTGCCCACCACTTGGACCTCAAGTGGGTCGATTGGGTCGTTCAGATCCGTGGCTTCACTGGAGCCGCCGCCGAGGTGGCCGCAGGGATACATGGAGCCACCGTCCCAGAAAAATGCCAGGTCGCCGGATTTTCCCACGATGAGGCCGGTTGGCGAACTTTCGTTGATGGCGCTCACGGTCGTTAGGGAAGCACCGGGAAGGTGATTCAGTGACTGGATCGCATCTACATCAAGATCATGAAACACAGCAGTGGTTTCTTCGGAGTTGAGCACCGCCTGATTGTTGCTGTTGATTCCAACCGGCACGACCAGTGCAGAGCCTACGATCCCGCCTAGCACCCCAAAGCCAGCTCCTTTATCCCAATACCAGCCACTGATGTCTCCATCTTTCGCTCAATAAGCAAGCGACCATCATTTTCTCGAAAATGTGGTCGCTTGTTTGCAAAAGAGATGTCATGGATCGTCGAAACTCAACCTATCAAATGACTAACGCTGTTCCAGTTGAACGATTTTCGGGTTCATGAAAATGAGCAGTTCATTGCTGTCTGATTCCTCCAAATTACTCTGGAACAACCAACCCAGTACCGGGATTTGGTGGAGCCCAGGAAAGGCTTCTTTTTTATTGGTCGTTGATGATTTGATGATCCCCCCGATGACAATCGTATCTCCGTCGTTGACCAACAGCTGCGTTTGCGCTTCATTGGTGGCAATGATGGGCACCCCGTCTATAAAATCGACCACATCATTTTTCTGGATAACGATATCCATGGAAATCCGGTTGTCTGGTGTGACGTGCGGCGTGACTTCAAGCAAAAGATCGACGTCTTTGAATTTCACGGAAGAGCCGCCTGCTGAGTCGCGTTCCAAGTATCCAATTTCATTTCCCTGTTTGATCCGGGCTTTTTTGTTGTTCAGGGTCGCTATTTTGGGCGCGGACAGGATTTTACCATTACCATTGGCTTCAAGTGCTGTCAGCGTGGCATCAAGGGTGAATGGGGTGCCGGCGATTTTTGCAAAATTCAGTGCAAAACCATTGGCACTCGCCGCCGGATAGTTCATGGCAACGGCCGCATTATAGATGGACCCACCGTTGTTTACCGTCACCGGCCCCACACTAAAATTCCACTGAAATCCCAGTTCCTTGGAATAATTCTCGCTGACTTCAACCACGCGGGCTTCAATGATCACCTGGGAGGTTACCTTGTCGATCTGTTTTGTAATTTCCAGTGCATTTGCAATCTTATCGGCAGTGTCCGTGATGATGATCTGATTGTTTTTGACATCGACTGAAACAGTTCCGCGATCTTTGGTTACAATCGTCTCGATATGGGGAAGTACCTCTGTCGTTGCATCGGAGTAGCTGACCGGAATGTATCTCGTTTCCAGCGGCTCAAGCGCTTTGATCTGTTCTTTTTCTTTTTGCAGCGAGGCGATTTGTGCTTTGCGAAGATCGTTTTCCTGTTTAAGGGTTGCCAGGGTGGCAATCCGGACGATGTCGCCCTCAACGATCATGCCGAGCTGGTTCATTCTCAACACCAGGTCCATCACCTGATCCCACGGAACCGGTTTGTCAAGGGTCAGGGTAACTTTCCCGCTGACATCATCGTCGATGGCAAAGTTTTTCCCGCTGACTTCCCGAAGGATCCGGAAGACATTTTTGATATCGGTCTGGAAGAAATCCAGGGCGATTTTTTCACCGGTGTATTGTTTGATATTTTTCTTTAAAACCATGGCCTCGTTGGCATCAAAAGCCTCCTCAGCGAGAGGAACCAAAGACTTGTCGACTGCTGTTTCAGCTGATTTAGTCCCCGCATCGGTCTGGCTATCGACGGCGGTCTGCATTGCTTTGGGGTAAGTTGAGGCAACATCGGCAGGCCCGAGGGTTTCCGCAAGCGCCTTCTTCCAGGCAGGCAGATTGGTCTCATCTACCGGCGCCGGTGGAACAGAGGATGCCTCAAAGTGAACCAACAGCAATCCACCGGTCTGCTCCGTGTAATAAGGCACGGGTTCCCGGAGTTCGATGGAAAACAATGAGAAATCCTTCATGGATGGTAACTGGATGGGCATAATCCGGTTAACAGCGCTTTCAAATCGTGTTGTTATCATCGGCCGTTGCCTGAATTCAGCAATGTTGGCCTTCATCAGGCGCAATTCAAGAAGTTTGTCAGATACTTTTTGGATATCGAAGTCGACCGGAGATGTTGTTTCGATGGAAAGTGTCGATCGTCCATCTTTTTCTCCAAGAAAATCGATACGATTCACCCATACCAGGTCTTCTTTGCCAATCCTGGCGCCCGTGCCTTGAAAAGCGCCTGACGGCTCGACAGAGGTAAATGGAGCAACCTGAACGGCCGGCGTCGTTTCTTCGGTCATTGTCGGTTGCTGGACAACGCCTGATTCCGTTTTTGATTCGCTGCTGTCGCTGGAAGATCCGGAAGTATTTTTAGGAAACTGGATTCTGAGTGAATTGCCGTCTTGTACGACGTTGTATGGAACATCCAAGGCCAGCAGAATTTCAATGCGCGTGGTATTGTTTTTTGCCTCGATTTGGCCGGCATGAATTGAAGTGACGGGAGTGCCAGTGGACGTTACATCGGTTTGGGAAACGTTTAAACGGGTGTTTGGAAAATAAAGAACCACACCCAAAGGAAGCGGCTGTTTCACTGAGGTGTATGTCAACGGTTCGATCCCGTTGATCACAACGTTCATCGAGTCCGCTTCTTCAGATAACCCAATAGAAGTGATTTCCATGGATTGCGAAGGATCAGGGCCGGGCGCACTTGTCTGACGATCAGCATTCTGATTTGCGCATCCCGTAAGAAGGAAGGCAACAACCAACCCGAGGCAAAAAACAAGTGTCAATCTCTTTGAGAATTCGATCCTGAAGTTGTGCATATCACTCTCCAGCTGGTTTCTGAAGTTTTATTTCGGTATTTTGAAGAATTAGCTCTCCCATGAGATTTTCTAATTCTTCTTCGACAATCACGCTACTGGCGTTGATTTGCGTCACAATTCCTGAATTCAGGCCAATATATGTCCCCTTCTTAATGATAAACCCTTTGCCGGTGTTGTCTTCTACAAGTGCCCTATTTCCAGATGAAGTCCGAATGATGGCGACTAACTTAAGCTGGTTGAGGCTTATTTTTTCTAAAGGCGTTTGCGGTACTCGTTTTTTTCTTTTGCTTTTGCCCGTTTGATCAGCTGCTACTTCTTGGTTTTCATCTCTAAATAAAGGTATAAACGGGTTTAAGCGTTCCTTGGGTTCGTAGATTCGTTTTACCACGCTTTCGTCTTCTTTTTCTGCAACCGCTGTCGATACGGGCGTTTTCGCAGAGGTGTCCGTTTGCGTATCCTCAATTTTTTTGGAGGGATCAGGCATGCTTGGCGCCGAAATCTTTTTGCTGACGACCGGCGCTTTGGATGGTTCTTTTTGATCACCGCAGTTCCAAAGAAAACACGAAACCAGTAGAACCAGGGTTAACCTATTGACAACTTTTTTGAATTGAATTCGCATGGTTTTACCGCTTCTTCTTCTTTTTGGACTTTCCAGATGTCTTCGGTTCCGCATCGGACGCTTCAATAAATTTATATGTCACTGCCGTACATGTCGTCGTCAGATTGGTGCTTTCCTTGTCTGGCTTCATGTCGATATTTCTGATGTTTACGATTCTGTTCAAGCCGGCAACACTCTCAAAAAACGTGGCGACCCCATGATAATCCCCGGTAACTGTCATGGCCACAGGAATTTCGGCGTAAAAATCCTTTTTCTCATCTGGTTTGGGTTGGAACAGAACAAAATTGAGTCCTGAGTCTGTTCCGGCTTTTGAAATACCAGTGAGCAAAGTTGGAATTTCTTCATTTTCAGGCAATGCCCGCATTACGATCTTGAACTGTTCTTCAGCATCCTGCATTTTTTTCCTGAACTCATTCAATTGCCTTGCGTTTCTTTTGGCAACTTCCAATTCTTTTTCAATTTTTGTTAAATTGGTCTTGAGTTGGTCGATTTTTTTCAATTTTGGTAGATATGAAAAATATACAAAAACGCCAATAAGCAATATCAACACACCTACCCAGATAGCGATCCGTTGGACTTTGGAAAGCTGCTCAAGCTTATTAATTACCGGATTGGATTTTTCTATTGAAACCGCTGTGCCCTTCTTCATTTCCTCAATACCTATTTAGGTTGTTCTTTAAGGGGAGCCTTGCGAAACTTGATTTCAAAACTCTTCAGATTTAATCCCTTGACGGAGGTGTCCTGGTTGATGGACAGAAGTTTGACATCGACATATGTTAAGGACGTTTCGATTCGGGTCATGAATTCCGCAATCGTCGGGTTGTCCAGAGCGATTCCGATCACCTTAACATTCCCGGATTTTTCTTCTAAACCGGTAAGCCACATTCGCTTTTCTATTACCAGGTTTGACACGTCAGCGAGCAGTTCAACTGGTGCCTTTCTGGTAAGATCCAATGATTTGATGACTTCAATTTTTTGGTTCAGGATAGCCAACTTTTTCTTTATTTCCGCAATTTCCTGGTTGATTTTGTTGTACTTTTCAACCTGTGCCTTGGTTTCTGCAACCTTCTTGTTCAACGTTTCTATCTTGCCGGACAATAAATAGTTGAACCAGGCGGCTACAATCAAAACAAAGACAAGTGACAACAAGAATACGGAAACTTGTCGCCTGATATCCTCTTTTTTTCTTGCGGCTCGAAATGGGAGTAAATTAATGCGTATCATTTGTCATCAACTTTTCTCGTTGCCAGTCCCATGCTGATTGAGGCTTGGGGGGCTATGCGTTTTAGAAATTCCACATCAAACCGGTTCTCATCTATGTGCAGTCCATCAAAGGGATTTATGGTGGCCACTTCAGCAGAGGTCTCGACAGATAACAACTGTCTGAATTCTTTTATGTTGCCGCCCCCCCCACTAAGAATAATTTTTTTAATTTGATCATCGGGATAGGTTGAATAAAAGAAGTCCAGGGCTCGCCGGATCTCCGTGCACCAATCTGAAACAACGGAGGAAACAATGTCGGAAAGATCTCCAGCAGTGATTTTCTCGGATTGGTCGCCAAACTTGATCTGCTCTGCATCCTCAATGGAGCAGTCGATGAGCGATGCGATTTTCTGGTTGATTTGGCTGCATCCGAGCGAAACGTCCCTCATGAAGACCGAAGATTTACCTTTTAATATATTCAATGAAGTCTTGCTTGCTCCGATATCGATGAGCGCAATGTTTTCATCTTCAGCGGGAGAATAGTTAAACTCATAAATATTTTGAAGGGCAAACGCATCAACGTCAATGATGCACGGGCTCAATCCCGCCATCTGAGCAAGATTCACGTAGTCATTGACCATTTCTTTTTTGGCGGCAACCAGCAGTACATTCATCTGGTTGGGGTTGCTTTCATTTTCGCCCAGAATTTGAAAATCCAAATTTACATCAGATATATCAAAGGGTATGTATTGCTCCGCCTCGAAACTAATCGTGTCCTGAAGTTGCTCTTCCGGCATGGACTGAACATTGATCTTCTTTACGATGACCGAGTAGCCGCCAACAGAGAGGGCAACATTATGCCCTTTTATGCCATAGTTCTTAAATAATTGACGAATCGTTTCTGAGACTTGTTCTGCATCTTTTATTGCACCATCTTCGATAAGGCCCGGTGCGATGTCGATGATACCGAATCGTTCAAGGGTGATTCCCTTTTTCGTTTCGGAAATTTCCGCCGCCTTGATAGATCTGGACCCGATGTCAAGGCCAACTATTCGGTCTTTTTTTCCAAAAAACATGGTTAGCTCTTTTACTCACCAAAGATTTTTTTACTGTCCGAAAGGCTGTAACCCAGAGCCAGCAATATCTTTCTTTTGGTTTCCAGCCGACACGGTTTCCCTTCTTCAATCCGCGTGATCGTAATAGGAGAGACATTGGCTTCTCTCGCCAGTTCCGATTTGCTCATCAAGAGGGACTCCCTAATTTTTTTTAACGAATTCTTCACCATTTGATCCATCGTCTTATGGCAATCTAAAAGGTAATAACAGCGTTCACTTTTCAAAGAAGATTGGGGTTTTCTATTTTTCAGTCTGAATTGAAACGTTAATCCTTGATTATGATTCAAGACCGAAAAGAAGCTATTGTCAAGTAAAATTATATGACTTTTATGCATAGTGTCGTATATTTAATGTATATTGTGGCTTCATATCGATAATTACCCTTATCTTGTGTGGCGATGGATTCACTTTTTTCATTTTTTCAATGAACCTCTATATATTCATTAGGTAAGGGCTTTTTTTTAAAGGATCTGGGTATTTATTTCACAGCACATTGACATGATCCTCAGGTTTCTTTATATGGCACTACAATAGTAGCCGGTTGTTAGCCATCTAATTCGGCACTAACAACGAATACTTTAGAACTATATCGATTCCACCAAAAAAAAATTAAAATGCGACGTGTCCAGTATATGGTGATCGATGTGACGAAGTGGTGCAGCCGGCCGCCATGCAATTTGATTGATTGATCAATCCCATGAGATTGATTGCACCATTGGATATAACGGTTGACCTGCCATTCATGGCAGCAATGGAACCACTATGAAACCGTCCAGTATTGCAGAACGGGCCAAACCCTTTCGTCTGGTAAAATATTTTACTTTTACCAGTCTCATTGTCATTTTTATCGGT
>Ga0055584_100005237_pt1 | contig 12717 bp, 10 predicted proteins | sample OSDHelmetaG_FD_58716 | JGI IMG/M metagenome (GOLD analysis project Ga0055584, IMG submission 58716) | Pelagic marine sediment microbial communities from the LTER site Helgoland, North Sea, for post-phytoplankton bloom and carbon turnover... | ecosystem: Environmental > Aquatic > Marine >... | reverse complement strand
GAGAAAGAGTTGTCGTAATACTTGAGGCCAGTCCGTTTTCAGTCCCTTCATCAACCGTTGGGTCTGCAACATTTGTTATTTTGACGTCCTCAAGCTTGTAAGTAAAAAAGAGTCTTGTGTACTCAAAAATAGGATAACCAATACGAAGATCAAAACCTCTTTTCTTATAACGAAGCGAAGTACTTTGCTTGTTATCAGTTAGAAATGCATCACCACCAGCGATCCATTTCGTGTCCCTGAAGTAAGGATCAGTAAAACTTAGATTAAAGGTTTTAGAAGTTCTTGAGTGAGAAACACTAAAAGATAAATTTTGTCCTAGACCAAGAAAGTTATTCTGAGAAATCGAACCTTGAAAAAACTCTTTACTGGCCGTTGAATATCCTGCACCGAGTGAGATTTGTCCTGTATTTCTTTCCTTTACTGCAATCTCAATATCAAGAACATCATCTCTATCTCTTCTTGTAACAGTATTGAACACCACAGAGTTAGGCTCAAAGAAACCAAGGCGATTAACGTTTTCTTTAGACTCTCTTAATGCAGTTCCTGAAAACTTTTCACCTTCGATTATTTTTAACTCACGTCGAACAACTTTATCTCTTGTCTTGGAGTTACCTAAGACTTTTATTTTACCAAAGTAGGCAATCTTACCTTTTTCAAAGGAGAAGTTAACATTAACTTTATTTTCCCCTGGTACTAGCTGCAGGTCTCTTAGAACGTTAGCAAAAGCATAACCTTTATCCTGATACATTTCCGTCAAAAGCTGTACGTCTCTTCTAAAGTCCATTTCTGAGTAAATATTGTCTTTTTTGAGAGTAATTTTTTCTTTCAGCTCATTTTCCGGGAAAAGAACTTCACCCTGAAAGTTAATCTCATTGATGGTATACTGCGGGCCCTCATTAACTTTAATCGTAATAAATACCCATTTCTTATCTTCTGACACCGTTATTTGTGGCGAGCCAAGATTAACCTGAAGATAACCCTTACTCTTATAAAACAGTTTTATTCTCTCAACATCAGTATCAAAGTTTATCTCTTTAAAGTTACCGGAGTTAGACATAAAGGAAAATAAGCCCTCTTCCCGTGTTTCCATGATCCCCTTGAGCTCATTATCAGAAAATGCTTTCGTTCCTAAAAAAGTAACCTTTTTTACTTTAACCTTATCAAATTCTTTTACTTTAAAGATTAGCTCGATGTTCTCTTGGCTTGTTTGGTTGAATCCATAGTCTACACTCGCTAAGAAGAAACCTTTTTCTTCGTAGTGTTTTTGAATAGAAGCAACATCTACCTTAACGGTATTAACATCCAATATAGCAAATTCTTTTGTTTTAATTTGGGCCGTTAAATCTTCATCATCGATTTCATCATTACCTTCAAAAATAATCTTAGTAACAATGGGTTTTTCTTTCACCACAAATATCAGATAATTTTTACCCTTATGAACTTTATGATGGGCCTCTACCGTTTCAAAGTATTTTAAATCATAAATTCTTTGAATATCTCTTTTAAGAGTATAGTTATCAAGAACCATACCAGCTTTTATTCTAACCTTTTCTAAGATGGCCTCTTTTTCTACCTTCTTAATTCCTTTGACGGTTACTTCATCAACACGAAACAAATCCCTAGATGGGCCTAGGTCTTCTTGTGCCATCAGGTTTATAGAGAAAACAGATAATATAATGAAAAGGAGGCATTTAACCTGCCTTAGCGCTTTATTTAAACAGGACATGAGATGTCTTATTCCTTAATTTATTTCAACCAGGTTCTTATCCTGCTTCCAGTCAAAAACCCAAATCTAGAATCAGCAATTTACCAGTAGTCATACAAAGTTACAAAGAAAAGATGTCAGGTAAAATCAATTCACAACGACGCCGTCTTGAATAATAAACTTATTTGAAAATTGCTTAGCAACCTTGTCATCATGAGTAACAACAACAAGCGTTGAACCTGTATGATTTGCCAAGTCTTTTAGTAGATCAACAACCTTTCCCGTATTATCAGAATCAAGACTTCCTGTAGGCTCATCGCATAGTATTAACTTCGGCTCAAGTGAAATGGCACGAATAATATTTATTCTTTGCTGCTCTCCGCCAGATAACTCATACGGAAATTTCTCTAAGCATGAATGGACACCAAGCTCTTTGGCCAGACCCAAAACTTTTTGCTTAACTTCACCAACAGAAACATTACCAATTCTTGCAGGTAGTAAAATATTACTTAAGCAATCCATTGAGGGTAATAAAAAATGAAATTGAAAAACTAAACCTATAAATTTATTTCTATAACGCCCAAGCTCTTTATCTTTATATTGTCCCAGATCTTTATTCTCTATCCATATTTTTCCATCACTGGGTCGGTCTAATCCTGCAAGAAGATGAAGAAGGGTTGATTTCCCTGAGCCGGAGGCACCTTGTATGACGTACTGTTGTTCAGATTCCAGAACTAAAGATGCACCTCTTAAGGCCGAAATCTTTCCAAAATTCTTTTTTAAGTTTTCTACTTTTACCAACTCATTCATGCAAACTCTCTTCTAAGCCCTTCCAAGATAGGTCTCCTCTTTATTCTATACAACAAGAATCCTGAAAAAATTAATAACCAAACCATAGCAAGACCAAAAACAACTAAGTAGTCTTTATGGTCTAGAATAATTTCTAAATTAGTGAGGTGATAGACTTCAGGAGGTAATCGTAAAAAGGATATATTTAAAAGAGCATAATTAAAAAATCGAACAAATAAAATGCTAAGAGCACAGGATAGTCCCCATATAATAAAAATTAAAAATAACCAACTCCTCACAAGTTGTCCCTGAGAAAAACCCAGAGCTTTAATAAGAAAAAGCTCTTTTGTCCTTTCCTCATTAAGGAATATGATAAAGGCCAAAACATTAAAGATAGCTATAACCACGACCATTTGTAATATGAGCCCAATCATAAAACGCTCAACTCTAACGGCCTCAATAAGACTAGAGAACTCTTGCCAATAAATTTTGACATTAAACTCTAACCCTAAATCATTAATGAGCTCTCGCCTTAGGGCCAATAAATCACTATCAGCGATACTTTTAGCCTTAACAAGAACGATGTTAACTTTATCATCAACTGCAAAAGATTTTTGCATAAAATCACGATTTATATATATGGTCCGTAAGTCTTTTTCATAGATCCCGTGAGAAACAATATCACCAACTTTAAGCCTTTTAAGCTCTGGCATCCCAACTATTGCCTTATTTTTATTTCCAAAGGCCAAGGTAACGAAATCCCCTTTTTTGACCTTTAAATATTTGGCCAACTCAACTCCTAAGGCCACATCCTCTGTCCCGATAGAAACGGCAAGGTTTGTAACAAGACCAAATTCATTAGGGGCTATTCCTTTCATAAGAACACCCTTTGAATCTTGTCCACTAAGAATAAATCCCTGTGTTTGATAGACTCCTGTGTAGCTCAATATCTCATCTTTAGTGAGTGCCTTTTTCAAATGATCTTTTATATAAAAAGGGGCCTTATCGGAGTAGAGATAAAGATTACCTTGAGCACTTCTTAGACTTTCTTTCATAGAAGTTTCAAAACCATCCATAATTCCAAATGTTGCCAAAATTACAGATATAGAAAAAGAAAGACCGACGATAACCCCTAACGAAAATTTGGAACTTGCTTTGGAACTAAAGATAATCCTAAAAAAGGTTTTAATCATCTTTTTGAACTCTCCACCTTAAAAAAGCATCCATAAAACCATCAAGGTCACCATCAAGGACTTTGTCTGGATTAGTAGACTCAAAACTCGTCCTATGATCTTTTACGAGTTTATAAGGGTGAAGTACATAAGACCTTATTTGGGCCCCCCAGCCTATTTCAGATTTTGAGTCCTCAACTGCTTGATTCTTTTCTCTTAGCTTTTGCATTTCTAAATCATAAAGCCTCGACTTTAAAACCTTAAAGGCCTGTAATTTATTTTGAAGTTGGCTTCTCTCGTTCTGACAATTAACAACTATGCCTGATGGTAAGTGGGTTAACCTAACAGCAGAGTCTGTTGTGTTAACAGATTGTCCTCCAGCACCACCAGATCTAAATACATCTATTCTGACATCTTTATCTTCAATTTCTATCTCAATATTATCGTCCACCTCAGGTGAAACAAAAATAGAAGCAAAACTAGTATGTCTTCTCGCATTAGAATCAAAAGGAGATATCCTCACTAGCCTGTGAACACCTGATTCACTTTTAAGAGATCCATAAGCATAATTCCCTTGGGCCATAAGGGTAACAGATTTGATCCCAGCAGAATCTCCTTGCTGATAATCAAGCTGTGAGAGTTTGTAGTTCTTTTTCTCACACCACTTTATAATCATCCTATAGAGCATGCCTGCCCAATCACAAGACTCTGTACCACCTGCACCAGCATTAATAGATATAATGGCGTTATTAGGATCCATCTCATCAGATAAAAGTACTTTAAGCTCGGCCGCTTCAAAGGCCTTTACAAAAGCCTCATAGGTTTCTAATGCCTCTCCTACTGAATCTGGATCTTCTTGCGCAAATTCCACAAGTGTATTGAAGTCATCATAAAGAGTTTTTAGCCCATTATAGACCTCAACCACATCTTCAATAATGGCCTTTTCTTTTTGTATTTTTGAAGCTTGATTGGTGTCTTCCCAAAAGCCCTCTAGGGACTCCATTTGGGTAATTTCTTCTAGGCGATTTTCTTTTTTAGATATTTCAAAGTGCCCCCCTTAGAAGCTCGAGCTTCTTTTCATAGGAGCGTATTTCATTAGATTTTTCTTGAAGATCGATTTCAGTGCTCATTATTTTATCCATTTCATTTTTCGTATTATCTTATCTTCTAGATCAAACATGATCTTTTCTTCTTTATTAGATTGTTCGTGATCATACCCTAGAAGGTGAAGAAAACCATGTAAAAAGAGGGCCACAATCTCTTGTTCTACACTATGCTCAAGCTCTTTTGATTGTTTTAAGGCAACTTCTTTACAGATAACGATATCACCGACATGCAGCTGAGATGTAAAAGCTAGCTCACCTTTTCCTAGACCTTTTCTTAAGTTATTGTATTGTGGAAAGGAGAGAACATCAGTGATCTTATCTTTGCTGCGATGCAATCTATTGAGTTCCCTTATTTTATGCTTCCCACAAATTAATAAGGAAAGGCCAATCTCTTTATTTTGAATACCGCTTAACTCTCTGAGTAGATTTTTTTCAATATGACCTAAGATCTCATGCAAATATTGATCAAGCCTTTTTTTATGATAAAAGGATTGAGAGGACCTAGATGTATCGCTACACGCCAAGTCAATTTTTTTACTGTGAATTAATTTATTCCTCATAATTAATGCGCCATCATAATTGAAAAGGAAAACAAATGGCAAATACAGAGTATCAAAGATTTAAAGAAGTCATTAAGAAACTCAGAGACCCTCAAAATGGTTGCCCTTGGGATTTAAAACAAACTCATAGTACCCTTCTTAAATACCTTATAGAAGAATGTTATGAGTTTATCCACGCTGTCGAAACAGAAAATACTAAGGAGATGGAAAATGAACTTGGAGATATTCTACTTCAAATCCTTCTTCACACAACGATAGCTGAAGAATCAAAAAAGTTTGATATGGAAAGTGTCTGTAAATTGGCCGCTGACAAAATGATAAGAAGACATCCCCACGTTTTTGAAAATAAAGATAACAAAATTGAAGTTGAGCAGGTTCTTGATAATTGGGAAAAAATTAAAGATGAAGAAAAAGGTAATCAAGTTAGTGAAATTGATGATGCCTATTTAAGGCTCCCTTCCCTTATGTCAGCAACTAAGATTGGAAAGAAGACTCAAAAAATTGGCTTTGACTGGGACGATGCTTCTCAAGTTTCCTATAAAGTTGAAGAAGAATGGCAAGAGCTTAAAGAAGAAATCACGCCATCCAAAATTGATAAAGATAGAATTTTTGAAGAAATGGGAGACTTTTTATTTTCAATTGTTCAATTCGCTCGACACCTTGAAATCGATCCCGAGGCCGCGTTACGCTCGGCCAATAGTAAGTTCACTCGTCGATTTCGAAAAATGGAAGAGCTTATTAAAGAGGATCAAAAAATCCTAAGAGAAATGAATCAAAAACAAATGGATGTTTACTGGGATCGTGCTAAAATCTTAGAAAAAAATGAAAATTGAAAAATTAAATCAAGAAAACAGACTCCATAAGGCCCCCATGCCTGTCATCGCTCTTACAGGAGGGGTCGCTACTGGTAAATCCACTGTAAGTGATTATTTAATCAAGCATGGTGAAAATATCATTTGTGCAGATAAGCTCGTTCATCAGATCTATCAAAAGCAAGAAACCTACGAATTTATATCTACTCTTGTTCCTGAGGCGATTAATAACGGCCAGATCATTTTCCCTAAGCTTCGAGAAAAGTTTTTTAGCAATAAAGAACTTCAATCAAAAATTGAAAACTTTATTTACTCCCACTTACCTCATGAGTTTACTGAGGCCTATAAAACATTTAATAAACCAGACTTTATATTTTACGATGTTCCTTTGCTCTTTGAAAAAAAACTAGATCCACTCGTCGACTATATTGTTGTGGTTTACTCTAAAGCAGAAGAACAAATCCAGAGATTAATGATAAGAGACTCTATAAGTAAAGAACTAGCCCAAAACATGCTCACCAAACAAATGCCTATTGATGAAAAAAAAGATAGGGCCGATTATGTTATCGAAAACAGCTCTGATCTTAAAAAGCTTTATCAAAACATTGATAGTTTTTTAAAATTTCTAAAAAATTAATTAAGATTCAAGCTGAGCTTTTTGAACACCTTCAGTGATTTTCTCATTTTTAATTAGATTGACAGCATCGAGCATTCTTTTATGATTATTGAGAAATATTTCATAAACATTCTTCAACTTACCTACCATCTGCTCATCGCTATCATGCCCTTTTTTCGTTAGTTTACTTAAATTGAAAATATCTGTTTCAACTTTATCTTGAAGGACTTTTAAAAGGCCATGATACTGACTCGCATCTTGCTCTTTACTATCACCAAGTAACTCAAATTTTGAAATAAGTATATCAAGAGTTTTATTGTGCTTATTTACGCTTTCTAAAATCTTATCTAGGCCCTTAATTTCAAGTTTGAGATTTTCGAGGCTCTCCTTAAGTCCGTCATCAATATTTTGTGACTTTCTGAAATGAAGAGTTTGGGTTAAGGACTGATAAATTTTAGATTTCTGAGCATTAAAAAATTCTTTTTCTTCTTTGAATTCTTTTTGAATTGTTAAAATCCTATCTATAATTGCTTGGTGTTGAGAAATTTTTTCTTTCATAGATTCAACTAATTTCAAAAGATCATCTTTGCCTTGAAAAAGCTCCTTTGAATTAACCACAGTACTTAAATAGACTTGCTCCATTTCCTGTCTCGTATCAACAACTTCTACTACGGACTCTTTGAGCTCGCCAAATTTTTGAAACCCTGTTTTTTGTAAATTCACGCCTCTTTCAATTAATTTCTGAGAATCTTGAATGAGTTTAATTTTATCGTAAAGATTATCCTCTAAAGCTTCAATCTCTTTAAATAAGCTATCTTTTTGAAAACTAAAAACTTTATCCAACTCTTCAAACTTAGTCCAAATAGAGGTGATGTCTGCTATTTCAAAATCTTTTCTGATCTTATCTTTGCTTTCTTTGTTAAAGTTACCTTTCAAAAAAAGATCTAATGTTTTTATAATAGGCCCAATCAAGGTTTTACTTTGATTGAGTAAGGTTTCTTCCATAAATTTTAATGGATAGAAAAAGATCATCACTTGGGTATCTCCACCTTCTTTAATTGGTGAGACGTACATTTCAAATGGTATAAGTTCTTTATTGGGAGATGTTCTAATCTGGATTTGATAAATCCCAGCAATATTATTTTTAAATCCAGTAATAACAGGGTCTTCCTCACCTAAGTTGGTAAATTTCTGAAGGTAATCCCACGAAATGTTTTCTTTTCCTTTTTGCCCCTCTAAATCCCATTGATCATAAAAATGAGAGTTCCCCCAAACAAGTTGTAAATCTGAATCAAGTAAAATAGCTGGAATAGGTAAAGCTTCCTGGAAATAGCTACCAAACTTTACTCTCTTTTCTAGGTACTTTTTAAATTTAATAAAGTCTTTAAAAAACCTTTCTGAGAGTCCATCAAGGTTTTTCTCACTGTCTTTTAATAGATCAAAATTTAAAATATTTAAAATAAAGTCCTCATTTTCTCTAAGACCTTTCACTCCATTTTTCTTGGCCAAAAAGATACCACCTATCGTAACTAAGAAAAAATAAGTCACTATGGCAATTAAAAAAAGTATTAACTTTTTAGCATCTTCTTGTCCCTCTAGCCTTTTTAATGAAAGCCCAGGCTTTATATCCTTGAACCAAGCATCAAAGGATTCCTTAAAATGATAAAAATTATTTTCGTAACTTTTAAGGTTTTGAGCAAAACTCTTAATCATTTTTAGCTCTGATTTCAATGACGATAATTGTGCTATTATCCTGCTCTTGTCAGACTCCGAGAGTACTGAGCCATTGGTAATATTAGTCATATAGGTAATATCTTGATTGAGCCTCCAATGAAGTCTTGAAAGTTTTTTATGATCAAGCTTACCTACACGCTTTTCATTATCAACAACGGCAACTAACTTACGTGACGTTCTTGTTAAGGTCTTCCAACCTTGATTATTAACATAATCAAAAAAGGCAGTGGTTTTCTTTAAAAGTATTCTGTATAGAACATTTAATCTTGGGTTAGAAATTAAAGTGTTGAGTGAATTTTTATGATTTAAAGAATCCTTTGAAAACGCCTCAAAGGTTTCATCCGTGGAGTAAAGCCCATTAATTTCTTTTATTCTATTTTCAAAAGAATCTGTTAGAGCGACCGCTTCTCTTACTGAGTCTTCTGATACCATTTTAATAATATTATCAACCTCATTTCTTTTTTCAATCTCCTGAACTAAAGATTGGGCCTCAATAACGGATGAAATATTATTTATGTTAATAGCTCCGTTAAGCCAGAAGTACGTTATTCCTAGGCCCGTGGCCAAAATACCAAGTGTCATACATACAACGTAATAGATGTTAATAAGATTCGAGTATTTAAATTTCATAATGACCTCTTGGAGGAGAGGCTAGTGCGATGAAAAGATATCGATGAAATATGTAGGAACTGTTTGCGTTGTCCAGTCACTTCCTGTGTCCTTTCGACCTAAACTCTTAATATCTATGAGATCTCCTCTCTTAGGTATTATGAAGGAAATAGGACGAAATAGAAAGTGAAAATGAATCACCTGGCCATTGAGTTGGTTATAGTTCAAAACTCTTTCAATTTTACATTTGTTATTTATTTTATAGACCTGGTGATTATTAAGTTTTTTAAAATCTTCTAAACTAATTTCATAGTTTTTTAGTTGGTTGGCCATACAAAGGTCCACGCCTATTATATCGGCCGTTTGAACTCTGTAAGTTAAATTTTCTTTATATCCAATATCAAATTTAAGATCCAAAATTGCACAATTTTCAATATCACTCTCTCTAATTTTAAATGTTGTAAGAGTTTTGTATGAAAATAAGGACTTTATTTGATCCAGGATTGACTCTTTATTATCAGTTAATCCACAATTTCTTTTTAACAAACCTGATACCGTCAAAAACTGTTCATTCAACTCAACTATAAGGTCTCCACCTAACTTCATTAAAGTTAGAATTCTAAGAACTAAAGGGAGTTGGGCCAGTAAGGACTCGGCCTTCAATAAATCAAATTGCTCAAAGGATGCTGATACCCTGCATGTCTTAAAGTAAATTGAACGCTGAATATAATTTTCAATTAATGACCGAAAACTTGTATCCATAAAGTTCGACAAGAAAGGAAAATCATCTATCTGAATTGATTTATGTGAACTTTTTTCTCTTTTAAATTGGGAAACATAAAAATTTAGCTGCCCTAGAAAAGGATGTAGATCCAAATCTGTAATATGATAAAGGTCCTCAATAGCATTTTTTAATTTTTCTTCTGTTTCCAAATCCTACCCTGCAATATCCTCTATTGAATCAAAGATAACTTTTAGCTTCGATCTTAACTTTAAAATTGCCTGTGTATGAAGCTGAGAAACTCTTGATTCTGTTACATCTAAAACCTGACCTATCTCTTTAAGATTAAGGTCTTCATAATAATATAGACTTAGAACAAGTCTTTGCTTTTCTGGTAAAGACTTTATACCTTCTTTTATTTTTTCTTTCGCATTTTTATAAGCAACAGCATTAAAAGGGTTTGCCGAACGGTTATTTTCCATCAAGCCTGCAATAAGCTTTTTGTCACCTCTATTAAAAGTAGACGAGTCATCAATATTTAATAAAGAAACAGATTTGGCCTTATTGAGAAGATCATGGAATTCGTCTTGGGTAACATCTAGTTCACGACACATTTCATCATCTGTTGCAGGTCTACCTAAGTTTGACTCAAGCTTTGAGTAGGCCCTTTCAACCAATTTTGCTTTTTCTCTAATTGATCGTGGCACCCAGTCCTGTGCTCTTAATTCATCTAGTATGGCCCCTCTAACTCTAAACTCAGCATATGTTTTAAATTTATTATCTCTAGTCGGGTCAAACTTTTGAATGGCATCCATAAGGCCAATTGTCCCACAAGAAATAAGGTCATCCAGTTCAATATTTGAAGGTAATCGGGCAGCGATTTTTTGCGCTATATATTTAATAAGAGGTGCATATTCAATTATGATTTCTTCTTTAATCTTAGGATCTACAGTACATCTATAGTCTTTTAAATTTTTAAGTTTTTTCGATAGAGAAGACATATGAGCACTCCTTGCTAGGTTTTGAGCTGAACTTCATGTTCAGAGGTTTTGGCCCCAAAAACCAAGCTTGAAGCATCAAGAAGGTCAACTGAGGGTAGTCCCAAGTTCTTCTCGACAAAATTATTAATTATTTCTAAAAAATCTCTATGAATTTTAGAACCGGAATTATTTAACATATAACTGTCAAAATTTTCCGCATTTTCCACGTCTTTTTCTATAGAACCCAATATTTGTAGTCGGGTATTAAGGAAGTTTTCAACGGTTTCTGATAAAACCTTTACTATTTTGTTAACCTGTTTTGAAGAAGTGGCCTTATTTATAATCAAATGATTTTCACTTACTCCATAATCATTTTTCAAGATTTTCATTAAACTGTAAGCATCCGTAAGGCTAGATTTATCAGGGTTTACCACAAAGAACCTATAATCAGAGTAAGCATTTAGTGTTAGGTATTCTTTTCTCGCTCCTGCCGGATTATCTAAAAATATAAAATCATAGTTACTCTCCTGATTTAGAAGAATATCTATAATAAATTGCTCTAACTTAAAGTCCTCTCTAAAAAGCTCCAAGTTACCATTACAGCCCGATAAAAGATGGAAGTTCTTATCTTTATGAAGACAATCATCTAAGGATTTTTCCTTTTTTACTAACTGCTGAAAATCATTATTTAAAGGAAGGCCAAGCTTTATAGAAGTATTAGAAAGGTTATAGTCACAATCAACAAGCAAGACCTTATATCCATCGTCTGCTAGTGTCTTACTCATCTTGAGACTAACGGAACTTTTACCAACTCCCCCTTTGCCTCCAGTTATAGAAATTGTTTTGGCCTTTTTTGGACTTAAATTTAAGTTTTTATTTACTTCAGATTCAAACCTATTGTTTGAAATTAGCCAATCCTGGGCCTTTGTAGTCGACATCCTGTCTCCTTAAATTAATTTTCTACTTCAGGTTAAAAATACCACCCAATACTCTTTCCTTTGATGCTACTTCTATATCATCAGGAATTATTTCACCTGTTCCAAAGAACACAAATGGAAGTGCGTTCTCAATTGTTTGTAGATTAAATAAAGCTCCAAAATCCAAACAATTATCGAGGTGATTGATTACCAAACCATTAGAAATATTTGAGTATTTATTAACCACTTTTCTATTATAAACCTCACTGTTTATTGCTGACAAAGAGAGGAATACTTGTACTTGGTCAAATGACCTCTTCAAACCGTCAATAAAGTTTTTAACGTCATTGACATCATTGGCAGAAACTTTATAGTCGATAAATACATTCCTCTTTTGTTCTGTCGCTTTTCTACATTCTCCAAAGATTTCTCCTTGAGCATGAGTTTTTCGGACATCTAGGTTAAATACTTTCTCACTTAAGTTGTTATCACTTAAGACTTTTGTCGGGACTAACCTTTGAACTATTACCGAATTTTCAACCATAGAACCAAGTTTCATCGCCATAGATGATTGCCCTACAGAGGTTTCGCTTATAAGAACAGTAACGACACTTTGATTCTCTCCTGTTTTAGAAAAAAGAGGCATCTCAGTTCGAATCTCTTGGGCCATTTCTCTTAAAGCAAAGTCAAAAACTGTTTCACTTGATTTTAAATCTGGCTCTGACAATTCAAAAACTGCCTTTTTGATAAGAAATTGAATGTAGTTCTCATCAATTGAATGACCCGCAAGGTTCACCCTCAAATGATAAAGACCTGTTGGCTCTTTCTTCTCAAGAGATTCAATCGAATTTGTTAATTCTAAAATTTGTCTTTCTAGTTTATCAATTCTATTTTCATACACACTTGCATCATAATTTGATACTTGTACAGGTCGTGTTTCCCTTATTACCTCTTGTTTAGGAATTATTTTTTCTTCAGGTAGCTCTTGAACTTCTT
>Ga0055584_100005235_pt1 | contig 12718 bp, 15 predicted proteins | sample OSDHelmetaG_FD_58716 | JGI IMG/M metagenome (GOLD analysis project Ga0055584, IMG submission 58716) | Pelagic marine sediment microbial communities from the LTER site Helgoland, North Sea, for post-phytoplankton bloom and carbon turnover... | ecosystem: Environmental > Aquatic > Marine >... | reverse complement strand
TCGAATTGGTCGGCCCACACTACGAGATAGGCGCCGCGCTCGATTATAGTGCCGGCGGGAAACGACCACTTTAGGGGGTTCTGCAGACGGTCGGTGAGATAATAATTGCTTAGATCGAGACTCGTGTCGGACACATTGTGCAGCTCTATCCAGTCGGCGTAGTCTGCAAAGTCGACCATATCGGCGTAGGTCGAGACATTGCTCGCCTGCAACTCGTTAATTCTGACTTGCCCATACAGCGCACAATTCAAAAAAAAGAGCAGCAGAAACTGTAAGAATAGATTCACGCTCTACTGCCTAGGTATAGTGGCAAAAGCACCTGCTTGTCCGGGCTCCATATCGCAATCCATCATTTTGTAAAAGCCGACTCTGTGCACATTTTATAGTGGTGTTAATTTCCTTTTAAAAAGATCTTTCTGCAACAGCGCCATCCCATGGCCTCTGTACAAGCAAATACCAAGAGGGAAGATGAAGAGAAGCTTCGCGAGAGCAGGCACTTTGCTATGGGCATTGATCGTTTCCCAATTATACGCCCAAGCCGATGGGAAAGTTCAGCTCATATCCTCCAAGCTGCCCATTCTCATCATCGACACGCACGGCAAGGAAATCCCCGACGCATCGCGCATACGAGCCAACCTGAGTATCCGCTATAACGGCGAAGGCAGAGAAAACCATATAAATGACACCCCCAAAGAATATGACGGCAGCATAGATATCGAAGTGCGCGGTGCCACTTCGGCCGAATTCCCCAAAAAGCCCTACCGCTTTGAAACGGTAGATGCACAGGGCAACAATTTTAATGTATCGCTCTTGGGCATGCCGGCGGAAAACGATTGGATCCTGCACAACCCCTACAGCGACAAATCGCTCATCCGCAATGTCGTGGCCTATAAACTAGCCGCCGACTTAGGCGCGTGGGTTAGCAGGACCCGACTCTGTGAACTCGTTCTCAACGACGAGTATTGGGGCGTTTATGTGCTGGTGGAAAAAATCAAGAGAGACAAAAACCGCATCGACATCGCCACATTAAACGCCGACGACGTCGCCAGGGACGAGCTCACGGGCGGTTATATTATTAAAATCGACCGCCTCAGCGGCGAACAGATCGAGTACTGGGATACGCAGTATGGCTCGCGCTATCACTATCACTATCCAGCGCCGGACCGCATCCAGCCGCAGCAGAGGTCCTATATCAGGCACTGGATGAGCGACTTTGAGGCCGCCATGTCGCGCGCAAATTATAGCGACCCGGACCTCGGTTATGCACAGTATATCGACGTGGAGTCTTTCGTAGACTATTTCCTCGTCAACGAAATCAGCCGCAATATCGACGGCTACCGCCTGAGCAGCTATTTATACAAAGACAGAGACAGCGAGGACAGCCGTCTAAAGATGCTCGTCTGGGACTTTAATTTCTCTCTCGGCAATGCCAATTATTATAGCGGCCAAGAAACGAGCGGCTGGAACTTAGACACTATGATAGCACCCGGCTTTAACGATAGCTTTAGGCCGCCGTTTTGGTGGAAAAAGCTGCGCGAGGACGAGCGCTTCATGCTGCAAGCCGCCCAGCGCTGGCAGGCGATGCGCGCTGAAAAATGGCACGCGGACCAACTCAGCAGCTATATCGACTCTCTAGCGCTGGTATTAGACGGTGCGCAGGCGCGAAACTTTCTGCGCTGGCCGGTGCTGGGGCAACAGATCGAACCCAACGCCTTCGTCGGCCAATCGCATAAACAGGAAGTCGACTATCTAAAAACTTGGCTCAGTTCCAGGGCGCAGTGGATGGACCAAGCCTTTGGCGAAATTATCGCGGCGGCGGATTCCATCGGCTTGTCCTTGCCGCCGCAGCAGAGTTTTTTGCACGCGAGTTACCCCAACCCATTTTATCGAGAAAGCACTATACGCTACGAACTCTCGCAGTCGACAGACGTTGAGATTGCCCTATTTAACGGGCTCGGACAGAGAGTAGAAACGCTGGTTTACGCGCGGCAGGGGACGGGGGTGCATAGCACCTCTTGGGACGGCAGCACTTTGTATGGCACTCCCGCCGCAAGCGGTGTTTATTATATCCGCATGCGGGCGGGAGGCTACACCGCCGTGAGAAAATTGCTATTGATGCAATAAAACGAGCTCCATTTAACAGACAGAGACCCGGTCATACCATGAGCGATTATCCCGTCTTTACACCCGACCAACGCGACGAGTGCTTAGATTTTTACCAACGTCATAATTACGCCGTGCTAGCCGAACACCAAGACCCGGCTAGACGCCGTTACTATTCACAGTGGACCACCGCCACCCAAGCCTTTGCCGACAGCCTGTATGCCGACGCATATTACCAAGAGCACGTCGTAGAAAAACCAACCTGAGAAAGAGGCCGATGCCCATACCCAAAGAAGACCCACTCGTCACCATTCCCATGGTCACGCCGTTTACCGAAGACGATCGCGTAGACCACAAGGCCATTGTATTCAACGTCGAAAAATGGTTAGAGACGCCGCTGAGCGGATTTATTATCGGCACGGCGTCGAGCGAAGAAAGCCTGCTCAGCGAAGACGAAAAACTCCAGATCATGCGCACCGTCGCCGCAGCACTCGACCGAGATCGCTTTCTCGTCGGGGGCATCGACTGTCCTTCCGTGAGCGAAACGCTGCGACGCGCAGAAGCCTTTGCCAAAGCCGGTGCAGAGATGGTGCGCCTGCGCCTGCCGCGCAGCGAAGAGTTGGTCGAACCCTACTTTGAACAGGTCCTGCCCAGATGTCCCGTCCCAGTTCTGCTGATGCACCAGTGCAACCCCGAGCGCTTTGGTTTAGCCGGCGAACCGGCGGCCAGCCCCGAGACGATCGGGCGTATTAGCTCAATGGACGGAGTTTTGGGGTATGTCACAGACCACGATATCCGCTTCGAAACGCGGGTGCGGCAATTTGTCCCAGCCGAGCGCAAGTTCTGGATCTGCAACGGCAGCCTAGCGCTCACGGGCACCTTTATCGGCTGCAATGGCATCACGACGGCCTTTTCGAACGTGTGGCCCTCAGCCCTGCACGAGATTCTGACCTTGGGTATGGCGGGGCGCTACGAGGAGGCGCGCGATCTACAGCGGCGCGTGCAAAATATCGATGCCGTAATGCTGCCCTACAAAGCGGCGGGCATGAAAGCAGCGATGAACCTGCTGGGCTTTAAGGGCACGCAGCCGCGCAGGCCCAGCCTGCCAATGCCCGCCGCCGAAGTCAACCGCTTAGAAAAGGTCATGCGCGAGTCGGGCCTGCTCAAAGACTAAAGCTAGTAGCGCACCTAAAACAGCTCGCGTAAAAGGAAGTCCCGCATCTAGCGGCGGGACTTCTTTTTTTTAGTCAGGTGCCAACCGTTGCCATGCTCACAGGCGTAGACCTTCAGGTCGGCCCCCTGCTCCTTGCGCAAAATATTGGCGCGGCGCTTTGCTTCGCTTTCGCTGCGATAGGCGTCCTTCGCTACGCCGTCCGTCCCCACGCACTTCGGACATTTGTTGCTGGGAGTGCGACGGCTCTCCGGCGCAATATGCCACTGCTTGCACTTGTCGCATTTATACGGGTCCATATGGCGGCCGTAATTCGAACTGGCATAGTCGGCCCCCTCTTGCGCCTCTTCTTGCGAAGCATACTCCGTCAACGCCTTGCCCGTTGCCTTGCCAATACAGGTTCTACTTTTTAATCCCACGCTCCAGCTCTTCCTTAGCTAAACAGCGGCGCCATCGCACCGCTGAGACTGTGTTCGTTCATATGCGCGTCTCTCTTTACGACCGCTTGTTGCCGAGTACCCAAACGTCGCGAAAGAAACTCTGCCGCTCTGGCGCGAGGCCGCTAATCACCGCTGGGTTCATACAGGGTTTGGGTTCGTGAAAGCGCACCGCCACGTGGTTGTAGGCAATCAGAATGGCATTGCGGGCATGCTCGACATGCGTCCACGCTGCACCCGTGTGGCGCACGCCCTCCGAAAATACGACGAGGCTACCCGCCGGGCACCCATACGTTTCCCATACCCCGGAATCCGGATCGTCGGCTTCCGTAGGCCAGGTGCCGTCCTGCGCCGAAACCGTATTGGCCTTGTGCGAACCGGGCACTAAACACGTGCCACCCTTGCCTTCTACGACCTCGTTGAGCTCCCAGACGATGCGCGTCATGGCGCTGTAAATACGACCATTGTGATAGCGATAGGACATCGACGGGTGCAAATTCACACCGCCGACGTGGGGGCGCCAATGCTCGCTCTTGTCCTCGGCCGAGCGCCGCGAAACAAAGATGCTTTCCAAGCGAATGCGCTCGCGATTCGGATCGATCACTTCCTGCAAAATGCCCATGACCCTCGGGTGGTCGATCAGGAACTCCGCCGGACCGGCCATCGGCGCACGGTGCTGCTCCGGCAAATGCTCTGGCGCACGCGAATACGCCTCCGTATGCGCGCGCACCACCTGTATTTCTTCTTCGTTCAGCACGCTGGGAATGACGAGAAACCCCTTTAGATCGAAGAGAAATTTCTCGTATTCCGACATAGGTTCAACAGCCGGTGCCGGTGCGTCCATTTCTATACTCTCCCTAAGCAGTGGGCACTAATTAATATCCCGGCCCAAGATAGGGCACGAGAAAAGGGGGCGCAAAAGGAGATTGGCCAACATCCAATTTCACCGAGCTATCGCCATATAAACGGCGAATCAACCCACTTGGTCTCGGCCATGAAAAAACATCTAAGTGCACGACAGCAAAAGTCGGGTAGTGCATTTAAGTTGCCGTTCTTTTTTTCGCTGTTGGCGAATAACTGTTGGAGCAGTATACCTACAACATTCGGGCTAATTTGATCTATTGAGTTTTAGCTACTATAATCTGAATTACGAAGTTTTTCTGATATCTTACTGTCAAAACTCAAGCTACTATGAATCGCTGAAGACTGGGGAGTGAAAAATACTAAGCGGGGCAAAGGTGGCAAACTCATGGCAATTACAGGCCGCCCGAGCCTTCCTTTCGCCGTCCACCTTATAAGTGCTTCGCCACATATGAAGTCCCCCTTGTTGAAGAGACACTTGAAGCATGTTTCCTCACAGATCGACCTCGACGTCTTATCGGAGCTCGAGCCTATGATTCCGATCCTTTAGATGCCCGATTCCGATAGCTAATTTAATAATAAAGGACACTAGTTTGGGGAAAACCATACAAAAATTGCTACTTTCCATGACTGGTAGCCTGCGTGACCTTTTGCCAATTATATTGGTTGTTTTATTCTTCCAATTATTCGTCCTTGAACAGTCACTACCCAATATCGGCCGTTTGCTTACCGGTTTCGTTTTTGTCATCCTGGGACTCACATTTTTTATCCATGGCCTTGAACAGGGACTCTTCCCTATTGGTGAGTCCATGGCGCATGCTTTAGCCAAAAAGGGGAGTGTTTTTTGGCTAGTTACTTTCGCTTTTTCACTCGGCTTTGGTACGACGGTAGCGGAACCTGCTTTAATCGCCGTGGCCGCAGAAGCGGCTAATGTCGCAGCCTCCGGAGGAATGATTGAATCGACAGAGCAAGCCAAGTTCTCTTATGCTAATGGCCTTCGATATACTGTCGCTTTTTCAGTGGGTCTCGCCATCGTTATTGGGGTTATCCGAATATTAAAAGGATGGCCAATCCAGTGGATAATCATTGGTGGCTATCTGTTAGTAGTCGTTATGACCATGTTTGCTCCGAGAGAGATTATCGGGATCGCCTACGACTCTGGCGGTGTCACCACATCGACAATCACAGTCCCACTAGTAACCGCATTAGGTGTGGGACTAGCCTCTTCTATCAAAGGCCGCAATCCCATGATTGACGGTTTTGGTTTGATTGCCTTTGCTTCATTAACGCCGATCATATTTGTAATGGCCTACGGGATGCTAATCTGATGGACTGGATATCTGGAATTCTATCAGAAATAGCATCGATAACCTTTAGTACGGCCAAAGATGTACTACCTATCGCTGCTATAATTTTTGGATTTCAGTTTGCCGTAATTCGAAAGAAGCCCGCTAATCTCGGTCAGATTAGTGCGGGCTTTATTTGGGTATTAATCGGGTTGTCTCTCTTTTTGTTGGGACTGGAATGGGCCTTATTTCCAATCGGGCGATTAATGGCAGAACAACTGACTAACCCTGAATTAATTCAAGGTGCCGAAGCTGGCCAACAGTTAATCAACCAGATTAAATGGCAAGACTATTACTGGGTTTATATTTTCGCTTTTTGTATTGGTTTTAGCACTACCATCGCCGAACCCTCTTTGATAGCAGTGGCGATAAAAGCTAATGATGTATCAGGTGGTGCAATCGGCGTATGGGGGTTGAGAATTTCCGTCGCTTTAGGCGTTGCAATCGGTATCTCTCTCGGATGTTATCGAATCGTCGTTGGCGACCCAATACATTGGTATATCATCCTTGGTTATGTCATTGTTGTGATACAAACACCCTTTGCGCCCAAACTGATTATCCCGCTCGCTTACGATTCAGGCGGTGTGACAACCTCGACTGTGACAGTGCCATTGGTCGCCGCATTGGGGTTGGGTTTATCAGAAACAGTGCCGGGAAGAAGTCCGTTAATAGATGGTTTTGGTTTGATCGCTTTTGCCAGCCTATTTCCAATAATGTCAGTTCTGGCGTACGCACAGTTGTCAGAAGCGAAGAGTAAATTATTAGATAAGAAAATCCGTGTTTCATAGGTATAGAACCATTTTACGTTGAGATTTAACGTGAGGAGTGAACCATGCATTTTAAGATGATAGTAGCATTTAACGAAGACGAAAAAACTGACGATGTTATGGAGGCGGCGAGAAATGCTGGCGCGACTGGCGCGACAGTTATTACCAGTGCGCGTGGCGAAGGATTAAATCAATCGAAAACTTTTTTTGGGCTTTCTCTCGAAACCCAAAGAGATGTTCTCTTGTTTTTAGTTGAAGAACATTTAAGCCGTCACATTTTGGAAGAAATAAACCGAGTTGGCGAGTTTGATTCAAAACCGGGCACAGGCATCGCCTTTCAAATCGACGTGGAAGACGCCGTGGGCGTTGCACATCAACAAGAACAAATCACAGCAGAAGTGAAGGAGTTTTTATAATGGAAAAGAAAATCATCAAGGCTCGCGACGTAATGCGAAGCCAATTCGTCGAAATCGATGGTGTAGCTACTGTTACGGAAGCCATTAATGCATTTAAAAATCACGACATTGAAGTATTGATTGTTAAAAAGCGTGACGAGAATGATGCGTACGGTATTGTCCTGTTTTCAGACATAATAAAAAAAGTTCTGGCCAAAGACAAAGCCGTTGACCGTGTGAACATTTATGAGATAATGTCTAAACCGGTGATTAGCATTGAACCTGAAATGGATGTCCGCTATTGCGCAAGACTATTCAGTGATTTTGGAATATCGCATACCGTTGTTTCAGAAGGCGGGAAGGTGTTGGGATTGATAGGGTATAAAGAGTTGCTGATTCCGTGGTTTGAGACTGATAATTAAGAAAGTCTTTTTAGGAGTCATAGCAAAAACTGGCGGACACCGTCTAAAGAACAGGTAATAGGCTTCCATCCTGAAGCTTTTCTACCCTATTCTCATCAAGGTGCAAAACCTTCAATAAACTCGCATCAGACCTTAGCTCTTCTATATAAACTTCTCCTAAATATTCCTCACTATTTGTGCCAAGAGTAGCCTGCTTTTCAAACCCAGTGTCATCAATAGCACGCCGTGTACAGGCCGCACAGAGTTAAAAAAATCAATTAGGTGAACACATGAAAAAACAGCCCAATATAATCGTCTGTATGTGCGACCAGCTCCGCGCCTTCGAAGTCGGGTGCTATGGCAACGAAAGCATCAGCACACCGCATATCGACCGCCTGGCACAAGAGGGCGTGCGCTTTGATGTGGCCGTCAGCAACAACCCCGTGTGCATGCCGGCGCGCTCGGCCCTGTTGACGGGCCAGTATAGCCGCACCTGCATGGGGCAATTGGGCAACTACGCCGATACCAATGGCCTACCCGAATACCCCGCGCAAGAAAGGCAGTGGCTGCGCGACACGACGCTGCCCGAAGCCCTGCGCGCTCAGGGCTATGACACGGCGCTCTTCGGCAAGTGGCACGTGCAGCCCGCCCCGAATTTAGTCGGCTTTGACTACGCGCACTTTCCCCGCGTGCACCATCGCCACACGGGGCAGACCTTTATCGAAAACACCGGGGAAGGGAGTGTGGTCGATGGATTCAGCATCGACTTTGAAGCCGCAAGAGTCGGCGAATACCTAGCCGCAGAACGCGACAACCCATTCTTTATGTTCTACAATATTTCGCCGCCCCATATGCCGCTGGCCGATGCGCCGGAAAAATATCTACATATGTACGATCCGCAGAATATCCCGCTGCGACCCAATACGCTTGTAGATGGTCAGCTCGCCTACGACGAACACTGGTTCAAAATATACCTATGGGATTTTCTCTACTACCAACAGCACCTGCCGCACACAGAGCAGTTGCCATCGGGTTTTGACCTGCGCCAGCTAACAGCGCTCTACTACGGCCTAACGACCTGGGTCGACGATACGGTGGGGCGGCTGATGGCCAATGTGCGCGCGGCAAACTTGGCCGAAGACACGATCGTCGTTTTTGTCTCCGACCACGGCGACAACCTCGGCTCGCACCACCAATTCAACAAGAGCTTGCTCATCGAAGAAGCCATTCGCATACCGATGGTCTTCTGGGGAGGATTTGACCCGCAGGCCAACACGGGCCAAGTCGCGCAGTTGATCGATATCATGCCGACGCTCTTGCAGTGCTGCGACGCCGAGGTGCCCACTACCGTACAGGGCCAATCGCTCGCACCCATTCTGCGCGGCCAGCAGCAAACACTGGCGCAAAACGGCGCCTTTATCGAAACGGACAAGGGCGCCATCGGCCTGCGCACCCCGACGCATCTCTATGGCATGCAGCTACAGGAGAACCGGCGCAGCATCAGCGCCGAGGGATCGTGTTTGTATGACCTCGTCGCAGACCCGTACCAGCAGGAAAACTTGGCGGGGGGCCCCCAACAAATACTGGAAGAAGAACTGGCCCAGCAGTTGAAGCAGTGGAACGCTTCAACCCCGTGGCTCGTATGACTTTTAACGCAGAAATTTGCCCACACCGCACCTCGAGCGAACGAACCAGCCACGTGCTCGACATTATGGAAGGGTTCGTGCGCTCTTCACAAGAAGACCGCCCCATCAAAATGACGATGCCCTACGAAAACCCCGAGATCTTCGCGGACGACTTAGCAGAAGGGCAGATCGACCACCTATCGACGTAAAATAAAAAGCCCTGCGGCCAGCAGAAATAAGTGCTCACCGCAGGGCTTACTCACATCTCAAGGATCGAGCTAAACCCGACTATCCCACAATCAACGACTCGGCTTCTTCCCCAGAAAGAGCCTTCGGACTTAGTTTGTTTATCTCTTTTGTTGCTCGCGTCATATCCCATTTTTTCCTAGCCGCGTTAATTACAATCGCGATAACAAAGCGCAGGGCTATATACTCCGCCTTTTCGGGTATATAGGGGATATCAATTTTCTCGTTGGCCAGTTTAGCCAAGCGGGTGATTAACCGCTTGGCTTCGGCGTCATCGATCCCACCGTCTATACTTCTCGTTAAATCGTAAAACTCATTCGGCAGACTGTCGTATAGAAAGGTGTCCACTTTCATAATGATTTTAATGAGTATTTTTTCTTCTTTTGTCTCTTTTATGATCGGCACATCAATTTTCTTGTTAAGACGTTGCGCCAAATTTTTAATCTCTTCCGGCGTCATTTTGTAGCGTTTTTGCGGTGGCGCAAAATAACCATCGAGCAATTCGATGAACTGGTCTTCCGTCAACTCTTTAATCGCAGGCATTAGATTTCTCCGCGCGTTGAGGGTTTGTGCAATTAGACTCTAGCGAAATCATTCTTCGCCCTGCCAATAGTCCGTCGTCGCCCCCTCTTTAAACGTCGTCCACATCGCGTCTTTGCCCACGTCCTTGTTGGCCCCCAACATCGGTGCGACAAAGACCTTGTCGCTGTCCGGATAATAAAACGTGTCAAAGGGTGCGTTGTTAGTAATCACCAGATACTCAAAGTCCTCCGCGCTCTCGTTGATTATCTGATGCGCATCTCCCGGCGGACACACGGCACACTCGCCCGCGTTAAAATCTTCGATCCCCGCCTCCGTCCGCATCTGCGCTACGCCCCTGAGCGCATAATACATTTCCCACTCGGTCGCATGGCAGTGGTAGGGGAAATTCGTCTTGCCCGCGGCTAAGACGCAGTGTTCGATACTCATAGGGGCGGGGCGCTTCTCTGTATCCTGGCGAGCGAGAAATTTGGAGATATCCTTCGTCTTCAGGCCAAACTTCTTTTTTGGCGACTCAAAGTCGCGCTCTTTGACCTTCTCCAAGGCAATTTTCAGCATCTTTTCGCTCCTAGCTATTTTTCGATATGGAAAACTTCGCGCAGATCGCTGGCAACGGGGCTATTATCGGGATTCGAAGGCATGATGTCTCCCATATGCGCCCACCACTTGCCGCAAATTTCAGTCTGGGCGATGGCGGCCCACTGCGCTTCGTCTTCGATTTCGGCATAGGCAAAGAGCTGATGCGTCTCCTCGTTGAGGAAAATGGAATAGTTGAGCACGCCGTGCTCTTTGAGCGTCTCCTCCAGCTCCGGCCAGATCGGCCGGTGGCGCCTTTCGTATTCTGCGTGCTGGTCGGGATTAACCGACATTACAAATGCTTTGCGAATCATAATGGACTCCTCCTAAAATAATCTAAAGAACAGCTGCGATACACATGAGAGTTCAAGATAGGCCGAGGAAAAAGCAGAGGCAAACGGGCTACGGCGGCACCGACTCAACAGACAAATAAATCCGGGCAAAAAACGCACGCGACTTGACCCTATGCCTACAAAGACTCTTTATATCCACCTATTTTCACTAGCGTTCAAAGAAGGGTGGATCAAACGAATAGATACGATTTGGGCGCGAGTTTGGTCCATTAATGGCGGCGAAGAAAGCGCTCCGCACCTATCTACAGGCCATGGGCAAACTCAATCGCGACGTGCGCCTATTTCTGGTGTCGGCCGTAGCGGGTGGCGTCTGTTATATGGGTCTGTATTTTCTGCTCATAAACCTGTACCTGCTGCGCCTGGGCTACGACTTGGAATTTATCGGCCTCTTCGTCGCCACCGGCGCCTTTTCCTTTGCCCTCTCTAGTCTACCCGCGAGCATGGTGGGCCGGCGTTGGGGCAGCCGCCGTCCGATGATCTTTGGCATGACCATACTCGCCCTAGGGCTGGCCATGTTGGCACTCAGCGCCCTAGTGCCCACCCCCTGGCGCTCGGTGTGGCTGATTTTCTTTTGCGCGCTGCGCGAGTTTGGCAACTCCTTTTACCTAGTCAATGCCAATCCCTACCTGATGCAGGCAAGCAGCCCGACCGAACGCGACTACGCCTTTTCACTACGCGGTACGTTGACCCCCTTAGCCGCCTTTGTCGGCACCCTCGCCGGGGGCTGGCTGCCGCAGCTCAGCGCCTACTTTTCCACGCGTCCCATCGACGACCCGCTCAACTATATGGCTCCTCTGCTCCTGTCTGCGCTGCTGCTCTTGCCGGGTGTGGTCGCCCTAAGTAAAACGCGAGAAGTTGAGGATAGCGAACCGCACACAGCACAGCGCGAGCGCGGCGCCATGCCCGTAAAAGCGTTGGCAACTATAGCCCTAATCAGCCTGCTATTTATCGTCACGGCTTCGGCCGGTCAGAGTTTTTATAATGTCTATATGGACACCGTGCTACACGCACCGACCCAGCTCATCGGCGCGATAGCTTCCTGTGGGCAACTGCTATCGGTCGTGCTGATGTTGGCCGCCCCGGCGCTGATGAAACGCTGGGGCCACGGCCGATCTTTTGTGCTAATGGCCTTGGGCATGGCCCTGAGCCTGCTGCCCATGGCATTGGTGCCCCATTGGTCAGCCGCCGGACTAGGTATAATAGGCATTGTAACGCTCATGGCCTTTTCGTCTACAGCCCTGACGATATTTCACCAAGAACTGGTGCCCGTCGCTTGGCGGCCCGTCATGTCGGGAGCCAGTTTGATGGCAATGGGCATAGGGTGGGGGATCGTTTCTTCGGGGGGTGGATACTTTGTCGCCGCCTGGGGCTGGCCACCATTCTTCTTACTAGCCGCCAGTGTCACGGCCCTAGGCGCAGTCTTGTTCGGGCTGCGTTTCGTCTGGGGCCAGGACCGCTCGCACTAAGCAGACCCCAGCCCCAGTCAAAAGCAAACGCGCTACGCTCAGCGGGGAAGGACCTACGCCGACGCTTCGATACTGTCGGGGCGATTGCCCACCGAAGGCGGCGCCATAATCCGCTGCTGCTGCTCGCTGATGCCCGGATAGTCTTTCGGCTCGTAATAATCTTGCCTCCAAGCGGAGTGACCGGGGCTAAACTTATAGAGCAGCGAGCGCCGTTCCTGTTTTCCTTTCCACGGCTGCGTGCCGTGGACCAAAGCCTCGGTAAAAATTATCACATCGCCCGCCTCGACCGGCGGCTGGGCCACGTAATGGGCCGGTTTTTTAAACGTGCGCACAGCGGCGGGCATATGCTGGACAAAATTGCTCTTATGAGACCCCGGCACGCAGGCAAAACCGCCGTCGCCGGCCTTGGCATCGCTCAGGCAATAGGTAAA
>Ga0055584_100005234_pt1 | contig 12719 bp, 10 predicted proteins | sample OSDHelmetaG_FD_58716 | JGI IMG/M metagenome (GOLD analysis project Ga0055584, IMG submission 58716) | Pelagic marine sediment microbial communities from the LTER site Helgoland, North Sea, for post-phytoplankton bloom and carbon turnover... | ecosystem: Environmental > Aquatic > Marine >... | reverse complement strand
GGCAGGAAAAATGCCGCGCCGGTAAACATGATCGGCGCTGTCTCTCCGGCGGTACGTGAAACCTCAAGAATGATGCCGGTCAATATTCCGCTCACTGCATTAGGCAGTACTACCCGGCGAATTGTTTGCCAGCGGGTGGCACCCATGTTCCAGCAGGCTTCGCGGAAGGCCTGTGGGACTGATCGCAGGGATTCACGGGTGGAGACAATCACCACGGGTAAAGTCATTATGGCCAGTGTCAGGCTGGCAGCCAGAATACTGGTGCCAAAACCGAAGAACAGTACAAAAGCGCCAACACCGAACAGGGCGTGTACGATTGAGGGAACACCCGCCAGGTTAATGATCGCCAGCTGTATTAACCGGGTGAACCAGTTGTCGCCAGCATACTCATTCAAGTAGATGGCGGCTGCCACCCCGAGGGGCACGGATGCAATCAGCGCAACTACGACAATCAGGATCGTTCCCAGCAGTGCAGGGAAAATACCTCCTGCCGTCATACCATTGGTCGGGTCAGTAAAAAGAAAGTCAATGGAAAGGCTGCCACCTCCCTTGGCGACCAGGGTACCAAGAATGATGACAACGGGAATTATCAGCAGTATGGTCATCAACAAAAACAGGGTTCGGAACAGGCTTTCAACCCTCTTGTTGCGAACATTGAGTGAAGATTGAGCGAACATGTCGTTTATCCTTTACGAATACCGCGAACGATAAGATCCGCAGTCAGATTAATCACGAAGGTGATCAGGAAGAGGAAAATACCTATGGTAAACAGTGCCTGGTAATGCTGCGAACCAACGGCTGTTTCACCCAGCTCGGCAGCAATGGTAGCAGTCAGTGCTCGCACCGGATCAAACAGGCTATGTGGAATATTTACCGCATGGCCCGTAGCCATCAGCACCGCCATAGTTTCACCGAAGCCACGACCCACACCCAGTAAAACCGCCCCTAGCAGGCCATTCTTTGCTGCAGGCAGGACTGTCTTGAAAATCACCTGCCAGCGTGTTGCTCCGAGGGCTTCGGCAGCCTCCCGATACCGATCCGGCACAGCCTTGAGCGCATCTTCCGCGATTGAGGTCATTATTGGTGCAGCCATCAAACCAAGAATAATTCCCGCATTCAGCACATTGAGCCCGACCGGAACATCGAATAATTCAATAATCAATGGGTTCATTATGGAAAGACCAATGAATCCCCACACTACTGATGGGATCGCAGCCAGAAGCTCAACCAGTACTTTGAGTGTTTCCCTGGTCTTACCGCTGGCGAACTCACCGATAAATATGGCTGCGCCGAGAGAAAATGGAATGGCGACGACCATAGCCAGCCCTGTCACGCTGGCGGTACCGGCCATCAGCGCCAGGATTCCATACTCGGGCGCATCTTCATCGGATGGCTCCCAGAACGGTGACAGGAAAAATTCCTTAAAGCTGAAATCATCAAGCACAAAGCCCAGTCCTTCCGCAGTAATAAAGACGAAAATTCCGATGATGAAGATGATGGCGGATATACCGGCGATGAAAACGATGATCTGAACAAATTTATCGACGTACCAGTCTAAATTGCGGCGGTCAAACTCTGCGGCCATTGATTCTACAGGTTTAGTTGAAGACATTTCAGGATGCCCCTTCACCACGCAGCAGAACCATCAGGTCACTGATGTGTAAAACGAGATCGCGATATACATTTTTAATGCCTTCAATATCATCGTCATCGGGTACTGGCCCCAAGTTCCATTGCAGCACAGAAGTGTGGAAAGGGATGAGCGGGAAATAGTCAGAAATATCACCTTGCAGACAGACAATGATATGGTGCTGCACTAAATCATGCTGTGACAGATCTTGCAGCGAAGCGATATCCAGTGCACCTACTTCAAGACCATGCTCCTGCATGAATGAAACCATCCCCGGATGCAATCCTGCAGCGGCTTTAAGTCCGACGCTGCGGTAACGTCCACTTTCCGGGTAACTCTTTCTGGCAATAGCTTCCGCCAGTTGACCCAGGCAGCCATTGTCTTCATCGACGAAAAGGACCTTGAACACTTCGGGTGCTTCCTGCTCACCGACATCAACAAACACCGTGTCGTTGCATAAATTTATAGCCTGGTCAGCGACACGTTTCAGCTGGGTAAAGACCACGAACACGGCGAGCGTCTCCTTGATCTTTTCGCGCTGATTGCTTGACATCATTTCAGCATATATCGTATCCAGATCACTCTCCATCTGGCGTGCCAGAACCATGGTGCTGCGTGCCATTTCTGCATTGAGGTCATTGAAGGCATTAATCGCCTGCCTCAGCATAAGCAATGTTTCATCTGAAACACGGTCCAGTTCACGCGTCATGGCAGGACTTAACGGTTCCGTAATCTGTGCCACTTCACGTGCAATGGTGACGGCGTAATCACCGATACGTTCTAATTCAATATTGACCCGGATGACTGAAGAAAGCAGCCGAAGGTGTCGACCCGTTGGCAGGTGGATAGCGATGAAACTATGGCATTTCTTATCAATCTCTCGCATGGTGCGATTGATTGCATGATCATTCAGAACTGTCGTGTAGGCCAGCTCCTTGTCACCCGTCCGCAATGCATGAACGGCATTTTTTACTGCTTTCTCGACCATGTCGGCCTGCGCGGCAACACGGTTATGAATATCTTTTAGATCATTTTCTAAACGTTCTTCGAGGTGTTTCATTGCTACATGCTCCACGCAGAATTGTAAATATAAATGCCTGCTAAAAATTGCTATCTATAATATTTTGTTATGTTTCGCCAGTGGTGATGCTAATCAGCTGACGGCCCGAGGCAAAATGACAGTTTGTTTTGCCTGCACCGTGTGATTAAAAAGTCCGGGCAATGTGGAGCACCAATGTGCTCCACGCGCTACTGATTTATTTGCAACTTACATCGTTAGCTGGCGCATAGCCCTTTTTCACCAGGATGCATTGTCCAGCATCACTTTTAATCCAGTCGAGGTACGTTTTGATTGCACCCTTCGGTTCGCCATCGGTGTACATGAACAAAGGCCTGGCAATCGGGTAGCTCTTGTCACTGGCGGTCTTGACACTGGGATCAACGCAGGCTTCACCTGTCTTTTTTGAAATACAGGCCATTTTGATGTGATCGGTGGCGTAAGCAAGCCCGCTGTATCCGATAGCGCAGGGGGTTTTTTCAACCAGATCAACAACATCCTTTGAGCCGTGCATATCAAGCGTTCCCTGGCGGAACTTACCCTTCTTACCCAGCACTGCCTTCTTGAAATAGGCATAGGTACCAGAGTTATTCTGACGGCTTACCACCACGATCTCATCGCTGTCGCAGCCGGGGACTTTGAGGCCAATATCAGACCACTTTGTCGCCTTGCCACCACGCACGAAAACTTCCTGCAATTGTTCAAAAGAAAGGGATTTAGCAGGATTATTGTTGTGTACGAAAACTGCCAGGGCATCGTAGCCGACTACGTGCTCTAGAGGGTCCTGGCCCTTACTTTTGGCAAGATCGATTTCCTTTTTCTTCATTGAACGACTGGCATTCGCAATATCCACTGTGCCATTGATCATGGCGGCTATACCGGTTCCTGAACCGCCACCCGACACAGCCACGGCTACATTTGCATCGACATTGCGGTATTCCTCGGCCCATGCCTGTGCAACATTAACCAGCGTATCAGAACCTTTATTCTGGATGACTGTACGGTCAGCAGCATTTGCTGAAGTGAATGAGAGTATGGATGCAGTAATTGATGCTGCGATAAACAATTTATTTTTCATAAACTACCTTCTAAGTAATGATCTGAATTACAAAAAATCCTACAAAATCATGACTACAACTAATGAATGATTTCGAGGAAGAATATTGGTGTCTCTGATCTTATTAACGGCTGTCTTTTGCAGCTTTTTAACAAGTCGGCACTCTAGTAAAGCGGAAGATAACATCAAAACACACAAACAACCCAAGCTTTTTTATAAATAATTTCTTTTTGTAATACTCTATATTTACCAATGACTTACCAGCGATTTACTTCATACTTACAATTGCTATTGATTCGAAATACAACAGCAATACATACAATTTTTATTTTTCAGTGCATCCAACTATTTTAATTTTCATATATTGCTCGAATGAGACGAGCGACAGGAAAAAAAGGTCCAAATGCAGGATTACAGAGATTTCTCTCTCGGGTATTTAATCAATCTGTTATGCTTTGCTTGATCGGAGTGTTCGCCATGATGAAATTCGCTTGCCTGAGATACTCTTGTTGAGCTGCGATTGAGGGATGTTTTAGTATTATTTTGCGCTGGCCTGTCTCGCAGAGCCGCTTGTGCAAAGCACAATTCAGCATTTCGCAAAGACCACGGGGAAGGGTAATGCAGCAGGCGTTGCTGAAACCAGCAGGCAAGACCTGTCGCGTTTTATACTGCCAGCCAGAAAGGAACGGAAACAGTTATAGCAGCGGCGGGATGCTGCATATCAGAACAATAGCAGTATTCAAGGGCAACAACTAACTAGCACGGCTACGCAACTTGCTGCATACCCGTGCTTCTTTATACCTACTGAAGTAAAAAGGAAGGAATAAACATCAAGGCCTTTTTCCGCCACAGTAAAGCTCGTTACCCAGGCAGCATCATGCCGCGGATGGTGAAGTAGGTTATGGCAGCCATCGCACCACTGGCTGGTACTGTGATAATCCAGGCTGCCGCTATCCTCCACACATGCGAACGCTTGACTAGCTGTTGCTTGTAGATTTTACTCAGTGACTTTCGTTCTTTTTTAGTCAGATGGGCTTTGGTAGAATTTGATTTCAGCTCCTGAAGCAGCTCATTCTTACGATCCATCGGGGCTGCTTTGTACTCTTTTAGAAATTCCTCTACAGCCTCCGAATCCTCTGACGCGTGATGATGCTTGATATCCTCCAGCGTGCCGCCGTAACTGGTCTTCAGGTACTCTCGCAGGAAGCCGACACCAAATACACCTCCGACAGCGATATGAGTAGAACTGACAGGCAGGCCAAGCTGCGAGGCAATGATGACCGTAATCGATGCCGCCATGGCGATACAAAAGGCGCGCAGTTTATTCAGCTCGGTGATTTCAGAACCGACGGTGCGAATCAGCTTGGGCCCATACAGGGCCAGACCTAGTGAGATACCCACTGCGCCGACTAACATAACCCAGAGTGGAATCTGTGCCTTGGATGAAACGCCACCGCCAACGATTGCATCGTTGATGGCTGCGAGCGGACCGACAGCGTTGGCCACGTCATTGGCGCCATGGGCAAAGCTGAGCAATGCAGCGGCAAATATCAGCGGTACTGTGAACAGGCTGTTAACACTCTCCTTATCATTTGACAATGTACTCGCAGCTCGTGCAATCATTGGACGTACCATAACGTAGATAAAAACCGAGATACCTGCACCAATCACTGCAGCAGTGACAAAGTCGAGTTTCCAGATCTTTTTCAATCCTTTCAGCAACAAATAGGTCGAAAAGGCCCACGCCATCACCATTAACAGCAGCGGCACAACTTTCTTAGCAGCCGCTATCTTATCTCCACGATAGGTAATCGTGCGTTTGATTAAATAGAGAAAACCGGCAGCTATGACGCCACCGAGCACGGGTGAGATCACCCAGCTCGCCGCAATGGCACCAACCTTACCCCAGTTGGCGATATCGAAACCGGCTGCTGCAATACCGGCACCGAGAACGCCACCGACGATTGAATGCGTGGTAGATACCGGGGCACCTACTGCGGTGGCAAGGTTGAGCCATATCGCGGCAGACAGCAGGGCGGCCATCATGATCCAGATAAAGGTATCGGTGTTGGTAATAAGTTCTGGATCAATAATGCCTTTTTTAATAGTGCTGACGACATCACCGCCAGCGATAAGTGCTCCGCTGGATTCGAAAATTGCTGCAATGAGGATTGCTCCACTCATTGTCAGGGCCTGTGAACCGACCGCCGGCCCGACATTGTTGGCTACATCGTTGGCACCAATATTCATCGCCATGTAACCGCCTATCATGGCAGCAATAACCAGCATCGTCTTATTGCCTGCCGGGTCAGGTTGCATATCAATAAACAACATAACGGCTACGATAAAAAGAAGTGCCGTGCCGATACGAAATAATTCGGCCCTGCCAGCTTTGGTTGCTTTTTCTATTTGATTTAAATTATTGAGTTCCATTTTGCTGCCTCGATGCACTGAATCTGGACGTTGGAAAAATATAAAATCTCCGGTATAGGCTGATGAAATGTATCAGATATATTCTATTTATACCACCATAAACAGAGCTAAAACCGGAAGATAATGACCGAGTTTATTCGTCGGAAAATACCCTCAAATGGCACCCATAAATCTACCTTGTTTAGGGTAAATCCAATTCCAGGGCAGTCGCTATTCAGCAGAAAGCAACGTAGTTTTTAACGTTTGAAAGAAGACGCTAGTGATATAAAAAGCAACGTCGTCAGTGACCAGTCAGCCTGGCCTCGCTAGCCAGGGTTATCGATATCGAACGAACATGCCGACCAAGATGCTCCAGCTGCCTGACTCGCTTCCATAATTTGCCGGGTTTGCAGGCACATAGTTTTAATAATTCATCAGCCGGCACCCAGACCAGTTCGCGGCGCTTTTTGAAACGGTTTGTTGAGTCCATCTGCCACTCTCTGTTGAGTAACGAGATATCACGATATGGAAACACAATGAAGTAGGTTCGCCAGTCCTTTGGCCGCAGCGGATTAACAGTCATTCTTTTACACCACCAGTCGGGATAGGCAATCATCGTTTGTTCAAACAGGTTCCCGACTACATGAATCTGAGCCTTGACGCGCTCTGTGGTTCGTTTCGCACGTTTCAGGTTATCGCTGAAATACATTGTTTCAGTCTCTTCGATAAATTCTCTAATTGCCGTTTCGTGATAACTTTCACCATCCGCCAGCCCACCACCAAAATCGATCAGGTAACCGCTTTTTCTGCCCGAAAATACCCGCTGGAAAAGAAACAGCACTTCTCCACCCTGTAAAGCAACCGGTATTACTCCTGCACCCAAAACTGATCTCCTCATTGCCAGCAGGGTTCATCGTCAAGCTGGACAGTAAACCTGCGCCCGTCACCTGGTGATGAATCCCTCAACTGGTGAGCATAAATGGAAAACCCGTCAGAGTAAATTATACTTTGTATATACGTTTACACGTTGTCGTACACTTACCAGGACACTCTGAATATTGGGATCCTGCTATGTGCCATATCAACAACTTATAACCATATCGGTGTAATAGTTCTACTCATGTAGCCCGTCATTACTCGCTTCCGGTGGCTTTTTGTTAGGTAATTGCGTTACAATGACGTGTTTCGTTTATAAATACTCTGTATTTACTATGTGTATACCATGTAGGCGCCAAGATGCATCACGCCTAAAGGAAGAGTCAGACCATGTTACGTAAAATATTCCTGCCAAGCATTTTCATCATCCTCGCCTGGGGATTCTGGGTCAGCCCGGACTTTAAGACCATCGCTGCCGGGGTCTCGATTTTCCTCTTCGGTATGTTGTCTCTGGAAGAAGGATTCCAGACCTTCGCAGGCGGGACACTGGAGCGAATACTTAAACGCACTACCGATAAAACATGGAAAGCCCTCTCTTTCGGAGTCATCAGCACCACCTTGATGCAGTCCAGTTCGCTGGTCTCAGTAATTACCATCTCTTTCATCAGTTCCGGCCTGATCACCCTCGCCTCCGGTGTCGGGATCATTTTCGGCGCCAATATTGGCACCACCACCGGCGCCTGGCTCGTTGCCGGCTTCGGTCTTAAGGTTAAAATATCGGCCTATGCGATGCCAATGCTGGTATTTGGTGTCCTGCTGCTGTTCCAGAAATCGAGAAACCTCAAGGGCATAGGCTATATCCTGGTTGGCCTCGGCTTTCTATTTCTCGGCATCCATTACATGAAAGAAGGCTTCGACACCTTCAAGGACAGCTTCGACCTCGCCAGGTTTGCGGTCGCCGGCTACCCAGGTCTGTTCCTGTTCGCCGGTATTGGTATTGCGGCAACGGTGGTAATGCAGTCAAGTCATGCCACACTGGTTCTAACCATCACTGCACTGGCTGTTGGCCAGATCACCTATGAAAACGCTCTCGCACTGGCCATTGGTGCCAATGTTGGTACAACGATAACCGCCATCATCGGCTCGATGAGCGCAAACGAACAGGGCAAACGGTTAGCGGCAGCACACCTGATTTTCAATATGATTACCGGCCTCATCGCTATCCTGTTTATCCATCAGTTGATGGCAGCAGTGGAATGGATCAGTGCACGCGTTGGCATTGCCAGTGATGACCATACCTTGAAACTGGCTGTATTCCATACCCTGTTCAATATGATTGGCGTCCTGGTGATGCTGCCCTGGATCGACAGGCTGGTTAACATGCTGCAAGGCATGTTTGCGCCCAAGGTCGTGCTATCCGGCCAGCCTAAGTATCTTGACGATGCGGCTATGGAATTCCCCGACACTGCACTGGAGGCCGCACGGCAGGAGACAATGAGAGTTTGGTCCCATACCATCGATGTCCTGTCCCAAGCATTCGGCTTCACTCGTGAACAGGTCTTATCGGATACTGACCTCGCCGCTGTTGCGCAGTCTCAACACAAGTTGCCGGATTTTGATATCGACAAGGCCTACGAAACAGAGATAAAGCCACTATACAGCGCTATAATTTCGTTCATTGGCCGTTCCGGGTTCTCCTGGGAGAAAATGCAATCCGAGGGTATCCACTGGCTGCGCGAGGCCAACCAGGGCATGGTCGATGCCATCAAGGCCAGTAAACACCTGCGTAAGAACCTTGAAAAAGCAGCCGGCTCTACTAATGAAGAACAACGCATGCTGTACAACAATATGCGTGTTCAGCTGTCGCTGCTGGTTCGGGAACTGGAAGAGATTCGACTGGAAGGCAAGGACGAATCACCGGTATTGTCACTAGACCACCTGCGCCTGGTAATGAAAGACCATTGCGAGGATTTAAACGCGAGCATCGCCATGCACATGTCCGAAGGTAAGATGCCCGGCGAAATGACGATTTCACTGCTGAACGATTCCAATTACGCACAGGAGATTTTCAACAAACTCGTCGATACCGGCGAAACCCTGTTCGTAAGGCACAACCGCACACTCAGCGAAGCTGAACAGGATGTACTATTGACCGAAGCTGAACTGGATGAACTAGAAACTGCAAGCGCTCGTAGCGAATAGCATATACAATATAGGATCATCAACACAGGAAATATGCTATGACAGAAAAGACACTACTCGACCGCCTGGGCAGCTACCTCGATCTCAGTGCCAAGCACCGCAAGAAAAAGGCTGATGAACTGGAGAAAATCATAGGCAAGCTGAAGAAGAAGGAAAAGGCCTTGCTGGCCGAGGCTAAAAAAACGGACAAGGGGAAGAAGCGCGATATGCTGGAAAAACGTGCCGAGATCCTCCATGCCCAACGCAAGAAAGGGCTAAAGGCACTGAAAAAAGCACGCCAGAAATAGACAGCGGTTATAGCCGGAGTCCGGATCACGCTTAGCGTTTAAGAGCATTATTCAGGCTCGGAGAACTGCCCTTAACAGAGTTTTACAGACAAAAAGCAACTGCCCTTCAGTCAGCTGCTTTTTCCGTTGCAGCCTCAAGCAGCGAAGCCTTGGCGATTCGTTTTGAGAAGTAATAGATTCGCTTTAATTTCTCAATTACATCAATTTCCATCGCATAGGCCTCCAGACGATTTGGTTCATCTGCGACAAGCCTCTGCGCCTGGTGGCGATCCGCCGACTGCACAAGCAACCCGATGTAATCTTTCATTCCAAGCACTCCCAGTGCAGCTTCCTCGTCTTTTTCCATCACTGCATTCAGGGCCATTGCTACCGACATTGAAACTTCCTTGTGCAAGTTTTCAAACACCTCACGTGTAGCTGCACTGATAGTTATGCCATTTTCAATTCGCTCCATACCGAGATAAACCAGCTCTGTCTCGATGACGTCACCGATACTCTCAAGGTCATTCGCCGCCGCCATAAGGTTTACGAATTCGTCAGATTGCTTGTCCGTCAATGTTTTCCTGCTGAGCTTGCCCAAATAGGTGATAATGTGGCCGTGCAGGGTGTCCACTACATCATCAATTTTGGCAATCTCTTTCAGTGCCTCCTTATCGCCATCTATTAAAGCTGGCAATATCTGCTGCATCATATCCAGAACACGCTTGCCCGCATTGCCGATTTCGAGCCGCACCCTGTCCAGTGCCAGCGAAGGCGTCTCCAGTAAATCCTCATCCAGGTACTTGGGTTGAGTAATCAATTCTTCTTCGATTGGCTTGTCAGGCACCAGCCACTCGACCAGTCGAGCGAACTGAGTAGTGAAGCCAATAAATATAAACGTGTTGGCAATATTGAAAACAGTATGCGCGTTGGCAATCTGTCGCGGCGTCTCAGCAGCCAGTTTGGCGGTACCGGATAACTCCTCGTGTACCGGTGAGAACCAGGTGACAAACTGCGCCAGATCATCGATAAAAGCCAGCCAGATCAGGACACCAAGCACGTTGAACAGGACATGTACCACCGCTGCCCGCAGTGCCTCTCTTGGTTTCCCTATAGCGGCCAGCATGGCTGTCACGCAGGTACCGATATTTGCACCGAATGCCAGCGCTATGCCTGCTGGCAGGGTGATAAAACCCTGGCTGGCCATGACGATAACGATACCTGTTGTCGCAGATGAAGATTGAATGAGACCGGTAAATGCAGCAGCAACCAGGATGCCGACAAAGGGATTTTCCATCGAGATCATGAGGTCAAGAAATGGCTGGTAGTCACGCAATGGTTTCATCGCGTCACTCATCACGCTCATGCCGAAAAAGACCAGACCCAGCCCCATCAGCATACCGCCATACTGCTTGATCTTCTCCTTGTGAGAGAAGAACAGCATGCCAAAACCTACAGCGACCATCAGCAAGGCAAGCTTGGTGACTTTAAAGGCAACTATTTGCGCGGTAATTGTAGTACCAATATTGGCGCCCATAATGACACCGATAGACTGTGCCATAGACATCAGCCCGGCCGTGATGAAGCCTACTACCAGTACCGTCGTTACCGAGGAGGATTGAATTATAGCCGTGACAAATGCACCCGTAGCCGCACCCATGAAACGGTTGGTCGTGAGCCGGGCGAGAATCACCTTCATACGCTCACCTGCTACGGCCTTGAGTGAATCAGCCATCATCTCCATTCCATACAGGAACAGAGCCAGACCACCCAGCAGCTTCATGGCCATGTTGCCCCAGTCCATGTCGTCACTGCCCCCCGTCGCAGCCGCAAAAGCCGGAACAAGAACCGCACCAAGCAGTAATCCCAGAGCGACTATATAAGGACGACGTAGAACAATACCGTCATTTGGTGATGACAAAAATCTATTCATTCGATACACCTCTTAACAATATTATTATTTAATTTACATGGCTTGCTGATAGATCAAACCATCAAGGCTGGAGAGGAAGAAATTGATGATTAAGTTCAAAGTAATATAACCGCTCAATCATTCTCTTTATCTTCAACGGGTGATTTGACTATTGCTACCGGCACTGGACACAATCGCACAATCTGCTCTGCCTTGGAGCCTAGCAGCAGATGTCCCAGGCCGGTTCGGCCCTGGCTACCCATACAAACCATCAATGGATTGATTTTTTCTACGACCTCCAGAATCCGGGTAACCGGTATGCCTACGACAAGCTTAAGTTCGGCTTTCTTTAACATGCTAAGGTCAGGATGTTTTTTTACCATTTCCTTATGGAAATCGTTCAACATATCGAGAGCGGTATCCTGCATCCGGTGCAGTTGTTTCTTGCGTCCCTTTACCGCGTAATAGCCTGGAGACTTACCCGGATCATGAACGACATGCAGAATTACCAGCGGGGTTACCTTGCAGGCCGCCATATCAGCGGCCCATAAAAGTGCCGCTTCAGACGTGGGTGAAAAATCAACCGGCACCAGGATAGGTGCGCTTTGCTTTTTGTTACTCACTGGTCTCCTCCCTTACCTTATTAAGAACCCATTTGTATAATTCCAGGCTAATGACAATGGTTTCCGTTTATGTTAACAATTCTCTAACAAACTATCTAACGTCTTAGTGCTTCATTATTAATTATCGATAAAAATGCCCATATATAATCCTCTCAGGCATTTTTCACCTTGAATTTTCTCCATACGTCCTTATTTGTCTAGCAACTTGACATGCTTCAGCGCATGTATATGATTAGCACTCAACGCAGTAGAGTGCTAAAACACTAAAACTATTTTTATTTTTTATTACAATTGGAGATTTAATAACGATGAGTATTCGTCCGCTTCATGACCGTGTAGTCGTACGTCGACTAGATGAAGAACGCACCACAGCCGGCGGCATTGTCCTGCCTGATTCCGCCACCGAGAAACCAATGGAAGGCGTAGTGGTATCCGTAGGCAACGGCAAAATCAGTGAAAATGGCGATGTCCGCCCACTTGATGTCAAAGCAGGAGACAAAGTGCTGTTCGGAAAATATTCCGGTACCGAGGTCAAGATCGATGGCGAAGAGCTTCTCGTCATGCGCGAAGACGACATCATGGCCGTTGTCGAATAAACGATTAGTTAACACAAAGAAAATTTAGAGGACGAAAAAACATGTCTGCAAAAGAAGTTAAATTTGGTGAAAGTTCACGAGCTCGCAT
>Ga0055584_100005233_pt1 | contig 12720 bp, 11 predicted proteins | sample OSDHelmetaG_FD_58716 | JGI IMG/M metagenome (GOLD analysis project Ga0055584, IMG submission 58716) | Pelagic marine sediment microbial communities from the LTER site Helgoland, North Sea, for post-phytoplankton bloom and carbon turnover... | ecosystem: Environmental > Aquatic > Marine >... | reverse complement strand
CCTGGCCCGACTATTGTCAGTACTGAAATTGCGTTGAACAGCCGTAGTTATGTTGCGTATGGTGTTTACAACGAGTTCAACGGTCGTGGTTTTGTTGGCAAACCCTTTGTGACGGCAACATACGGTGGCAGCTATGCTGTCGATAGAGCGCATGTTCTTGGCGCGAGCTTCAATGTGGGACCGACCCTGGCTGCACCATATATCTGGGGGTTGAGCCAGGTAAACGACAATCGTGAAATGTTGCTGCGAGTTAATGATCCATATTCGAATTTTTTTAGCGCCCAAGGCTTGGTCGATGCAGCCAGCAATCCTGTCGGGACTGGCAATTATTTCATCGGCTTCCGGTTTGATCCCGGCGATGGCCTGCACTATGGCTGGGCCGAGATCAATATCGACCTGTTAGCCGAGTCGTTTGAGATCCTACGCTGGACCTACAACGATATCGCCAGCACTCCGGTGCACATTGCTGACGTGGCAGCTCTGCCGCCGCCACCACCTCCCCCGCCACCACCTCCGCCGCCACCTCCGCCTCCGCCGCCAACCCCCATTCCAGAGGTGTCTGCATTGGCCACGATGCTGCCAGGGTTGGTGCTGTTAGGATTTGGTGCTGTTAGGATTTGGTGCTTCAGGCGTACGCACGTTGCGTAAGCGCCGCGCGGCAAAAACTGCGGACAACTCCTGACACGGGCGAAAGTAAACCCCGATCAAATTGGATAATTTGATCGGGGTTTGCCGCCTACAATTCTGAGATTAAGAACTGAGTTCTGAACTGCCCAAGGCCCGCCAAAAATAATGGCGGGCCTTGTCGCGTTAGAGCTTTAGCGCAAACGCCGTTGAGCGCCCCACAGTCCAAGCGCCAGCACTGCCAGCAGCGGCAATGGCTCCGGGCCAGTCAGCAATTGCGCATCTGTCAGCGCGCGGATGTTGTCGAGATAGAGCCGCGGCGTGCCATCATTCGTCGGAAATTCCCGCACCATCTGAACCCGTATTTCGTGCGACCCGGCGCTGACAGCCAGTGTCAGGCTCAAGGTAACGCGTTCGATGGCATCCTGGGCGACATTGCCAAAATCATGCATCGAAATTGTGGAGCCATCCAGCATCAGGCTGACGACACCACCATCAGCATTACCAGAGACACTCGTGCCCACAGACGCAACATTGACCCAGATCGTCAAATTATCATCCGCCAGCATGAAGACATTTTGAAAGATACCACCGCCGCGCTGTAACGCACCGACGGATAGCACCTGCCCAACGACAAACTGCGCGCTCCGTGACGGGCCGAGCCCAGTCGTATCGAACACCTCCACCAACGGAGTGCCTATAGTGCCGTTGGGTGTGGTGTAGGTGGTCCAATCCGTCAGATCGCCGGTCTGAAACCCACTATTGGACAGCAGGTTCGCCTGTGCAGGGCCCGTAAAAAGCAGCGCGACAACGACCACTGCCAACGATAGACGATACCGACGGATTCCCACTCTAACCTCTGCCTGCCGACCGTGTCGGCTTGGTTGCTTTGCCGAAAGCCATATGCAATCGGACTGACAGCGATCATCGGCGCTAAATGGTTAATGCAAAGTTAACGGCCCCTCAGACGTCCTCCACATTCACCGGAAACAACGGCGCCGGATCATCCACCGCCATGACGTGATACGCGCTAAAGCGATAGGCCGTTCCCGCCACAAGCTCCGGCGGCGTAAACGGAAACGCCAGGTTGCCGCTGGTCGATAGCCGGCCCGGAAAGCCGTGGTGCAGCAGGTATTGCTTGGTCGACTTCGCCACCGTCATCGCTCGCTCGGTCGTGTCGGCGATCACCTCTGCCATCACGAAGATCTCCCGGGGCGGGTTGGCCGGGGGCTCCGGCCAGTTGTAGACCGCATCCAGGCCGTAAAGGCGGAAGTTCAGGGTGTAGTCCGGCGCCTCGCCCGGCCCGCACACCAAGTTCTGAACCACGCCTTTCACCTGTTCGGTCAACTCCTTAGCGCCGGCAATAAAGCGTGGATCGGCGGAGCCTGCCAGCAGCACCGCCCGCTCACCAACGCGCGTCGCCCCTTCCAGCTTCACCGTCATCTGCGACGCCGGATGCCAGACAGCACCGGAGACCCTGGTGCGCCGCTCGTCCACCGCCTCATACTGCGCCGCAAAGACGTTGGCGATGCCCTCCGGTTCGATGATCTCGTTCGGGTCGGCCTGTTCGTAGAGGCTGTGCGCGGCCACCGACATCGGCGTCGCGCGCCGGTCCGGGTTCATGCTCTCCAGCACAAAGCCGTCCCGGTCCAACACCGCCAGGATCGGATCGCGCCCGCCGGGATCGCAGCAGAGCGATGCGCACTCGATAATCTTGGCCATGTGCATGACGGGGCCGAGGGGAAAACCCAACATCTGCGGGATGCAGGCATAGATGCCGGTGTCGCAGGCCCGCCCGGCGATGATCACGTCCGGGTCTTGCTCCAGCGCCCGAACAAAGGCCTCGGTGCCGGCCTGCCCGACCAGAGCGCTGGCGGCGTCCACCTCCACCTCGGTCAACTCTGCCAACAGGCCGAGAGACCGCATGTCACCGGCCCGCACCGCAGCCTTCACCACATCGCGCGGCATGTCGGAGCGGATCACGGCGAGGCGGAATTTTAGCCCCTCTTCCCGCGCAATCTCCCGCACCATGGCCAGCGTTGCGTCCAGATGCGGCCCCGCCCCAGCACTACCGGCAGAGCCAATGACCAGCGGAATGTCCAAAGAACGAGCGCCTTTCAGCAACGCTGCCAGATCCTTCTTGGTCTGCTCCGCCGACGTCGCCATCTGGCCATTGCCAAGAAATGTCGGCCCGATATCGGTGGACCCCATGTCGGCCCCCAGCATATCCGGCTGGCGCCGCAGTGCCTCCCCCAGAGAGGCAGCGGGGATGCCATAGCCCAGTTGGCCGGTGGCACCAACCAGCTTGAGCTTACGGCTAGGATCGGCGGCGAACCGCTCGCGCAGGCGGGCAACGGCGCTCATAATTCCAACTCCAACAGCGGTACGTGCTGCTGTGCGCCATAGACGTCACGGTCGCCGGGGCTACCGGCGGGCGCGAGGCGCGGCAAGGTGATTTTCACCGCCAACGCCACCGGATAGGGCTGGATGCGCACGCTATCGGCTGGCACGCCATAGAGCGGCGCGATCCGGGCGGCGTTCAGCTCTGGCGACTGCACGCAGCGGTCATAATTGGCGCGGTCGGCAAACATCAGGTCAAAGGTCAGGTGCAGCGGCCCGGCATTCTTGGAGCGCACCACACGGGCAATATCGATCAGGCGCAAAGGCGTAATCCTCTCGGTCTTAGAGATTTGACGGGCAGTTTGCGCCGTGGCAGAGCGCTAGGCCAGAGGGTATGCTGCCTGCCTGATGATCAACACCGCATTTTGAGGATCGCCCGCCATGACCGACCGCCCGAACCAAGGCCCCGGCTTTCATACCCTCGCCGTCCACGCCGGCGCCTCGCCAGACCCGGCGACGGGCGCGCGCTCAACGCCAATCTACCAGACCACCGCCTATGTGTTCGATGATGCGGACCACGCCGCGGCGCTCTTCAATCTGCAGACCTACGGCTACATCTACTCCCGCCTGACCAACCCGACCGTCAGCGTGCTGGAGGAGCGGGTTGCGGCGCTGGAGGATGGCTGCGGTGCCATCGCTACCGCCTCTGGCCATGCAGCGCAGATGCTGATTTCCTTTATTCTGATGGAGCCGGGCGCACACATCCTGGCGTCGAACAAGCTTTATGGCGGCTCCCTCACCCAATTCACCAGCACGTTCAAGAAATTTGGTTGGGATGCGACCCTGCTCGATCCGGATGATCCGGCGGCTTTTCGTGACCACATCCGCCCGGAGACAAAGGCGATCTTTATCGAGAGCCTGGCTAATCCGACCGGCGTCATTGCCGACATTAAGGCATTTGCCGATATCGCGCACGAAGCGGGCATCCCACTGATCGTCGACAATACCTCCGCCACCCCCTATCTCTGCCGCCCGTTCGAGCATGGGGCGGACATCATCACTCATTCCACGACGAAATTCCTGTCCGGCCATGGCAACGCCATGGGCGGCATGGTGGTGGATTCAGGAAAATTCGACTGGGGCCAGAACGACAAATTCCCGTCCCTGTCCAAGCCGGAGCCCGCCTATCACGGCCTGACCTTCTACGAGACTTTCGGCGATCTGGCGTTGACTGTGCACGGCCACGCCATCGGCCTGCGCGATCTGGGCGCGACCATGGCGCCGATGAACGCCTTCCTGACCATCACCGGTTGCGAGACGCTCGGCCTGCGCATGGCCAAGCATTGCGAGAATGCCATGGCCGTCGCCCAGTATCTGGAGGCGCATCCGGCGGTGAATTGGGTGTCGTACCCCGGCCTGAAGAGCTCAAAATATTACGACCTGCACCAGAAATACATGCCAAAGGGCGCGGGCTCTGTCTTCGCCGTCAGCCTGAAAGGCGGCTATGAGGCTGGCCTGAAGCTGGTGGATGCGCTGGAGCTATTCAGCCACGTCGCCAACATCGGCGACACCCGCTCCCTGGTCATCCACCCCGCCAGCACGACCCATCGGCAGCTTTCCGAAGAAGCGCAGATCGCCTCGGGCGCAGGGCCGGACGTGGTGCGACTGTCAATCGGGATTGAAGACGCTGCGGATATTATCGCCGACTTGGATCAGGCGCTGGCGCTGGCGATGAAGGCCTGAGGTCTAGTAGCGGGACGGCCTACCCTGGCGTTGGGCCTGTTCGGTATCCGCCGCCACCGTTTCACACCCAGCGCCTGATAGTCACCCCAAGCTGGGAGGGACCACATGGTCTCTCCCGCTCTTGCTCATAAAGCCGGGATGCTTTGTTGAGGAGGTTCTGGACCGTTGCTTTGGCTGCTTTTTGCTACTTTTGATACAAATATCACCAAAATAAAAATGAATTAATTCTCGACAAATTAGGACATAAATCAGAATTTATAATCATATAATATTGTCGATGTCAAAATACTATTGTACGGTAATCGAGATAAATCCAAATCGTGATCGCCGTGTTATTTTTGCTGATCTCAAAACGGGTTGGTCGGATGACAGTATTTTATTTCAGTGAGACCAAACCCCATGAACTTCAGAAAATATGCGACTGGCCTCCTGGCCGGCCTAACGGTCACCCTTATGACCGCCGGGTTCACCCCGGCATTCGCCACTGTGGGCGAGGTGGGAGGTCTCAACATAATTGTCGACGCCGGGAACCCATCTGATGGCCTCCGTTACCTCGACATGACCTACAGCGACGGCCTCACCTTGGTTGCTGCTCTGACTGCTGCCACCGCCATATATCCCAACGCCCGCCTAGCGACACCTACGGAGTTCGATGATTTATTCGCGGCAGCAGGGATCACTTACACAGGGAGCCTCACGGCAAGCGATGGTTTCTCCGTCGGGTCTTCTTCTATACTCTCATCGTTGGCCTTTTACGATGGTGGCACCCTCATGAACCAATTAGGCCCCACGGACGCGAATCAGACATTGATATGGACCGCCCCAGACAGCAATAGTGCATCCACCACCACCCGAGATTACATAGGAATTTTCGCGTCCTTCGCCGCGCTTCAACAATTCCATTTATCCCCACCGAATGCCCGTTTCGGATGGCTTATCGTCTCCGACGCTGCCCAGGCACCGGCCCCGGCAACCCTAGCCGTACTGGCTATGGGGCTCGGCGGGATCGCTGTCATGCGTCGCAAACGGTCGGGTCGTAATCCACGCTAAGACGCCTAGGACATCAGGCGGTGGCCTTATCGGGTGCTTTAGGTTGGGCAACCCACCGTTCGCCCAGCCCACCCAGCGCCTGATAGTCACCCCAAGTTGGGAGGAACCGCACGGTCTCTCTCGCTCTTACTCATAAAGCCGGGATGCCTTGTCGAGGAAACTCTGGGCCGAAATTCTGGATTGTCGCCTTGGCTACCCCTAGCCGCTCCGGGCCAAAGTGATGCCCAAGGAAGTCAAAGCCCTTGTCGATCCTGCCGGTAAAGAGGGCTCCAACGGACGGTGGAAACTTCGCTCCGTTGGCATGAGTTATTTCTGCTGTCGGAATAGCCGTTCGGGATATCCGTTTTGATCAAACCACGGGTCCAAAATAGCAAAGGGCCGGTCCACATGGGCCGGCCCTTTGTACGTCAAAGGCGAGGTTAGCCGCCTACCCCTGCCGCGCCAGCATCATCTTCTTGGTCTCAGCAATGGCCTTGGCCGGGTTCAACCCCTTTGGGCAGGTGTTGGTGCAGTTCATGATGGTATGGCAGCGATAGAGCTTGAACGGGTCTTCCAACTCGTCCAGGCGTTCGCCGGTGGCCTCATCACGGCTGTCGGCCAGCCAGCGGTAGCTTTGCAGCAGCACAGCCGGGCCCAGATAGCGGTCGCTGTTCCACCAATAGCTGGGGCAGGAGGTGGTGCAGCAGAAGCACAGAATGCACTCCCACAACCCATCCAGCTTGTCGCGATCTTCCACCGATTGCAGGCGTTCACGGGCGGGCGGCGGTGTTTCGGTTTTGAGCCACGGCTCAACCGAGGCCAGCTGCGCATAGACGTGCTTCAGGTCTGGCACCAGGTCCTTGACCACCGGCATGTGCGGCAGCGGATAGACGGCCACATCACCCTTCACCTCGTCGATGGCCTTGGTGCAGGCCAGCGTGTTGGTGCCGTCGATGTTCATGGCGCACGAACCGCAAATCCCCTCACGGCAGGAGCGGCGGAAGGTCAGGGTCGAGTCGATCTCGTTCTTAATCTTGATCAACGCGTCCAGAACCATCGGTCCGCATTCGGCCATGTCGATGACGTACTCATCCATATGCGGATTGAGGTCATCGTCCGGCGACCAGCGATAGACCTTGATGGTCCGCGGGTCTTTTGGCGGAGTCGCCGGGGTATGCTTCTTGCCCGGCTTGATCTTGGAGTTCTTCGGCAGCGAAAATTCAGCCATGGGTTTGGTCTCTTATGCCTGGAATGCCTGAGGAGCCGATTAGTACACGCGCACTTGCGGCGCGATGTACTCAACCTCATCCGGGTGCAGGGTGTAGTTGTGGACTGGGCGATAGGTCAGCGATACGCGCTTGTCCTCGGAATACCAGGCCAGCGTATGCTTCATCCATTCCTCGTCGTTGCGATCCGGAATGTCGTCGCGCGCGTGAGCGCCACGGCTTTCCTTGCGCGCCTCAGCCGACACCATGGTGACCTGAGCGCAGGCCATCAGGTTGTCCAGTTCCAGCGTCTCCACCAGATCGGAGTTCCAGATCAGCGAGCGATCTTCGACCTTGACGTCCTCGATCGCGCCAGATGCTTGCTCGATCTTGCGGCAGCCCTCGTCCATCGAACTCTGTTCGCGGAACACGGCAGCATGCAACTGCATCGAGCGCTGCATCGAGTCCCGAATTTCCGCCGTGGCCGTTGAGCCCTTGGCGTGACGGAACTTGTCGAGGCGGCCCAGCGAATAATCTGCAGCATCGCCAGCCAGTGGCTTTTGCGAAGCGCCGACTTTCAGTGTCTCGGCACAGTGCAGGCCAGCCGCCCGTCCGAACACCACCAGATCCAGCAACGAGTTACAGCCCAGGCGGTTCGCGCCGTGGACCGAAACGCTGGCGCACTCGCCAACAGCCATCAGGCCCTGAACAGTGGCATCCGGATTGTCGGCGGTGGGGCGCAGCACCTCACCATCATAATTGGTCGGGATGCCACCCATGTTGTAGTGCACGGTCGGCAGCACCGGAATCGGGTCCTTCGTGGCGTCAACGCCGGCGAAGATGCGTGCGGTCTCGGTAATGCCTGGCAGGCGCAGGTTGAGCACGTCGGCGCCCAGATGCTCCAGGTGCAACATGATGTGATCGCTGTTCGCGCCGACGCCGCGGCCCTCCAGGATCTCCACCGTCATAGAGCGGCTGACAACGTCACGGCTTGCCAAATCCTTGGCAGTCGGCGCATAGCGCTCCATGAAGCGCTCACCCTCGGAATTGGTGAGATAGCCGCCTTCGCCGCGGGCGCCCTCTGTGATCAGGCAGCCAGCGCCGAAAATGCCGGTCGGGTGGAATTGCACGAACTCCATATCCTGGTTCGGCAGGCCTGCGCGCGCCACCATGCCATTGCCGTCGCCGGTGCAGGTATGGGCGGAGGTGCAGGACAGGTATGAGCGGCCATAACCGCCAGTCGCCAGAATGACTTTCTGCGCCTGGAAACGGTGCATAGTGCCGTCGTCCAGGTTCCAGGCCACAACGCCCTGGCACTCGCCCTCATTGCCCATGATCAGGTCAATCGCGAAATACTCGACAAAGAACTCAGCCGAATGGCGCAGGCTCTGCTGGTAAAGCGTGTGCAGCAGCGCGTGGCCGGTACGGTCAGCCGCGGCGCAGGCGCGCTGGGCCGGTGTCTTGCCGTAATCCTTCATGTGGCCGCCGAACGGGCGCTGATAGATCTTGCCCTCTTCGGTGCGCGAGAAGGGCATGCCGAAATGCTCCAACTCGATGACGGACGGAACCGCCTGCCGGCACATGTATTCAATGGCGTCCTGGTCGCCCAGCCAATCCGACCCTTTAACGGTGTCGTACATATGCCAGTGCCAGTTATCCTCGCTCATGTTGCCGAGCGACGCAGCGATGCCGCCTTGGGCCGCCACGGTGTGCGAGCGGGTCGGAAAGACCTTGGTCACACAGGCGGTCTTCAGGCCGGCTTGCACGCAGCCGAGCACGGCGCGCAGGCCGGAGCCGCCGCCGCCAACGACAACGACATCATAGGTATGGTCTTGAACATCATAGGCTTGCGTCACTGCATCAGCCTCCAAACGCGATTCGGGCAACGGAGAATACGCCGAGCAATCCCACAAAGAACGCGCCGCCCTTAACGATAAGCAGGGCAGCAATCTTGCATGGCTCGGCGTGGATATAGTCTTCGATCACCACTTGTAGTCCCAGTTGGGCGTGGTGAAACGCGGCGATGATCAGGCAGATCAGGATGACGCCGGGTAGAGGGGAGCCGATCCAGGCACGGGCTTCCTCATAGGAAGCGCCGGCGTGCACGATCAGGCTGATGACGAACCAAATAACCAGCGGCACCAGCGCAATCGCGGTAACGCGCTGCAGCCACCAATGGTGCGTGCCGGATTTGGCGGAACCAAGGCCGCGGGCCGTGGCGAGAGGGGAGCGGAGGGACATGGTCTGATTCTCCCTTACATGGCCACGAAGGCGGCGATCCAGCAGACCACCGTCAGGACGGCTGCTGAAATCACAACGTGTTGGCCAGATTTGCGCGCCTGCTCCAACTCCAGCCAACGGCCACTATCCCACATCATATGGCGCAGGCCGTTGCAGAGGTGATACATCAGGCAGAGCGTCCATACAAACAGCGCCAAGAGCCCCAGTATGGAGCCAGCAATGCCCTGGAAACTCTCGTAATACTCAGGCGACCCGGCTGCAGCAGCCAACCACCAGACCAGCACAACAGCACCGGCCACTAAGGCCACGCCAGTCGCCCGGTGCGAGATCGACAGGATAGATGTCCATTGCGGTCGATAGACCTGCAAGTGGGGAGAAAGCGGACGCTCAGCACTGGCCATAAGATGCCCTCAGTTCAATTCGGACGAGCGGATCTGCGTGCGCAGGGAAGCGCACGTGTGTATATGATATTCCTCTAAAGAGCGCTGGGGGGCAAGTCAAGAAATGGGCGGTCACACCTGACTGGTGAGGCTGATGCTAAATAGAAAAAATCGCCCGCGCAGAGTCGCTTCACCTGTTGCGCCAGCCGCACTACCATGGCGGCAACAACCTATCAGCGCCTCACCACAGAGCGAGCCCCAACCCATGACCGCCACAACAATCACCGCCCCCACCATCCGCCTCGACCCCGCCGACAACGTCGCCGTCGCCCGTGTGGAGATCACTGCCGGCACGCCGATTCCGGCAGAGGGCGTCACCACGCTGCATGACGTGCCCATGGGCCACAAGATCGCCACCGTGGCCATCCGCAAGGGCGAGCCCATCCTGAAATACAACACCGTCATCGGCTTTGCCGGAGAGGACGTGGCGCCCGGCGCCTGGATGCACACCCACAATGTGCTGATGGATGAGGTGCAGAAAGATTACGCGTTCGCACAGCAATACAAGCCAACGGAATTTCTGCCGCCGGCGCAGCGTGCCACCTTTCAGGGCATTGTCCGCGCCGATGGCCGCGTCGCAACGCGCAACTATATCGGCGTCTTCATCACCGTGAACTGCTCCGCCACCGTCGCCCGCAAGATCGCCAACTATTTCGATGAGGAGCGGCTGGAGGACTACCCCAACGTCGACGGCGTCGTGCCGTTCATCCATGAGCAGGGCTGCGGCATGGAGATGACGGGGGAGCCGATGGACCTGCTGCGGCGCACCCTGGCTGGCTACATCCGCCACCCCAACATGGTCGGCGGGCTGGTGGTGGCGCTGGGCTGCGAGCGCAACAACCTCGCGCAATTCTTTGAGGAACAAAGCTTGGCCGGCGACACCATGCTCAAGGCGATCACCATGCAGGAGGCGGGCGGCACCAAGGCCGCAATCGACATGGGCAAGGCCGCCATCCGCGAGATGCTGAAAGACGCCAACAAGGCAGAGCGCGTGCCCTGCTCGGCCGAGCACATCTCCATTGGCCTTCAATGCGGTGGCTCCGACGGCTTTTCCGGCCTCTCCGCCAATCCGGCGCTGGGCAAGGCCATGGATATTCTGGTGAAGAATGGCGGCACCGCTATCCTCTCTGAAACGCCAGAGCTTTATGGCGTTGAGCACACCCTGACCGCCCGCGCCCAAAGCGTTGACGTCGGCAAAACATTCGTTGACCGCATTAACTGGTGGCTGGATTATAATGAGGGCCGAGACACTCAGATCAACGGGCGCGTTTCGCCTGGCAACAACGCCGGCGGCATCGCCAATATCATAGAAAAAGCCCTGGGCGGTGCTAAGAAGGGCGGCTCCAGCGGCGTCATGGGTGTCTACGAATACGCCCAACCGGTAACCGAGAAGGGCCTGGTGATCATGGACACCCCCGGCTTTGACCCGGTTTCCGCCACTGGCCAGATCGCCGGCGGTGCCAATCTGGTCTGTTTCACCACAGGCCGCGGCTCCTGCTTTGGCTCCTACCCCTCACCAACGATCAAGTTGGCGAGCAACACGCCGATGTATGAGCGCATGGTGGGCGATATGGATATCAACTGCGGCCCAGTGATCGACGGCGAAAAAACCCTGGACCAGATGGGCGAGGACATCTTCAGCGAAATCCTGGCCGTTGCCTCCGGCAAACCCTCCAAAAGCGAGGCTCTCGGCGTCGGCGAAGACGAGTTCGCCCCATGGCCGATCGGCGTGCTGTCGTAGCCTCATCGTCGCCACCTGATTTAAAAGCACACTTCAAAGCAATAAAAGGAAACACCCCATGGATCTCCACCTAGCCGGCAAGACCGCGCTTATCACCGGCGCCTCGAAAGGCATTGGCCTCTCCGCAGCCCAGCAGTTGGCGGCGGAAGGCTGCCATCTGCACCTCGCGTCCCGTACTGAGGCTGACTTGCAAAAGGCCGCCGACGGCATCCGCGCGAAGCATCAGGTCAATGTCACCATCCACGCCATCGACATTGCCGAGAAAGGCAATTCGGAGAAGCTCGCCACCGCGTGTGGTGACATCGATATTCTGGTGAACAACGCCGGCGCCATCCCGCCCGGCAACGTCATGGATATCGACGAGGACCGCTGGCGCGACTCCTGGAACCTCAAGGTGTTCGGCTACATCAACCTGACCCGAGCCATCTACCCGATGCTGAAGGCCAAGGGCGGCGGCGTTATCGTCAATGTGATGGGCATGGCTGGCTTCTCGCCGAACTTTGCTTACGTGGCAGGCTCCACCGCAAACGCGGGCCTGATGCACTTCACCCGCGCTATGGGCGGCCGCTCGGTCGATGACGGCATCCGCGTCGTCGGCCTCAACCCCGGCCTGGTCGCGACCGAGCGCATGATCACCATGTGCAAGGGCAAGGCGAAAGATGAGCTGGGCGACGAAAGCCGCTGGAAGGAAATGGTACAGAAAAACCCGCCGCCGGGCAAGCCGGAGGAGATCGCCGACCTCATCACCTACCTGGCCAGCGACCGCGCCAGCCACGTCACCGGCACCGTGATCAATATCGACGGCGGCGCGTCCTCGCGCTAAGCTCCACCCACACAATTCCCATTTCAGGAGCCTCATCATGGCTAAGCTAGAATTCTTCTTCGACGTCTCCAGCCCGTGGACCTATCTGGCCTTCGACCGCATCGAGGCCCTGGCTGCCCGCACCGGCGCAGAGCTGGTCTGGAAGCCGTTCCTGGTCGGCGGTGTCTTTAACAAGGTGAACCCGTCCGTCTACCAACGCCGCGAAAACCCGATCCCGGCGAAAGACGAGCATTACCGTAAGACCATGCAGGATTGGGCCGCCTACCAGGGCATCACCTTCGGCCCGCGCACCGTGTTTCCGCTGAACAGCGTCAAGGCGCTGCGTGGTGCCTTCGTCGCCATCGACCAGGGCAAGATCAGCGAATACAGCCGCGCCTGCTTTGAGGCCTACTGGACCAACGACAAGGACATCTCGAAGGAAGACGAGCTGCGCAAGTGCGTCGTGACTGCTGGTATGGACGCCGACGACTTCTTCGCACAGATCGGCACCGATGAGGTCAAGCAGAAGCTGTTCAGCACCACCGACGAAATCAT
>Ga0055584_100005232_pt1 | contig 12721 bp, 15 predicted proteins | sample OSDHelmetaG_FD_58716 | JGI IMG/M metagenome (GOLD analysis project Ga0055584, IMG submission 58716) | Pelagic marine sediment microbial communities from the LTER site Helgoland, North Sea, for post-phytoplankton bloom and carbon turnover... | ecosystem: Environmental > Aquatic > Marine >... | reverse complement strand
AAGCTCCGTCATCATAACACTGGAGACAACCAAATCCTGTGCTGGATTAATATGGAGGCCGGGCATGGCGGTGCCTCGGGGCGGTTCGACCGCCTCAAGGAAGTGGCCCTGTCATATGGATTTGCGCTGATGGTTACCGGCAAGGCAGGATCGTGACACTTTCCTTCAATTCAAAGGAGTCCGCGCGCCAGCATGTCTGGGACACCCTGAAAGAACAACGCCAGGCGCGGTTTCCGTTCCCAGTCCATGGCCGTATTCCGAATTTCAAACGAGCCGAAGCCGCAGCCGCGCGGCTTTTTGAGCAATCCCCCTGGAAAAAAGCGAAATATCTGAAAATCAATCCGGATTCGCCGCAGCGCCCTGTTCGGATAGAGGCGCTAAAACGCGGCATCACCTATTTCATGCCGACACCACGGCTCAAGGCAGGGTTCAAGAAATTCGATCCGGCAAAGATTGGCAACGAGAATTTTGCCAGGGCGACAGCCCTTTCTACCTGCGATGAATGGGCGGCAGAAGTTTCTTTGGAGTCCATGCCACAAGTCGATGCCATCGTTGCGGGGTCGGTCGCTGTGACCCGAACAGGCAAGCGATGCGGCAAAGGCGAAGGTTATAGTGATATCGAATTCGCCATCCTGCGGGAACTTGGCCACAAGCCGGTACCAGTCGCCACGACCGTTCACCAACTGTCTGTGGTCGATGACTTTCCCCGTGACGAGATCGATTTACCGCTATCGTTTGTCATTACCCCTGACGAAACAATCGAGGTGGCCGCACCCTTCCCGCCGCCGGATGGAATTCATTGGGGTCGGTTAAGCGACCAGGATCTTGAGGACATGCCTATCCTTAAAGACCTCAAGGCCCTAAGTGCCAGAAAGTAATTTATTTTCCAGCCAATCGTTTGACCCTCTCTCTGAGGCCGCCTAAATTGCCTGTATGAAAATCGCATCTCTAAAAGACGGCCGCGACGGAAAACTCGTCCTGGTCACCAATGATCTCAAACGCATGGCCTCCGCCGAAGGCATTGCCCCGACAATGCAGGCTGCCCTCGATGACTGGGCTGAAATCGCGCCCAAACTTCGAAACCGATGGGAAGCCCTTGAAGGCGACAGCGTTGCTGGCGGACCATTCGACCCCTCGAAATGCGCCGCGCCGCTGCCGCGCTGCTATCACTGGGCCGATGGCAGTGTTTATCTCAACCATATGGAGCTTGTCCGCAAATCACGTGGCGCCACAATGCCTGACAGTTTTTTGACGGACCCTCTCATGTATCAGGGAGGCTCCGATATCCTACTGGGCCCCTGTGATGACATTCCGGTTATCGACGAGGATTGGGGTGTCGACCTGGAGGCCGAGGTGGCGGTGATCACCGACGATGTTACGATGGGCATTTCCGCTGAGGAAGCCCCCAACCATATCGTCCTCGTTCTGTTGGCGAATGATGTCTCTCTTCGCAATTTAATCCCCGGCGAACTGGGTAAGAGCTTTGGCTTCTATCAATCAAAACCCCCGACCGCCTTTTCGCCAGTCGCCGTAACTCCCTCAGACCTCGGTGAGTATTGGGATGGCCGCAAGCTGATGGGTCGCGTCACAGCGACAACCAACGGCAAGGTGCTTGGTGACCCAGATGCCGGCGTCGATATGTATTTCGACTTTGGCCAACTGATAGCCCATGCGGCTAAAACACGCCCGCTCGGTGCCGGGACCATTATTGGCTCAGGAACAATTTCCAATCGCGATCCCGCCCATGGCTCCACCTGTATCGCCGAAGTTCGGACAATCGAGACGATCGAACAGGGTGAACCCAAAATGCCCTATCTGAAATTTGGTGATACCGTTCGCATTGAAATGATGGATAATGACGGCAACTCAATCTTCGGCGCGATAGATCAGAAAGTCGTGCAGTTCACGCCCTAGCAGTGAGGTCAGCCATGCCAGACGACACCACCCCTCTTACAGCCGCCAATCAGTCTAGCGAGGCGGTCCCTGCTATTACTGGGCTAAATCATTTTGCCTGGCGATGTCGTGACGCCGAGGAAACCCGGCATTTTTACGAAGATATTTTAGGGTTGCCGCTGATCCATACAATTGCCCTCGATCACGTACCCTCGACCGGAGAATATAACCCCTATATGCATCTGTTTTTCCGGATGAAAAACGGCTCCTGCATAGCATTCTTTGACCTCGCCGATGGCGGGCAATATACACCGGATCCCGGAACACCTCTCTGGGTCAATCATTTCGCGTTTGAAGTCGATACTGTCGATGAAGTCCATATCATGCGAGAGCGTCTTGTAGCAGAAGGCATCAAAGTCATTGGACCGACGGACCATGGCTTTATTCAATCAATCTACTTCTTCGACCCCAACAATCTTCGGCTGGAAATCACCTGCAATACGGCGACGGCTGACGAAACCGAAGCCTATGCCGATCGGGCTCACGATCACCTGAAAGAATGGTTGGCGGCGCACCCGAAGCCTTAGTCAAACAGCTGTAAATTTTTAGAGTCAGAGTTTGATGCCGGAATCAGAGCTGATTTCACTGGATGTAATCGCTGGCCGCGGCCCGCGAATATATGCCGCGCTTCGCAGAGCTCCAGGGAGCAAATGCGCTGCGCTCATCGTTCACCCTTCGAGTAATTTCTTTGACCATTACCTTATGGACGAGTTGCCAATACGGGGCGTGTCGTTACTGGCGCTCAACACCCGCTATCTGAACAACGATCCGCATCTCATATTCGAACATATAATCGATGATGTCGGTGCTGGTGTTCGATACCTCCGGGAACAAGGCTTCGACAAAATTATCCTTCTGGGAAATTCCGGAGGGGCCTCGACGGTCGCACTTTATCAGGCTGAGGCGGAAAACCTGACGATTTCGGATACGCCCGCCGGTGATTCAGTGCGCCTGACAGCAGAGAATCTACCGCCCGCCGATGGCATAGCGCTCTTTGGCGCCCATCCCGGACGATCATTACTGCTTATGAAATGGATCGACGCTTCGGTCACCGATGAAGACGATCCGCTCTCCATTGACAGTAGCCTCGACATTTTCAATCCGAAAAACGGGCCGCCCTTCAGTCGCCAGTTTGTGTCAAAAATCCGAAGAGCGCAGCAGGAAAGGTCCGCTTTCATAACCAAACGAACCTTACAAAGACTGAAATCGCTGCGCACCAGCCCTGAAACGTCACGCGACGAAGCCTTTATCGTTCACCGAACCTGTGCCGATCCGAGATTTTTCGACCTAACCCTTGACCCCAACGACCGTAAGGCTGGGATGGTCTGGGGTGACCCCTATCGATTGAATTACGGGCCACGCGATATTGCCCGCTTTACGACCCTAACCTCATGGATGAGCCAGTGGTCTCTAGCCTCTCGGGCGCACGGTCCTGATTGTATTGCCCGCACGAATGTTCCGGTGCTCAATCTCGAATTCACGGCTGATACCAATGCGCTGCCAAGTGATATTGCGATGTGGTCTGATGCTGCTGGCGACCGCCAGAAATTCTTCCGTATCAAGGATGCCACCCATTTTCTCATTAATCAGCCCGACATCCGATGTGATGTCGGAGAGGTGATCGCCGATTGGTCCCTAAAGTTGTAGCAAAAACAGATATTTACACAGAAAAAACAACAAGACTAACCAGCCAACTCCTCTATAATACTGACGTTGTCAGTTTGCCGCGTACCATAGGCAAGCAGGCACGATAACCTTGGGTAGGTATTATATTGGCGACTTCACGAGCTGGCACCACAGCACCGTCAGACAGCGCCAAGAACGGTAAAGTCGATGGTATGGCCACGAAATCATCAAAGAAAAAGAGACCACATGGTCACATGTTGCAGTTTATTCTGTTTGCGGCTCTCGTTACGATTTCGGCCTTACCGGTAATTCTTCTCGAAGCATGAGTCCAACATTCCGCCTATCAGCGTGAAATCCAGACAGTTAGGGAAAAACACCTCCTAATTGCACGCAACCTTAGTGGCGTCCTTGATCGCTATATTACCGACGTTGAAGAAGGCTTTAGGGCAGCCGTTGCGAGCTCTGACGAAAACGGTGCCCACCCTGCAATGACTCGTTTATTGCTCTCTCTCAGCTTTCACCACGTCTGCGTTCTGAATTCAGAAAATAAGGTTGTCCAGTCCATCATGCGCCAAGCGCCGGGCGAGACGCCGCTCGGCATTTCGATGAACACGCGCCGTGTTCTTCGTGATGTGGTGGCAAATTTCAAAGGCGACATCCTGATTTCAGACCTGATTCAGGATGAAGGAAAATCTTATTTTTATTTGTTAAAACGTCTGGATAACGGCCAGCTTGCCGTCGGCGTTTTATCCACGCAGTTTATACGCGGCGTACAGCAAGCCATTACATTCGGCGACCGTGGTCACTCAATGATCGTCGATAAAAAAGGGCGCGTGGTCGCACACCCCAAGAAAGAATGGGAACGGACAGCTAAAGACGCCTCTAAAATATCAATTGTTCAAAAGATGATGCGGGGCGATTCAGGGGTAACGACATTTTACTCACCGCCAATGAAAGCCGATATGATCGCCGGCTATACCATCGTACCGCGCTCCGGTTGGGGCGTGATGGTGCCGCAACCGATGAAAGAATTGCGGGCACAGGCGACAGAGATCAGATATTTTACACTGACAATTAGTGCCTTTGGTATTCTAATTGCGGTCATGATTTCCTGGTGGCTGGCCAAGTTTCTCGCCCGTCCTCTCGTCGTTGTCGAACAGGCGGCTACCAGAATCGCGAACGGCAACACCTATGCTGAGCTGGCGCCGCTTCCGCCTAACAGCCCAAAGGAACTGGAAAGCCTGCATAAAAGTTTTGCCCGGATGTTCGATGAGATTCGGGAACGTCAAAATGGTCTCCTCATTGCGAAAACCCAATCTGAGGAAGCCAACCGTGCGAAATCAGAATTTCTCGCAAATATGAGTCATGAGTTGAGAAAGCCATAAAATGCGATCGTTGGGTTTTCAGACCTGATCAAATGGGAAACATTTGGCCCCATAAAAGAAAAACGTTACGTCGGCTATGCCGACGACATTCTTCATTCCGGATATCATTTAATGAGCATCATTGATGATGTTCTGGACATGTCCAAATTCGAAGCCGGCCACTCCAGTCCCAGGAAAACGAGGTTCGACCTTTCTGAGGTAGCGGGCGAATGCGTCAGGATGACTGCTGAACAGGCCCGACAAAAATCCATCCAATTTAAATCGGATCTATCCAAAGAGATTCCGACAGTCCATGCGGATGAAAAAATGATAAAGCAGGTTATCCTTAACCTGTTATCGAATGCGATTAAGTTTACTGACGCCAATGGATCAGTAACTCTCCGAAGCGCCCTCGAGGGAGACGGAAATTATACGATCACGGTCGCCGATACTGGGATCGGAATTGCCCAGGAAAACCTCGAAATAATTTTTGAGCCATTTCGCCAAATCGATTCAAACATCGAACGCCAACACGGTGGCACGGGATTAGGGCTTCCACTCGTCAAGGCTATGGTCGATATGCATGGCGGTACCTTGGTCATAGACAGCGAGATTGATAAGGGTACCACAATTGTAATTACCCTCCCGTTGAATTGACGGGTCGCTGGATCGAGGTTATTCCGCTTTAGCAAGCACCGCCTGTGCAGCAGCCAAACGTGCAATTGGCACACGATAGGGAGAGCAGGATACATAATCCAGTCCAACACTATGGCAAAAGGCGACTGACTTAGAATCGCCGCCATGTTCACCACAAATACCAAGCTTGATATCAGGACGCGCTGAACGGCCACGCTCACAAGCAAGAGAAACCAGTTCTCCAACCCCTTCGACATCTATTGAGACAAAAGGGTCACGCTCAAAGATACCTGCCGCTTCATAATCACCGAGGAAACTACCAGCGTCATCGCGAGACAAGCCAAAGACGGTCTGTGTCAGATCATTTGTCCCAAATGAAAAAAATTCCGCTGCTTCAGCGATTTCAGCAGCGCGTAAACAGGCGCGTGGTAATTCGATAGATCTTCAGGGTGCTTCTCGCCATTCTCATAATATGCCGTGCAAAGCTCTGTTGTGATCGTAAACCCTGGTGGAACCGGCAATCCGAGAGACGACATCTCGGCAAGCTTCGCCCCTTTGCCACCAAGAAGGTTCCGCATATACGTTCTGCCTTCGGCGAAACCATCACCAAAGCTGTAGACCCACTTCGCGGCATCAGCGGCCATCTCAGCCCTCTACTTGATTAAACTCTGCAATTTCGCCCATAGCCGCGCCAATTTGCGACAGCAGGTGCAATCTATTTTGGCGGGTCGCCGGGTCATCAGCATTAACCGTCACTTTATCAAAGAAATTATCGACAGGATTACGTAGCCCAGCCAATACCGTCATGGCGTCATCATACTGCTCTGATGCCAATAACGGTTGAATCTTTGCAACGACGGTCGTCAAACTTTCGAATAAGGCTGTCTCGTTCGCATCCGTAAGGAGCGTGGGGTCGACAGCGCCATTAAAACGAACACCGTCTTTCTTCTCCTCAATGGCAACGATATTGCTGGCTCGTTTATGCGCCGCAAGCAGGTTGGCCCCATCATCCGATTCCAGGAATTGTGTCAGCGCCTCCACCCGAGACACCAGCCGCACCAGATCATCCTCATCACCCAATGCAAAAACCGCTGCAATCAGATCATGCCGGACGCCGCTGCTCCGCAAATGCACTTTCAGACGGTCCGCAAAGAATTCGATCAGTGATTTTGAAATAGCATCCGACGGTGACGGCATGGCAGCGCCATATAGCTCGGTCGCCTTGTCAAATGCAGTTAGAAGCGGTAGACGAATCCCATTCTCAAGGATCATCCGAATTATGCCGAGCGCCGCCCGGCGTAAGCCGTAAGGATCACGTGAACCGGTTGGTTTCTCATCAATCCCGAAGAAACCGACCAACGTATCGATCTTATCGGCGAGAGATACAGCGATGCTAACGGCCGCACTGGGACACATATCATCCGGTCCAGCAGGCGCATAATGCTCGGCTATCGCCTGCGCGACATCGGGATGTTCGCCCTCCGCAAGGGCATAATACCGTCCCATAATTCCTTGCAAGCCGGCGAACTCACCAACCATGCCGGTCATCAAATCAGCTTTGCAAAGATGAGCCGCTCGTTTCGCCCGCTCAGGATCGGTCCCGACAATCGGCACAAGAAAGATGGCTAACGCTTCGATCCGCGCGACTTTCGCTTCCAAAGTGCCGAGTTTTTCATGGAACATCATCTGTGCCAGCGATGGGACGCGTGATTCCAGTGTCTCTTTACGATCCTGATCCCAGAAAAACTTGGCGTCAGCCAGCCTCGCCCGCAGGACCCGCTCATTACCGGCGATAATCGCTGCACCGCCGTCGGCTGCTTCCATGTTGGAAACAACAACGAAGCGCGGGGCCAGCTTGCCGTCTTTTGCTACGACCGAGAAATATTTCTGATGGCTGCGCATCGATGTCGTCAACACTTCATCGGGCAAGGTCATGAATTCCGCGTCGATGGTTCCGAGCAATGGAACAGGCCATTCAACGAGCCCGCTTACCTCTGCCAACAGGCCCGGATCGCGTTTTAGGGAAAACCCATCGGCCTTAGCAAGCGCTGTCGCCTTTTCCTCAATCAGGTTGCGCCGCGTCGCCACCTTCAGGATGACTTTTTTATGCTGGAGCATTTTTTCGTAATCGTCGAAGAAACCAACTTCAAACGGCTCCGGCCCCATGAAGCGGTGTCCTGTCGTGACATTGCCACACGGGATGCCCTCTGCGACCTCGAGGGATAAGGCCTCGCCATCAAGCACACATAACACACGTTGCAATGGCCGTACCCAGCGGAAACTACTGGAGCCCCAACGCATCGATTTTTGCCAGGAGAGTTGATGAATGGTTTCAGGCAATAAAGTTTTGAGAACATCTGCCGTTGGCCGTCCCTTGCGATCAATAACCGCAAACCAGAATTCACCTTTGCCAGTATCACGTTTTTCGCACTGCTCTAGCGTGACGCCGTTCCCTTTAAGGAACCCTGCTATCGCTTTCTCTGGCGCATCGACGCGAGGACCACGCCGTTCCTCGCTCACGTCAGGCTGCGCTTCCGGAATACCGTCGACAACTATTGCCAGCCGCCGGGGCGTCACATAGCCGTGCGCCTCTTCAAAGGACAGGCTGGCTGCCTTGAGACCATCGGTGATAAGTTCTTTGAGATCATCCGCCGCCCGCTTCTGCATACGGGCCGGTATTTCTTCACAAAATAATTCGAGGAGAAGCTGCATGATTAAGCCTTCTCCCCGACTGCAGCTGGACGACTTGCAATCCAGGCTTCACAGCATCCTTTGGCCAGCGCCCGCACGCGAGCGATATAGCTTGCGCGGTCAGTGACGCTCACCGCCCCCCGGGCATCGAGCAGGTTAAAGAGATGGCTCGACTTGATGCACTGATCATAGGCTGGCAGCGCCAGCTTCTGTTCAAGCAGCTTGGCGCACTCTTGCTCGGCAAACTCAAACTGCGTTCTCAGGATATCGGTCGAGGCATGTTCGAAATTATAGGCCGAGAATTCCTGCTCCGCCTGATGGAAAACTTCGCGATAGCTCACACCATGACCGTTGAAATCTAGGTCATAAACGTTCTCAACGCCTTGAATATACATCGCTAATCGTTCGAGCCCGTATGTTAGTTCAACTGCCACCGGGTTACATTCGATGCCACCGACCTGCTGGAAATAGGTAAACTGGGTCACCTCCATACCATCGCACCAGACTTCCCACCCCAATCCGGCGGCGCCAAGCGTCGGACTTTCCCAATCATCCTCGACAAACCTGATATCGTGCGTCATCGGATCAATGCCCAGAGTCTTGAGACTTTTGAGATAGAGATCCTGACTGTTTGCGGGAGAGGGCTTCAAGATCACCTGATACTGATAATAGTGCTGCAAACGGTTTGGATTGTCGCCATAGCGACCATCTGCCGGTCTGCGGGATGGCTGAACATAGGCTGCACGCCATGGTTCCGGCCCCAACGCTCGCAGCGTCGTCGCCGGATGAAATGTCCCCGCACCAACCTCCATATCGTAAGGCTGCAAAATAACGCAGCCTTGCTTGCTCCAAAAATCATGGAGCCGCAGGATAAGGTTTTGGAACGCGGTTTCCGGATTTCCGGACTGTTCCATCTAAGCTCTCAATCTCGATTTAAAAGGTGGGCAACATACGCGTGCAACGGTAAACGGGTCAAGAAATCCTCGCCTTTACAGACACAAAAAACAGCCAACTTACTCCACACCAGCCGCCGAATAGGGACATTCATCACGGCCGCAGTTTTGCACTACTGACACCGGCACAAAGGTTCCACATTGATCACATTTTTCCATGTTCTGAGCATCAGATCCGGCAGCATCAACCTTCGGATCAGCCGTTTTTCTGCCAATCCCCCGGTTCCGCCGTCCCAATAGCTTAAAGCCATACCAAACAGCGGCAATTATCAGCCCCAGAACGATCAGTTTCCCCAAGCTAAACCCCAGCATTTTAATCCCTTACATTCCAAACCGTTTCCAGGCAGACCATTCTTCTACAACCGAAATTGCCGAGAACACCTGTTGCCGCGTTTTGTCTTCGCTGCTGCCCAGCAACCTCTTAATCGGATTGCTCTTGGCGGAAACCGTCCGAAATTTTACCTTCTCGCCGTGCACTTCCCGCATTGTTGGCCGCAAATCCCCAAGCCCGTCGATAAGTCCCAATGCCTGCGCCTGACTGCCCGTCCAGATATCACCTTCAAACAGCTCGTCAGCATCAGGTGCAGTCAGCTTTTCGCCACGACGCTCCAGAACCATCTGCTTGAAACTATCGTGGATATCCATCTGAATAGCTTTCAGACGCGCAATATCTTCCGGGTCCTCTGGCAGAAAAGGATCAAGCATGCCTTTGCGTTTTCCCATTGTGTGGACCCGCCGTTCAACGCCAATTTTTTCTATAGCCTCAGTAAAGCCGAAGCTGGCCGAAACTACACCAATTGACCCAATGATCGAGTTCGCATCCGCAAATATCTCATCCGCTGCACAGGCCAGCCAGTAACCACCGGAAGCCGCAACATCCTCGGCAAAAGCCACAACCGGAATATCTTTTTCATCCGCGAGTTCCCGGATGCGACGCGCGATCTGTGCCGACTGAACCGGCGAACCGCCCGGCGAGTTGATGACCAAAGCCACCGTCTTAACCCGTTTTCCAGAAAATGCCCGTTCTATCGATTTTTCGAGACTATCCAGCGTTAACCCGGAACGGGCCGGACCAACCTGACCAATAACGCCGGATAGGCGCAACACCGATACAACGGGATCAGGATCGTTGAAATAGGACAGGGGTATCCGCGACACCCAGCTTGAAATGAACTCTTTAATGTTACTAATTTCCATGGATGAAACATAAGCATCCGTTCGCGCGCTGCCAAGCGCCTCAAAAAGCCAAAGGAGCGCCTTTCAGCACCGCACTCGCGGCTTCTGTATAGCTGCTATCGGATTCGTGAATGACCAGCCCCGGTAAAATTCGGGCGGGCGTTCGAACCCCTTTGCGGGCCTGAATAATGACACGCTTCGCGTCTTCCCCTTCCCGCGGCCATAAGGGTAATACCGTGACCCCGCCCAGGTTAGCGGAAAGCGACCTGATGACATCAGCGAGCCTGTCTGCCCGATGGATCAATGTCAGATATCCCTTATGTCGCAAGGCATCATGCCCATATTTCAACCACCGCCTTAGATCAGCACCGGCTTCCATCGTTGCGAGCGCCCGATCTGGGTCAGGAGACACGTGAGTAGAGGTGTCAGCAAGATAAGGTGGGTTCATCAAGACATGATCAAAGGCGGCATTAAATTGGGGTGGCAGGCGATCAGCGACATCGCCAAGAACAACGTCAATTTTCTCCACCATCTGATTTAGTTTTATATTGGCTTCTGCCAATGAGATTACTCTGGGATTAACGTCGATGCCGATGATATGCACGCCGTCAACTCGGTGTGCCAGACATAAAGCGGCTGCCGCCGACCCTGTTCCGGTTTCCAGAATATGCTGACCAGCCGCGGCAGGAACTGCGGCGGCCAGGAGAACGGTATCAATTGCGGCGCGAAATCCTTCTTTCGGCTGTCGAAGAAGGACTTTCCCGTTCAGTAAACTATCCTCGCTTAGCACAATTTCCTTTTGTTTAGGCAAGCTGATGCCCCTCACCCGCATCAGTCACACGCGTCCGTGCTAGCTCGTAATCTTCATCCAAAACCATGAGACGGCGCTGAATAGCACCGGCACTGCCTTCGAGAATACTCATATGGGCATCAAAGATTACGGTTTCGATACCGGAGTCACGCAACAGGACCTGCAACCAGTCGAGGAGTGCCGGGTCGTTAGAGCGAACTAGTTCCTTCATATTTCAATCCCAGTCAGCCGACGTTTCTGGCCTTATTTCAGGTGCGACTATTTGACATCAACCTATCAGGTTGCTTGACGCTATACCCGGTTGATCTATGCTCGCCTTTAAGCCTCCCGGGATCAAGGTTTGAAGAGAAAAACGTGACAGTTGTCGTCAACCTGAATGACAAGCGTGACGCGCAAAAGCCGCCGTCGCTTGATCGGATAATTGCATTAACTGCTGATGACCTGAAAGGCGTCAACGAGGTCATCCTTGAGCAAATGCAGAGCCCTGTTCTGCTCATACCGCAGCTCGCCGGCCATATTATCGCGGCCGGCGGAAAACGCCTGCGCCCGATGCTGACACTGAGTTCGGCGCGGCTTTGCGGCTACACAGAATCCCGCCATATTGGTTTGGCGGCCTGTGTTGAGTTTATTCATACCGCCACCTTGCTGCACGACGATGTTGTTGACGAAAGTGATCTCCGGCGCGGCGCGGCGACGGCAAATGCCGTGTGGGGCAACAAAGCTTCTGTTCTGGTTGGCGACTTCCTGTTTTCGCGCGCCTTCGAACTGATGGTTGCGGATGGATCTTTGGAAGTTCTCAAAATCCTGTCACGGGCCTCATCGGTTATTGCCGAGGGGGAAGTGCATCAGCTCGTCACGGCTAATGATACGGACACGACAGAGCAGGACTATCTCGAGGTTATTCAGGCAAAGACCGCGAAACTGTTTGCTGCCGCTGCCGAAATCGGCGCCGTCGTCTCCGACAGACCCGCGGAAGAACAAAAAGCGCTGGAGACTTACGGCGATCACATTGGGATGGCCTTTCAGTTGATTGACGACGTTCTGGATTATTCAGCGCAGCAGACGACACTGGGCAAAGCCGTTGGCGATGATTTTCGAGACGGCAAGATCACCCTGCCAATTGTCCTCGCCTTCCGCGCCGGCGACGAAGAAGAACGTGCTTTCTGGCGTCGAACACTAGAAGATCTCGAACAAAAAAAGGGCGATTTCAAACGCGCCGTTCAGTATCTCGAAAAATCAGGCGCCTTGCTCGCAACCGTCGAACGGGCTCGCGAATACAGCCGCAAGGCTCTCGATGCGCTATCGATCTTCCCTGACAGTGAACACAAAACTGCCCTGGCCGAAGCCGCCAAATTCTCTGTCGAACGCTCTTACTAACCCGATAAGTATATAATCCCGCAACCTGTGTCGGCGCTTGCGGTTCCGGGCTTGCGGGGCTATATATCCCGCCGCGGTCGGAGTGTAGCTCAGCCTGGTAGAGCACTGTCTTCGGGAGGCAGGGGCCGGAGGTT
>Ga0055584_100005231_pt1 | contig 12722 bp, 11 predicted proteins | sample OSDHelmetaG_FD_58716 | JGI IMG/M metagenome (GOLD analysis project Ga0055584, IMG submission 58716) | Pelagic marine sediment microbial communities from the LTER site Helgoland, North Sea, for post-phytoplankton bloom and carbon turnover... | ecosystem: Environmental > Aquatic > Marine >... | reverse complement strand
GGTTCTGGTTCGGGTTCTGGTTCGGGTTCTGGCGGCACCGCAGACTCGAGCGACGCTTCGGGTTCCGCCAGAACCTCAGGACTAGATTCCTCGTCGGGCTTCGCCAACACCGCAGATGGCAGCGGCGTTTCGGATTCGAACAGAACCTCAGGCGCAGATTCCGCGGGGGGCTCGGCCAAGACCTCGGATGGCAGCGGCATTTCTGTTTCCGCCGAAACGCCAGGAGCAGATTCCTCGTCCGGCTCTGGCAGCATTTCAGATTCAGATACCACGGCCGAGTTGGGCTCGTCGTTCACAACCTCACTTGTGTCTGCGCGCGGTGGTGCCCAGATTGGCTCTAATTCGGGCGGTGAGGGCGGGGCATCGCTCAGGTTAACCAGCGCGTTAAACACCTGCACGCACGATCCACAACTTACCTGGCCAAGACCAGCACGTAGCTGTTCGGCCGTGACCTTGAGCCATGAATCACAAAGTGTGCAACGTGTGTACATTCCGCCTTCCACAGTCATGGTACGCAAGTCCGCGTCTGGCTTGAGCTAAGGCTTTGCTGCCTCAACGCTCGGCTACGAAGTCGCGCAGCGATATTCATCACAGTAGGACGGCGCGACTTGCTAGCCGCCGCAGCGCCGAACGCCACTGATGCTAACCCAATCCTCGCGCACCTTGGGTGGCTGCATAGCAAAACTGTCTGCGTACGCAGCGCTCACTTCCCCCGCCTGGGCCTGAAGAATGCCTGACAATACCAGCTCTGCCCCGGGTCGCGCAGCACTGGCGAGCTGCGGCGCCAACTCTACCAGTGGCCCGGCGAGAATGTTGGCGACGACGACATCCGCGCTCGCCGGCATCACTACCCGCGGCGCCTGTGCCTGCAGTTGCTCTACAACGTCGTTAGCCGTGGCATTTTCACGGGTCGCCAACAGTGCCTGTGGGTCAATGTCTACAGCCAGCGCACTATGCGCGCCGAGCTTTAGCGCAGCGATCGCCAACACGCCGGAGCCGCAGCCGTAATCCAGCACATCCGCGCCATCAAGCGCCATGCCCTCTAAGGCCTCAAGGCACAACGCAGTCGTAGGGTGGGTACCCGTGCCAAATGCAAGACCGGGGTCGAGCTTGATGATAATTGCATCGGTGGCGAGCACCTCGCGATGGCTCGGACAAATCCATAGCCGCTCGCCGAAGCGCATTGGCTCAAAACGATCCATCCAAACTCGTTCCCAAGTTTGGTCCGCCAAGGGCGTGATCCGCCACGCGGCCGAGCCAAGCGCCAGCGCGTTACCAACCTCAGCCGTGATTGCCTCAAAATCTACGCTCGCGTCGAACAGAGCGGTCACACGTGTCGCTTGCCACAGAGGAGTAGTGCCCAGTGGAGGCTCATACAAGGGCTCATCCGCCGCATCCTCCATGGTCACCGCGAGTGCACCGCGCGCTGACAGCGCGTCGCCCAAATGCTCCGCGTCACCGGACGCGACAACTGCCGCAATTTGTTGCCACACAATCGCCATCACAGCCCCTCTAGTGGTTGACTACCGTGATCGCTGGTCGTGAGCACGCGTGCTGAGCTATTTACTGAGCTGATTCTCAAGATAATGAATTGTGACGCCGCCTTCGATAAATGCTGCGTCTTTGGTCAATTTCTGGTGCAAAGGAATATTTGTCTTGATCCCTTCCACCACAAACTCCGACAAGGCCGTGCGGGTGCGCGCCAGAGCTGAGTTACGATCATCGCCAAAACAGATTAGCTTACCGATCAAAGAATCATAGTGTGGTGGGACGACATAGCCGGTGTAGATGTGGCTATCGACCCGTACGCCCGGGCCGCCGGGCTGGTGGAACATCGAAACCGTGCCTGGACTCGGCAAAAATGTCTCAGAATCTTCGGCATTGATGCGGCATTCTATCGCGTGGCCTTTGATTTCAATGTCAGATTGTTTAAATGGCAAGGGCTCACCAGCGGCGATCATCAGCTGCGCCTTGACCAGATCGATGCCGGTCACGAACTCGGTGACAGGATGCTCGACCTGTATGCGCGTGTTCATTTCGATGAAATAAAATTCTTCGTCCTGATACAAAAATTCGAAGGTGCCAGCACCGCGGTAACCAAGGTCCTTACATGCTTTTACGCAGCGCGCGCCTAGGCGGTCGCGAACCTTCTTAGAGATCCCAGGTGCGGGCGCCTCTTCGATAACCTTTTGGTGACGCCGTTGCAGAGAACAATCGCGCTCGCCTAAGTGCACGGCGTTGCCATGCTCGTCCGCCAACACCTGTATCTCGATATGGCGCGGGCGCTCGAGAAATTTCTCCATGTATACGGTGTCGTTATCGAACGCGACTTTAGACTCGGTGCGCGTCATGGAAATTGCATTCAGCAATGCCGCCTCTGAACGCACCACGCGCATGCCACGCCCGCCACCACCGCCGGAAGCTTTAATGATGACCGGGTAGCCAATCTCACGCGCAATGCGGATATTCTCATCTGGATCTTCGGGCAACGGCCCATCAGAACCTGGCACACAAGGCACTTTGGCCGCCTGCATCGCGCGGATGGCGGCAACCTTATCGCCCATCTGCCGGATCGTTTCAGGCCGAGGTCCAATAAATACGAACCCGCTTTGCTCGACGCGTTCTGCGAAATCCGCGTTTTCGGAGAGAAAACCGTAGCCAGGATGGATTGCCACCGCATCGGTGACCTCAGCCGCGCTGACCACCGCCGGAATACTCAAATAACTGTGTGCCGCCGCCGCTGGACCGATACAAACGGACTCATCTGCAAGCAACACATGTTTGAGTGTGCGATCAGCCTCTGAGTGAACCGCAACGGTGCGAATGCCGAGTTCTTTGCACGCGCGCAATATGCGCAGTGCGATCTCGCCGCGGTTCGCAATTACGACTTTTTCGAACATTATGTGCTCACTCGATAACGACTAAATCTTGACCAAATTCGACTGGCGTACCGTTTTCGACCAACACGGCCGTAACAGTGCCGGCCTTATCGGCCTCAATCTGATTCAGGATTTTCATCGCTTCGATGATGCCGATAGTGTCGCCGACAGCAACCTTCGAGCCAACATCCACGAACGGCCGCGCGCCCGGTGAAGACGCTCTGTAGAAGGTGCCAACGATCGGCGATTTAACGGTATGCCCACGTTCAGGCGCTGGCGCTACCTCGACGACCTCGACTGCAGCAGCGGCTATCGGTGCCTGGATGACGGGAGCAGCACCCGGGCTTGCGCGTGCGATTCTGACGTACTCTTCGCCTTCTTTGATCTCGAGTTCGCCAATGCTCGATTCTTCCATCAGCTCAATGAGCTTCTTGACCTTACGGATATCCATTCTTTATTCGCGTGCCGTTCAGGTACGGCGTGCCTCCAAAACCGGCACTGACGCCAGTTCTAGCTGAAATCGAGGGCGGTGTTGCTTGATCTGGTGCACTAAAGCCAGGTCTTTTTTACCTATGAAGGAGCCCGATGGCGCCCAGATCGGCGCATGTTTACCGAAGTTGAGCGCGAGATTAGCACATTGGGGTAGCCGAGCCACATTACAATTGGCTCACAAAAGATCAATGACTCGCTTGCGCACAGTGCTTTCGTCAAGGATCCCGGCGTGCAGGTAACTGATCTTACCTAAGCGGTCAACCAACACCGAATAAGGCAGCGCGCCAATTTTGTTTCCATAACGTTGCGACAACTCTAAAATCGGGGTATCTCCATAGGCTAAGGGAAAATTTATCCCGAACTCGCGGCTAAATGCGTCGATCGCGTCGCGATCGTCCACCGCCAGCCCTACCACTTCGAATCCTCGCGCGGCGAATTCCTGGCGCAGTTTTATCAACATTGGCATTTCTTCACGACAGGGTGCACACCACGTACCCCAGAAATTCAACAGGACTACCTTGCCGCGCCATTCATCCAGGCTACGCGTGCCGCCCGCCAGCGCTGGTAGGTCGAATTCAGGCGCGGGCGTTCCGAGCAATTCCGCCGGCGGCGCGGGCGGCGTGGCCGGCATCAATGCAACGAACTCGCCATCATTGGCATCAGAGTCGGTAACGACGAAACGCCATGCGGCGTAACCGCCTGCGGCCCCAAGTACGGCTGCGATCAACATTGCAGTCATCAACGCGGTTGACGTTTGTTTCACTTTATCGGTCTTTTCGTAAGAGCGGAGGTTAATTGCGCGCAATGCCGCAGTTTGCGGCGGCGCGTCGTAAGTAAACACTTAGCGCTCGCTTTACTGGCAATTTCGGCGTGCATAGATGTTTCAGATACGCTGCGAGTAGACACTATCTAGTCTGGGACAGCGCCAACTCTGAGGCTAGATACTGAGAGCGCGTTGCACATGCGCCTTAAAGTCGGCCGCGTTCATGAAGCCTACGACTCGGAAGCCTTTGCGCTCAATGCCGTCAGCACCGAAGAACTGGATGGTTGGCGGGCCAAACAATCCGAACCGATCCATTAGCGCCTTATCGACCGCATCATTGGCGGTCACATCGGTCTTCAACACCAAGACCTGATCTAACGCACGTATTACGCCTGCGTCCGTGAAGGTGAATTTATCCATTTCCTTGCACGAGATACACCAATCCGCATAATAATCCAACATCACCGGGCGCCCGGTGGCGGCGGCTTCTTGCAATGCGCTGTCGAGGCCCTCGACGCCCTTGATCCAACGGTACTCGAGCTTGCTGGAAGCGCCAGCGCTCGCAGCGGACCCCGGCGCACCAAGGCCTAGACCTTTTAGTGGTTGCAGCGGATCGGTGTTACCGACACTAGCGCCCACCATCAGCAGTACGCCATAAATCAGGAGCACCAGCCCAAGCCCTTTCCACAGCCGCCTCCAGCCCGAGACTGCGTGGTCAAGTTGGTCCAAAGCGCCCATGTAGATCGCCGAGACAATCAACAATATTGCCCACAACAGCATGGCTACCACGCCGGGCAAAATACGCTCCAGGAAGAACAAGGCAACGGCCAGGAGTAGCACACCGAAGACGCGTTTTACCGCTTCCATCCAGCCGCCAGCGCGTGGCATGAACGCACCGGCCGACACACCTACAATCAGTAGCGGTACGCCCAAGCCCATGCTCAGTGCATACAGCGCCACGCCGCCAAGGAACGCGTCGCCGGTGGTACTGATGTAGGCCAGCGCGCCAAACAACGGCGGTGCGACGCATGGGCCAACGATCAAGGCACTCAACACACCCATGACAGCAACGCCGGTATAGCTACCACTACGTTGGCGATTACTCACTTCGCTCAGTCGTGCTTGCCAGCTGGACGGCAATTGCAGTTCGTAGAAACCGAACATACTCAGCGCCAGCAATACAAACACTGCGGCAAAGACACTCAATACGTAGGGATCTTGGAAAATCACCTGCAAATTGGCACCGGTCTTGCCCGCGACGACGCCAACCACGGTGTAAGTAAGCGCCATGCCTTGCACATATATAAAGGACAGCAAAAAGGCGCGGCTACGTGAAAGCCCAGCGCCCTGCCCAACGATGATACTCGACAGGATCGGGATCATTGGAAATACGCAAGGCGTCAGCGATAGCAACAGACCGCCGCCAAAAAATGCCGCGATGATCAGCCACAAGCTACCACCGGCGAGCAAGCTGGTCAGGCGATCTTGCTCAGACACCATCGCAGGCGCAGCACTTGCGCCCTTAGCGAGCCGCGTAGCTGGCGCAGCAGTGGCGCCGGGCGCGCTACCACTACCAGCATTAGATTTGCTGCTCGCGCTAGCACCGGAGGTACTTCCGCTCGAGGCGCCGCCTGCGGTGGCGCTGACGGCGACCGCTTGGTCCTTCGACGACGCAGCAGTGGCAAGCGTAAACGCCGCTGGGATGACATTGCGAACGGTCTTCGTGATCGGCGGATAACAAAGCCCGGCATCCGCGCAACCCTGGTAGGTAACCGCTACAGCCAGATGCGTGCCAGCAGGCCGAGCCACCACAGGTATCGTGGCTAGCGCTTGCTGGTAGTAAACCTCGACTTCGCCGAAATATTCGTCCTGTTTGACTTTACCCGGCACAAACTCGGCTGCGCCGAGGATGTCACCGGCATCGTCGATGACCTTAAATGCGAATTTATTGCGATATAAATAGTAGGCGTCCGCGATCGACCAGTGCGCGTGCAGCTTGCCATCGCGCAGCTCCGTATCGAGTTGAAATGCAATATCAGGATCCAGGAACTCAGGCTGGCTTGCGCCAATTCCTAAGCTCGATCCAAGTGCGCTCAGCGTGTCGATCGCGCTTGGCTCAGCTGCCTCGGCGCCAGCCATCGGGTTTGATTGCCCAAGCGCCGCATCTGCTTTCGGTCCGACACCCAAAAGACTGGACAGCAGTTTCACTTTGTCAGCGTTGGGCGGTGTGGCGGCAGCGGCGCCGCTGGCACTCGACATCCGCAAGGCCTGCGGAATAGCCACACTCAGGGCGCGCGTATCTGGCGGATAACATAAACCCGCGTCTGCGCACCCTTGCGACGTGGCAGCGATGCCCATCACCGCCGCATCAGTGGCGGCGCTCACTTTCATTGTTAATGTGACTGAGTTCCGATAAACCTCTGATTTACCGAAATATTCATCTTCTTTGACGACACCAGCAGGAATGACCATGGGGCCAAGCGTTACGCCTGCCGTTTCAGTCTTTATTTTGAAGCGTTTACGGTACAAGTAGTAACCGTCAGCGATACTCCAATTGACGATCAGGTTTTCACCTTCGACCCTTGCTTCAACGGTGAATGCTTCTTCTGGGCGTAAAAATTCTGGATCAGCCGCAAGCGCAAGGTACGACAACGCCGTGACGACAACGCCAATGATGCTTGATAGGACGAAGGTGCGTGTTCGCATGTACGAAATGTTCTCTACAATGGTCTCTGGGCACGAATATATGCGTGCTCGAAAACGAGCAGCACTGACTCTACACTGCGGTCATCAATGTCGTAAGGATTCGCCATTTGTCGCGGGTGTAGGGTTATTAGGGTCAATCCAAGCCCTAGGGTTCAATAATCTGCGCCAGAATGTTCACTAAATTTGCAGTTTGCCGGTGGAAGATTGCTAAAGCGAACCCATCTGATCGCCATGCCCTACAATTCAAGCGACCGACGCCCACAACGCGCGTAACTGCGGAGCCCAACGAATATGCCAGTGTTTCCACTCCTGATGCTCGCATTCCTACTAATACCCATCGCGGAGATCTATGTCTTGATCACCGTTGGCGGATTGGTAGGCGTTGGTGCGACCATTTTATTAGTCGTTGCCACGGCAGTTATTGGCGCCGCGCTGATGCGCGCCGAAGGCTTGGCAACATTGCGCCGAATACAAAGCGAAATGGGCCAAGGCGGGCTACCAGCACAGAGCCTTATAGAAGGTGTCATGCTGTTATTCGCTGGCGCCTTATTACTGACGCCCGGATTCCTCACCGATGCGCTTGGATTCTTCCTGCTGTTTCGTCCAACCCGCTTTATGTTAGCGCGCTGGTTTATTGCCCGCACTGTTGTACAAATGCAAAACGGGCGCGGTGGTGTTGGCGCAACATTCTCAAGCGGCGGGGGTTTCTCGTCTGGAGCAAGCTTCGGCAGCCCCGCCGGTGGTGCGCCAAGGTCACCTGCTGGCGGTAGCACCACAGCGCCGCGAACCAAAAATGGCGGTGTGATCGAGGGTGAATTCAGCCACGACGACAAATAAACGCTCTAAAACGCGTTTGGCCGGTTTTTTTTTCACTCTCGCCCTTGATCTCAAAACTCACGTCCCCACTATTAGCACTCGCTTGGGGTGAGCGCTAACAACACAACCGGCGCCGCCCCGCGGTACGACTATCCACAAGTTACTAAGGTCATTCAGGAGACTGAGTATGAACATTCGTCCATTGCATGACCGGGTTATCATCAAACGTCAGGAAGAAGAACGCACTTCACCTGGCGGCATCGTGATCCCGGATTCCGCAACAGAAAAGCCGATTCGCGGCGAAGTTGTTGCAGTTGGCAACGGCAAAATTTTAGATGGCGGCGATGTACGTCCGCTAGACGTCAAAGTCGGTGACACCGTGCTTTTCGGTAAGTACAGCGGCACTGAAGTGAAAGTTGACGGCGACGACCTCCTCGTTATGCGCGAAGAGGACATCATGGCGGTCATCGACTAACCAGTCGTTTGCGACCACAAGCCCCCCCGACAAATTTAACGGAGAATCACTAAATGAGCGCTAAAGACGTACGTTTTGGCGATGATTCACGGACTCGTATGGCTAACGGCGTAAACACGCTAGCCAACGCTGTGAAAGTCACCCTAGGCCCTAAAGGCCGCAATGTTGTACTGGAGAAAAGCTTCGGTGCACCGACCGTCACTAAAGACGGTGTTTCTGTCGCCAAAGAAGTAGAACTGAAAGACAAGTTCGAAAATATGGGCGCACAGATGGTGAAGGAAGTTGCTTCACAGACTTCTGATGTTGCTGGCGACGGCACCACCACTGCTACCGTGCTGGCACAAGCCATGATGCGTGAAGGTCTGAAATCGGTTGCCGCTGGCATGAACCCGATGGACATGAAGCGCGGCATGGATACTGCTGTTAAAGCAGCAGTTGGCGCTCTACAAGCACTGTCCAGCCCAACCGCTGACAACAAAGCGATTGCTCAAGTTGGCTCGATCTCTGCTAACTCAGACACCAACATCGGCGACATCATCGCTGACGCGATGAGCAAGGTTGGCAAAGAAGGCGTCATCACTGTTGAAGAGGGCACAGCTCTCGAAAACGAACTTGAAGTCGTTGAAGGCATGCAGTTTGACCGCGGTTACCTGTCACCTTACTTCGTCAACAACCAAGACAACATGAGCGTTGAGCTCGAAGACCCGTACATCTTGTTGCATGACAAGAAGGTCTCGAACATCCGCGATCTGCTGCCTATCCTGGAAGGCGTTGCAAAGAGCGGCAAGCCGCTTTGCATCATTGCAGAAGACGTTGAAGGCGAAGCGCTGGCTACTCTGGTAGTCAACACCATTCGCGGCATCGTCAAAGTCGCTGCGGTCAAAGCACCTGGCTTCGGTGACCGTCGCAAAGCAATGTTGGAAGACATGGCTATCCTAACCGGCGGCGAAGTCATCTCCGAAGAAACCGGCATGAGCCTCGAGAAAACCACCTTGGAAGACCTCGGTCACGCCAAGCGCATGGTTATTTCGAAAGAAAACACCATCATCATCGACGGTGCTGGCCAAAGCCACGACATCGAAGCTCGTGTTAAGCAGATTCGTGCTCAAATCGAAGAAACTTCTTCTGATTACGACCGTGAAAAACTGCAAGAGCGCGTTGCTAAGCTTGCTGGCGGTGTTGCCGTCATCAAAGTTGGCGCCGCTACCGAAGTTGAGATGAAAGAGAAGAAAGCCCGCGTCGAAGACGCACTGCACGCAACCCGTGCAGCCGTCGAAGAAGGCGTTGTGCCTGGCGGTGGCGTTGCTCTGATTCGTGCGCTAAGTGCGTTGGAAGGTCTGGAAGGTGCAAACTACGACCAGACTCGCGGTATCGACATCCTTCGCCGTGCGATGGAAGAGCCGCTGCGTCAAATCGTGACCAACGCTGGTGGTGAAGCTTCAGTTGTGCTCGACGCAGTGAAGAAAGAATCCGGCAACTATGGCTTCAACGCTGCAACTGAAGAGTATGGCGACATGATCGCGATGGGTATTCTTGACCCAACCAAGGTTGTACGCACCGCATTGCAAAATGCGTCTTCTGTAGCTGGCTTGCTGATCACCACTGAGTGCATGATCGCCGAGTCACCTAAGGAAGAAGCCGCTGGCGGCGGTATGCCTGATATGGGTGGTATGGGCGGTATGGGCGGCATGGGCGGCATGATGTAAATCATGGCTCTCTAGCCCTGCTTTAGTCTCGGTTCACCGAGATTAAGCACCTCTGAAAAACCCCGCTCCGGCGGGGTTTTTCTTAGGCCTGGATTTTTAGCTTGAATAAGATTCGCTGACGCCCTCGGCGCGGCGTGGATCCCGAACACAGATCGCCTTAGCTGCGCATTGATAACGCGCCCGCAACGAATCCCTTAGTCGTTCAAATAGTGCAATGCCAAACCGGGCCGCGCCCAGCGCCGCGCTACCAGGCGACCAGTCCCAGACAAGGTCACATAGCCGGTTTGCAAGTCGGCGCCGCCGAAACATACATTGGTCGGAAAACGGTCAGGCATGGATAACGACTCGAGCGTTTCTCCGCTAGGGCTAATGCTTTCAACCGTACCGGGAATGGAAGCTACAACCACGTTGCCATGCGCATCAATCGCTAAGGAATCGAACAAATGCAGACCACTGGGATTCGCTAACAATCGACCCTGCAGCCATGGTGCCGGACGTTCGGGACTCGCTTGAATCTGGCCAGGTGCAACCACATCGTACGCCCAGACTCGACCAGTGTGTGTCTCTGCGACATACAGCGTGTTGCCATCGGGCGATAAGCCGATGCCATTGGGACCATCGAGGTGCCCGACCACGCGCTGCACGCCACTACCATCAGCAAGCGCGTAAAATACACTGCCTAAATCCCGATCGTGGCGCCGAGTCTTGCCGTGGTCGGTGAACCAGAAACCACCATGGGCATCAAACACCAGATCGTTTGGCGCACTAAATGGGCGACCCTTGCAGTCGCGATACAGCACCTCAACCGCACCGGTAGCTAGATCAACTGCTTCGATCCATCCCGCCGGGGTATCCGCATCGCAATTAGCTGGCAACAATATGCCATCGCGCTCGACGAAATTCATACCGCCGTTATTACACAGATAACATCTGCCATCCGGCCCAATGGCCGCCCCATTCGGGCCTCCGCCGGGTATCGCGATCACCTCTTTGCTGCCATCCGCGCGCACCCGTGTTAGGCGTCCAGCCGCGATCTCAACTAACACCACCGAGCCATCTGGCATCGCAATTGGCCCTTCCGGAAACCGAAGGCCGTCAGTAATTTCGACCAAATCCTCACCTATGCTCATGTTTATTTCTCGGCAATGACAAAAGGTGGTTTGAGTGTCGTTCGCAGAGCTTTGCGAGACAAGCCTTTCGAGCGAACAAATGCCCAATTCAAGATGTGAATTCACTTCCGTTTACTAACAAACTAGCTACCCAGGCAAGACCAACAAGACGCAAGGCATTGTGCGTGATTACTTCGGACTATCGGCACGCACACTGACATTCGCAGATACGCGCTCACCATCAGAAAATTCAAGCGTAATTGGATAACTCTTGTTAAGTACCAAAGGTTCTTTCAGATCGAACAACATGACGTGCAATTTACCCGGGGCAAACTCTGTTTCTGTCCCAGCAGGTACGACAACCGAGGCTTGCTCACGCATGCGCATCATGCCCGCATCCAGCAAATGCATGTGTAGTTCTGCACGCTGTGCGATGTCTTGATAGACCTTGAGTAAGCGTCGCTCTACCGCACCGGTATTGCGCACGGTCATGTATATTGCGCCAACCGTAGAAACAGGCGGCAGTGCCCGAGACCACGCCTTGTCTACAACGATGTCTGCCGCCGTTGCAGTCACACTCGACACCAGCAACACGCCAGCCATCATGTTTTTGAAAAACGGGTTTCTAATTTTGCGGATCGTGTTCATCAAATACACACTCAAGAAGGCTCGAACAATTGGGCTTTGTTATATTGTCGCAATGGCAGCCGAGGCACCAAGTCTCGATTAGAATCGTTGCCGGGTTTGCTAGCTCAGGTACGATATAGTTTGACGATTCTTTAGCCAGCGCCATAGTTGTGCAGCGACCAGCAACAACATTACATACATGATTGGCACATGTGTCACGGTAAAGCGTTCAATTGCGACATTCAGTGATGCGATCGCCAAGAAACTACCGAACAACGCTAACAACAGAGCTAACATCAGCCGAGCTCGATTCGACATTCGTGCACCGATCACCACTCGAGTGCTCAGAACAAGCAACCATCCGGCAAAGAGTATGCCAGTACCCCAAAGTCCAAGCTGGAGAGGGCGCGCAACGCCACGTATCTGAATAGTAGGCTCTAGCTCAGGCAGGTGACTGAGCCACGGCAAGGGTCGGTGCGCATCGACAAAATCTGCAGTGCCTTGGCGCCAGCCGGAGTGCTTACTCTGTAAATGGTCCAGAGGCTGACAAAATTTTCGAAGGCAACTCTCAAGAACTGCGTTTTGTTCGCGTAAATTCTATCGAGCGCCGCGGTGCGAAAAATAGTCCCGGTAGATGCGCCAGTCCTCGCCCTGATAGCACTGAGTACCTCTGGTCGATAAGTGAAATGACCAAGGGATCCATACAGCGTGAGCAAGAATTGCCGGATTCGAATATCGCGAGTGTCGTCAATGACTGCGTAAACTGGCGTCAGATCTCGCTTTAGAACACACGACAAAACTGGATACACGGTGTCTTCAGGCGCACGGCTATCGTTGAGGAGTAGAGAACGGGCGAATAGCAAGACTGAAAATTGGTCGGTACCACCGCTGAGCGAATGTACCGCACGATGTCCAAGCCGCTCGCCACCAACGACCACCGCAAAAGCGACGATGATTGCGGCACTCAACAATATATATCAGCGCAGCGAAACGCTGCCATAGAGCAACGCCGGCACAATTAGCAAAATCGGCATCAACGCGATAGTTCCCGGTCGGATCGTACACAAAGCGCCAGTGCATAGGCCAAAGAGAACCGCCCACATACGTTGGTTACTGCCATCCAGCAGTAGTTTTACCAAGCAAGCAAGC
>Ga0055584_100005230_pt1 | contig 12722 bp, 12 predicted proteins | sample OSDHelmetaG_FD_58716 | JGI IMG/M metagenome (GOLD analysis project Ga0055584, IMG submission 58716) | Pelagic marine sediment microbial communities from the LTER site Helgoland, North Sea, for post-phytoplankton bloom and carbon turnover... | ecosystem: Environmental > Aquatic > Marine >... | reverse complement strand
CGAGAGTGTTATTCCCTGACCGGTCATGCGCGCGCCCGAACTCTTCGCGCGCGATTCAACGCACGCCTCCCTGGGTCTCTCCTAACACCCCGCATCGCGAGGGTCCAGACGCAGCTCAAGTGGATTGGGGTCATTGACGGTATATAGCGTACTTGGGACGATTTCTAAGACCTGCTCGACAAATGATTTGATCTCGTCTTGGGGACAGGTCCGTTCACTTGACCCCGTACCGATCCGTCGCGGTGTCAGGCGCGGTGGAGATTAGCCGCGTGCGGCGGCGGCCCGGCGGGCGGTGTCGGGATCGGGATCCGACCGGCGCGCATGTCCTCGACAAGGGCCAGCATCCGTTCAAGCCGCCGGTCCGGGATCGCCATCTCTCGCAAATGCTCGACGGTGTTGACCAGATAGTCCCGACACGGCCCGGCGGTTCCGACGCCTTGAATGACCAGCGCGGCGAGTTCGGCCCGCGACAGGGTGCCGGCGTATTGCGGATGCGCCCGGTCGACCACATAGGTTTGGGCGGTGATCCGGTCGATTGTGCCTTGATCGTCGGTGACGGTCATCGACAGGCGCGAGGGTCGGTAAATCCCGGTGATCATTTCACGCTCATGCAGATAGGCCAGCACCTCGTCCGCCCGTTCCGGCGCGATCCGATAGGCGACGCCGCGACAGGATCCACCGCGATCCAGCCCGAGGACCAGGCCCGGAACCTTGGGCGAGCCGCGATAGCGATGCGACCAGACGCAGAAATGCCGGTGATAGCCGTGTAATCGCGCGATGCGCCGATCGACGAAGTCAAAGCCCGGCCGCCACATCAACGAGCCGTATCCGAAAACCCAGACCGCGTCGTTGGAAACCATGCTGTCCATGTCTAGAATGCCTGGGAATTGGGAAAAGGGTATGAAGGCGGTTAGATAGCCTTGCCGCCCGACCCCCGCAACCCCCGCAACCCCCGCAATCCTTGCAACCCCCGGGGACACATTCGACGATGGGAGGTGCCGCCGTGCGGCGAATGATCTGGATCGTCGGGGCGGTCGCGACCATCATCACCGCGTATTGTGGGACGTGGTGGCACCTGTCCGAGCGCGGCCGGGACGCGATCACGGCCTGGGTCGAGGGTCTTCCGAATGACCGAATGACGGTCTCGCCGGGCGAGATGCGGCGCGGCGGCTTTCCCTTCGCGGTCCGTTGGTCCCTCGGGACGCCCGAGGCCGAGGCGCGTTGGGCCCTGGGTCGGGTCGAGGCCCGAGCGAGCGGGTTGTCCCTGTGGATTGAGCTTTGGACACCGAAAATGGTGCGCTTCAGCGCCGATAGCCTAGACCTGGTCGCGCGTCATGATCCGAGCGGGCGGGCCTGGCGCTCGAAGACGGGCGCGTTGTCGGGACGCTTGCTCGGCACGGCCAGGGGCGGTTTCGAGGCGCTATACGAGGCCGGCGCGCTCAAGGTCGACGAGGTTGAGTTCAAGGACACCCAGGCTCTGGTTCGTTCAGTGGCCGAGGCCCTATCGGCCGAGGGGGCATTGCGCGGCCCCTTTGGCCCGGATGGCGGTCCGGGGCATGAAGCCCGGCTGGTATTGCAAGGGCTGCACGTGCCGGCGGTCCATGGCTTGCTGGGCGGCGAGAGCGGATCGATCACGGCGCGGCTGGTGCTTCGAGGCTCGATTGGCGACGCGAGCATCGAGGATCTGGTGGAATGGCGCGATGCCGCGGGGGTGCTCGAGGTTGAAGGGCTGGATATCGATTGGCCGCCGGTCGACCTCGGCTTCGATGGAACGCTGGCGCTAGACGAACAGCTTCGATTGCTCGGCGCGGGCACCGCCGATATTCGCGGGCTCACCGGCTTGATCGATAAATCGGTCGATCGCGGCGCTCTCAAACGCTCGGAAGCGACAGTGGCCAAACTGGCGCTGGCATTGCTGACCCGTCCGGCCAGGGATGGCGGCGGGGCGGTGGTCCGCCTGCCACTGACCGCCCAGAACGGTGTTCTGCGCGGCGGTCCCTTCGTGCTTGGCCGGTTACCCCGGATTGTCCGCTGAGGGCGGCACTTCCTGGCGCGCCTCGATAACCCCGCGACGGATCGCCCGGGTGCGGGTGAACAAGTCCTGAAGGGTCTGGCCTTCGCCCCAGCGAATCGCCCGTTGCAGCGCCGTCAGATCCTCGGTGAAGCGCTGTAGGATCTCCAGCACGGCTTCGCGATTGTTGAGGAAAATGTCCCGCCACATGATCGGGTTCGAGCCGGCGATCCGTGTGAAGTCGCGAAACCCGCCAGCGGAAAACCGAATCACGTCGTTCTGCAGATGACCTTCCAGGTCGACGGCCGTCCCGACGATCGTATAGGCGATCAGATGCGGGACATGACTGGTCACCGCGAGCACCTTGTCGTGATAGTCGGCGTCCATCTCCTCGACCAGCGCGCCGATCGCCTCGTAAAGCCGGCGAAGCCTGGCGACCGCGTCCGCATCGGTTCCCTCGGGCGGGGTGAGCAGCCAATAGCGACCCTCGAACAGCTCGGCGAAACCGGATTCCGGACCGGAGTGCTCGGTTCCGGCGATCGGATGGCCGGGCACGAAATGCGCCGTGTCGGGAAGGTTCGGCGCCATGTCGCGGATCGGCGCGCGCTTGACCGATCCCACGTCGCTGATCACGCAGCCGGGCTTCAGATGCGGCGCCAGGGCCTTGGAAATCGCCCGATAGGTGCCGATCGGCGTGCAAAGAACCACCAGGTCGGCGTCGGCCACCGCGTCGGCGGGCTCCTCGTGGATCGTGTCGGCAAGGCCCAGTTCCAGGGCCTTGGCTCGCGCGCCGGCGTCGAGATCGGAGATCGCGAGATGGCCGATCAGACCGGCCTCGCGCTTCAAGGCGCGCGCCAGGGACGAGCCGATATGACCGATCCCGACCAGCGCCACGCGCTCGAAGATTGTCTCGCCGGAAGTCTGTTCCGTCATGACTGGTACCCAGATTCTATTGGTTCAGAAATTCGGCGACGGTATCGACCACGATCCGCATCTCTTCCTCGGTGCCGATCGACAGCCGCAGAAATTCCGGCGCGCCATAGCCGGCCATGCCGCGGGTCAGAATCCCCCGCTCGCTAAGATATTCCCCCGCCGCCGCCGCGTTGCGCGCCGGCTCGTCCGGAAAGCGGACCATCAGGAAATTCGTGACGCTGGGCAGGCATTTCAGGCCCAACGCCTCGAACCGGGCCTTGGTCCAGGGCTGCCAGGTTTCGTTATGCTCGACCGAGCGTTGCACGAAATCGGTATCGCCGATCGCCGCGATCGCGGCGGCCACGGCCCCTCGATTGGCGCCGAAGGGTTGCTTGACCACATGCATCGCGTTGATCACGTCGCGCGGCCCATAGCCCCAGCCGAGCCGCAACCCGGCCATGGCGTAGAGCTTGGAAAAGGTCCGCAGCATGATCACGTTCTCCGCCGCCTCGACGAGCTCCGAGCCGTCGGAATAGTCATTGCGCGAGACGAATTCGGCATAGGCGGCGTCGATCACCAGGAGCACCCGCTCCGGCAGCTCGCGATGCAGGCGCGCGACCTCGGTGCGCGACAGGTACGACCCTGTCGGGTTGTTCGGATTGGCCAGGAAGACGATCCGCGTACGGTCGGTAACCCGCTCCAAAATCGCGTCGACGCTGACCCGGTAGTCGATATCCGGTGCCGAGACCGGCACACCGCCCGCCACCGTCGCCGACATCGGATACATTATGAAGCCGTATTCGGTGTGGATCACCTCGTCGCCGGGATCGATATAGGCCTGGCAGAGAGCCTGGATCAGCTCGTCCGAGCCGCAACCAAAGATCATCCGCTCTGGATCCAGCCCTTGGGCCTCGCCGATCACCTCGGCCAGAACGCGCGGATCTTCCTCGGGATAGTGATGGATCTGGGCACCGACCTCGGCCAGGGCTTGCATCGCCTTGGGGCTGGGGCCGAGCGCGCCTTCATTGGCGGACAGTCGGATGATCCGGCCGGTCTTGGGCGCGCTCAAGTTCGGATTGTAGCGCACCATGGCGGCGATCGTCGGGCGTGGCGTGGGGGCGGTCATGGGAGCCTCCGGATGTCTAAGATAAAGTGTGAATGTCTTAACGAGTGGGTGTTTTAGAGGGTCGATTGGGTCGCATAGGCGCCGAGCCGATATCGGTCCTCGCGCGGGTGATCGTACCCATGGAGGTCATCGATATAGCCGTTGACCTCGACTAGACGCCAACCCTCGCCCATATCGGCGCGATCGATCTCGCGCCCGCCATCGATGGCGGCATCGCCCTTAAGCGCGAACAGGGTGACGTCGTCGCCCGACGGTTCCGGCTCTTGCGGTCCGATGATAAAGGCGTCGACGGCGTTTGAACCCGCCGTGAAATACGGAAGCCGCGCGAGGATGCGCGGCTTGTCGGTGGTCGGCCCCAGCAAAAGCGGCCACCATCGCCAAGTCTGGCCAGCCTCGATCCCGGGCAGAATAGCAAATTGCGCGGCGCCGGACGCCACCGTGTCCACCGCGGCCTCGGCACTGTCCATCGCGGTGATCGCCGAGGCGGTGCCGCAATATTCCCGCGCCAAATCATGGACCCTCGTATCGGGCGCGAAAACCGCCGCGTTGACCGTAATCTGCTGGTTGAGATTGGCGCTCAAGATTTCGCGCCAGATCCGCGCCACCGAGGCAATGGCCAGCGGCTCGCGGTTGCGCTCGGCCAGCCGGCGCATGATCTGCGCCTCGCGACCTGGACGCAGGTTGGGCCCTCCCGCCGGTGCCCCCGCCTTCGCGGTTGCGACCTCCCGACCAATCTCCACGCGCCGGATCAACAGATCGTGCAATTGCACATCGATCTGGTCGATCTCACCTCGAAGCTCTTCCAGTGTCGCCACGACATTTCCCCGGCGGCCCCACGATTTCACCGAACACCGGCGCGCATGGGCAAGGCGGCTAGGATTAATCCGGCGATTGCCTCAATGCAAGCGGACAGGCGGTTTGATCGTGGTGACGGTGATTGTTTCATATTAATCAGTCAATCCAACCTCCGTGCCCCCGAAGGCGGGGAAGGGTTGGGGCACGAGAACGTAAGACAGGTATCGGCGCGAGACATATCTTGTCCGTTTCAACGATCCGGCCAGCAAGCCTCATCGATCCGGTATCTTTGGTGGCCCAACCCCGACCGCTCAGTTCATGACGATGCGTGGCGCGGCTCGGCGGTTGCCGTCGCCGGAGGGGGCGACCTTGGCCCAGACCGCGTCGGCGATGCCTCGATAGGCGAGCGCGTGCGGGCCATCGGGGGTCGAGACCACGATCGGCGTGCCGGCGTCGGAGGTCTTGCGGATCTCCATGTGCAACGGCACCTCGCCGAGGAAATCAACCTCCAGGGCCGCGGCTTCGGCGCGGGCGCCGCCATGGCCGAAAATGTCGCTTTGGCCGCCGCAATGCGGGCAGATAAAGGTGCTCATGTTCTCGATGATGCCGAGCACCGGCACATCGACCTTGCGGAACATGTTGAGGCCCTTGCGGGCATCCAGCAGCGCGATGTCCTGCGGCGTCGAAACGATCACCGCGCCGGCCAGGGGCACGCGCTGGGACATGGTGAGCTGAGCATCGCCGGTGCCAGGCGGCATGTCCACGATCATCACGTCAAGCTCGCCCCAGGCGACGTCGCGCAGCATCTGCTCGAGCGCGCTCATCACCATCGGGCCGCGCCAGATCGTCGGCGAGTCCTCGGGAACAAGGAAGCCGATCGACATGCATTTGACGCCGTGTTTTTCCAGCGGGATCAGAATGCGGCCATCCTCGCTGGTCGGCTTGTCGGAAATCCCCATCATTCGCGGCAGGGAAGGGCCGTAAATGTCCGCGTCCAGAATGCCGACGGAGAGCCCCGAGGCCGACAACGCCATCGCCAGGTTGATCGCGGTGGTCGACTTGCCGACGCCGCCCTTGCCCGAGGCGACGGCGACGATGGCCTTGACGCCGGGAGCCAGCTCGCGCGCGCCGCCGGTCGATGACTGAACTTGGGGGCGCGCCTTTTGTGGGGCTTGTTGTTGGGGCGCCGGAGCGGTTTTACCGCCACCACCACTATGCGCGGTCAACACCGCGGTGACCGACAGAACGCCCGGCACCTTGTCGACGGCATCCTCGGCGGCCTTGCGCATGGGCTCCAGATGCGGGCCGCGTTTCGGGTCGACCTCGATCGCGAAACCGATATTGCCGTCCTTGATCACCAGCCCGGTCACGATGCCGAGACTAACGATGTCCTGGTCTTGGTCCGGGTCACGAACAGCGCGAAGCGCGTCCAGAATCTGGGCCTCGGTAACCTGTGCCATGCTTGAAATCTCCTTATTTCGGACAATATGCCGGTGCGAGGGCCGCCACAAGCGCGCTTGCGGCCATGCTCTTACAACTTGCCGGGATTCCTTTGCAAGCGATGCCCCGCGTCTGGTATGAGCGGGTAACTTTTCAAAAGGGAGGGCGCGAGACATGCCCTGGAATAATCAAGGCGGCGGCGGTCCATGGGGCGGCGGCGGAGGTGGCGATGGCGGCAACGGTGGTAACGGTGGCGGATCGCCCTGGGGTCGCAAGCCCGGCGGGTTCGGCGGCGGTGGTGGCGGCGGTGGACCGCAACCCCCGGACATCGACGAAGTCATCCGGCGCGGCCAAGCCAAGCTTAAAGGCCTCCTGCCTGGTGGTTTCGGCGGCAAGAAGGTGATTGTCCTCGCGGTCCTCGGCGTGCTGGCGGTTTGGCTGGGATACGGTGGTACCTACCGGGTGCAGCCTAACCAGGTCGGTGTCGAACTGGTCTTGGGTAGTTTCACGGGTACCACCAACCCGGGTCTGCACTGGAACTATCCCTCGCCGATCGGCACCGTCTACAAGCCGGACGTGACGGCGGAAAACCGCATCGAAATCGGCTTGCGGACAAGTGGCGAGGCGACCCGTCGCGGCGCGTCGGTACGCGACATGCCGGAAGAAAGCCAGATGATCACCGGCGATGAGAACATCGTCGATGTCGACTTCGTGGTCTTCTGGAAGATTTCCGACGCACCGAATTATCTCTTCAACATCCGCAACCCCGACGAGACCATCAAGATGGCCGCCGAATCGGTGATGCGCGATATCGTGGGTCAAACCGCGATCCAGAGCGCCCTGACCGGCGGTCGTGAGGATATCGAGCGTTTGACTTTGTCTTCGCTGCAACGGCTGATGACCGAATACGGCGCGGGTATCGAGGTACGCCAGGTTCAGCTGCTGGATGTTGGTCCGCCAAAGAACGTGAATGACGCGTTCCTGGAAGTGCAACGCGCGCGCCAGGATAAAGACCGGCTTAAGAACGAGGCCGAAGCGTATCGGAACGACATTGTTCCTCGAGCCCGAGGCGAATCCCAGCAGCTGCTGCAGGGCGCCGAGGCCTATCGTCAGGAAGTCGTGAACCGGGCGCAGGGTGACGCCAACCGCTTCAATCAGGTCTATGAGTCCTACAAGCTGTCCAAGGACGTCACGACCATGCGGATCTATCTCGAGACGTTGGAAGAGGTCTTCCTGAACGTCAACAAGGTGATCATTGATAGCGACGCCGGCGGGTCTGGCGTGGTGCCTTATCTGCCGCTACCGGAAATCCAGAAACGCATGGGCGGGGCCAACGCCACCAACGGGAGTGCCAAGCAATGAATAAGGCATTAGCGATTGTTGGTGTCGTCATCGTCGGCATCGGCGTGGTTGCCAGTGGCGCGTTGTTCATCGTCGAACAAACCCAGCAAGCCATCGTGCTGCGCTTGGGTAAGCCGCAGAAGACGATTCAGGAACCGGGCTTGAACGTAAAGATCCCGTTCTTTGATGAAGTGCTCTTCTATGAAAAGCGCGTGCTTGATCTCGACCCGCCGACCGAACGGGTGATCCTGGCCGACCAAAAGCGCTTGGACGTGGATTCCTACGCACGGTACCGGATCACCGATCCGCTGCTGTTCTTCCAAACCACCCGCCGGGTGACGGAGGTGCCGGGTAAGCTCTCGCCAATCGTCAACTCCTCGCTGCGCCGGGTGCTCGGTAACGAAACGCTGACCGGGATCCTGTCGACCAAGCGCGCGACGATCATGGCGAACATTCAAACCGCGGTGAACGAGGGCGTGAAACGTTTCGGCCTGGAGATCGTCGAGGTGCGGGTGCGCCGGGCGGATTATCCCGACGAGACCCGGTCCAATATCGAAAACCGGATGAAGTCCGAACGTGAGCGGGAAGCCAAGGAGTTCCGCGCCGAGGGCTTCGAGGAGGCCGAGGGTATTCGCGCCGACGCCGACAAGCAGAAGATCGTTATCCTCGCCGAGGCCCAGAAGACGGCCGAGACCATGCGAGGCGAGGGCGATAGCAAGGCGATTCAGATCTACGCCGCCGCTTTCGGTCAGGACCCGGAATTCTTCGCCTTCTACCGTTCGATGCAGGCCTATAGAAAGTCGATCGCGTCCAGCGACACGACGATGGTTCTGTCTCCGAACAGCGACTTCTTCCGGTTCTTCCGGGATATTAACGGCAGCGGGTTGCCGAAGGAAAAAGAACTACGGTAACCGCCCCTTGGCGGTTACGTTGACCGAGGTGGCGGGAGGAGATTGTGCGGTATGAGCGATCTCCTCCCGGCCTCGCCATGGTTCTGGTGATCGAGGGCGCGGTCTTCGCCCTGTTCCCGGGACGCATGCGCAACCTTCTCGAAACGCTTTTGACGATGCCGGAAAACCTCGTTCGCTTCGCCGGGTTGTGCTCGGTGGCGATCGGGGTTATCGCGGTTTGGATGATACGGGGCTGATGGGCTCGAGACCGCGCGCGCCGGCGGTGGATGCCATGATTTTTCCGCGTCGTATCACAAGATTGTCATCATTGCCCCCGCCCGTGCCTTATTTTCTCCATGCTCCGGTGGTGATTTCATCGCGCGGTTATCTTGGACATTGACAGTTGGGCGCCATGCCCCAACTTTTGCAGAGATAATCGCCAGTCTTGATGCCGGTCCGGGTGGGATCGCCGAGGCTGGATGTGGAATAGAAGTGTTGTATTGGAGTGGATGAACCATGTTGATGGAAACGCGTTTACGGGCGCGCGACGGCGTTAAGCCGGCGGGAAGTATTGTCCGACGAGTCGGCGCGTGGGGCGCGACCGCGGTCTTCGCCCTCGCGCTTGTCGTCGCTCTACCCGCAAACCAAAGTGTCGCCAAGGCGCCGCCGGAAAGTTTCGCCGATCTGGCCGAGCGCTTGCTGCCCTCGGTGGTGAATATCTCAACCACCCAAACCGTTCAGGCGCAACAGCGCCCGGGCGGCCCGGACATGCCGCAATTCCCGCCGGGCTCGCCCTTCGAGGAGTTCTTCAAGGATTTCTTCGAGCGTAACCAGCCCAACGGTGGTAACCGGGGTGGCCGGCCGGCCCCGCGCCGTGCTCAGTCACTGGGATCCGGCTTCATCATCGATGGCACCGGTATCGTGGTGACCAACAATCATGTCATCGCCCAGGCCGACGAGATCAAGGTGCGCCTGCAGGACGACACCGAATTCGAGGCCAAGCTTCTGGGGCGCGATCCGAAGACCGATCTCGCGGTACTGAAGATCGAGCCCGGCGATACCAAGCTTACCGCCGTCAGTTTCGGTGATTCCGATAAGCTGCGGGTCGGCGACTGGGTGGTCGCGATCGGCAACCCCTTTGGGCTTGGTGGTACGGTTACCGCCGGTATCGTCTCGGCTCGCGGCCGGGATATTAATCAAGGCCCCTATGACGATTTCATCCAGACCGACGCCTCGATCAACAAAGGCAATTCCGGTGGTCCGTTATTTGATCTCAACGGAAACGTGGTCGGGATCAACACCGCGATTTTCTCGCAGACCGGCGGGTCCGTGGGGATTGGTTTTGCGGTTTCCGCGCGTCTTGCCAGTCCGATTGTTGACCAGTTGAAGGAGTTCGGGCGCACCCGGCGTGGTTGGCTCGGGGTCCGTATCCAGCGCGTGACCGATGAGATCGCCGAGGGGTTCGGTCTTGACGAGGCGCGGGGCGCGCTGGTCGCCGAGGTGACCCAGGGCGGTCCGGCCGAGGCCGCTGGTATCAAGCCGGGCGACGTGATCCTGAGCTTCAACGACCGGGAGGTCGGGGAAATGCGCAAACTACCGCGCATTGTCGCCGAAACCCCCGTTGGCGTGGATGTACCTGTCGAGGTCTGGCGTGATGGCGGGCTGAAGCAGGTCACCGCGCGGATCGGCGAACTTGAAGAGGCCGAGAAGGCGCAAGTCGTCCCAGCCTCCAAGACCGAGGGGCCGGGGCCGTCCGAGACTGGACGTGTCGAGGCCGTGGGGCTGGAGCTTTCAACCCTGACCGAGGCGCTTCGGACCGAACACACGATCGCCGAGGAGGTCGAGGGCGTGGTGGTGCTTTCGACCGACCCCGAGAGCCCCGCCGCCGAGAAAGGCATTCAGCCGGGCGACGTGATCGTCGAGGTGGACCAGGTAGAGGTCTCCGAACCGTCCGACGTGGCGGAGATCGTGCAAAAGGTGATCGACGCGGGCCGCAAGAAATCGGTCCTATTCACGGTCAATCGCCAGGGCTCGACCCGGTTTGTCGGGCTCAGGGTCAAAAAGAACTAACGCAGTCGGAACACGGCCTCGACGATCCGACATCTGGGTCGGTGTCGGGGCCGGCGCTGCGACCATGTCGGCACGTATTCGTGATTGGCATATGAAGCCGAGCTGGGCAATCTTCTCATAATGTTGAACCGTCGTTTCGTACTGGCTGGTATTCTTGGCGTCTCTCTGACGGCGGGTTTGCCTTTTGGCGCGCCGGCGAAAGCAGCTTCCGAGCCGGAAATTCTGACCGCGCCCGAGGCCCAGCGGAAGGTTGCGGTGGGTGAGCTGATCCTGATCGATGTGCGCTCCGAGAAGGAGTGGCGCGAAACCGGTATCCCGAAGGGGGCGCTGGCGATCAGTATCCATGACCCCAGGGGCAAGACCGGTTTTCTCGAGAAGGTGCGAGCGGCGATCGGCGGGACCTTGGATAAACCGGTGGCGACGATCTGCGCCGCCGGCGTGCGCTCGGACCGTACTCAGATATGGCTTCTGGAAGCCGGATACCAGCCGGTGATGAATGTCCGCGAGGGCATGCTGGGCCGCTGGCGCCCGCTCGAGCCGGCGCAACCCGGCTGGCTGAAACGGGGCTTGCCGACGGAGCCTTGGAAAGGCGGTTGATCCAGAGGCGTCTCCGTCGCCCAATGCGCTCCGTCGCCCCTGTGAAAACAGGGGCTCAACGCCGCTTGCCACAAGCCCCGGCTTTCGCCGGCGCGACGCGGTGGTGGGGGCGGCGTGACCCGGCCTTTACACGCTTTAAATAGGCTGGCATGCATCTCGGACTAGTCGGTGACGAAGTCGCTGTCTTGATATCCCTGAAGATACAACAACGCGGTGAGGTCGCCGTGATCCACGGTAAACCGCGCCGTCGCCGCGACCGCTGGTTTGGCGTGGAAGGCGACACCGGTCCCAGCCCCGCCGAGCATGGGAATATCATTCGCGCCGTCACCGACCGCCATCGTCTGATCCAGGGTCAGGCCCTGGACGGCGCAAAATTCACCCAGACTTTCCAGTTTTGCTTCCTTGCCGAGGATCGGCTCGCCAACTTCGCCCGTCATCGCCCCATCGCGGGTCAGCAGAACATTGCCGCGGTGGGTCGCGAAACCGACCTTGGCCGCCACCGCCTCGGTAACAAAGGTGAAACCGCCGGACACCAAGGCGGTGAAGGCACCGTTCGCGGCCATGGTCCGCACTAGCGCCTCGGCGCCGCCGGTGAGGTGAATACGCTCTTCGAGGAGCCGGTCCAGGAGGCTGGTGGGCTGTCCCGCGAGGAGGCGAACCCGGTCGCGCAGCGCCGTGTCGAAATCGATCTCGCCGCGCATCGCCCGCGCGGTCACCGGCGCGACCTGGTCCTTGATGCCGATGAAATCCGCCAGGGCGTCGAGGGATTCCTCGGTGATGATGGTGGAGTCCATATCGGCGATCAGCAGCTGTTTCCGTCGTCTGGCCAGCGGTTGACCATTCATGTCCGCGTCAAGCTCTCCTAGAGCCGCGCGGACCGCGTTCGCGGCGCGCCCGGCGTTCGGTGTCTCGAAAATTACATCCAAGGCCCGTCCGGCGGAGAGCCAGCTGGCATCAATGCCAATCGCGCCTTGGGCGGACAGTGTCGCGCGGGCCTGATCGGCATGGACATCGCTCAGGATCGGCTTGCCCGGGTCGCAGGTAATGGTGAGTACATATTGCATGGGACCGGCTTATGGCGTATCGCCGAACCCCATGTCCAGCGTGATGTCCAGTGAGCCGAGAGACACCCCCGGGGCGATTCCGATCGTCGTGGTCGCCGGCCCGACCGCGAGCGGGAAATCCGCGCTCGCCACTCGCGTCGCCGAGGAATTTGGCGGCGAGGTGGTTAATGCCGATTCCATGCAGATTTACCGGGAGCTCGAGATCCTGACGGCGCGGCCCGGTCCCGTGGATCTGGCGCGCGCGCCGCATCACCTTTACGCCGCCCGCTCGATTGCCGAGCCCTGTTCCGTCGCGGCCTGGCTCGATCTCGCGGTGGAAGCCATTCGCGGGATCCATGGCCGCGGCCATCTTCCGGTGGTTTGTGGCGGCACCGGATTTTACATCCGCGCTCTGTTGGAAGGGATTTCGGCGATCCCCGATATTCCAGAAGCCACGCGCGCCGAGACGAAGGCGCGTCACGTCGCGCTCGGCGGGG
>Ga0055584_100005229_pt1 | contig 12724 bp, 6 predicted proteins | sample OSDHelmetaG_FD_58716 | JGI IMG/M metagenome (GOLD analysis project Ga0055584, IMG submission 58716) | Pelagic marine sediment microbial communities from the LTER site Helgoland, North Sea, for post-phytoplankton bloom and carbon turnover... | ecosystem: Environmental > Aquatic > Marine >... | reverse complement strand
TCGCAGCGATGGCCGTCGAAGCCGTGGTCTTCAAACTTCTTGAATAGTCGTTTGTTCTTGAGCGATTTGTCGTCGGCAATCGTGAACGCCCAGATGTTGCGCTGTTTGCTCTCGTTGACGTAGAGCGTCTTGCCGTCGGGGCTGACTTCGATGCCGTTGGTTGTGCCCATGTCTGGCGCAACAAGACCGGTGGTTCCGTCTGCGTCGATGCGCCAGACCTGTCCAGTGCCTTCCGCCCAGCTCGGATCGCTGGCCCACAGCGTTCCGTCGGGGCCGATGGCCAGATCGTTTGGCTGATTCATTTTTGAGTTGTGGGCGAGTGTCGTGATTTTGCGATCGCTCGGATCGATCCGAAGAATGTTGTGCTGTGCATAGTCGGCAACAAACATCGTTCCGTCTCTGCCGAACCGAATCCCGTTTCCAACGCTGCCTTCGGGAAGTGTGACAAAAATGTCGCCGACGCCGTTGCCTCGAACGCGTCCAATCGTTCCTTGCTGGCCAAAGTTGACGGCGAAGATGTCGCCGTCAGTGTTGCAGGCAGGCCCTTCGATACCCGTGGTGAACTCGCCTTGCAGCGTGAGTGGACGAGCCACAAACAGAGGTTCATCCGGTGCGTAGACGATGTCCGACGCTCCGCCGAATTTCGACGGCAGCGGCATATTGGAATAGTCTTCCCCCTTACCGACACGGTGCTGCCATTTTCCGTGAAGCGGGAGCGTCCAGTTATCCTCGGAAACTAAAGTCGGAGAGGGCATCAACCCAGCCCCGCCAGGAAGCTTAACCGTCAGAAGATTCGCATCCCCGACGGTCACAAGGTCTCGCGTGATAACCGCCGTGCCTTCCGAAAAAGAAACAGGCTTCCCGTCAACGAAGACGCCGTTGATCTTCGCATCCTCGTCCGTCTGAAAAAGCAGCTTCTTGCCCGTCCAGCCTTCCGGGATTCGGACGACGCAGCGATACCATGAATCCTCGCCAGAAACTGCGACAGGGATGGGATCGGTGCGGCGGCGAGCCGGAACGTCGACCGTTACCCAATGATTTTCTGAACCTCGCGGTGAATCGGACGGCTCGATGGTCAGTGGTTGATCAAGCCCCACGGACCAGTGAATTCCGTTCAGCAGTAGTTGCTGAAAGTGTCGATTGGCAAAATCCTGCGGGTGCCCCAGCGAGGTGTAAAATGATCGGCCGCCGTCATCTCTCTGGTAGGTCCATGCAACCGGTTCTGCCGGATGCCCCGCCGCCTTGGCCGTTGCCAGAACAGTCGTGCCTGTCGCCAGCGGCAAAACGTTGTACAGCGAGTATCCCTGCGGGAATGATTTCTTCGTCACCGTTGTCAAAATGGGATGAAGCAACTTCCTGTCAGCCTGAACGGTTGAAGCGAGGCTGTTCCCAAGATGCCCGTGATAGTTGCCACCAAAAACATCCGCATCGAAATCCGGCCAGTCTGCATAGCCGTCCGGCGTTTCCTTCTTGCCCAGTGAAAACGCATGACTGGCGGTTCGAATTCCGATTACCGGTTTTCCGGCATCGACAAAGTCTCGCAGGACCTGCATGTCTGCAGGAGGCAGAACGCGGCGGCGAACGCTGATCAAAACGGCGTCTGCATTCTTAACGGCCGCAATCCCGGGGATACTGTTTCGGTCGCGGTCGCTGCAGAAAACTGTCGTGACTCGGAAGTTCTTACCAAGCCGCTTAAGAGCAAATGCCGGCAACGTCGAATTTGTTTCGTACTCACGCTCGGCCATCACAATGACTAGATGAGGACGACGATCTTCCACAAAGCGAAAGGGCACTCCGCCGAGAATCTGATCGCTGGAGATCGTCGGGCAAACAAAGCGTTCAACGTGGGAGACGACCAGATCGTTCGCCGTGAAATGACTGACGTACGGCCAACTCTTCGGGCTGTACATGACGTCGGTCATGTCTCGCATCAAAACGACGTTCTTCCCATTGCGCGACATCTGCCTGAGGCCGAATGGTCGGCCAAGCACGCACATGTTGAGATGCACGCCGGTCAGGATCACGTTTTTGATGCCACGTGATTCCAGAACGTTCCAGACTTCACCGCCTCGGTCGCTGATGAAATCATGGTCTTCGTCGATCGTTATCAGCTTTGACTGAGTCTTCCACGGCGTCCCTGGATTCCGGCCAAGTGCCTTCAACTGAGCGGCCCACTTCGCATGCTCTTCCGGATCGTCGTCCTCACCGCCGTCAGACTGATCGATCGGATAGGCGGCTCGCTCTTCGGTAGGGATGACCGAGCACCACGTTCCGACCTCGTGAGGAACCCACGCCGCCTTCGGCGCGGAGACCGCGCGTTGGCGAGCCGGATGCTCTTCGTAAGCCGGCATACAATCACTGGGTGAATGAATAATCGTGACGCCTTGCGACCGAGCTTTGCTCAGTACAGCGTTCAGCCTCGGTGCAAATTGTTCGAGACGCCGGACAGCGTTGAGGCAGTGGTGAAGATCCCAGACATCGCAAATCACGATGGCGGTTTCTTCAGGCTTCCATTTCTGCTGCCGCGTGAACTGATGAAAGCGACCGCTTCCTTCACTCGACTCAAGCTGGTACTGAAGTGTCAGCGCCATCGGCTTTTGCTTTGGGGCGGGTTCTTCGGCTTTGACTGTCCGTACGGCAAGCGAGACACCGAATACAATTGCCAGAAAGCTGAGGGACGTGCGACTTCTCAGAAGCATCTGCTTCATCCTTTATTTACGGATTGCGGAGCTGCCTTCATCAACAGACTCCAGAATTCGACATCAAATTTCGTTTTGCCAACAACCTCGGGATTGTCGCCGAGGCGTGTCACGACAACACCGAGCGACGGTACGACGTAACACTTTCGGCCCAAAGCTCCCAGAGCTGCCACCAGATCAGACGGGGCCTCAGCGTTCAGCGGCCCACGAAGACGCCGCTGACCTGGAAGCGTCGCCGTCTGACCGTTCAGCCACCAGAGATACCCGTAGGCCGGATTCATTTTCTGAGACGGACTCAACGCCGCAGACAAATACTTCTGATCGGAGAGTACGACCTCGTTGCCCCATTGCCCTCGCCCAAGAACAAGCAACCCGAACCGGGCAAGATCGCGAGCCGTCGTCGCAAAGCCAAGCCGATTCGTTTCCGGAATACTCGCTTTAGCAAGACGCCGTTCGATCCAGCGGGAATCCTTCATTCCGACACGATCAGTCAGCCATGCCTTCGTCAACTCGTTGGGAGTCATCTTTGATACGGCTGCAATCGCGGTCACCGATAGGCAATACGCATTCGTATTGTATCGCCACTTCGTGCCTGGCGGATCGACATACCGCAAGCCGTCACTCAAACCGGTGCTCATCGAAATCAAGTGTTTGATCGTGATTTGCTTTTCCTGGGCCGGTGATGCGTGCGACCAGCCAGCTCCAAGATACTTGTCGACCCGGTCATCAATTCTGACGAGCCCTTTCTCCTGAGCGATTCCAACAAGAATACTCGCAACGCTTTTCTGAACCGACGCGACATCCTCGATCACCTGTCCATCTCGGTCTTTGCCATGCAGCATCCCTCGATATCGAAGCGAGCGAGTACTCGGAGTCTGATATCGCTCGCTCAGTATCCGACCGCGATGCAGAATCACAACTCCGGACGATCGCCGCGTCATGGCGAAATCGACTGCCGCGTTCAGTTCCGTCTTCTTCCATCCGACCGACGCAGGGTCAACGGTTTCCCATGTGTCGGCTGTCGGAAAATACAGGCTGTCCGAATCGGTTGGTCGAGAACTCGCATCGTCCGCATAAATGCGAGGTGTCACAGCGCACGAAATCGCAATCGACATTACGGTAACAGCAATGTTGATGGGCCCAGCCATTTGTCTGATCATTCCGCGTTCCTTCAGAAGCAAGCGATCGTTCGGTAGTGGTATACTCCGCGGCGAGCTCCGGCTCCACTGAAGACGATCAGTCGAGGACTACAATCAGTCCTCGGCTACGCTCCTACGTGTTCGCCGCTCTCTCCTCTGTCCAATTATGAGTGGTCGAAATTTCAATGCTCGTAGCTGATGGAAGAATGGAGACTCGCGGCGCATGACATCGATGCAACCAGCAATTCCAGTCATATTCCTTTGCGCATTGCTCATCGCCATTCCGCAAGGCGCACACAGTGATGACAACGCTGACGTACGCAGCAAGGAAGTTCTCAACGAATTCTGCTCCGACTGTCACGGCGCTGAAGAAGCGGAAGCTGGCGTCAACTTCGATTCATTGTTCGGGAACGATTCGTTTGCTTCAGAATTCCGCACGTGGCAAAACGTTGAGACGCAGTTGGAGCAGCAGCAGATGCCGCCTGCGGATGCCGACCAGCCAACAACGGCACAGCGAACTCAACTGATCAACTGGATTCGTCGTCGCATTCAGTCCGCCGCAAAGAATCACGAGGGCGATCCCGGGCATGTCATCATTCGTCGACTCACGAGCGCTGAGTACGGTTACGCAATTCGCGATCTCACAGGCATCGACATCGAGGTCGAATGCGGATTTGTGAGTGACGCTGTTGGCGGAGCAGGTTTTACCAACACGGGCATCGTGCAGTTTACGCAGGACTCGACGTTGGAACGTTACCTTGAAGCGGCGCGGCACGTTGCTGACCACGCGGTGGTCGGTACTGGTCCGATCACGTTTTTCCGTGATCCCGGAGCCACCGGTTTCGAACTTTCCGCGATTGATCGGATCCTGAAAATCTACCGCGCGAATGGTTTCCGAACCGCCGCCGGTGAGGGCGGCCAAGCGTTTGGCGCCGACCTCTACCCAAAGGCGTTTCTGACGGCATGGCAATATCGACATCGAACGAAGCTCGGCCAGCCAGACGCTTCGCTTGCATCTCTGGCAAAGGACGCAGGAATCAGCGGTCGATTTGCAAAGTACATCCATCAAGTTCTGTCTGACAAATCTCCGTCGTTCCCGACTTCCAGAATCTCAGCCGCGTGGCAGCGTCTGCCCACACCCGACGGAAACGATGCCAAAGAGGTCGAACGAGCTGAGCAGGAATGTCAGAAAATCGCATCTCTGCTCCGTGACTGGCAGAACCGATTCGGAGCGAACGCTGATGCCAAAGAAGAAGCTCCGGTTCTGCGAGCGGACCTGTTCGACGTCAATCGAGTCCAACCGTTTGAAATGAACGTCAACTGGCCGAAGGGAACGAAGACCGCGCACCTTGTTCTTTCCGTCGAATCCGCCAACCGAAATGGCTCGCCAGACGCGGTCATTCTGTGGAAAGATGCTCAGATTCAGTTCCGCGATTACGAAAAGCGTCTGAACGACCCGAAGCCGCTGCGACATTTCCTGACACCGGAAACGATTGAGCGACTGAATTTTGGACAGCATCCCCGAGGCGGGAGAGTCATGCCGTCTGACTTCGTGTCAGTTGGTACGAGTCCTCCGGCATTCGAGTTGCCAATTCCTGATGGAGCCAGATCGGCGAAGATGCTGGTGACTGCGGAACTTGATGTGAAACACGGTGAAAACTGCATCGTCCGCTGCACGATCGCGCAACTCGAAGAAACGGACCAGGGAAAGTCAGTCTCAGGTCTGCTGGCGAGTCCGGACAGCTTGACGTTTGCTGACTGGAAGGCGGGAGTTCTGGAATTCGCACGGCTGCTTCCTCAGGTGTCGCAACGAGAGCCAGCACCTTCCGATCGGGATCCCATCCCGGCGCCAATCGACACGACTTACAACAATCCAGAACGAAACTTCTTTCACACACGGATCAAGTATTTTCGTGACGACGCGTTTCTGGTTAAGAACATGCTCGACGACGCAACGAGACTGCAGCTTAACCAGGCGTGGGCAGACTTGCTGAGGTCATTCGAATTTCACGACACCTGGCTGAAACTACTGGCCAGAAAGTTCGATCTGCAGGTGGGCGACCGCCGCATGGAGAATCTTGACGGTGCGTGGATTTCAGAGGCTCCGAAAGAGGCACGCGGTTATCTGTACACGCTGCTGACCGAATTCAAAAATGTTCGTGCAATGTTTGCCGCCGCAGAATCGCAACACTTGACTGACGTCGTCCACTTTGCAGAACAAGCGTGGCGCCGGCCACTTTCACATCCCGAACAAAATGAGCTGCTCAGCTTCTACCGATCACAAAGAACCGTCTCGAGGCTCGATCACCGCGCCGCGATGCGTGAGGTCATCGCTCGAATTCTGGTTTCCCCGTCATTTCTTTACCGGGCAGAACGAAAACAAACCACCTCGAATGACAACGGCCAAGACGTGACGCAGCTTTCGCAATGGGATCTGGCGAGTCGGTTGAGTTTCTTATTGTGGTCATCGGTGCCCGACGAAGAATTACGTCGTGCGGCGAAGGCTGGCGAACTGGAAACGCCGCAACAACTTGCCATGCAGACGCGAAGGATGCTGGCCGATTCAAAGTCTCGCCGGTTGGCAACCGAATTCTTCGGACAGTGGTTCGGCTTTTATCGCTTCGGTCAGTACCGCGGAATCGACGCGGATCAGTTTCCCGAATTCTCAGATTCACTCCGACAGGCAATGCACGACGAAGCCGTTGAATTCTTTGATTTCATCGTCCGCCGTGACCGCCCAGTCAATGAGATTCTTTTTGCAGATTACTCGTTCATGAACGAGGAACTCGCCTCGCACTACAAGCTCGACATAAAGCTCGACGATCCTTCAAAGATGCAGCGAGTCTCTGACGCAGGCAAACTTCACCGCGGTGGCTTGCTTCGACTGGGAGCTGTTCTGGCGACAACATCCGCACCGCGTCGAACGAGCCCTGTCAAACGCGGAGACTGGATTCTTCGTCGAGTTCTCGGAACGCCAGTTCCTCCGCCACCAGCCGATGCAGGTTCGATTGCGGCTGACGAAGTCGTGGCCGACGGGCTCTCGATTCGGAAACGGCTGGAGGCTCATCGACGAGACTCGTCATGCCACAACTGTCATTCGCGATTTGACGCTTTCGGATTCGCGCTGGAGAATTTCGACCCGCTTGGACGTTGGCGGGATCAGTATCGCGATCAGAAGCCGGTCGAAAATGCGGGCATGCTTCGAGACGGAAAGGAAATCGTCGGCGACACCGGACTCCACGATTATCTTGAGGGCGAGCAGTCGAAATTCCACCGAACCTTCGCCAACAAACTACTTGGCTACGCCCTCGGCCGCCGCGTCTCGGTCGGTGACCTGCCACTCGTTACAAACTTGACTGATCACATGCAAAGCGGCGGAGGAATGCACGGCCTTGTCGAACGCATCGTGACGAGCCGTCAGTTTATGTATCATCGATCGATCTGTGAAACGCAGCCACCAGCCAACTCCACGAAGCAAACCAATGAGTAGAAAAAAGCAAACTCACTGGACGATAGGTCTTTCACGTCGCGGATTCCTGGCAGGAACCGGCGTGAATCTGGTTCTGCCGTGGCTATGTTCTGTGCCGCTGCGGGCGGAGTCCGGCAAACGCAGTCTCGACGACAAATCAAAGCCACCACGCCGGTTTGCGTGTCTCTACTTTTCCAACGGTGTCGAGCCGGCTCATTGGTGGGCCAAAGGAAGTGGCTCCGAGATGGAGCTGGGCCCGGGAATGGAACCGCTCCAGGCTCACCGCGAAGACCTGGTAATAATTGACGGGCTATTCAACGCTCAGTCCGTTGCCAATCCCAGTGCTCATCTGGGACGAATGCCGAATTTACTTTCCGGCGCGTGGGTCAGTCTCGACCAGAACGACATTCGCGTCGGCCAGACAATGGACCAGGTACTGGCTCAGCAGATTGGCGGTCAGACAGCGCTGTCGAGCCTCGTCCTGGGAATCGAACCGAACGAACTGCGACTCGAAGACGGGCTGTCGATGATTTACGGGTCGTGCATCTCCTGGGCGAGTGACACTAGGCCGGCGACGAAAGAAATCTACCCGTCTCGAGCCTTCGATCAGATTACAGGCGGCGGACGACAACGAAAACTTGATCGAAGTATCCTCGACGCAGTGCTTGCGGATGCGAAGTCACTGCGAGGTCAGGTTTCGCAAGGCGACCGAGTCAAGCTGGACGAGTATCTGGAATCGATCCGCAGCATTGAGAAACGAATTGATCGAGCAGCCAGCGAGGAACGCCTGGAAGGCTGGCGACCGAGCCTCGCAAAGCCCGACATGGTCCGTCCAAAGAACGAATTGCCCCAGGACGTGCCCGAGCACATGCGGCTAATCCTCGACTTGATCGTGCTGGCCTTTCAGATGGACAAGACCCGCATCGCGACCTGTATGTTGAACAACGATTTGTCTCAAATGAACTTTGGCTTTCTGGAAGGTGTGCAGGGCAGCCTGCACCTCGACCTGACGCACAACGGCCGCGATCCGGAACTGGAGGCAATGTACCTCAGAACGAACCAGTTCCATGTCAGCCAGTTCGCGTACCTGCTCGACCGAATGAAAAAGATCGACGAAGGCGGACGGTCGCTGCTGGAAAGTTCGCTGTTGATGCTCTGCTCGAACCTCTTCGACGGAGACAGGCATCAGGCGGATCGGATGCCGATCGTGCTTGCCGGACAGGGCGGAGGGCCCCTCGAAACGGGCCGAATCCTGAACTGTCTTGACCGCTCCGACGACGACCGCCGCGCTTGCAGCCTCTATCTATCACTGATGGATCGAATGGGTGTCGAGCTTCCTCGGTTTGGAGATACCGACCGCCGCCTGGCAGGTCTGTGACCGGCCAATTCGCTGCCGCGGTTGGGCGACGACCGAACGTCACCTCTCCCGCTTGCAGGAGAGGTCGGGCTCTCAGGCCCGGGTGAGGGTCTTAGTTTCAGAAGAATGGGAGCTTGACGGTTGGTTGGACGAAAAAGCCCCCTCACCCGCGGCTGAGACCGCGACCTCTCCCCCCGAGGGGGGAGAGGTGACACCTTGGAAAGCTCAATCGGCGTTCTTGACTATGCGTTCGGAGTCAGGCCGAAGACGCGGTCCATGTTGGCAGAGACTTCTTTGAGTCGCTCCAGATCGCCGCCGCCGACTTCGGCTGCTGCCCAGCCGGTGTATTGAATTTCGGCGAGAGCTTTCCGGACGTCCGCCCAGTCGAGGTCTCCTTCACCGATCTTGGTGAACTTGCCCAACTCGCGCGAAAAGCCTTTCAGATCGAGCTTCACAACTCGCTTATCGAGCTGACGAATCCAGTCGCCCATGCTGCCGTACTTCCAGTGATTCCCAATGTCGAACTGCATGCCGACCCACGGCGAATGAAACTCGTCGACGTACTTCACAAACTTGTCAGCCGTCTGATTGTGATCGCCCTCGTGGTCGTAACAGAACTTGTTCCAGACATTCTCGATCGCAATGTGGATGCCGAGTTCTGAAGCGAGCGGCAATGCCTGCGAAATGTTGTCGACCGACCGTTTCCAAATTTCGTCTTCCGGGCCATCGCCTCCTTTGCCGCCGCGGCCGACAACCAGCAGGACCGAGTTCCCACCGATGGCATGCGTTTGCCGCAGAGCTTCCTTCAAGCTTTCAAGAGCCTTAGCCCTGGTCTCAGGATCCGCGTCGGTGTGTCGAACTCCCCAGTGCCCGGCGTTGACCGAGCCATCCACAGGGAGCCCCGTCGCTTTGATAGCCGCCCGAACTTCTTCAACGTTGATGCCGGGGCAATTCAACTCGATGCCGTCAAAGCCTGCTTCTTTAGCAATGGCGAACTTTTCTTCGAGCGACTTCCCTGCTCGAACCATTCCGATCTTGAGCGTCTTGTAGAGCCGACCATTGAGATATCCGTCAGTGCTTTCCTCAGCCCCACGAGCCAGCAAAGGACTCGCAACCGCAGCGGCCGCGGCCAACTGCACAAACTGACGACGAGAAAGTGAACTGGTATCGCGCATGGTCAACTCCCTGATGAATGGTCTGGTTGAACGAATGTCGATTCTAAAGTTTCGAACCTGAGCGGCCAGTGTAGTGCCTCGACTTCAGTCTTGAACATTGTCCGGCACGCCGGCGGCGTTGTTCTCATCAGTTTGCACCTCAGCCGGCGGTCGCCAAAGCGGAATTCGGTAGCCCTCAAACCACTCACGTTCCGAGCCTCTGAGCCGGCTCCAAGATGACTGCCTTTTACCTTCGGGTGGTGCGATGCTGTGGCCATCGTCGAAACCGTCAGCCCCTAATCCGTAAAAGACTGCGAATTCATCGTCCGTCCGATAAATGATGTTTCCGGACGTGGAATGACACGGGTCAGCGAACAATCCCATGGCCAATGACTTTGGAAATTCCCCCAGCGATGACGGAAACCAACCATGCTTGCGGACATACCATTCGACTGAAAGCACGGCGAGCATTGCGGACTCGACAGTCTGCTCAATATTCAACGCAAAGATCGAGTGACTCATCCAAAGTGCTCCGCCGCCTTTGGATTTCGCAGCCGAAACTCTGGTCAGGAGATTCCGTAGCTCGACTCCACTAATGCGTTTTCCCAGTGCGGCAGGAATGTCAAATACCCGACGGTCTCCTGCGACTAACTTTGGGCGGGTTGAGGGAGCGAAATCGATTCCAGTAATCTGATTCTCAAAAAGATGTGCAAATAACACCTCAGAATACTCGGGTTCGCCCAGCACGAACATCAGCCCAGAATCCAACACGGGAAGGTTTGTAAAGATCCTCGTAGCCGGTCCTAAAGACCGAAGAAAATTCTGTTCGACCAGATATTCGTGTTTCAGTGTCTCCGAGTAAGGTGGGGTCATCGATGCAAATTCGTCCGACAGGACTACAATCGCGTGCTCAAGATCTTCGGCAGTCGTGTTTGAGTGGTGTGCCCATGACAGAATGCCCGTGCCAACAATCGGGAGCATGCTGATGCCCGTGTGGCGTTCGAGTTTCGGTCCATTCGCACCAACGTGGCGGCTGAATCGAAACGCGGCATGCAGGATCTTCCACGCTTCAGCCGTGTTTCCATCATGGAGATGTCGCCCAACTCTCAACATTGCGAATCGGACAACCGATCTAGCCTTGCTTGTGTAGTCGATTGCGGCGTAGTTAAGGTCGCGCCGTGGTATGAACATCGCGTCTGGCTTCGTAGTTCCTTTCAGCCAGACATCGAATGCAGGAGTGTTGACTTTAAGCCAAGCGACGAATACCGGCGGCGGCGCGCTATCACAATTACCTCTGATCAGGGCGTCATACGAATTCCAGTCATTCTGCGTGCCGCTAAATTCAAAAAACAGTCCGAACGCTTTTCGGTACTCAACAAATGCGTTCTCGTCGTCGGGGATTGTGACGCTGCAGAAGGCTTCGACGTCGAATGGCTCATCAATGTGAGGGAGGCTTGAGATTCGCCAGCTTCGAATCGCCAGCGGAATTGACGCCAGCACGATCAGAATTGCCAGCGGGATACCGACTTTCGGTTTGAAGAGTGTCAGCCACCAAGGGGTTCGGCGTTCAGTTGAGAGTTCCGGCGATTTGTCAGCTGCCGACGTGGCGCCGGCTTTCGTCTTCGACGTTGCATTATTCGGCGTAGATTGTTGAGGAATGCTCATTAGCCAAAGTTCCGAGCGGTGACACGATTCGACCACGGAAACGTTAAACGTACACCGTTTTCGCATGGTGTAAACCGATGATGTCTTGTGACGTGGCCCAGCGATGCAAATGCCAAACCGGCATAATCCCTAATTGTGGCCTGACGATGGCGGTGAGGGCTTTTCTCTTTGCAGGTTTGCCACCGAGCCCCTTCATGTGAGCCAGGATGAAAATGGTGCTCGCTTGGTGGCTTGTCCGAAACTTGAAGCCTGCGAGCCGTTGCTGGATTACGTCCCCGGAATTTGGTCATTCTCATGCTTGCTGGTTTATTGCGCAGACTTGTTCGGTCCGGAATGCGGCACGTGCCTGACGGGCAGGTTGCAGCTCAGCAGGCTGTTTTGAATTCGTTGGAGTTTTCGCCCGAAACGGTTCTGCGAGCGACGTCAAACGGCTTCTTTCCGATGCCGAATTCTTCCGGCACGGTCGAGTGGCGATGCCCTGTGAAAAGAACGCTGATCCCTGTCGACGACTTTCATGTCCGAAAGAGCCTGCGCCGTGTGGTAAGAAGTGGGCGGTTTGAAATTCGCATCGACTCAGCATTTGACGAAGTCATCGCGGCGTGTGCCGAACGGCCTGAGACGTGGATTACTCCACAGCTTGCAGATGTTTACAAAGAGCTGTTTCGAATGGGGCAGGCTCGAAGCGTCGAGGCGTGGCAGAATGGCGAACTGGTCGGCGGAGTTTACGGGCTGTGCATCGGCCGATACTTCGTTTCGGAAAGTCAGTTTCACCGCGTGAATCATGCGGGCAAAGTTTGCTTCGCGACACTCTTTGAGATCCTGCGAGCCAACAATTTCCTGCTTCACGATGTGCAGTATCCGAGCGGCTTTCTCAGCCAGTTCGGAACGGTCGCAATGGACCGGGACGAGTTTCAGCGCAAGCTTTCGGTGGCGTTGGTTCAGCCAGCACGATTCGAGCTTCCGTCTGCGACGATTGAACGAATCATTGACGAAATGCCAAACGCGGCCGAAAGATCGAGTGGCCAGCGCCGTAAGGCAGAATTCGCGACTCGCTGATTCTTTCGAAAATCTTGCAGAAAGTCTGTCGGGCTACGGCGATCGACAGCGAGTTCCTCAGCAGAACGCCCGGGCGGGTTTGGTGGACCTGGGCATCAGATTTACTCTGACTGTTGAGGTGCCCTTATGCTTCGTCCCTGGAATCACATTCGCAAAACTCGTTCAGCAAACCGTCGAAAAAAAAA
>Ga0055584_100005228_pt1 | contig 12725 bp, 12 predicted proteins | sample OSDHelmetaG_FD_58716 | JGI IMG/M metagenome (GOLD analysis project Ga0055584, IMG submission 58716) | Pelagic marine sediment microbial communities from the LTER site Helgoland, North Sea, for post-phytoplankton bloom and carbon turnover... | ecosystem: Environmental > Aquatic > Marine >... | reverse complement strand
TCGTTGGAAAAGCTGGATACTTCAGCAAGTGGTTTGACACAAAAGGCATGGTCCAGTTCTAATCTAAGTCAAAACTTTGCCAGTCCGGGTTGTGTAAACACTGTAATGGTATTTTCTGAATCAGAAGTACCTTTTAGTTTGAGCAATCCATATTTTCAATCTACATCTAACCAATATTCTCAAGCAGTAGTTCAGTACCAGTTAAGTAAATCGAACTATTCTGCTCATATTGAGGTCCGCAATCGGAACGGGCAGCATGTAAAACAGCTTGCGAACAATGATTTAATCGGCACAAAAGGAATTTTTTTCTGGGATGGTACTAATGACGAAGGGCAAAATGCAGCGCTTGGCATCTACTTTATTTATATCAAAGCGGTGCATGGCGATGGAAACTCGCTCAAGCAAGTATTGGAAGTAACCAAATTGGATTAGTATTCTGGGCGATTTAAAATAGCACTCAGAATTACTGCTTCACGCATATCAGAAGCGGTATAATGATCCTTTATTTGCTCATTCTTTTCAATGATCAATTCATTTCTTTCAAGGTGCATTAATCGATCATTTTCATGGTCCATTAAGATCTTTTCTGTTGCTTCTCGTTCTTTTTTAAGACCAGAATGATTCTCGGCTTTATATTCTGCTACAGATTTTTCTCTAGGCTTGTTGGTATCATCTTGCTTGGGTTGTGAGATGGAACGTCTAGAAGACTCTTTCTTAATAGGTGGGGCTGGTGCTTCATTTGTACCTGCCATTCTGCTTTCAAGCTCTCTTAGTACCTCTTCAATGGATTTACCTGGTTGAGGTTCATTAGGTGCTGTTTTGCCTTCTTTCTGTTGTTTCTTTTTACCAGCTTTATACAAAGAGTAAATGGCATAAATTACCATAGCCGCGATATAAAACGGGCTTAATGCTGCATATGTAAATTCAAGAGGCATTTTTCAAATATAGGGGATATTATATGAATTGCTATTGTACTTCGATAAAGCACTTAAAAAGGCGCACTACGGAAACTGAGGAAACTGATCAAAGTCCGGCTTGCGTTTCTCAAGGAATGCATTTTTACCTTCCTGGGCTTCTTCCATCATATAGAACATCAATGTAGCGTCTCCTGCAAACTCCATTAATCCTGCTTGGCCATCCAGTTCTGCATTTAAACCGCGCTTAATCATGCGCAAAGCCATGGGGCTACGTTGTAAAATGAGCTCGCACCATTCTACTACTTCATCTTCTAATCGATCTTGGGCCACCACTTTATTCACCAATCCCATCGTTTCGGCTTCATGCGAAGAATATTGCTTGCATAAGAACCAAATCTCGCGTGCTTTTTTCTGACCTACGTGTCGTGCCAAATAACTGCTTCCAAAACCTGCATCAAAGCTTCCTACTTTGGGTCCAGTTTGTCCAAAACGCGCATTTTCTGAAGCGATACTTAAATCGCACACCACATGCAGAACATGTCCACCACCAATAGCGTAGCCATTAACCATAGCAATAACGGGCTTAGGTAGCGAACGAATTCGTTTGTGCATATCTAGAATGTTTAATCGAGGTACCCCATCATCTCCAATGTAACCCCCTTCGCCTTTTACGTTTTGATCTCCGCCACTGCAAAACGCTTTGTCTCCAGCACCTGTGAGTACAACTACACGCAAATCAGGGCGTTCTCGTACAATGTCCATGGCCTCAATCATTTGTGTATTGGTTTGGGGACGAAATGCGTTATGCACCTCAGGACGATTAATGGTAATTTTAGCAATTCCGTTATAGCTTTCAAAAAGGATATCGGAATATTCTTTAATGGTTTCCCAATTTCTCTTGCTCATGTTATTTTAGTAATTTCTTTTCGGATGGTTGATCTAACTTATAACCACCTTCAGAGGTAATTTGTTCAATCAAGACATTTAATTGTGCATGTGCAGCAGCGATTAATTCACTGTTATTTACTTTCGTCTTAATATGTTCTTTACCTGCTTTAAGTATTTCGGTATAATCTTCAGATTTAAATTTATTGAGGATGCCATTATTGATATCATAGAATTTAAAATCTGTTTCCATAGACAGCACTTCAGGCTCAGGTAGATGGGTGAATTTAATGGACCGAGAACGTTCGTCTATTTCTAGTTTAACTTTCTTAAAGTCAAAACCAATCAACACTTTAGCATCAACAATGAGTAAAGATTTTTTTGTGCTAGACAGAAGCCCAAATAGCTTTTTATTCTCATTCCTGAAATCAACAATTTCACTAAAAAAACCTTCGGCCAACACCAGTTTAAATACCTTCTCCACTCGGTTCAAAAGTACATGGCTCTGCAATTCATTCCGATTGCGTTTCCTAAAGAATCGCTTGCCAAAAAAGAACCATACCATGCCGAGTAGGATCAGAAAACAAATGGTAAAGAAAAGAAAATCGAACATAGACTCTGGTCTGCAAATCTAACTAAAAAATAAAACCCATCCGCCAAGGGGCAAATGGGTTTTATGATAGGGCTAAAATAAATTAATCATCTTCGTCCATTTTGTAATATTTAAGGGTTGACTTTTCATAAAAGAAACTTAAATCTTTGTATTTAGCTATATAGGCTTTAAGCTCTGCGGCAGATTCAAATTCTTCGTCAATATTGTCGGTTACTTCATCTAATTTCATGATCGTTCCATATGAGTTAGCACTTAACTTATAAATATAAAAGTCAGCTTCTGATTTGTCATAATCCTCATAAGAAGAATTAGACTTCCACGTTACTAAAAAGGATGTTCCTTTAATTGTCGTGGTATATCCTTCGTAGGTAGAAGTTACTTTGTCATCACTGTTTTTAACTTCTTCAATCTGATATAGATTAGCGCTTTTTTTAGAAACGACATAACGATACGTTGTGCTACCTTTTTTCTCGTAAGATCCTAAATAAGAAGATTTAACCGCTTCACTTGGATCGGACTCTAAGTTAACCTTGGTTGTGTACGGGCAACCCATGAATAGGAATGACAGTGTTACAATACTGAGGGTGTAAATAAGTTTTTTCATAGTATATAATTTTTTATTTGGTTCAAATATCAAATAACCCGTTGGGTATATCAATACGCACTATTGCGTATTTTATTCCTCATCCGCTTTGTAGTATTTATCTATTCTCTTCTGGTAGAAAAAGCTTAGATCTTTGTGTTTTTCAATATATTTTTTAAGATCTGAAGCGGATTCAAATTCTTCTGAAATGTAGTCAGTAATACCTTGAAGCTTCATAATATAACCACTTTTTGAAGGCATGAATTTATATATATAGCCTTTCTTTTTATAGTAACTTGAACTGCTGCTAGACTCGCGTTTTACATATAAAAATTTCGTGCCTTTTATATCGTAAATTTTACCAACTCCGGTTTCACGAAGTTCGTCATCTTTAGTTCTAAATTTTTCAATTTTGTACTCGTTTTCTGATTTTTTAGAGATAACGGCATAGTAATATGAGCTGCTTTGTTTTTCAAAATTGCCCAAATACTTACCATCCACTTTTTCAGCACCATCCATTTCTAGGTCCGTGCTGTAGGGACAGCCGCTAAATAGAATCAAGGCTAACGCCAAAAAGCTCAAATAGGTCATTTGCTTAATCATAAGCCAAAGTTAACAAAAAAACGGAAAATTACCTCTTAAGTTGCAGAGATACAATGTTTTCGATATGATGGGTTTGAGGGAACATGTCTATCGCTTGGCTCAATTCAACCTCATACGACTCAGATAACAAGGCCAAGTCTCTTGCTTGGGTTGCCGGATTACAACTGATATAAATGATTTGTCTTGGGAGGGCAGTAAGCAAGGTTTCAATCACCTCTTTATCCATTCCATTTCTTGGCGGATCAACCATAATCACATCTGGTTTGCCTTCTTGGGCAATAAGTTCATTGGTAAAGGCTTTTTTCATGTCACCCACAAAGAAGGTGCAGTTATCAATGCCATTTTCTTTGGCATTTTCACGCGCATCGTCTATCGCTTGAGGTAGGATTTCAATTCCAACGACCTTATGAACACTTTTAGCCATAAATAAGGCGATAGATCCCGTTCCGGTATAAAGATCATATACCACATCGCTTGGGTTAAATTGGGCAAGTTTAAGTGCAGCTTCATATAAATGAAAAACCTGGGTACTGTTGGTTTGAAAAAAGCTTTTGGGTCGTACTTTATATTTTATGTCACCAATCTGATCATAAAGCAGCTCATCTCCACTATATCGAACCACATCTAAATCAAATATCGTATCGTTCTTTTTGGTATTGATTACAAAATTTAAACTACTGATTTCGCTGAATTTTTCATCTAAGTTCTCCAGCAGTTCTTCAATGAGTTCTGTTTTTTCAGTAACCACAAGAATTACCATTAATCCCCCTAAGGAAGAAGTGCGCACAATAAGATTACGCAAAATCCCAGTATGCATGCGAATGTTGTAGTGCTCAATTTCTTGTTCTTTGGTGAACTTTCCTACATATTGAATGATATCATTTACCGACTGGTTCACCAAATGACAGTGTTCTACGTTTAATACCTTATCAAACCGACCTGGCACATGAAAACCCAAAGCAGGTTCCTTAAGAACACTTTTGTCTGTAACATCTTCAATCCAACCTTCATGGCAAAAAGAGAGTTCAACTTTATTTCTATACTCAAATTCACTTGGGGCACCAATGATTGGAAGCAGTTTTTTGGGAGTTACTTTTCCAATTTTATCCAATTGGTTAATCACTTGTTTTTCCTTTTGGATTAGTTGCTCTTCATATGAAATGTGTTGCCATTTACATCCTCCACAAACAGAAAAATGGGCGCATTTGGGCTCGATTCTTAAATCACTCCGTTGGTGAAAATGCGTTGCTCGTGCTTCTAGATAATTCTTTTTTTTACGCGTAACTTGCCCATCAATAATATCTCCTGGGGCAGTAAATGGAATAAAAACAACTTGCTCATCTAGCCTGGCAATGCACTTACCTTCGGCAGCAAATTGGGTGATTTCTAAGTTACTTAATGGCCCGTACTTGTGTTTTCTTCGACTCAATTATTCAGCAGTTTGATTCTTTTTTGCTGAAAGACTGTTCAGTATCGCTGCAAATGCAGTAGGGTCTTTATATCCTGGTATAACTTCTAGACGTTCTTTTTTGGAAGGGTTAATCCAAAAGGTAGTGGTAGGATAACCACCGCTTCTTCGATCAAATAAAAATGCCTGAAGTAAATTATTGTCAATCGTAGCGGTATCAAACACATAATCCTTCTTAGCAATTTCTGGATTAAACTTAACACATACAAAATCTTTGTTTAGTTGCTTTATGATTGATGCATCTTTATATGTATTTCGATCCATCACCTTACACCATCCGCACCATTCGGTATATACATCAACTAGGAGTATTTTGTTAATGCGTTTGGCTTTTAAATAGCCTGTGTTCCAATCATAGAAAGTGAGTTGTGTATCTGTTTCATGAGCAATTCGCTCATTTTCAATGGACTTAGCGTCTTTTTTAGATAAGCTATCCTGACTCTTGCATGCAGACCAAACTAAACTAAGTGAAAGAAATACAAATAATATATTCTTGAGTTTCATTCTTACAAAGGTAATAAAACAGATTCTCGAAATTCTAGAAAAATGAAATCCTTCCAATTATTCGATGGAATATTACCTAAGGCTGATTTATGTCACTGCTGCCAACCAATAAATTCAATATATTTGCGTTATATAGATTTGCAAGCAACCAACCAACTTATATCATCCCTAGAGCGCTTTATACGCAGGTTCTATATCAATCAAATATTGAAAGGGTTGGGGTTGCTTTTGGTTATTTTGTTACCCTTGTTTCTGGTCTTTGTTTATTTGGAATATCTAGGACATTTTTCCATTGAGATTAGGACTTTTCTTTTTTACACTTTTATACTGACGGGTTCATTTAGTCTAATTCGATACATCCTTTTTCCATTGTTCAAACTCTATGGGATTTCAAAGAATAGATTAAGTCATGATGAAGCTGCTGGAATCATAGGCAACCACTTTTCAGAAATTAAGGATAAACTTATTAATGCCATGCAACTGTCGGTTGCTTCAGTAAAGGCAGATGAGAATGAGTTGCTGATTGCTGGTGTAAATCAAAAGATGGATGAAATAAAGCCGTTTAATTTCACCTTAGCAATCAACAAAAAGGAAAGTGGTAAAATGTTGCGTTATGCTGGCCTTGCGATTTTATTGTTGGCCATAGTGTCTATTTTTCAAGGAAACATGGTAACAGAAGGGTCCAAGAGATTAATTAATTATAATCGCGAGTTTGTGCGAAAAGCGCCATTCTTGTTTCATTTTAAAACCCCAAAAACATTAAAAAAGGGGGATAATTTAAACTTAATCTTGAGTTTAGTGGGGGATGAAATCCCTGCTGATGCATACCTTTTTGTGAATAATGAATGGGTGAAAATGAAATCTGATGCGGCAGGCAAGTTCTCCTTTGAACTGCGCAACTTGCAGGCAAACAAAGTGCTTAAGTTTAGAGCTGATGATTTTGAAAGTGTAACGTTTGAAGTGCCTGTAATATCTGCACCAAGCTTATCGCAAGTTCAAATAGAATTGGACTATCCAAATTATATCGGTAGAAAGAGCGAGACCAAAAACACCACATCTGATCTGATTATCCCAGAAGGAACAAAAGTGACATGGAATTTAAAGGCTTTGAACACCGATCAACTGGATTTTATCTTGGGAGGAAAGAAGTTAACGGGGAATGGTTATTATCAAAGTAGCATTCGAAGCAATACGGACTATCGTGTATTACTGAGGAATAAAATCCTAAATGAGACCGATTCAATGGTCTATGGCATTGAGGTGGTTAAAGATAAATTCCCGGTGTTAATGGCAGAAAAGAGAGAAGATTCGCTCAGTAGCAAGCTTCTTTATTTTGTGGGTACCGCAAATGATGACTACGGTCTGAGCCGACTCACTTTTCATTATAAAATTGAGAATGAAAAGACCCGTGCAACTACAGGTTTCAAAAGCATAAAAGTGCCCATTGGTAAAAGCAATAGCGAGGTTTTTAGTTTTGTGTTTGATGTGTTCAACCTTGACTTTGAGTTGGGCAGTACCATGAAGTGCTATTTTCAAGTGTATGATAACGATGGTATCAATGGTGCTAAATCAACTAAATCTGCCGTTATGGAATACAAGGCTCCTACGGCCGAGGAGTTGGAAAACTTGAGTGATCAGGGCAATTCCAGCCTAGTCGCACAGATGGATAACGCGATCAAGGAGGCCCAAGAAATTCAAAAGATGATCAAGGAGTTGCAAGTTAAAATGAACGACTCCAAAACGATGGATTGGCAAGAGAAGAATAAAATCAATAACCTATTGCAAAAGCAAAAAAACTTGCAAAAGAAAGTCGATCAAATTAAACAGCAACAAGAAAAGATTAGAACTAGGGAAGATGAGTTTAAAAAGATTAATCCTAAGGTTAAGGAAAAACAAAAGATTTTGGATGATATGTTTAAGAAGACCATGTCTGAAGAAATGAAAGAACTGTTTAAAAAATTGGAGGAGTTATTAAAAGATGAGAATAAGCAACAAATCAATAAGCAGCTGGATAAGATGAACCAGGCAGACAAGGATGTCTCTAAGGATCTCGAACGACTGCAGGAGCAACTTAAGCAGCTGGAGCTTGAAAAGAAAATTGAAGAAACTGCAGATAAGTTGGACGAGCTTGCAAAAAAGCAAGAAAAGCTAGAATCACAAACAAAGAACAAAGAAGAAAACAATGAGAGCTTGGCTAAGAAACAGGAAGCATTGAAAAAAGAGTTTGATGGGATTAAAAAAGACTTGGATAAAATCGAAGAGAAGAACAAGGAATTGAAGGACAAATTGGATTTGAACTCTACCCAGGAGGATCAAAAATCCATAGAACAAGAGATGGGTGAAGCCAAAGAGAGTCTGGATAAAGGGAAGAACAAAAAAGCCGGAGAAAGTCAGAAACAAGCAGGGGAAAAGATGAAGCAGCTATCCAAAAAGATGAAGCAGAACCTGGAATCTGAAATGAAAAAGCGCGAGGCGGAGGATTACAAAACTTTAAGGCAATTATTAGAGAACCTAATTGCATTAAGTCATGAACAGGAGAACACCATGAAGGAATTTAAAAAGCAACCTGGGTATTCACCACGATTTATTGAGTTAGCAAAACAACAGCAAAAAATTAAGCGGGATGCCGAAATGATTGAAGATTCGTTGCTGGCACTAAGTAAAAGAAATATTAAAATCCAGAGTTTTGTAAACACTGAAATAGGCAAGATCAACCACCACATGGAAAAAACGGTGAATTGGCTTAGTGAGCGGAATACCTATATGGCCGCTGCAGATCAACAGTATGTTATGACTTCGGTAAATAATTTAGCTGTAATGTTGAGTGAGTCGCTTAAAAATATGCAGATGGAAATGAACCAGAAACAAAAAAGCGGTTCTAAAAAAGTAGGCCAATGTAAAAAGCCTGGAATGGGAGATGGTAAAAGTGGTGCAAAGCCAAAGAAAGGTGGAAAATCACCAAGTATGGGAACATTGAAAGAGCTTCAGGGCGATTTGAATAAAATGGGCAAAGAGCGCAAAGAAGGTAAGAAGAATGGCACAGGAAAGAATGGAGCCATGACTTCGGAAGATTTTGTGCGGATGGCAAATCAGCAAGAAGCCTTGCGTAGAGCAATACAAGCGGTCCAGCAAAAACTAAAAGAAGAAGGCAAAACAGGTGCCTTGGGCGACTTAAATAAGACCCAGAAGTTGATGGAACAAACCGAGAAGGATTTGGTCAATAAAAAATTCGATGCACAAACCATTCAACGACAAAAAGAAATTGAGATACGCTTAAGCAAGCATGAAGAGGCTGAAATCAAGCAGGAACAGGATGAGAAAAGACAAGGCGAGACGGCCAAAGAAAAACCAAGAGTTGTTCCGCCTTCACTTCAACCTTATATTGAAGAGCTGAAACGGCAACAAGAGATTCTAAAGACATTGCCAGCCGAAATGCTTCCTTATTATCAAAACAAAGTAAAATCATATTATATTCTATTGTAAATGAAGAAGTGGCTGGTGCGTATTGTTAAATGGGGGTTAGTTGCACTTTTATTCACCTACGCATTAATTTATTTTGGAAACAGAGCGGTCATTCTGCGTTCTCAAAAGTATTTATACGGAGATTTAAAGGAAGTACCAAAACAAAAAGTAGGCCTGCTCTTGGGAACCTCTAAATATGTGAGCAATGGAAATATTAATCAATTTTACGCTTATCGCATACAAGCAGCCGTTGACCTATACAGGGCAGGGAAAGTTTCATTCATTTTAGTGAGCGGAGATAATGGTACCACATCGTATAATGAACCAAGAACCATCAAGCGTGATTTAATTGCTCGGGGAATCCCAGCAGAAAAGATTATTTTAGATTATGCAGGTTTCAGAACCTATGATTCTGTAGTGAGAGCAAACAAGGTATTTGGACAAAACGGTTTCATTGTGATATCTCAAGAATTTCATAACCAAAGAGCCGTTTATATTGCTCGTAAAAGAGGGATTGAAGCGTATGGCTATAATGCAAAGTCTGTGGGTTCGCGATATGGTTTCAAGACAATGCAACGCGAAAAATTGGCTAAAGTAAAAGCGATATTAGACTTAATGGTCAATAAGTCTCCTAAATTTCTGGGAGATAAAATTGTAATTGAGTAGTTCATTGAATTGCGTTATTTTTGCTTCTCTGAAAATAGCCATTATAAATTACGGACTTGGAAACTTGGGGAGTGTTAAAAACATGCTCAAGAAGGTGGGTTGCAATAATGCGGTGATTACCGATGACTTGAATGAGATTGGGCAAGCCGATAAATTAATTCTACCTGGGGTGGGGTCTTTTGATCATGGAATGCAACAATTGCATGAAAAGGGTTTGGTAGAGGGACTTAATAGGATTGTTTTAAAGGATAAGAAACCCATTTTGGGTATTTGTTTGGGTGCACAGTTGATGTGCAAGTCCAGTGAAGAAGGTGAATTACCTGGACTGGGATGGTTTAACGCTGAAGTAAAACGGTTTAGTCTAGAAGACAAAGCCTTAAAAATCCCACATATGGGTTGGAATAGAGTTCATATGGAGAAGAAACATCCGTGGATGGAAGGCCTTCCAGAACCTGCACGTTTTTACTTTGTACATACATATTTTATAAGGCCCAATGAGGAAAATGATATACTATTAACGTGTAAATATGGGCAATCTTTTTGCGCTGCTTTGCAATATGAGAATAGAGTAGGAATGCAATTTCATCCTGAAAAGAGTCATAAATTTGGCATGCAAGTTTTTCGTAATTTTATAAAATAAAGGAATGCTAGAAAATCGTGTAATGCCTTGTTTGCTAATGATTGATTCTGGTTTGTATAAAACCGTTCAGTTTAAGAAACCGGGTTATGTGGGCGACCCTATTAACGCCATCAAAATTTTCAATGATAAAGAAGTGGATGAATTGGTGTTTTTGGACATTACGGCTACCGAGAAGAAAAAGGAGCCCAATTTCAAACTCATTGAAGACATCGCAAGCGAGTGCTTTATGCCTTTGGCTTATGGCGGGGGCATTTCAACATTGGATCAAGCCAAAAGAATATATGAAATTGGGGTTGAAAAAATAGCATTAAATAATGCGGCAATCCACAACCCAAAACTGATTGAAGATATCGCTAACATATATGGAAGTCAGGCTGTAATTGTAAGTATTGATTACAAAAAGAATGTTTGGGGTAAAGTTCTTGTGCATGGACAGCGAGGTAAGAAGAGTATTGGTAAAACACCAGAAGTTTTTGCCAAAGAAATGGAGCAAGCAGGTGCTGGGGAGTTGTTAATTACAAGCATAGATAGGGAAGGAACATGGCAAGGATTGGATGTAGAAGTCCTCAAAAATATTACCGATAAAGTAGATATTCCGGTAATAGCGAATGGTGGTGCGGGCAATTTACAGCATGTTGAGGCAGTAGTTAAGCAAGGTGGAGCCAGTGCGGTTACATTGGGAAGTATGAGTGTTTATCAGAAACAAGGATTAGGAGTTTTGATAAATTTCCCAAAGCGATCGGATATTTTGAAGGTTTTGAACTAAACTGTTTTCTAGAATTAAGGTCTTATAGTTTCGCTGATTATTATATTGTAATTAGGCATTGATTAGTTTTAGGGACGGTTTATCTTTGTGACATATAAAAAAATGAATATAATTTCAAATCTTCGGTATTACGTTTCTAAATTATTTCCAACTAGTTTAAAATGGAAATTGATTCGTATTTTACCCGAAATCAATAATTTTACTGGCAAGTTTTTTCAGGGCATACGGTATGCATGGGAAGAGGACAAAGATTATTACCCATTATATCAGCAGGCAAAAGAACGCAGTTTATTGGACAAGAAAAGGGGTTTTATGATTTATCAGACTGCCAAGAACAGTGCAAATGTGGAAGGCAGTATGGCAGAAATCGGTGTATACAGAGGCGCTTCAGCATTTGTGGCTGGTGAGGCAGTAAATTACTCCAAGAAATTTTATCTTTTTGACACGTTTGAAGGATTGCCTAAAACCGATGCAAAAAATGACCCATACTGGAAAGAGGGTGACATGGATGAACCCGATTATCAAGACGTGAAAAAGTTTTTATCCCAAGACTGTTTTGAATTTCACAAAGGGTACTTTCCGGATACAACAGTAAACATCAGTGCGGATGAAAAATTTGCATTTGTACATATCGATGGGGATATTTATCAAACTACTGTAGACGCCTGTAATTATTTCTATCCAAAAATGAATAAAGGGGCTTATATGATGTTTGACGATTACGGTTTTTTATCTTGTCCTGGAGTAAAAATAGCAGTAGATGATTTTTTTAAGAATAAGCCAGAAACACCTCTGTATGTGGCAACTGGTCAATGTTTGGTGATTAAACAATAAATAATATAATGCAAGTTTGTAAACGTTGTTTGTATGATGAAAACATACCTATGATTAGCTTTGATGCTGATGGGTTGTGTAATTACTGTAACCAATATGATGATATGTGCGCTCAATACCCGACAGGTAAAGAGGGTATGTCTATATTGGAAGCAGAAATAGTAAAAATTAAAAAGGACCAGAAGAACAGTAAATACGATGTAGTAATAGGTGTTTCTGGCGGATGTGATTCTTCTTATATGATTCATATGGCACACAAAATGGGCCTACGGATTTTAGCAGCGCATTTTGACAATACTTTTAACTCTAAAATTGCAGTTGAAAACATTAAAAATGTTTTGGACCCTTTGGGTATCGACTTGTACACGCACGTGGTGGATAATCAGGAATATCAGAGGATATTTAAATCCATGCTTTTAGCTGGAGTGCCAGAATGTGACGCCCCCACAGATTTAGCATTGGCAGTAACGCATTATATGGCTGCATCTAAACATAAAGTGAAATACATTTGGGAAGGACATAGTTTTAGAACAGAAGGTATAACACCACCCGGTTGGGTTTATATGGATGCGAAATACGTTTCTTCAATTCATAAACGATTCGGTGATGGAAAAATCAAAACTTTACCCATGTTCTGGTTAAAGAAGTGGTTGAAATGGATGGTCATTGATGGGATTAAAAAGTTTAGACCTTTGTATTATTTGGACTACGATAAAGAGGAAGCGAAAAAAATGCTGGCCGAAACATATGGTTGGCAATGGTATGGAGGGCACCATATGGAAAA
>Ga0055584_100005227_pt1 | contig 12726 bp, 9 predicted proteins | sample OSDHelmetaG_FD_58716 | JGI IMG/M metagenome (GOLD analysis project Ga0055584, IMG submission 58716) | Pelagic marine sediment microbial communities from the LTER site Helgoland, North Sea, for post-phytoplankton bloom and carbon turnover... | ecosystem: Environmental > Aquatic > Marine >... | reverse complement strand
GTGTGCTGCCGAGATGTTTGGTTTGGTGCGACTGTGCCATAGGCTTTGGGCCGCTTGTTGGTGTCAATCCAAAAAAGCCGTATTGGATTGGTCGTTTTATTTTCGAACTTAATATGAATAGAAACTTCGCTAGGGCCAGATGGATTGATGGCCATCCTGCGTGATTTGGACTGTGGAGGAATTAAGTTTGGCTGGGACAGCGAGACTTTTGAATTTGCCCGATCGACGAGATAGGTCTTGCCGAACGCTTTAAAAAAGACGTTTTGCAAAGAGTCGTCCAGAAAGATTTTTTGAAAGGGCAGGTTTTTGGGATCGACCGTTTTTTCTGAAAGGTCAGATAGCTGCGTGGCAACCGTCGGGTGATCGAATGCGAGCTTGCGAATTTTTTTCTTTATATCGACAACGACAAACTCAAATTCGGCGGGAGCCGTTTCAACGCGGTACCACATTCCTTTTTCGTCATGAATCCAATTGGGTTTGACGTTCACTCGGAAAACCTTGTTTTGCGTCAAACGCCTTTGCTGATTCATCCTCGCGTAATCGGCTTTGGTCCCTTGCGCATTGCACATGTTGGTGCTTTGCAGTAGGAGCAGCGTTGAAATAAACGCAATTGCAGCGGTGCAGTAAAAACGTTTTTGATTCTTTGACATCTTTGCTATTTCAGGTTGCGCGAAACAAGTCGCTTCGAGTGAATGGATGGTTGACGGCGGTTCGCTTCGTTTTTTAACGGCCGGAAGTGTGGAATAAAAGGAAGGCAATGGTGCGTGCCCGTTAGAGGTCGATTGTTCATTGCACTAAGATTTTACCGTGTTTGTTTGATGTTTTTGCCGCTACGCTTACGAGGTCGACGGAGTCATTTTGCTCCGACTAAAACGAATCACGAATCGATGATACGATATACAAATGCCCAAACTTTCGAAAAAAGAACGCCAAAATCTACTCGATGATCTTAAAGGTGTTCTATCGGGTGAGGTATTCACAAGCGAGATTTTTTCGCAGCTTTATTCGACGGATGCGAGTCTTTACGAAATTCAACCGGCGGCGATTGTACGTCCGACATCGGTTGACGATGTTGTGACTTGCGTGAAATATGCTGCTGAAAATCAATTGTCCGTGACGCCGCGTGGTGCAGGAACCGGGCTCGCCGGGGAGTCGTTGAATAACGGTATTATTTTGGATTTTTCGCATTCTATGCGAAAGATTCTTTCAACGCAGGACAATTGTGTGGCGGTTCAGCCGGGTGTCGTGCTGGGTAACCTGAATCGGCATTTGAAAAAAGAAGGCCGTCTCTTCGGACCTGATCCGTCGACCCGAAACGTAACGACGATCGGTGGTGTGATCTCGATCGATTCGTCGGGCAGCCATTTTTTGAAATACGGAAGCGCGCGACATAAAATTCTTGGTTTGCAGGTTGTGTTGGCGGACGGTGAAATCTTGGAAACCAGTGAAACGCATTTTCACTCGGTCGATTACAACCGTTTTCGAAAGAGCGAAATCGTCGCACAATTGCAGACGTTGCGGACGCGAAACGAGAAACTGATCGCTGAGCACGAGATCAAAGGGGTGAATAATCGGTCTGGCTATAACTTGTGGGAGATGCAGCTTGAACCGGGCCGCATCGATTTGAATCGGCTTTTCACCGGCTCGGAGGGAACGCTGGGGGTTATTACGGGGGCGACTTTGGCGATTGATCCGCTTCCGGTATCTCGAGGCGTTGTTCTTTTCTTTTTTGAAAGATTGGAGCGAGCGACTGAGGCGATCAACATCATTCGGGAGCATTCGCCGTCGGCGTGTGATCTACTCGATCGGCGATTGTTGAGCATCACCAAGGAGACGGAAAAAGATCTGGCCGCTGCAATTCCACCGCTTGCCGAGAATATGATTCTTGTCGAATTCGATGGAGACAGTGAAGATGAAGTTCTTTCCAAAATCGATGCGTTGGTGCGAAAAGTGCAACGGCAGCACGGGCTTGCGTTTCATTCGACGGTAGCGACTGATCCGATCGAACGAAATCGGTTTTGGCGAATCGTCCGTCGCGTCATCATGCGATTGTCAAAAGTCTCTGGATGGTTCGAAAGTGTCCCGTTTGTTGAGGACATGGCCGTTCCGCCCGATCGACTTCACGAATTCATCACCGCGACGCAAAAAATTCTCAGGCGGCATCGGATCACGGCATCGATTTTTGCACATGCGGGACACGGGCAGACTCACATCCGTCCGTTTATGGACCTGGGAGATGAGAGGAAATTTAAGAAGGACGTTCGCTCCATTTCGCTTGATCTTTCGAATCTCGTGATGGAATTTGGTGGAACGATCAGCGGCGAACATGGCGACGGACTGAGCCGCTCTTATTTTTTGCAAAAACAGTTTGGCGATCTGTATCCGGTTTTTCGCGAAGTGAAACGCATTTTCGATCCGGATAATTTGTTCAATCCCGGAAAAATTGTTGGCAATATTTCACAACGGCCTGACGACTTTTTACGTAGGCAATTTGATCCAGATTCGGCAAATGAAGCTGAAAAGAAACAAGAACCGAATGGGCTGCGGGTTCTTGAGCCAAATTTGCCTTGGAGTGAAGCTGAGATCTCAGAATCAGTTCAGGCGTGCAATGGATGCGGGCGTTGTCGCACCGCTCAACCGCATGAAAGAATGTGCCCGATCTTCAGAATGCTGCCGGGCGAAGAGGCCTCACCTCGGGCTAAGGCCAACTTGGCTCGTGGAATCTTGTCCGGTCAGATTGGAATCGAATCGATCGCAAGTGACGAATTCAAACAGGTCGTCGACTTGTGCGTAAATTGCCATCAGTGTCGAAAAGAATGTCCGGCAGAAGTTGATATCCCAAAACTGATGTTAGAGGCCAAATCTCAGTATGTGACGAATTACGGTTTAAGCCTGTCGCAATCTTTGTTTTCCAGGCTTGATTTGCTTTGCAAAATCGGCTCGAAATTGAGTTGGTTCACGAATTTTTTGAACTCGAGCAATTGGTTCCGCTGGATTCTGGAAAAGACAACGGGGCTGGCGCAGGGCCGAAAGCTGCCTCGATTTCCGGGCGGAAGTTTCTTGGCTAAATCATATTGGAAAAAAATTTCCAAGATTAGTAATTCCAGTGGCCCAAAGGTTGCTTACTTCGTTGATGCGGTTCCCAATTGGATCGACATTGAACTGAGTGACGCTTTGCTCGCGGTGATGAAAACCAATGGAATCGATGTTTATGTTCCTCCTGCACAGCAATATTCAGGCCTATCGCTGATTTCCAACGGAGTGGCAGACAAAGCGATTCGAATTGCAAGGCGAAACATCGAAATTTTCGCAGAAGCCATTCGCGCCGGATATCATGTCGTAACAACGGAACCAGCCGCGGCACTTTGTTTGCAAAATGAATATCGGTCTTTGCTGGGCGATGATGACGATACGAGATTGGTTGCCGAGAATACGTCTGAAATTTGTCATTACCTTTGGAATCGGCATAGGGAAGGACGCCTGAATACAACGTTCCAACCCATCGAGGCGACCTTGGGCTATCATTGGCCATGCCATCAGAAAACGCTTTCGGATGAAAAGCCAGGAATGAAGCTTTTACAGTTGATTCCAGGCTTGGATGTCGTTTCAATTGACAAGGGTTGTTCGGGAATGGCGGGAACATTCGGTCTGATGCGTCAAAACTATCGGAAGAGTTTACGGGCCGGCTGGGAATTAATTTCGACGTTACGCCATTCCGATATCACGTCCGGTACGACAGAATGTTCTGCATGTAAAATGCAAATGGAGCAAGGGACAACAAAGCCGACGTTCCATCCATTAAAACTGTTGGCACATAGTTATGGTTACTTTCCTGACCTATTGCAGCGAATGCATCGTCCCAATCACGAACGATTTATATCAAGCTAAAGAATCATGAAAATCCTGTTGTTCGCCGGTTTGAAGGATTCCATGGAATGCGAATCGATCGACTTGGATGTTTTGAACCAATCTGTTGGTCAAATCAAACAATTTTTGATCGAACAGCATCCCTCCTCCACCGGGCTCATAGAACGATCCCATGTCGCGGTCGACCAAAATTACGTTGGTAATGATTTCCTGTTTGAAATCGAACCAAAAGAAATTGCCATCATTCCGCCCGTTAGCGGTGGTTAAGCGAGTCGAAGATGATCGAAATTACAAAAGAAAAAATCGATACTGCCGGTGTGCTTGAGCGTGTGAATAGCAGTCAGTCAGGTGCCGTCGTATTGTTTTTGGGAAACACGCGTGAATTTACCGGGGAAAAACAGACGACTTGGTTAAGCTATGAGTGTTACGAATCGATGGCGATTTCGAAGTTGAATGAGCTTCGAGACCATGCGATTTCAAACTGGGGTTTATTGGATGTGGCTGTTGTTCATCGAATTGGCAGAGTCGATTTAGGTGAAGCCAGCGTTGCGATTGCGGTGGCCTCGGAGCATCGTGCGGCCGCATTTGATGCCGGACGCTGGTTGATCGACACTTTGAAGGAGCAGGTGCCGATTTGGAAGAAAGAGGTCTGGTCCGATGGTTCGACTGAGTGGGTGCATCCAGACACAACGCAGTCGTGATCGGCGTCAGTTTTTTTGCGATTGCATTGAAGGCGCCGCACGTTCGGAAAGAACTCAAACGTTTTATCCTTTCCCTGTTTTAATCTGCGATTTGCAAAATTCGAAATTGACAACTTTTTCTACTCATTGAGACCGATGGCAGAGTCATCAGACAAATTTTTAACCAGACCACCGCTTGTCGATTCGTTCGGTCGGGTCCACAGCAATTTACGGATCAGCGTTACGGATCGCTGCAACATTCGGTGCTTTTATTGCATGCCTGAGTCGAACGTTCAATTTCTTCCTCGAACCGAATTGTTAACCTTCGAGGAGTTGACCCGATTTGTTTCCGTTGTCGCAAGTTGCGGCGTGAATAAGCTCCGGCTGACCGGTGGTGAACCGCTCGTCCGCTCCAATTTATCCGAGTTGGTCGGTCAACTCGCAAAAATTGACGGTATCCAAGATATCGCGTTGACGACCAATGGGCTGCTGTTGGCCGATTATGCGCAACCGCTTTTCGATGCAGGGCTTCATCGCTTGAACGTAAGTCTGGACGGACTGAGCGAAGCGACTTTTCAAAAAATTTCACGCCGGAGCGGTTTGGATAAGGTCCTCGCGGGAATCGACAAAGCGATCGAAATGGGTTTTCAGAAGATTCGATTAAACGCGGTTTCAATCGCCGGAATTACCGAGCCGGAAATTATTCCGCTCGCTCGATTCGCGAGAGCAAAAAAGTTGGAATTGCGTTTTATCGAATTCATGCCTCTTGATGCAGACAAGTCATGGGCAAGCGACCAGGTTTTGTCCGGCGAAAAAATTAAAGCGATGATTGAGTCCGAAATCGGGAGCCTTGTGCCGGCTGAACGCTTGGACAAATCGCAGCCGTCCATGGATTTTGATTTTGCCGACGGTAATGGCCGAATTGGTTTTATCAATCCGATATCACAGCCTTTTTGCTCGGATTGCAACAGGATCCGAATCACTGCGGAAGGTAAGTTTCGCAATTGTCTTTTTTCAACATCCGAGTGGGACCTGCGGAAGATCCTTCGCGAAGGAGGGACCGATGCCGATATTGAAGCGGCTGTTCGAGATAGTATTGGTCAAAAAAAGGCAACACATGGTATCGATTCGGACGCTTTCGTTCGACCAGAAAAAGCGATGTTCCAAATCGGCGGTTGAACAAGTTAAATGCTGGACGCTTGCTTCGTGCTTGTGTTTTCTTTGTTAAGATGAGTGAGTTCTTTTCAAGCTCTGGGACTCATCATGTTCAACTTTTCGGTCACTCGCTGTACATTCCGTTCATTTCGACATCGGGCCTCGATTGTTGGGCAGACATTGATTTTTCTTCTGGTCGCTTTAGGAATGGCTGCGGAATACGCATCTGCACACGAAGGCCCCGATCCGATTGCTCATTGGTTTTTCAATACGCGGTCGGCCCAGGGTAATAAGCTTAATGCTCGCTTAGGTCCTGATGCAAAAATCTCTGGCACCATCAAAGTCGTAAGAGATGATGTGGGTGAATCGCTGTTGCTGGCGGCCGATACAAGCCTTGAATTAGGTGATGATCTTGCACGCCTATCAAATTATCTGCCTAGGAAGGAAATGACGGTTGCTTCATGGTTTGCGGTCAATCAGCCGCGAGAATGGGGTGGTGTCATTGGAGTGATTCAAGACAACGGTAACCGAGAAAAAGGATGGGTATTGGGTTATGGTTACAACCGTTTCTATTTTGGATTGGCGACAAAAGGTGCCGACGATGGCGACGGCAAGATGACTTACTTGTACAGTGATGCCAGATTTGAAAAAGGACGCCTTTATCATGTTGCCGCTGTCTACGACGGAACAAAAATGCAAATTTTCGTAAATGGCGAATTGAGCGGTGAATCAAAAGTTCAATCGGGAGACATTCTTTATCCAAAGTCTGCTCCGTTTGTTTTGGGGAAGTATAAAGATGCTGATGAAGACCATCCGCATCTTGGTCGAATCCGCGAGGTTGTGTTGTATGACATGGCTGCCAAACCGGAGTGGGTAAAGAAAGAATTCACGCATCAGGAGCAATTGGTATCGCTTCCGCCGCAGGGCGTCGCGCCCGTCAAGTTTGATTTCATGATCAAGCCGTATCTACAGTTCGTGACCCAGGATGGCATCACCGTCATGTGCCAAACGTCAAAGGCGGCGATGGCAGAAGTGCACTATGGCGAAACGGTTGCTGTCGATCAAAAAATCGTGGGCGAGAAAAATCGGTTTATCCATGAAGGTAAAATCTCAGGCCTGCAACCGGAAACGCAATATTTCTACAAAGTTGTCACGACCGATGCGGAGGGCAAGAAAATCGAAAGTGAGGTTCGGACTTTTCAAACTGCCAACAAAGAAACGACCCCGTTTTCGTTCGCAGTTATCAGTGACACACAAAGCAATCCAGCTGTTTCAGGAAAGGTTGCACAGCATGCTTGGGCCCAACGTCCGAACTTTCTTTTGCATCCGGGCGACTTGGTTGGGACCGGATCGAACGACGATCATTGGACCAAGCAATACTTTCCATCCATGGAGCCGTTGGTCAGTCGAGTCGCATTTTTCCCGGTATTGGGGAACCATGAGGTTAACGCCAGGAACTACTACGATTACATGTCGTTGCCCAGCCCCGAATATTACTACACCTATTCGTACGGTAACTCGCAGTTTTTCATGATCGATACCAATAAAAATGTGGGGCCGGATAGCGAGCAATACAAATGGCTGGCAAAAGAACTATCGAAATGTAAATCAACGTGGAAAATTGTTTGCCATCACCACCCACCTTATTCTTCGGATGAGAATGATTACGGAAACTTATGGAAGACCAATCGATCGACACGTGGCGATTTGCGTGCTCGTCAGCTTGCCAAGCTCTACGATGAATTCAACGTCGACATCGTCTGGTCGGGCCATATCCACTCCTATGAGCGGACTTGGCCAATCAAAGCGGACAAAGTCGTGCAAAAATCCGGTTCGATCTACATGATCACCGGCGGCGGAGGAGGCGGATTAGAGACGGCCGGTCCATTTAAGCCTGCTTTTCAGAACAATGTTCGTCGCGGACATCACTATTGCATGGTGTCGGTCAACGGAAAGCTGTTGGAAATCAAGGCATTTGATCTGGAAAATCGACTTTTTGATTACGTAAAAATTGAAAAATAGATCCAACTTCAATTGCTTTTGCGATCCGAATCTCGATTGAGGCTCAAGAATCTCGTTAGATTTAGTCGAAAATCCATGACACTGTTTTTTAGCCCTTGAAGGGTCTTGGTGGAGCCAGTAAATTACGAGTTTCCACTTTTCTTGCAAATTGACGGTCAATTGCTCGCGAAACGTATTTCGCGTCGAAAAACCGTCGGAGGATATGAAGTTGGTTGCCCAAAAAACTTTCGTGGCAAAACCTGGTACAGTTGATCAGAAATGGTTTGTCGTAGACGCAACGGATAACATCGTTGGTCGCCTGGCCGCGGATATTGCGGTCATTTTGATGGGTAAGAATCGACCGACCTACACTCCTAACGTTGATAGCGGTGATTTTGTCGTCGTGTTGAACGTTGAAAAAGTGGTTTTCACCGGTAAAAAGTGGACGAACAAAGAGTACACTTGGTACACCGGTTACACAGGACTTCGAAAAATTACAGCTGAAAAGCGTTTTGAGAAGAAGCCCGAATTGATTTTGCATGAGGCGGTTCGTCGAATGCTTCCAAAAAATAAATTAGCGACGAAGATGTTGAGCAAGCTAAAGCTATATGTTGGCGACTCACATCCGCATCAGGCTCAGAATCCTGAGGCGATTGAGCTTGGTAAAAAAGTCAGCTAGTCGAACAACGCTCGTTAAAACGAATTCAAAACAAACAAATTTAGAAAAGCAAACGATAAAACATGGTTGCATTAGCAAAAAAAGATGCCATCACTGGCGAATGCATGGGCACCGGACGTCGCAAATCGTCGGTTGCTTCGGTTCGCGTGAAAAGCGGAACTGGCAAGATTGTTATTAACGGAAAAGACATCGCTGAGTTTTTCGTGAACAAGCAGGATCAGCGAGCGATTACGGACGCTCTTGATTTGGTTGGACAACGGGATTCTCTTGATCTGCGCGTTAACGTCAAAGGCGGTGGATTGACTGGCCAAAGCGGAGCATGCCGAATGGGCCTTGCTCGTGCATTGATTAGCTACAACGAAGAATTCTTCGGCCCACTTCGTGACGGCGGATTCCTGACTCGTGACTCGCGAATGAAAGAGCGCAAGAAATGCGGTCTTCATGGTGCTCGAAAAGGGACTCAGTTCTCCAAGCGTTAATCGGCGAGAACACAAATTTTTGATATATCAAAGGCTGCTTAATCGAGCAGCCTTTTTTCATGCGCGCCCAGTACATTGATTTGCTGGTGGGTTTTGGGGCCTCACCACCTACTACGGCAAACTTGCCAGTGCGTGGTTGGCTCACGCGGGGCAGGGCCCACGCGGTTTAACCATAACGGTTTTTGTCTTGCTTCTGCGTCATCTCGGTATTGTGTGGCAAAGTGCGACGAGGCAATTGTGACTAGCAAACGGCAACGATCTTCGGTGATCCTCGTTTGTGGTAAAGACAGGTGCGGGGCTTTGGAATGACCGGGTTCACCTGAAGCGGCACAGAGCAGTGACATTCTCGAACTGTGAGTGGACCCCGATGGTTTTTCGATTGTTTGGCGATGAATCACGGAGTGACCGCATTCATTCTCGATGTGGTAATGACCTGTTCCCCAGGTCATCACCACGCAAATAAATGCTTGCCATTGGGCCGGCCGTCCACTCGCAAACACTTGCCATCGATCGATTCCCCGTTTTCTGCCTGCTATGGTTCTCTTGTGCGACCGTCCGTTTTGATCTTCTCCAGTCGTTCCAGCATTCGTTTTAGTCGTTCTGGCTTTTGTTTGGCGAGGTTGTTTTTTTCGGCTGGGTCATTTGCAAGATCGTAAAGCTCGTACTTGCCGGCGGCTTTTTGGTAGGTCAGATGTTTTTGTGGTTTTGCGTTTGCGTACGAAAGGACTTTCCAGTCTCCGATACGCAAGGCCAGCGTTGTGCCACGATTCGGTTGTTGCAGTAGATGGTCGCGCCCTTTTGCATTTTCTTTGCCTAGAAGTGCGTCCGCGACGTTGAGGCTGTCTGGAAACGCTGAATCCGAGATTTTTTGCCCCGTCATTTTGGCAACGCTTGTTGCTAGATCGATCGTGCAAACCATTTCCGTGGACAAGCCTGGCTGAATTGTTCCTGGCCAGGTCGTAATAAACGGTGTTCGTGTTCCGCCTTCGTAGATGCTGTACTTTCCACCGCGGTAATTACCCGACGGTTTATGTTTCCCCAGCTTTGTGATCGCCCCGTCTTGATAACCGTCGTCCAGCACGGGGCCATTGTCGCTGCAAAAGATGAACATGGTGTCCTCTGTTAGCCCTAATCGTTCAATCGTTTTTTGCAGTTCACCAACACACCAATCGAGTTGAACAATCGCATCGCCACGATAGCCGAGCGTCGTTTTGCCTTGGAATCTTTCGTGAGGCATTCGTGGCACATGAATGTCATGAGACGAGAAAAACAAAAAGAATGGGTTGTCTTTTTGCTTTTCAATCCATTTATTGGATTGCTTTACCCACTGATCGGCCAAATCTTCATCTCGCCATCGGGCTGATTCCCCACCCGTATAAAAACCAATGCGCCCAATGCCATTATGAACCGTTTGATTGTGTCCGTGGCTCCAGTTCATTTTCAAACTCTTTCTTACTTCCGGGTCTTTCCCTACCGGATGATCGGGGCTCGGTTTTGTGCGACCGACCCAAAGTGGATCTTTCGGGTCAAGATTCAAAACATGATGGTTTTCAACATAGACGCTTGGGACACGGTCGTTGGTCGTCGGAAGAAGAAAGCAATAGTCGAAACCGATTTCGAGCGGTCCTGGCTTGATCGCATTGTTCCAGTCAGGAGCTGGTTCAGCTCCCAGTCCCAAATGCCACTTGCCGATGACACCGGTTGAGTAACCCGCTTTTTTCAGAACAGAAGCAATCGTTTCCGTTCCCGGTTTGACCAGTGCTGTTGCATTTGGCGGTGCGATGCCCGCACCTGGCTGACGAAATGCGTATTTGCCGGTCAAAAAGGAAAACCTTGTCGGTGTACAAGTCGACGCCGAGCAATATCCCTGTGTGAATCGCAATCCATTTTTCGCAAGCCGATCGATGTTCGGTGTGAAGACTTCGGTTGCTCCGTAACAACTCAAATCGCCGTACCCCAGATCGTCCGCCATGATGACAATGATATTTGGTTTGGTTTTGGTTTTTGAGTCCGACCGAAATTTCTGGTGTGAAAATTTCGAGGATTCGACTGGCAGGGGCTCATTGGCTGCTGCGTTTACTGGCATGTGGAATGAAGCGAGAGCAATCGCTGCGCAGCATATAAATCGATGCGAGAATGAAAATAAAATCTGGCGAATCACGATAGAACCTTTGAGGGAGGAAAAGTAAAGTGCATCGATCGTGGATGACTTTTAATTCAGTCTAATCGCTGACGCTAAGTCGCTCTACATGCCTCCGCGCAGCTGTTCGTCTTCTTGCGGTGCGACTGGATTTTGTCAGCGGATTTAGGCGATGCTATCCGCTGTTGACGATGCAGCAGTCGCGTGACGTGCCATTATCGCTCTTGCTTTGTGCTCTGCCCTGATTTGAAAGGCAGAGTCTTTCGTTCTGTAATGCTCCCCGCGTTTAGAACGATTTGGTGTTCGATTCTCGCACTGAGATCGTTTATTTGGTTGGAGCTAAATCTGAATTCGATCCGCCGCTTTTGCCGTTTTGTTTCATCTGTTTTTCCAGGAATTCTAACCCGCGATCGATCGATGATTGATCAAAAAAGGTTAGTGAGTGCTCTTTGCCTGAAACAATGGAGAACTCGCAAACGATACCCAGCAGTTTTGATTTTTCCAATGTCCGTTTCGAGCATTCAATAGGAACAAGGGAGTCAAGGCTGCCGTGGTACAAGAACATTGGTGGATCGCCTTTTGAAAGATGCGTGATCGGCGACGCTTGCTCATATCGTTTGGGCGCATTTCGCCGCGTATCTCCCAGGAAATAATTTAAGAACGGAAAGTCAATGGGAAACGTGGTGAGATCGATCGGTCCGCCGCCGCAAACAACCGCTTGGATGGGAATGTCTTTTCCTTCTTTCTGATCGGATGTGGTCGCTAGAAACGTGGCAAGATGTCCGCCGGCTGAATAGCCCCACGTTGCGATCCTCTCCGTGTCAATTTTGTATTTTTTGGAATTCACTTTCATCCAGGTGAGTGCTTGTCGACAATCAACAATTTGACACGGCCATTTGTATTTTGGCGCGTGTCGATAGTTGATAGCAACGACGGTGAACCCTTTTTTAACGGCGGAGATCGCATGCCATCGCATTTGAAGCTTTGTCCCACTCATCCATGCTCCACCATGAATCATCAAGATGGCCGGAAATGGGCCTTTGCCAAATGGGATCAGTACATCGCACTTCAGCTCAACATCGTCCTCTTCGTATTTTGCGTAAACGATGGAGCGTTCGATCGAATAGTCATCCGTTTTTGACGCCGTGGATTGCTGTTTCGAACTGGTCGAATGTTTGTGTGGGGCAGGTTTTATCTCGCCTTGTTCAATTTCTGAATCGGATTGACCGGATACCTGCGTACTCGATGATAAAGCCATCAGTGCACACAAAACATGGCAAGCGAAAGTTTTCAATTGAAAGTGGAGGGGTTTCATTGGATCGATCAAGAGTTAGGTTCACCTCATTTTATCATTACCACAGACTAAATCGTAACCGCATTTTTATTCGATGAAAAACGCCTTCAATTCAGTTCAAGTGATGGGATTTAAATCTAATGGATCGTTCAATCGGCTGTTGTTTCAACGCTTTGACGATGCGAACCAATCACTCTGAATCCTGTCATCGGTTAAATCGGGACTCCACCGCCGCACTTCTGAAATTCAACTCGATTGGATAGAATTGCGAATACTTCTCGGATTGTTGAAAAGAAACATGGGATTCGCCCCGTCTCACAGCACCGATCCAATCAATTCCAGATGTCGTCGATCCATGTTCAGGCGCCTCGCATCGTTCATTTAAAACAAACGTCGCATCCAAAGAACCACGCATCCAAAGAACCACGCAT
>Ga0055584_100005226_pt1 | contig 12726 bp, 12 predicted proteins | sample OSDHelmetaG_FD_58716 | JGI IMG/M metagenome (GOLD analysis project Ga0055584, IMG submission 58716) | Pelagic marine sediment microbial communities from the LTER site Helgoland, North Sea, for post-phytoplankton bloom and carbon turnover... | ecosystem: Environmental > Aquatic > Marine >... | reverse complement strand
CCCGAGAGGAAAAATAATGCGACATTACGAAGTTGTATTTTTGGTACATCCCGATCAGAGTGAACAAGTCTCTGGCATGGTCGAACGCTATAAGAGCATGATCGAAACAAAAGGTGGAAAAATCCATCGTCTTGAAGACTGGGGCCGCAGACAACTGGCCTATCCAATAAACAAAATCTATAAAGCACACTATGTTTTGATGAACATCGAGTGTGGTCAGGAAGTTCTAGATGAACTTGAATCTGCATTTCGCTTTAATGATGCTGTAATCCGTAATCTCGTCATGAAATGTGATGATGCAATCACTGATATGTCTCCATTGGCGAAAGCGAAAGAAGAAGCCGATAAAGCCCCTGCACCTCGCCGTGAAGAAGAGTCACGAGAATCAAAATCAGAAGATGCGAAATCAGATGATTCGATTAAACCAGTCGAAGACGTAAAAGCTGAAGCAGCTACGTCTGACGATAACACCGAAACTGCGGAATAGGGGAATAGCCATGTCATCATTTTTTAGACGCAAACGTTACTGCAGATTTACAGCTGAAGGAATCACTAGTGTTGATTACAAAGATCTTGAGTTGTTAAAAAGTTTTATTACCGAGTCAGGCAAAATAGTACCGGCTCGTATTACAGGAACTAGCGCAAAATATCAGCGTCAATTAACAAAAGCCATCAAGCGTTCACGTTATCTGGCTCTGATGCCTTATACGGATTCGCACCAATAAGGTTGGAAAATATATTGCTTAATAATATCTAGCTGATGTTATACCTTGCTAGATTTACGCTGAAAGGCGTAAGCCAGGCAGCACTAGTGGCTGCTACACTGGCGATACTGGGATTAATATTCTCGCCGGCTACATGGGTGAGTGGAGCGGCCATTGCACTCGTTACATTAGTGCATGGCTACCGCCAAGGGATATTGGCAATAGTGATTGCTATTATCGGTTCGGCCGTATTCGCAGGGTTGATATTTGATGCCCCTCATGTCGCGATTGTATTTGCATTGTTAACATGGTTACCGGTGTGGATGGTTGCGGTGACATTGAAGCAGACAGTTTCGATGGCGATGAGCGTGCAACTAATTACGATTATGAGTTTGTTGGGTGTGATCGTGATCCACGTGTTGTTTCCAGATTTCTCGGAATCATGGAGAGAACAGTTTGACTTGATCGTGGCTCAGATTTCCGAAATGATAAAAGATCTGGACGTTAATGAGTTGCAACAGATCGAAGAACGCGTTCTGGCAATACTACCGGGTCTTTTAGCTTGCAGTATATTATTTACTACGATGCTAAGTCTGTTTATAGCGCGTTGGTGGCAAGCAGCACTGTATAACCCGGGTGGATTTTCGAAAGAATATCAAAGTTTGAATCTGGGTCATAGAATGGGTGTGTTTACGGTGGGCTTATGTTTAGCCGCTGTATTAATGAGGACTGATGTAACCTATTCGTTGTTGCTGGTTATCTCTTCGATTTACCTCGTGCAGGGTTCCGCCATCATGCATGCAGTTTTTGCCAGTAAGCAATTTAACGCGGTATGGTTGTATCTGGTGTATATATTGATGTTGTTTATACCGCATTTAGTCGTGTTGCTTGCCTTTATTGGCTTAGTGGACACTTGGATTGATATAAGGCGACGATTTGTCGCCAAAATTTAGAGGATGTAAAGATGGAAGTCATCTTACTTGAAAAAATTGAGCGTTTGGGTGGTCTGGGTGATCTGGTCAATGTTAAATCTGGCTATGCACGTAACTACCTATTACCAAAAGGCGTTGCTAAATTGGCGACTCCTGAAAACGTAGCTGAGATCGAAGCCCGCCGCGCTGAACTTGAAGCACAGGCTGCTGAAGCATTAAAAGCGGCTCAAGCACGTCGCGACAAGCTTAATGAATTGAATATCAGTATCACTGCCAAATCTGCTACAGAAGGCAAATTATTCGGTTCGATTGGTAATAGTGATATTGCTGATGCAGTAACTGCCGCTGGTGTCGAGTTGGCGAAACGCGAAGTGCGTCTACCTGATGGTCCGATTCGCGTGGCAGGTGATTACGAGATCACCTTGCATCTGCATACCGATGTTGATGCGGCACTCAAGTTAACCATCGTCGGTGACGAAGATTAAGTAAACTCTGATAATTCAGAGTACTCATAAGATACTGAATTGGGCTTGCCGTCTGGGCAAGCCCGATTGTCTTGACCGGCCTAATAGGCGATTTCATATTTTCGTCAACTGGATATGAACGAAAATTTCAGTCCTGTTCGATCGAACGCCTAAAGTGAGTTCTTCTTCACATTTGTTTATAAATGCTGAGGGTGCATTGCCATGTGTTTTTCTTTTGTTTTTGTGTAAAAAACTTATCGTGGGCTGCCAAAAAAATGTAAACTTTGCATAGCACTTCAATTTGCGAAGAGAGCTGTGAACGATTCATGGTTCCCTAAAATTTAATCACCGATTATTTCATGGCGAGACAATTTTGACATTAGACACTGCCATATTTCCTGCAACACCTAGCTTGCGGGATTCTTTAAAAGTTCCGCCACACTCAGTGGATGCAGAGCAAGCCGTCATAGGCGGTTTATTGCTGGATAACCGTGCCTGGGAACAGATTGCCGATCGCCTGTCCGAAGAAGATTTTTATCGTAATGATCACCGTTTAATCTTTACTGCAGTACGTCAGCTAGAAGAGAAGAATCAGCCGTTTGATGCCGTCACTTTATCCGAGTGGTTAGAAAACAATAATCAGTTGGAAGATGCCGGTGGTCTCATGTATCTGGGGCGCCTTGCAAAAGAAACACCCAGCGCTGCCAATATCGTTGCTTATGCGGATATCGTTCGTGAGCGCTCAGTATTGAGACAGTTGATAGAAGTTGGAACAGATATAACTACCAGTGGCTATCAGCCAGATGGCCGTGAAAGTCAGGAATTAATCGAGACGGCTGAAAAAGGTATCTACCATATCGCTGAACAGGGTGTGCGCAGTCGAGGTGGGTTCCAGGATATCAAGCAGCTGCTGACCAAAACAGTTGAAACCATCGATCACTTGTTTGAAACTGAAGGTGCGATTACAGGCCTACCTACCGGTTTTGACAAATTTGATGAGATGACGACGGGGCTGCATCCCGGTGAATTGATAATCGTTGCCGGTCGTCCGTCGATGGGCAAAACGACCTTTGCGATGAATATGGCAGAAAATGCTGCTGTTGGTCAAAAGACGCCAGTCGCCGTTTTCAGTATGGAGATGCCTGGTGAATCATTGGCTATGCGTATGATTTCATCACTGGGACGTGTTGATCAGCATCATATTCGCACAGGGCAGTTAACCGATGAGGATTGGCCGAGAATTACCTCTGCGGTACATATGCTGTCCGAGGCGAAAATTTACGTAGATGATACTCCGGCACTAAGCCCAGGCGAGATACGTGCCCGCGCAAGACGATTGAAAAGAAAACATGGACTTGGCCTTATCGTCGTTGATTATCTTCAGCTCATGCAAGTTAAGGGTGGCAGTGAGAACAGGGCAACAGAAATTTCTGAAATCTCCAGAAATCTGAAAGCCATTGCTAAAGAGCTGGAAGTGCCCGTTGTGGCTCTGTCGCAGTTGAATCGTAGCCTGGAGCAGCGTCCAGACAAGAGACCAATCATGTCAGACTTACGTGAATCAGGTGCGATCGAGCAAGATGCTGATTTAATCGTCTTTATTTATCGTGATGAGGTCTATAACGAGGACAGTCCCCAGAAAGGCACGGCTGAAATTATCATATCCAAACAACGTAATGGACCCATCGGCAAGTCAATGTTGACCTTCCTCGGTAAGTACACCAAGTTTGAAAACTTTGTACCCGAGATGTACAGTAACGAAGGATTTGAGTGAGGTAGAACGTGGACACCAGCTCACCCCGTGTCGCTACCGTTACCATCAATTATAATGCGCTTGCGCATAATCTACATCGGGTCAAGCAATTAGCGCCGGACAGTAAAATAGCCGCGGTTATCAAGGCAAATGCCTATGGTCATGGCATGCTTGAGGTCGCTAAACAACTTTCTTCTCTAAATGCATCAGAACTACTGGTTGATAGTTTAGCTGTGGCTATGCTCGGTGAGGCTATCTCGCTGAGAGAAGCGGGTATCGAAATGCCAATCATGGTGTTTCATGGGTTTGCAAATATCGACGATCTGGCTCTGATGGAGCGCTATGATCTACAACCCATTGTTCATCAGATGTGGCAGCTCGAGCTGCTTGAAAAACACTTCTCAAAATCATTGGATGTCTGGCTGAAAGTCGATACCGGCATGCATCGACTGGGTCTGCCAAATGACATTATTGGTCAGGCAATCGAAAGTTTGAGCGAATGTGAGAATATTGGTTTATGTCGTGTAATGAGCCATTTTGCGAACGCTGATGATGTTAATAATCCATTAAATATTAAACAGTTAAAAGAGATAGTTAAAGTAAATAATCATTTTGATGTTGAGCTTAGTATGGCTAACTCTGCAGCGATAATTTCTCAACCAGAGAGTCATCTTGATTGGGTTCGCCCGGGCATTATGTTGTATGGTTCGTCTCCTTTCGATGATAAGAGTGCTATTGATTTAGACCTGGAAGCCGTCATGCAATTTGAATCAAATTTGATGGCCATCAATTCTCTAAAGGCGGGTGATTGTATAGGATATGGCAGTACGTTTACCTGTCCTCAAGATATGAATGTTGGGGTAGTATCTGTCGGTTATGCTGATGGATATCCACGTAGTGCAAAAAACGGGACGCCAGTCTGGATAAACGGAAAGCGTTGCCCGTTGGTGGGACGGGTATCAATGGATAGCATCTCTATCGATCTGCAGGGCGTTGAAGCCAAGCCTGGTGACAGGGTTGTGCTATGGGGTAGTGAGTTGCCCGTCGATGAAGTGGCGCTCAATGCAGATACTATTTCGTATGAGTTGCTCTGCAGAGCGGGGAACGCGATTGGTCTTAGATGAGCTTAAATGTTTAAATTAAAGTCCGTGAGCTTAAAGCGCATTTTTATCACGAGAAAATGGTTAAAAAAGCCTAACTTCGATAGCCCTAGAGCAATTGGTGGGCTATTCTTTAAATCAAATTTATATAACGTTACAGATAAGAATAATTAGTAATCATAATTAGAAATTTAGGGAGCCTAAAATGATTAAGCCAAGAATGATTAAAGCAGGCATGCTGGCTGTATGCATCACTGCGGTATCAATCACATTAACATCATGTGGTGGTAAGACGTCGATGTTCAGAGTTGATGCTTCGCATAGCGGAATGCAAAGCGATTCAGGTCCAAAATCGCTGGATAAATTAACCTGGAAATTCAAAGCACCGGACAAAACCTACGCTTCACCAATCGTGGGTGATAAAGAGGTTTATCTAGGCTGTAACGACGGCAATCTATATGCAGTAGATAAAGCAACAGGATTAAAGAAATGGAAATTCAAGACGGGTAGCAACATTGAATCTACCGTCGCGATATCGGGTGGCATAATCTATGTGGGTAGCTGGGATAACCATCTATATGCAGTAAGTGAAGAAACGCACGCTGAATTATGGAAATTTCCAACAAAAGGTCCTGTTTCATCGTCTCCGGTAATTTCAGACGGCATCGTCTATTTCGGTAGTGAGGATGGTCATGTATATGCTGTTGATGCTGAAACTGGATTTGAAAAATGGAGTTTCAATGCAGGTGCTTCCGTTTATAGCTCTCCCGCTCTCTTCGAAGATAACCTGTTCTTCGGTACGCTCAAAGGCAAAATGTATGCAGTGAATATACATTCTGGTCAGGAGTTCTGGGTCTTTAGCGCTAATAATAAGATCCACTCATCACCCGCGATAAGTGGCGGTCAGGCCTATTTCGGCAGTGATGATAAACACGTCTATGCGGTTAATATCAAGACAGGGCAAAAGACCTGGAGTAAAAAAACAGCAGGACAGATCCTGTCATCTCCGGCAGTCGTAGGAAATAGTGTCTATATCGGTAGCAAGGATGGTTATCTCTACTCATATAATGCAGGTAATGGAAATCGTCAATGGGAGTTCAGAACGGAAGGGCCGATCTTTTCATCGCCGGTTGTAGCATCCGGTGTCGTGTATATTGGAAGTACAGATAATTTTCTTTATGCAGTGAACATCGAAAATGGCAAGCAGATGTGGAAATACCGTACTGCGGATAAGATATTTACATCGCCCACTGTCAGCGAGGGTATGGTGTATTTCAACAGCGTAAATGGGTCTTTATACGCTGTTAAATAGTTTTAAGAATTAATAGAGACCTTTGCGCGAAGCGTATTTTCCGCTATGCCTGCGTTCACCCCTCAAGGGTGTACCGAGGAAAAATGGTCTCAAAATGCGGGGACACGAAGTGTCAAACTACGTGTAAACTGCGCTTTTTCGACAATTTTTGCCTTGCCTACAGGACGTAGGTAAGGGGCGAGAGCAGGACGCGGTAGCTTTGACCTAAAAAAACACACATCGTGCAAAGGTCTCTAATAGTCATTTTTCGACAAACCCATGCGATGTAAATCGCATGGGTTTTTTATTGTTCTGCCCAAAAAGGTTTCCGACAGATACCATCGAATCTACAATAACTACAAACATTGTCATCTCCCCATGCGGTAAATGAATGGCCATCATGTGTCATTGTGATGAGTTCGTTTAATCGTGCTGTGCAAGCTAGTTTTAAAGATTGCAGCGACTCGCCAGATAATGATGCGGCTTGTTTGACGCCGCCTTTGCTATCATCGAGGCTTAGATAAAAGACATTATCAACATCATTGTTAAGCAGGGCGTATGTGATGAGCTGGACATCTTCAGCGTTGTCGACGGATGCCTGATTCGCAGAACGTCCTGTTTTATAGTCAATAATTAACTTTTCACCATTGTCGATGTTGGTGTCGATGCGGTCTATGCGTCCGAACAAGACCTTATTGTTCTCCAGTTCGATACTTAACACTTTTTCTGCCTCGGCAATATTCCAGTTTTGCTGATGATCAATCTGCCAATCGATATAGCCGGGAATCTGTTTTAGCCATCGGTGTAACCAGCTCTTATGTAGTGCGTTGATTTCCAGGTCATGTTGAAATAACTGAGTAGAGATCTTTATTAGATATTCGGTAGCGGCCACTTTATTATGTTGTGTCAAAACTTCACCAAAAGGTTCTATCTTGTCATTTGTGTGTAAGTGAAAGGTCTGTAATATCCTGTGAATTAGCCGACCATAATCGGATTTTTGCAGTTCATCACTAATCTCTTCAGGGGCTTTGAGTAAAAGCGCGTCTTCAATAAAGTATTTATAAGGGCAATCGATAAGTGACTGATGAGATCGTGCAGAGTATTTTGGTGGAATCAATTCCTCAGGTATCACTGTTGAAGGCTGTCTCGATAGATCAGGTAATTTGATATCGTCGTAAATAGAAACTGAGGTGTCGCCTTTAAGTTCATTGATTAAATCATCATCGCTCAGCGATTTTTTGCAGATTAGATGGTAACAATTTTGAAGCGCAGTAACCCATGGTGATAACGGAATCGATTCTCCCTTGTCCTCGTGTTTATATGAAATGAGAATATCGTCGGAAGAAAATAACAACATTTTAAACTGCGCTAAACGTTGCTCATGTTTTATCTTCCAGTCGGTAAGCATGAGTGAGGTTCTAACGCTTTGGTTAAAGAAGGGCGAGTTGTCAGCGGAACCCGGAAAGTATTGCTTGTCGGCTGAAGCGATAATTAAGCCATCGAAGCGCATCAGTTCAGATTGTTCTAAGGTCAAAAGTGATACAGGCGAAGATTCGACATGTGGCTTGAATAGTTTGTCCTCCATGTTGATGCCTAGCCATGTCCTGAAATCATTCCACTTCATTTCTGGATCAGAATGCGTTAGTCCGTTCTTCATCCCATCAAGAGTGCGTAAGATTGTTATTCCTGCATCATCACTGCTAAACGATTTTGTTATCCCCAGTTGTTCGAGTGTAATAAGAAACTCGCTCACAAACTTGCTCAGGGGATATTTTTGTTTCGATGAAAAAAGTGTTGTTAGTGGTGTCGATATCTCACCCAGCGTATCGAGTAACTGCTCAACATGGCTGTATGTATCAGCTGGCCAGTGAGTCAATCTGTTGGCGCGATACTTGAGTTGTTTTTTATACCGATTGATATTTGAGCTTATATTTTCATGAAGGATGATGTCATGTTCAAGCCTATAAACTGCCTGAGTATGAAACTCTCTGGTTGTCGAAGATAGGAAGAAATGCGATTTTAATAAGTCCAGTAGCGCATTGTGGTCAAAATCTTCCTCGATGCACTGTAGCCAGCTTTCGAGAACTGCAGCTGCACTGGTGGTGGCTAATGACCAGCCGGATAAATCCTGTAGATGAATATCTGCCCTTTCTAGCAGTGCTCTGATACGTCGTGACATTTTTCTGTTTTCACAGATGATGCCAATGTTTGTTTTTCCTGAGAGTAGCCATTTCCTTATCTGCAGATCAACAGCGCATGCCTCTGACTCGTCATTATTGGCAGGGAAGAAAGAAAAATGAGGCTTAGAATTCTCTAGACTTATATGGTTAACGCGTTCTATCAATGGCGTTTGGAAGTTGAATGTACCATTTACAAAATCAAAAACAGGATTTCGCTTCTCGGGGGGGTTGTTACTAAACTGTAAAACAAAGCCGCGATTTTTTGATCGAATGTTTTCGATAAATGCATTTTCTGCGGGCGAATAATCGGCTGTAGTTACAAAATATATATAATCACTGTCGTTTGCCTGACCGGCTGACACCAGTTTGTTGATATATTCACGCGTTGGATCAATGAGATTACTGGCATCGAGTTGTTCCTGCCATGCTATCCATAATGTCTGAACTAATGCTGCTTCATCGCGTAAGTTCTTAATATCGCTCTTTATGTTGTAGGCCGTTTTTAATGTTGCAATCCAATCTTCCGCCGTCGAATTGAGTATGTCCGGATTGGAGAGATACAGTTCATCGAATAAAGAAAGTAGTGATGAGGTTACTTGCCATTTATTTTCATCGTTATACAGTTTGGGATGGGCATCTAATGTTTCGATAAAAAGTAGACGTCTGGATTCATTCGAAATCAGTCGTGTATCCAGTCCGTCTGTATGCGAAAGGCTAAATAAATAATTTTTTAGAGTACCGGTCCATGGTGGGATGATACCTTTGAACGAATCCGGGAGTTGACCTAACAGTCTATTTCGAAATTCGCTACAGACATTGTCATTTGGGAAAACGACTTTGATGGATTGCAGGTTGGGTAATAGATGCTGTTGCTGGCTTAATACGATCTGCGCAGTGTATTCAAGAATGTCCTCAAAGCTGTCTATTTCTAAGTCTGCTCTTATCGTCATATTATCGGTAATGATTATTTCCGAAAGTTAAGGCCATTTTATTAGCAGAACAGAGATTGAGTGTGCATCGGTGCAAGGGCAGCTATCGTTCTAAATATTCCAGTTTTCCTTCAATGCCATCCCAGTCATCAGCATCTTCCGGAGGATCCTGACTCACGTTGATGACGGGCCAGAGCAGGCTCAGCTCGGCATTTATTTGTATAAACGGTCGTTGATCCTCGGGCAGGTCGTCTTCATCATAGATTGCATCAACGGGGCACTCAGGTACGCAGAGCGTGCAGTCGATGCATTCTTCTGGATCGATTACAAGAAAATTGGGGCCTTCATGGAAACAGTCGACGGGGCAAACATCGACACAGTCAGTGTATTTACATTTAATGCAGCTTTCAGTTACAACATAGGTCATGGGTAATAATCGCGTTTAATTATGGTTTCAGCAGAATTTTATCATAGTCACATCATTACGGATGCTGATTGATAGTCTAAAATTAGACTCTAACGTGATAGTTGAAACAATAAAGGATAGTAAATAATGAAGCAAAGCATACGCACCGCGGTATTTCCCGTGGCGGGTTTAGGTACGCGATTTTTACCGGCAACGAAATCTGTAGCAAAGGAGATGCTTAACATCGTTGATAAGCCATTAATCCAGTATGCAGCTGAAGAAGCCATTCAAGCAGGTATCACCAAACTTGTTTTTATATTAGGTAGAACCAAGAATTCGATCATCGACCATTTTGATAAGGCCTATGAGCTTGAAACCGAGCTGGTAAATAGAAACAAAATGGATTTGTTGAAAATAGTACAGGATGTGGTTCCAGATGATGTGCAATGTGTATTTATCAGGCAGTCTGAGGCATTAGGGCTGGGGCATGCCGTATTGTGTGCTGAGCCTGCAGTAGGAAACGCGCCATTTGCGGTGATTTTGCCGGATGACCTTATCTATAGCGAGGGGCCGAATTGTATGGAGCAGATGATCGATGTCTATAACCGTTTTCATGCTTCTATCATTGGTACACAATCCGTTGCAATTAGTGAAAGTGGTAAATACGGCATGGTTGCCGGTCCCCATGTTGAAGCGCGTTTATCCAGAGTTGATGAGATTATCGAAAAGCCCGATCCGTCAGTAGCCCCTTCAGATCAGGCTGTAGTCGGCCGATATATATTGACCCCCGCTATTTTTGATAAATTAATCACCACACAAAAAGGCGCTGGTGGGGAGATACAGTTAACTGATGCAATTGCCGAACTACGTAAAGATGAAGAGATATATGCATATAATTTTGAAGGCAGGCGCTATGATTGTGGCAGCAAGATAGGTTATCTAGAGGCAACAGTAGAGTATGCATTCCGCCATGAAGAATTGGCTGCTGAATTTGCTGAGTACCTAAAACGGTTATTGGCTTGATTAAATATTAGAAATGGCTAATATGTCGCATCTTTTATGCTTAATCACCAATAGGTCCTGTAATGAGCGAAGAAAATCAAAAAGCCGAAAAAGGCATCACGCTAGTTTCGTTTTTCGGAAGCCTGGTATCCGCATGGTTTGGTGTATCCACAAAGGAGCAACGCAAACGTGACTTTGAGCAAGGTAAATTTTCGCATTTTATTATCGGTGGCATAGTTTTTGCAATCTTGTTTGTCTTGATGGTCGTGGGCATTGTCAATATCGTACTATCGACAGCAGCTGGTTAAACAGGATAATACAAGTAATATAATGCGCTACATCAAAAAAGACGGTCAGCCACCATCTTTTTTTATGTAGCGCATTATTGGTTTATCACAAGCCCATAACTACAGTTTGTTATTTGATATCCACAAGATCAAATTTTGATAGTGATTCAATTCCTTTTCCATCTAAGAAGTGATTTACAAATTAGGCGCTCAGTTCAGTAATTCCGATCTCCTCGGTGGTATCTTCAACGATGTGTGAGCACTGAGTTGTAGTGGCGATAATATTCTTTGAAGCTTCGGCAATAAGGTTCAGGTTTTCTTTTATATCGGCAGATAGCAATTCCAGATTTTTAGATACATCTGCTAATTCACTGTCTGATTTTCTTGCTTCTCTGGATGTCGTCAGTGCATTTAGTGATAACAGATGGGATCGAACCAGAAGTAGTTGAATATTGTCTACGATATCCGGGATACTGCTGCTGCCTATCGATATAGAATTTATCGATTTTTTAAGTGTTTGATGTGCTGCGATACTATCTGTAGATGCTTTTTCAGAATGACCTACGAGCATTTTTATCTGTTTTATGCTGTCTTTACTAATGGCATTTGTAGCCTCTTTGCCAGGATTATCTATGTCCATAATCTGTTACCTCCATGAATATTAAAATTAATAAATGACCGGTTGAAATCGCGGCCGGTAAGCGACCACTGGATATTTGATCAGGTATACTCTGGCTGAAGGGTCGCTAACCGACCCTTAGCCGGTCGTGCTGAGGTTTTCTTCAGTCCGTCTACGCCACAAAGAGGCTTTTTTTCTGATTAAGATAGATGATATGGGAAGTAGAAGAAATTGCTACAGATTGTTAGCTGTTGGTGTTCGTTCTGATAATGTAAATAGCTATATATTGATAAGAGTATGCATCAAGGTAGTCGTTGCATCGTGTGTGATTGGGTGTGATTTGGGTTGATATTCAGGTTAGAGGGTAGGGGTTGTTGTAGGTTTGGCGTTGTTGAAAAAGGCGTTTATGCTGCCTATACTTAACTGAATATTAGTTAATTGCGCTTCCTGGAATCATTAATTCATCAGGATGAGAAGAGAGTAAATCTTCTCGAAAAAAAACAATAGGCAACAGACCGCGATTTACTTATAGTGTTCTTGGTAACTGCTCCGTGAGTTACTCTACCCTCTAAACCCATTCGCCGTGAATATTGTTGATGAAACAATATGAGGAAGTACTCTTGGGGTGTGGTCGTAACATCTAATTTATTACAGGCCCATTTGAATGAATCATGAAGAGAAAATATTTTCAATAGCATGACACAAGATAAAATAAAAACAGAGGGTCAGCAGGGATGGGGGTTGATATTCATCTGCTGGTTAATTGCTATGTCTGCTTTATTTGGCAGCTTGTTCTTTAGTGAGGTTATGGGCTTGAAGCCTTGTGTTCTTTGCTGGTGGCAACGTGTTTTTATCTATCCATTGGCGGTGTTGTTTCTGGTGGGGCTATTTTCTCAGGATAATAAAGTGGATCCTTCTGTAGTGCGTTATACTTTCCCACTGGCGGTTATTGGTTTGGGGTTTGCCATCTATCACTATCTGGTCTATTCGGGTTTTATTCCAGAATCTCTACAACCGTGTAGTGAAGATTTATCCTGCGCAGAAATCAATCTTGAACTTATG
>Ga0055584_100005225_pt1 | contig 12726 bp, 16 predicted proteins | sample OSDHelmetaG_FD_58716 | JGI IMG/M metagenome (GOLD analysis project Ga0055584, IMG submission 58716) | Pelagic marine sediment microbial communities from the LTER site Helgoland, North Sea, for post-phytoplankton bloom and carbon turnover... | ecosystem: Environmental > Aquatic > Marine >... | reverse complement strand
AATCTGCCTATCAGTGGTTCATTGACGACGGCATGGTGCAACATATTGGCGTCACGGGTGAAAAAACCGGCACAACCATCGCAGCCCGGATCACCTTTGTTTCCCCTGAAAATGTCATTGAAACCAAGCTGTTCGATCTGGTGAATAAAACCGTGCACTAAGGCTCCCCATCTATGGCTTCTTCCACATAGTAATCCGGGTGTCAGCATCCAGATATTGGGCCTGCCGCTGCATGGTGGCTCGCAATGTTGGGCCCGCCTGGGCTTCGGGCAGGGTTAGATAGCCCAGTTTTCGAAACCAGGGGGCGTTCCAGGGCGGGGCTTTGAAAGTAGTCAGCGTTAAAGCAGGTAGATTGGTCTCTGCGGCATAGTCTTCCGCCGTCTGCATCAGTGCGCGTCCAACCCCCTTGTTAGAAGCGTCGGGTGAGACAGAGATATTGGCGATATAGATGGTGCCATCCTGGGGTTCCAGCAGAATAAGCCCGACCGTCTGCCCCGATAGCATTGCCACAAAGGTTTGCCCTGCCAACAGCCGACCATCGGCAATGGGGGGCGCCTCAACGACGAACCTAAAGCCGTCCAGTCTGCCATAGCGTGACCGCGCTGCTTTCTCCAATGCCTGAAGAGCTGGGACATCGTCTGGCTGCATGAGGCGGATGGCTAATTCATTTCCATTCATCAATCCAAATTAGTCGAATTCTTGCCTCAAATAAAGGACCGCCCCATGGCTGTTGAAATCCCCACCCTTGCCGACCTGTCGCGCCGTGCCGCCACTGACATTCAGGCGGTATTGCCTGAGGCCAACCCCGCTTTGCGGGAAACGCTGTTGCAGGCCATTGTGTTTGCGACCACAGGCCGCACCTATGAGGCCTACCAGCAGCTGCGCATTCTGGAACGTGAGATATTCCCCGATAGTGCCACCGCCACCCTGAACCAGGAACGCTGGGGCGCCCTGAAAGGCGTGATGCCTTTACTGGCATCCCAGGCATCAGGCTTCATCTGTGCGACGGGTACCTTGGGGGCCAACATCCCCATTGGCACAGGGTTTCGCGCCGGCGAAAGTGGGGCTTATACATCAATGGCCGAAGCCACTATTACCACCATGTCGCTGTCCGTTGTGTCCCTGACGCGGCTGGGTTCTACCGTTACCGTGCAAAACGGCGGTGGACCACCAGTTGGCCGGGAATGTGCCGGTTACTATCGGTTGTGCGAACGAAGTTGACTATAATGGCGAGCAGGTTATCCAGATTACAGGGCCCGACACCTTCACCTACCAGGTAGAGGCCGCACCAACCACGCCGGCCACGGGCCCCCTTACTGCCGATGCAGAATTTGCCTCACTGCAGGTGCAAAGCGATGGCTTTGGCGATGCTCATAATCTTGGTCCGGATACCACTCTGTCGCTGGCGTCGCCGGTTGCGGGTATCGACAATGGTGTCCGCGTACAGTTTTCAGAAATTTCTGGCGGCATCGATGCTGAATCTAATGAGGACTTCCGCAATCGCTATCTGTTCGACTATGCCAACCCCGTGGCACAGTTTAACGAAGCGGCCATTATCAAAGCAGCCCGCGAAGTGGCAGGGGTCACCGAGGTGTTTGTGCATCCTGTGACGCCGGGCATTGGCGATGTCACGGTTTACTTTCTGCGCGGCAATGATGCCGATATCATTCCGTCTGCCCAAGAGGTCGCCGACGTGCGTGCGGCACTGCTGGCCATCTACCCAGTGCACTCCGATGCCAGCGACCTGTATGTGCTGGCCCCTGTTGCGCATCCGGTAAACTTTACGTTCACGGCGCTTAATCCGCCCTCGAAAGCCTTGCAAGACCAGATCGTCGCCAATTTGGCGGAGCTGTTCCGCAATCAAACATCTGTCGGCGACGTGATGGAGGAAGATGCCTACCGCAGCGCCATCTTCAACACCCTGACATTGGATGGGTTTGAGCGCGTCACCAGTTTCGAGCTGTCGCAGCCCTTGGGGGATATTAGCCCGGCGGCAGATGCGATCCCGACACTTGGTTCCGTAACCTTTGCCGTATAGGGGTCGCAGATGAGCATCTATTTCCCAACTTTGTCGGTAGACGACCAAGCCGACACCCTGGCGCGTCTGTTACCTGATGGCCCATTGTTTGACGCCAAATGGCGCGATGAAACGAACATGCGCAAATTGCTGTTTGGTTTGGCGGGTGAGTTCGCCCGCCTTGACGGCACCATGGACACGATCCTCGATGAATATGACCCGCGAACCACGACGCTGTTCCTGGCGGAGTGGGAAAAGGCGGTATCGATCCCCGATCATTGCTTTAATGGTCAGGGCTCGCTGGCCCTGCGGCGGCTGTGTGTTGAGGCCAAGTTGGCTCATATGAATGTGCAAACTGAACAAGACTTCATCGACCTGGCGCTGTTGTTTGGCTTTAACGTCACCATCAAGGGTGGCAAAAGCTGCGGGGTGTTCCCGCTGGCTTATCCCGTCTGTTTTTTCGATAATATCAAAGCGGCTAAACACACCATGATTGTGCATTTCGAGGGGACCGATAACGTGTTTCCGCTGCCATTCCCTCTGCAATTTGCCTCAGGCATCATGAATATTGTGGTGTGCATGTTCAATCGCCTGCGCCCCGCCAATGTGCATGTGCGCTATATGTTCGGGGGTTAGGAAAATGCTTCAGGCAATGGCGAGAGCCTCTGACCAGCCAACCATCGACACCCGTGCTTTAGAAATGGCGGCGCAAACCGCCGGGCGGGTCGATGGGCTGGCTGATACCATGAGCCAGATACACGAAAGCCTGCGCGAAAACGAACGCCGCAATACATCGCAACATGCTGAAAATCAAAAAGCCCTCAAAGACGGTCTGCAAACCGTCCACAAGCGTCTCGACCGCAAAGACAAAGACGACAGCGCCCGCGCCCTCAAAGTCTCTGGCTGGATCATCACGATCCTGACCGCAGCCATGGGCGCCTTAATGTACGGCGCGCCTTGGAATTAGCGGGATGAGAACTGAGAGGAGTGCTCAAATCCTGTTCGTGCCGAGTGATTTGGCCTAAAAGGCCAAATTGTATCGAGGTGCGGGCGCATAACCATCAAGCTCGCTCTACATCGGCGTGTCCATACCTCGATACAATTTGTCGCTGAAGCGACAAATCACTCGGCACGAACGCTTTTTGCGGCCCTTTAATTGCCCGTAAACACCGCGTCGCGTTTTTCCAGGAATGCCGCCAGGCCTTCTTTTGTGTCATCGGTGCGCATCAGGGCCATTAGCTGCATATAGACATGGTGCATATGTTGTTGCAGGGGTTCTTCTTGGCCCATGCGCATCATGCGTTTGGCGGCCTGTACGGCCAGGGGGGCGTTGAGGGCAATTTCTTGCGCTAGTGAAACGGCCGTCTCCAGCAATTCTTCATCAGGCACGCATTTGCGCGCCAGGCCCCATTCAACGCACTCCTCGCCCGATAATGTCCGGCCAACCATCAGCAGCTCAGCCGCTTTTTCCCAACCGATAAGCCGTGGCAACAGCCATGTGCAGCCAGACTCTGGCACAAGGCCTCGGCGCAAAAACGTCGTCGACAGGCGGCCAGATGCCCCCATGATGCGCATGTCTGCACCCAAGGTCAGGTCTAGCCCGTAACCTGCCGCCGCGCCATTCACGGCGCAAATGACCGGCGTGTCGATGGTCGTCATGACAGCAGGGGGCATGTTGCGCATGTAAAGCCGGGTGGATGAATTGCCATTACTGGCAGGCGGGGCATCGGGGCTGCGGGGCCGCAGGTCCAGCCCGGCACAAAAGGCGCGGGTGCCAGCCGCCGTCAGCACAATGGCGCGAATATTGCCGTCTTCATCAGCTTGGATCAGTAATTCTGACAGCCGATTTGTCATGGCCGGTGAAATTGTATTCATGCGCTCTGGCGCGTTCAGCGTAATAATGGCGACATGGCCATCTTCAGCATAAAGGACTTCTTGTTCGTCTGACATAGGCATTCCTTGCAGGCTATTATTCATCTGAGTAGATGATAATCACATTGGTTTATCCCGCCTAGCACCCTGATCTGGCGGCCATCAACATTTAACTAAAATGTAACACTAGGCCCGTCGGCTGTAGGTTCTGGTGGCCGATCCATGATCAATGCCCGGGAATTGATGCTGTATGTCTGCAGCAGTGCGTCGTCGCCATCACCGATGAAGACGAAGGTTTCCGTTGCGCTGCCGTGCTCAAATGTAGATTGATAGACAAGCGTTGCTTTCGAGCCTTTTGTGGAGGCAATAGCCGACCAACCCGTGCGCGTGCCCTCTTTAAAGGCCCCCAATTTCCCCCGTATTGCCTGCAGGAAGCTCAGGAAGTTTTCACGCTCTTCTACTTCTTTGAGGTCTTCACTGGCTCCATCATAAATTGCTCTAAACTCTTCTGCGTTGAAGCGCTCGTGGAATAGGACCACCTCTGCTTCTGTTGTTTCTGTGCTGAGGCCCCCACAACTGGCTAGCACAAGGCAGATGAACGCGAGGGGGATAAATTTATGCATCAATATTTCCTTCAAAACACAGCCTGATGGCCGTTGTGCATCCATGTTACGCCCCCTGATCACTTAAGGAAACCACCTATGATGAACCATTGGAGCGCTGCTTCGTCGGCGCGGCTGTCTAAGTGCGACCCGCGTTTGCAAGGTGTGTTCGACCACGTGTTGCAAATTGTTGATTGCACAGTGTTGGCCGGGCATCGCGATGCCGCGACGCAGAATACCTTGTGTGATGAAGGCAAATCGCAATTGCGCTGGCCGAACTCCAGACACAACAGCAGCCTTTCAGGGGCCATTGATGTAGCGCCGTATCCTCTGAATTGGGGCGACCGCGAGCGCATGACACTGTTTGCCGGCGTGGTGCTGGGCGTGGCGGATGCTCACGGGGTGACCCTGCGCTGGGGCGGTGATTGGGACCGAGACTTTCAGGTGATCGATAACAATTTTGACGACCTCGTAAATTTTGAACTGATGGAGTAACTAATGCAGATGCTGATAGACCGCCTTAAAGAACCCTCCAGCTGGGCCGGACTTGCCGGGATCGCCCTGCTTGCCGGCTTGTCGATGGATGACTTCAACCTCTATGTTCAGGCCATCACCGGCGCCTTGGCATTCATGGCCATCGTGATGAAAGAGGCCCCTTGAGCAAGATCATTTGAAGCGACCCGAATTATGCTAGGCTCTCTTCAATTAATGGAAGGGGACCTCTATGTCTGAAAAATCATTGTATGAACGCCTCGGAGGCTATGACGCCATTGCCGTTGTTGCCGGGGCGTTTTTGCCCCGCGTTTTTGCCGACGATAAACTTCGCCGCTTTTGGGACCATCGCGGTGCCGATGGGGTCGCGCGGGAAGCGCAATTGCTGGTCGACTTTTTGTCAGAGGCCTCTGGCGGCCCTATGTTGTACACAGGCCGCGATATGACCCTGACCCACAAGGGCATGAATATTGACAATGAAGACTATGACCGCTTGTTGGGCCACCTGGGTGACACTTTTGACAGCTTTGGCGTGGGCGACCCTGAAAAGGGTGACGTGCTAGGTTTTGTTGAAAGCCTGCGCGGCGAGATTGTCGAGACTTAACAAGTCCTGATCTGTTTGACTTAGTCTATATCCCCCTTATAATTCCGGCTATAGGTCGGGCGTTCAATTGCGCCTGAAAGCGGGAAATGGGGAACTACACTATGTCATCAGATGTCATATCAAAGGCTGACGCTATTCCATTGAATTCATTGGCTATTGACGCCAGCACGGATATTGAATTGCGAGGGGACCCCATCACGGGGGATCGCTATTTCTCTAAAGAATTCGCCCAAAAAGAATGGGACCATATGTGGAAAAAGGTCTGGCACATTGCCGGGCGAGAGGCGCAGCTGGAAGAGGCTGGCGACTATATGATCCACGATTTCATGCATGAATCCGTCATCGTGATTAAGCAGGAAAATGGCGGATACCGCGCTTTTTACAATGTTTGCCTGCACCGGGGCACACGCCTTGTGTGGAATGATGGTCATACCGACGGCATGGAATGCCCATATCATGGGTGGCTTTGGTCACCCGATGGCGAGCTTGTCGACGCGCCAGACCGCGACGACTTTGCCCAGGGCGACCCCTGCGGAAAATTGCGCCTGAAAGAGCTGCAAATAGATATATGGGCGGGCTTCGTTTGGTACACGATGGACCCCAACGCGCCGTCCTTGATGGAATATCTCGACCCCATGCCAGAGCTATACAAGAACTGGCACGCCGATGATTTGATCCGTGCAACCTGGTTGAAAGTAGAGTTGGATGCCAACTGGAAATTTGCCTCGGATAATTTCTCGGAGTCATACCACACCCGCACGGCCCACCCGCAGGTGCCGTGCTTCATCGACCAAGACCATTGGACCGCTTCGCACGAAATGTTCCCTATGGGCCATGGCCGAATTCATCAGCCCGGCCGCCCCTCATTGCGCGACCAATTGGACCCAGATGATCACCAGCCGTTTGATGACATGCTCCGCGCCTGGGATATCGACCCGGATTCCTATCCAGATTATGAGAGCAAGGCCATTCAGGGCTGGAAAGATCTCAAAGCCGCCAAGAAGCGCCTTTGGAAAGAAAAAGGCTATCTGCATTATGAGCACATGACAGAAGGGGAAACCGTCGACAGCCCGCATAATGTGGTGTTCCCGAACGTCACCATGTCGTTCGTGCCAGATGGTCTAACGGTGTTCCGCACAGAGCCGCACCCAACAGACCCAGAGAAGTGCACGTTTGACCTGTGGGTGATGCTGTTCCCGGTTTCAGCACCCGATGATGTGGTCAAGATGGGTACACACGACAAGGTGGAAGAATGCACCGAAATTGACTATCGCGTGTTTGATCAGGGCAGGGGCCTCGCCGACATGGAAGGGCAAATCTTCTTCCAGGATATGGCACTGGCAGAAGGCCAACAGCGCGGACTGCATAGCCAAGGCTATGAAGATGCCTATTTGGCAGGCCAAGAAACCCGAGTGCGGCGCTTCCATGAAGTGCTGAATGATTACATCGAGGGTAGAAGGTAGCTGGCACCATATAGCTCGCGCTCATCAATTCGCTCACGCTAGTTTGCTGCGCAAACCGCTCCGCGGGGGCGGCGCATTGGCGCCGGGCCACGGTCGTGGCCTTCGAGCCGGCGGCCCTTTCGGGCTACTCACCGGTTCGTGTTGCCCGCATTGTCAGGTTTACCTAATTCCGATTAACGGTTGTGTGAATAGCCCGTATGGGCCGCACAGACCGAGGGTGCGACTGCACCCCGGCACCCCTGTGCCGCGCCAACGCAGGCGTGTGCGCAGCACACTGGCGTGAGTTAAACAAACGCGCCGCGCCAACGCAGGCGTAGGCCTTCGGCCTACTGCCGTGAGTTACATAAAGGACATTCCCATGATTCAGCTTTCCTCCCTTGCGGGCGGCACTATTGCCGTGCTCGACCTCGATTTTGAAACGCCGGTGGGTGTTGTTGTCCATGAGAAGCGGTTTTATGTGTTTGATGGCATGGAGGGTGAAACAATTCACTATTCAGCGGCCTCCGGCTATGTGGTGCCATCGGGCGGTACAGAACTGCCAGATGTTGGTGACTTGGCTGGCTTACCAGATGTTCAGGGCCTGCCAGACCTTTGAGGGGATGGCGCTTTTGGCCTGTTATTCTGTTGGGTGGCTGTGTCTCCATCAACCACATTCATGTCAACGATAGCGACGATGTGCAAACGCGTATCAGTTGGCCTGGCACCCGCATCATTGTCGATGGTGGTAGCACGGGGGCGGTGGTTCATCATCAGTCCGTCGGGCCAACGGTGTTGGCGTGGGAAGGCGGCTTTTCCGCTAGCTTATTGGCCAGCCAGACGCAATTGACAACAGCGCCCCGGCAAAATTGCCTCGCGTTGATTACTGGTCCTTTTAACCCCCTATTACTGCCCCCTCAGGGCTTCTGCGCACCCTAACTTTCTATTGAGGAAATTTCAATGATCAAACGATTGGCGGCTTTCTCGCTGTGTGTTGTTGTTGCGGCCTGCAGTGGCGGGTCGTATGTGCAAACAAGTTTTACTACCATCGGCCCCGGCTACAAGCAGAACCAAGACGGCACTTTTGAAGTGGCGGTACTATACGGCGCTGCGAAATCTAATCACGCACCGGGCATGGGCCAAGATGCTGCTGGGAATGATGGCGTGGTGCGTTTCAAAGGCCCCTGTTGCGAGGAAACCCCGCCCGCTGTGGCAATGCCAACAGAGGTGACGTTGGAGGCCTCCAAACTGGGGGTCTCTGAAGGCATTTTCCTGGGCTCTGCCGCAAACAATATGACGGCCTCAGCGATGATGCACGAACGCGCACAAATGGCCGGGCTAGATAAATGGGACGCCTGGCCATCATATCAATATGACTGCACTAAAACTGATATGGACAATAAGGAATATAGACCTCGTACTGCAGGGCAAACTGCAACTGGTTTGCCTTCAGCGGGCCAAATCGTTCCCGCCGTGGAATAAGCGCAACGCCTTTTTACCAAATCAGCCTCAGACCAGAAGCCCCTCCAGATTGTCCGGGGGGGCTTTTTTGCGTTTGTGGCTTGTTACGCTTCCTCGGCGCGGGGAAAGAACATTTCGATGGTGGTGCCAACATCTGGTTCACTGGTGATCGATAAGTGGCCGCCAGACTGATTGACGAAACCATATACCATGCTGAGCCCGAGGCCCGATCCCTTGCCAACATCTTTCGTGGTAAAGAAGGGCTCTATAACTTGATCGATAATGTCTTTGGGAATGCCCGTACCACTGTCGATAATAGCCACACAAATATGATCTCTATCAGCCAGTTCCCTAGCTAGAAGGGGATGAAATTTCCCCCGCGCATGGTTGTGCGTTTGAATGGTAAGGGTACCGCTGCCCGGCATGGCGTCTCGGGCATTGATGGCTAGGTTTAGCAGGGCATTTTCCAACTGGTGAGGGTCAACCTTAATAGCCCACAGGTCAGCATCAAATCTGGTGTTAATCTCCATAGAGTTAGGCATGGTTCGGCGAAGCATATTAAACATGCCGCGAACGAGGCCGTTTGCATCTATGGATTGCTCCGACAGATTTTGCTGTCGTGAAAAGGACAATAGCCGGCTGGTGAGGGCGCTACCGCGGGTAATAGCAGAAAGGGCAGACTGGGCGAATTCTTCGCTTTCTGGGTCTCCTTCGACCTTTTCCAGCAGAAATTCCAGATTCAATTGCATCGACATCATTAAGTTATTGAAGTCGTGCGCAATGCCGCCGGTTAATTGCCCCACAGCTTCCATCCGGTTGGCCTGGCGCAGCTTATCCTGAGTTTCTTGCTGTACGCTCATATCCACAAAGCTAATGATGTATAGGGTTTGCCCCGTTTGGTCCGTCGTGCTTGAGAGGGCTACATCAACAGGGAATTCGGTACCGTCCTTGCGAAGCCCAATATTCCTGTAGGACTCAACGGCCACAGTTGTATCACCTGATTGTTGCAAGTATTTTCGGATGCTATCAATGTTCTTTTCTTCAAACCCTTCGGGGAAGAGGCCGAAAATGTTCTGGCCTATAATTTCTTCATGTGCATAGCCAAATATTTCTGTGGCTGCCGGATTAAATGACTGAACAAGGCCGTGTGAATCGGCGGATGCAAGCCCAACCGGCGCATTGCTCATGATCGCCTGGTTTTCTACATCTCGGCGTTGCAGTTTTTGTTCGGTGTTTACTTGTGTTGTTATGTCTGTAGAGGCACCTCGATAGCCTACAAAACCACCATCCTCTTCAAAAATTGGTTGGCCGCTAATAGACCAAAAGGTGCGTCTGTCATCATTATAGATCACGGAGGTTTGGACATTGCGGAACGGCCGGTGTTCTTCCATGGCGCTGCGCACTTCAGTCCAACTATCTATCGCGCGTTGTGCTTCTACCGACATCCAGGGAGGGGCGCCCAACAGGCTCTCAGAATTATTGCCGGAATGAACCTGATATTGGTTGGAAATATAGCTCATATTAAAATGCTGATCAGTTTCCCAAACCATGTCTGAGGTGGCCCCCACGATATCGCGCAGGCGTTGCTCGCTGCGGCGTCGCTCTTCCTCGGCACGCACTTGGGCTGTGATGTTGGAAGAAGCGCCATGATATCCAATGAATTGTCCGTGTTCGTCATAGGAAGGGGTGCCGCTATTGTCCCAGTGCTGCGGATTACCATCTCTATAGCTTACGGTGGTACGTATGCCCCGGAAGGTCTCTCTTCTTTCCATTGCAGAACGAAAATCCTGCCACGCATCTGTGTGCGCTGCCGTTTCAGGCCGCTCCCAGGGGTGCAAGCCGTAGCGGCTATCTGGTGTCAAGCCTGAAACCTCAGTGAAATTTTCTGATGTCCATTTCATCCGGTTGTCGGCATCTGTTTCCCAAATCAGGTCGGATGTCGCAGATACGATGTCTCGATAGCGCTGCTCGCTGTTGCGCAGCTCTACCTCTCGCTGCACTTGGTCAGATATGTCGGTAGCTGCCCCGCGATAGCCTTTGAAGTGTCCTTCTTCATCGAAAACAGGGTTGCCACTGCTTTCCCAAAAAAATATCGGGGGCGTTGGGAAAGGAAGACCGCGAACGAATGCCTCGGAAGGGTTTTTGGCTTTCCATGGCCTTGCGGTATTCTAGCCAGTCTTCAGGGTGGCCCTGCGAGGCGCCATGTTCCCAAGGCTTCAGCCCAGGTAGGTCTTCGGCATCTAACCCTGTTAGCGTGGTGAATTTGTCTGACCGGAAGGTGACGTGGTGGTGCTCATTGGTTGCCCATATCATGTCTGCTGTGGCGTCTACAACGTCGCGTAGGCGTGTCTCACTTTCACGCAATTCTGCACTTGCTGCTTTTTGGGCTGTTATTTCTTGTACGGTTCCTTGCACCGCGCTGACTTCCCCCTCGGTATTTTCCACCACGAGAAACCGGGCTGAAACCCAGGCGATTTCCCCGTCGGGTCGTACCAAGCGGTATTCAGTAGACCACGGCTTGTGTGTGTCTCTGATGGCTTGCAATCCTTCAGCTACTGCAAGGGCGTCGTTGGGGTGGATGCGGGACAGGATGGCTTGAAGTGGTACTTTTGGTTCGTTGACGTCTAGCCGATAAAGCTGCAACATTTCTGGCGAGCAGCTGATCATAATGTCTTCAATTGGCCAGTCCCAGCTGCCTATGTGGGCTATTTCCTGGGCGGTAAACAGGTCCTCTTGTGTTTTCTTCAGGGCGTGTGCGGATTTTTTTGCCTCGGTGATGTCTCGAACGATGAAGCCCCTGGCGCTCAGCCGCCCTCCTTCTTCAAAGCTGAACATCGAAACATCACACAAAACAATGCCGCCTCGACTGTCGAAGAGTTTGAGCTCGGTATTCCATTCGCCAGTATCGTTCCAGCTTGAGACCAACCCGTCCAGAGCATCTTGTTCCAACCCTAGTTTGGGCCAAATTGTTGTGAGGACAGATTGGCCAACGAAAAACTCTCTGGGGTGGCCCAAGAGTTTAACCGCGGCCTGGTTTATATCAACGAGTGTGCCGACGGCATCGACAATGAACACTGCATCCTTCATGCCCTGCATCACGAGGGATTGAAGCTTGGTGGCCCGTGTGGCCTCTATGCTATCCGTCTTGTCGTGGGCGATCAAAACCCGCCCTGCATTGCTGCCATCGGCTTCATTCACCGAAAACAAGCTGACATCAACAATCATTGCATGATCTGGGCCGAGTTGAATTTTAACCTCGTGGGACCACCGGCTGTCTGGGCCATCTATGGCGGCGATGGCCTCTGCAACTATTTCCTCGTTGACGCCGAGCGCGGGCCAAACATCTTCCACAACGTTTCGACCGATCAATTGGTCGCGCGAAAGCCCCATGATGCTTTCTACAGAGCTGTTCACTTCCAGGATGATGTCGTCGGCATTCAAAATGAAGACAGCGTCTTTCATGCCGCGCATGACCAATGATTGCAGCTTGGTCGACCGTTCCGCCAGTATTTGCGGGGTAATGTTGCGCACAACAATGGCGCGGGCGCCCCTTTGGGGTTCAGCAGACACAACATTGCCCCCAACTGCAAACAGGTTCACATCACAATGTACGTGGTTGCCATCAGCGTCTGTTGCGGTGACTTTATGGTCCCAAACACCGGTTTCAGCCCAGGCTTCATAACCAGCTTGAACAAGGTCTGTGTCAATTTTCAGGGCGGGCCACACTTCTTCAATGGCATTCTTGCCAATTTAAAAATCGCGCGGATATCCAAACATTTCTTCAATAGCGGCGTTGACGTCTTGGACGGTGTCGTCGCCACCCACAATAAAGATGCCCTCTTGCATGCCATGCATCACCAAGGACTGTAGCTTGGTCATATGCCCAATATCATCGACACCTGCGTTGGCTGGGGCATCTTGGCGAGGATCGGAAACCATGAAATTTCATCCAAAAGGGTGCGTGAAATGTTGGCATGCAACTCAATACTACTCACAGCGCGACGAAATTCTAATCAGGCACCGCCGGGTTGTCCAGTATTGCCAGCGATGATGACCGCAGCGGTTAAGTGTCTTCGTTGCTTCCGGGCATGGTGCCATCCATACCTATGGGGGTGCCCCTGTCGCTGCTGTAGTTAATAGTTTCGCGGGCAATGGCCCCGCCTGAAATGATGAACGACATGGCCTCTTCAACGGTCCAATCGGTAGACGTAACCCGATCCATTGGCACCAATTCCAGAT
>Ga0055584_100005224_pt1 | contig 12727 bp, 8 predicted proteins | sample OSDHelmetaG_FD_58716 | JGI IMG/M metagenome (GOLD analysis project Ga0055584, IMG submission 58716) | Pelagic marine sediment microbial communities from the LTER site Helgoland, North Sea, for post-phytoplankton bloom and carbon turnover... | ecosystem: Environmental > Aquatic > Marine >... | reverse complement strand
GTATTTAACTGTTACCTATGTCTCCGAACAACCTGTTACCTATGTCTCCGGTCTATACACAGGGATGGGTCTACGGCGAGTCGCGCTAGCGGAAACCGGATTCATGTCCGTCACTGAACTACCGTTACAACTATCGCGCAGAGCACACAGCTCAAGTGCTTCTACTAGTTAACTCAGGTTGCAGCAATTTTGAGCTTTGCTTTCAACCTTCTTCAGTCTACAAGCCGCTACTTCTTCACCGCCAATTCAACTTGCTCCGCCTTCTCACGCAGCAAATACTTCTGCACCTTACCCGTCGACGTCTTGTCGATCGGACCGAACACAACCTTCTTGGGAATCTTGAAGCCGGCTAGCTCCTCTCTGCAATAGGCGATCAGTTCATCGACCTCCATCTGCTGCCCATTCTTCAACGAGACGAAGGCGCAGGGCACCTCGCCCCACTTCTCATCGCTGCTGGCAACCACAGCCGCCTCCAGAATCTTCGGATGCTTGAACAGCACCGACTCCACTTCTAGCGATGAGATATTTTCCCCGCCCGAGATAATAATGTCTTTCGAGCGGTCCTTGATCTGCACATAGCCATCTTCGTACCAGACCGCGAGGTCGCCCGAATGAAACCAGCCACCCGCGAAGGAAGCCTGCGTCGTCTTGGGGTTCTTGAGATAGCCCTTCATCACCAGATTGCCGCGCATGAAGATCTCGCCCATGGTCTTGCCGTCCTTCGGCACCGGCACCAGCGTCTCCGGGTCCGCGACCATGAGCTCATCCTGCAGCGGCGCCCTCACCCCCTGCCTGGCGAGGAGTTCGGCCCTGTCTTCCACTTTTAGTTCGGCCCAGCCATCCTGCGGTGCACACACGACACAGGGACCATAGGTCTCGGTAAGCCCATAGACATGGGTCACTTCGAAGCCCATATTCTCCATGTTCGCGATGACTGCCGCAGGCGGAGCGGCACCGGCCGTCATCGCCTTGATGCCCTTCGCTATGCCGTGCGTGAGACTGTCGTCTGCATTGGCGATGGTGTTGAGTACAACTGGCGCGCCACAGAAGTGCGAAACCTTGTGCTGCTTGATCGCCTCGAAGATCGCCGCGTCTCGCACATGGCGCAGGCAGACGCTGGTGCCGGCCGCGGCGGCGAGTCCCCAGGGGAAACACCAGCCGTTGCAGTGGAACATCGGCAGCGTCCATAGATAGACCGGATGCATCGTCATGTCCCAACACATATTGTTCGATATGGCGTTAAGGTAGGCGCCGCGGTGATGGAACACGACACCCTTTGGGTCTCCGGTTGTACCCGAGGTATAGTTTAGCGAGATCGCCTGCCACTCGTCCTCGATCTGGAAACAGCTAAAATCTTTGTCGCCCTGAGCAATAAAATCTTCATAACTCTGCGACCCTAACAATTCTCCTCCGGAAAAATTTGGATCGTCGATATCGATCACGGTAATCTCATTCGGTAGTAGCTCGAGAACGGCCTTCACCGTTTCGCTATACTCCCTGTCCGTGAACAGCACCTTTGCCTCGGCGTGCTGCAGGATGAAGGCAATCGCCTTCGCATCCAGCCGCACATTCAGGGCATTCAACACGGCCCCGGTCATTGGTACGCCAAAGTGCCCCTCGAAGGTCTCCGGCGTATTCGCGCCCATGAAGGCGACCGTATCCCCCTTGCCGATGCCGATCTTCATCAGGGCCGAGGCAAGCAGGCAGCAGCGCTTATAGGTCTGCTCCCAGGTATATTTTGTGTCGCCGTGGATGAGAGAGATTTTCTCTGGATAAACGCTGGCACAGCGTTCGATAAAATTGAGTGGAGTTAGTGCTGCGAAGTTCGCCTGGTTCTGGTCGAGGTCGATCTCGTAGATATTTTTACTATTCATGGCCTGATGAGTTCCTATCTGCTATTCGGCTTGTCTCTTTATTTTTCAATGATTCTCGCTCGGGCGTCGGATAGAACGCCAGCGGTCTAAACGAAATCCATGTCTCCCGCCATTAACCACCAGGCACCATAGAGCAGCTCCGCGCTCGGCCCAGGGTTCCAGCTATTACAGGGTATCTCAATACCCAATTCATTCAAAATCGCGCCCTCGATGCTGAGCCTTTCAACCCCCGACTTGCTCACCCAGGCGCGCAGCTTCTCACCGCTGCCATTGCCGCTAATCTCTTGATTTAGAAAGGCAATCGCTCGCTTCATCGCCGCCACAGGGCAGACCAGATCCATCAGCAACCTGCCCTCGGCATGTTGCTTGAGCACAGCAAAGGCAAAGGCTTTACTCGCATTGGACTCGCGAATTAACACGCAGCGGTATTGCCCAGACTCGGCGAAGGGATGACGAATATAGCGGTAGTTAATATAGTCGGCGTCGCGCACGCCGACTATGCCCTCGTCGTAGTCACTGCGCATCGATGCCCAGAGACTGTCGAGCTGCGCCACGCAGGCGTCGTCTTGCGCATCGTATTCGACTAGAGCATAGCCCTGCTGGCCAGTCTCGACCGTTGCCGGGGGATAACAGAGCTCGACGAAGTCATCGGTCTTCTCGTAGAGGCCGAGTCGTTTCGAGATATTCATCGTCTTCTGATTGGGAAAGCCGAAGCCCAGCAAGTGTTTTACGGTATTGCCAATCTCTCGCTCGAGAAAGGTGGCGGCCACCTCGAAGAAGAGACTGCCCTTGCCATACTGCTTGCGCAGGCTAGGGTGCACCATCACATCGCAGGGCTGTATAGCCAGCGCGTCTTCACCGAAATACGCTATCTTGCGGGGGGCGCCGCCGTAGTGAGCGACGATGTCGCCGTGCTTGTCCAGTCTCGCGACTACGCAGCGGCCCTCGCCTTGTGCGTATTTCCAGTTCCAGAGCGCCTCATTGAATGGAACATTGAAACTCTTCTCAAACAGTTCGGCAATATCCCGCGGCTGAAACGTAGCGATGTCACCGAACTCGGCGCCAGCCCATTCATGGCTAGCCTCTCGTTCGCGCTGAGCGATCCTAATTTGAAACACGCGCCGACCAGACGCGAACTCGGCCAGCACGTCGGCGATCTCATCCTGCAAAGCTGGCAAGAATTCGGCCTCCAAGTCTTCAGCGCGCAGCAGGGCCGCGCCGTGTTTCTCGCAGAGCGGCCTAAGCATCTCAAGGGTTCGCGCGGCACTGTCAGACAGGTCAATAGCCGTTGGCTGCTCGAAGCCCAAACGCGCGGCTAACTGATCGAAAGAGGAGAGATTGGGCAAGGACGAGTATTTGATCTGCGAGTCATCGCCGATAAATTCGCTGCACAGTATGAGCTGGCCCTGCTCGGCGAGCAGGTCGCGGCACTTGCTGAGAATAGCCATCTGATCCAGGTAGCGGATCGAGCCTTCGTGTACCAGCACATCCACAGAACTCGGCTGCTTCGACGCCACGAAGTCGCTGCCGGCATAGCGAATAGATTGCGCGTCTTCTACAAGCGGCTCCGATCCAATCCAACTGATCACATTATTTGCTAGCGCCAACTTCCGTGCCAGCGGCAACAGGGTATCGCCCACCACCAGAATATCTAGACCGCTGCCGCTCTGCTGTATCAGCTCGAGCAGCTTCGTTTCGAATCGATGCTGCGCCTGGGGCAGCGCCTCGGCAGATTCGGTTGCGGTCGATTCCGCGTCGGGGAACAGGCCATAGTGCTGCAGGGGCCGCTCGCCGAACTCAAGTTCGAGAATTCTGCTCAATAATTCAAGGGATGTGAGATTGCTGTTGCCGATCATGGTTTACTGCGCGGTTGCTTTGAATAATGCATTCCAGTGGCGTTGCAATATAACCCGCTCACCTCGCATTGCATAGCCCGGCCCCGGAGCGGACTGGCCTGCGACATATTGTCTCGATGCAGCTAGCCCGCCTTCCGTCCTACCCACTATAGGGTAGAATAGCCCGATGATGGCACAATCTAGATTATTGGACCTGCTGGGCTTTCTTCTGCCGGTGTCTGCCGCTGGCGCCAGCCTCGCAAGACAGGGACTGCAGCGACTCCTGCTGCTGCGCAGCTTCGTGACTGTCGCGAGCACGGTCGCTGTCTTCGTACTGCTGGCCGTGACCGATCTGACCGTGCCGCTCCCCTTTATTATTTATCTTATCGGGGCGATCCTGCTCTCCGTGCTCATCGGCTACTGGCGCCTATCGAATCCCAGGCCGGTCAGCGACTTTGAGCTCTTCTGCCATATCCTCATCGACGTATTCTTCCTGATCATACTGTTGCTCAATACCGGCGGTGCCAGCAATCCACTCATCTCCTATCTTCTGGTTCTGCTCGCGCTAACTGCCACGCTACTGCCGCAGACCTACGTCAACATCTTCTCCGTGGGCGGGATTCTCGTGTACACCTCGTTCCTGCTACTCGATCTCTCGTCCGATCACGAGATGGCGATGTCGCCGGAGAACGAAGTCATGACCTTTCAGCTGCACCTGGTTGGCATGTGGGTCATCTTCCTGGTGAGCGCGGTGCTGATCTCCGTACTCATCACGCGCATGGCCAAGGCAATCAAGGTGCGCGAGCTCAACCTCGCCGAGGCTCGCGAGAATGAACTGCGCAATGAACAACTGGTGGCGATAGGCACGCTCTCGGCGGGCACGGCCCATGCGCTCGGCACGCCGCTCTCGACCATGGCGGTTCTGCTCACCGAACTCGACAAGCTCGACGCCGAGGCGCTGCGCAGTACCGATATAAAAGGCGACATCTCGGTACTCCGGCAACAGGTGACGCGCTGCAAACACTCTCTCACGCAGTTGATTCGCTACTACAACAAAGACAATACCGAGCAAGATGAAAAGCTTTCACTCAGAGCCTTCGCCGAAGACATTCAGGACTATATTGTGAATATTCATCCAACCGCTTCTATCGATTTCGATATCGGCGCCGAATCTGATGCGACCGTAACCTCGAATCTGAGTGTGAAACACGCCGTAATAAATATCATCGAGAACGCGATCAAAGCCTCTCGCAATCATGTGGATGTGCGCTTCTCCATAACCGAGGACACGGCACCCAGATTTGAGATAGCCATTAGCGATGACGGGCCAGGCATCCCAAGCGATATCATGGAAAAAATTGGCGAACCCTTCATCTCCGGCAGCAAGGGAGGCATGGGATTAGGCATCTTCCTGGCCAATGCCGCGATAGAACGCGCAGACGGCTCTATAGAGATCATCAACAAGAACGAAGGTGGGGCGCTGAGTGTCATCCGCCTGCCGCAGCCGATTAGCTAGAAAGCGACACAGAGACTCACTATGGACAGATCAAAACTCTTACTAGTCGAAGACGACGAGGTCTTCTCTCGAGTGATGAGCCGCGCCCTGGAACATAGAGGCTACGAGGTCTCGCATGCGGCGAACGGGCAGGATGCACTGAAACTAATAGGCGAGAAGCGATTCAGCTACGCGATATTGGATCTGAATCTTGGCGGACACACTTCCTTGAGCCTGATCTCCCCGCTGAAGAAGAGCAATCCCGATCTACGCATACTCATACTCACGGGTTACGCGAGCATCACGACGGCGGTCGAGGCTATCAAGCTCGGTGCGGACAATTATCTGGCAAAACCTGCCGATGCCGATGAGATCCTCGCCGCCCTGCTTGACGAGAGCCAGCCCAATGCGATGTCTGAGCAGGACCCGACCCAGATGGAGCCGATGTCGGTACGCCGACTGGAATGGGAACATATACAGAAGGTTCTAAACGAGAACGATGGCAATATCTCCGAGACGGCGCGTCAATTAAAGATGCACCGCCGCACTCTACAGCGGAAATTACAGAAGAGGCCCGTCGCCAAGTAGGCGCGTCTAGCGCGTACTATCTTCTACCTAGCGGCGTCATGGTCAGGTGTCTGCCGCCATCGACGATTAGCGTCTCACCGGTTACCACCTGCGGTCCAGTGATGAAATGCACGATGGCATCGGCTACGGTTTCCGGCGTCGCCGTAACACCCAGCGGCGAATTCTCGCGGTGGAAAGCCATCAGTTCCTCGTACTTCTTGTCACCGAAGCCTTCCCGTAGCCAATCACCTTCGATGAAGCCTGGGCACACCGCATTTATCCGCAGCTTGGGCCCCAGAGCCCGCGCGAGTGAGAGCGTCATAGTGACCATCGCACCCTTGGAAGCCGCATAGGCGACCGAACTGCCGATACCCGTGATCGCTGCCGTAGAGGCCACGTTGACCACGGCTCCACCCTCCTCCTGCGACTGCATCTGCCCGCTGACGGCCCGAATCATCTGATAGCTGCCGATGACATTGACGCCATAGATGCGCTGGAAGTCCGCCTCGTTCAGCCCATCAAGGTCGGCATGCTCGACAAACTTGGTCGTGCCTGCGTTATTGACCAGAATGTCGATGCGCCCCCACTTGTCGATCGCAGCCGCCGCCATGGCTTGGCACTGCGAATCCTCCGCGACACTACCCCCCACTATGAGGCTTTCGACGCCCAGCGCCGTGCACTGCTCGGCTACGGCTTCGGCGCCGGCGGCATTGGAGTTGTAGTTAATCACTACGTGGCAGCCTTGAGCGGCGAGTTGTTTGGCGGTCGCGGCGCCTACGCCGCTGCTTGAACCGGTGATAATAGCGACCCTGTTCTGCAATTCTTTCACTCTCTCGTTCCCCAATTTATTGAAATCCTGTTAGTGGGGAAATTAGCATAGATTCGAGCCGATTCCTGACAAATCTGGAGGGGGCCGGATATGCGCCGAACGCCTGATATTACAGGACAAAGCCATTGCAATTGGATTGTGAGGGGTTACAATACGTAACACTTTTGCATCAGGACTCGTTAGCAGAAGAATTGCAGCTTGAGCTCGGCTATCGAGAGCTACTCATACAACAGGGATGATCCACCTCAATATCGTACCATCGAGCCATCTTCGCAGGCGTAATCACTGCGCCTGTGGCTCTTTGCACTGCGGCCTGAGGATCATCCTGAAGCTGGACGCCAGCGCCAACTGAACGAATCGCCGGAGATCGTAGTGAAGAATCAACATATCGTATCAGCAGGAATTCTGATTGCAGTCGTACTATGGATGGTAATCCCCCATAGTGCGGAGGAGCCAGACGAGAGCAACACGGCTGCGGCAAATACCGTGGTTGCAGTGCCTGAAGGCGTGTCTCCAGGCGAGAATCCCGGCGACTTCATCGTGCGGGCCGCTAGAATCGATCAGCAGACCTACGGCAAACAGATTCGTGTCAGGGGCCGTACTCAGGCGTTCCGCCACGTAGAAGTGCGGGCCGAGGAAGCAGGCCGCATTATCAGCGAGCCCGTTGCGCGTGGCGCGAGAGTAGACGCCGGCGACCTGCTGTGCGAGATCGCGGTGGACGATCGCGAATCCAATCTGGCCGAAGCCAAGGCGCGGCAAGAGCAGGCGGAGTTCGAATATGCTGCGGCGCAGAATTTGCAGGACCGCGGCCTGCAGTCAGACGTCATCGTGGCGCAGTTACGCGCCGCTCTGGAATCCGCCAAGGCTGGCGTTGCACGCGCTGAACTGGCCCTGGCCAGAACCAAGATCGTCGCCCCCTTCGCCGGTGCAGTCGAGACTCGTACCGTGGAGCTAGGCGACCTATTGAATGTGGGTGCAACCTGCGCCTCCGTGATAGACGATAGCCCGATGCTATTGGTCGGCCTGGTTCCAGAGCAAGACATCGGCAGCCTCTCCCTCGGCGCCGATGTTACGGCGGAGCTACTCACCGGCCAGCGCATAGCCGGCAAGGTGAGCTTCCTCGCCCGCGCCGCGGACAGCATATCCAGAAGCTACAGGATAGAGGTAGAAGTTGACCCTGCCTTTCAGAATATTCGCCAGGGCATAACCGCAGAGATTCTAGTCGACTCCGCCGAGATACAGGCGCATATGGTGCCCTCCTCGGCACTGACCCTCGACGACAACGGACTGATCGGCGTAAAGGCCCTGGGGCCAAATAACATCGTCGAGTTTCACAATGTGGAGATCGTTGGTGACAACACCAACGCGATGAACCCGGGCGTTTGGGTAACTGGTCTATCTGGCACGGTTAATCTCGTTACCTTGGGTCAGGAAGTCGTCTTCCCTGGGCAGCAGGTAGAGAGTAACTACGACTGGTCTCGTTAATCTTACGTATAAATTGCTGTAGCGAAGAGAACTCCCTTCATGAAGAATTATATTGATGCCGCCGTATCACGCTCACGCACAACGCTGAGTGTTTTCGTAGCAACCATCATCACCGGCTTTGTCTGCTATCTCGCGATTCCCGCCGAGCTCAATCCCGATGTCGAAGTGCCCGTGGTAATCACCACGATTATCCACCAAGGCATCTCTCCCGAGGATGCAGAGCGCTTGCTGGCGAAGCCCGCCGAGCTGGAATTGAAGACCGTCGAAGGCATCGTAGAAGTCACCTCCTTCTCCAGTGAGAATGCGGCGACTATCGTCACCGAGTTCGACATCGACTTCGACTCGCAGTATGCACTGAGCGAAGTGCGCGAGGCTATCAACCGAGCGAAGGCGCGCTTCCCGCAAGACACCGAAGAACCACTCATCCAGGAAGTCTCCGCAGCTACCCTGCCGGTCGTACAGATCGCGATCGGCGGCGACGGCGTGCCAGAGCGCACCCTGCTGCAGGTCGCCGAAGAATTGCAGCGGGAGATCGAGATCCTGCCAACTATCCTCGAAGCCTTGATGGTAGGCGATCGCGAGCAGCTGCTGGAGGCCGTTATTGATCCAGCGAAACTCGAGACCTACGGCATCTCCAATACTTCGATAGTGCAGACCGTTACCAGCAACAACCGATTAATACCCGCAGGTCAGGTAGATACCGGTCAGGGCAGCTTCTCTATCAAGGTGCCCGGCCTCATCGAAACCGCCGATGATCTCTTTAATCTGCCATTGGCCTCGAATGCCGACGGCGTACTTACCGTCTCAGACATCGCAGACGTGCGCCGTACATTCAAAGATGCCACGCGCTACTCTTATGCAAACGGCTTCGCATCGATCTCACTCAACGTGATGAAACGAAAAGGCACCAGCGTCACCGAGGCGATGGGAGAAGTCGACAGGGTCGTGCAGGAACTACGCCCCAGTCTGCCCCCTGCCGTCAACATCTCCTACATCAATAACACGGCGCCTCTGGTAATCGAGCAAAACATGGGGCTGCAGGGAAACATGGCGACAGCCATGGTGCTCGTACTGATCGTCGTGATCGCTTCGGTCGGTGTACGCTCGGGCCTGCTCGTGACATTGGCCGTACCGTTCTCGTTCTTCTTCGCCTTCATCATCATCCGCATGCTGGGCTTTACCTATAACTTTATGGTCATGTTCGGGCTATTGCTCGGCCTCGGCATGCTGATCGATGGCGCCATCGTGATGGTTGAATATGCCGACCGCAAGATGGCTGAAGGCCTGAACGCACGCGAGGCCTATAGCGCTGCCGTAGATCGAATGTATTGGCCTATCCTCGCCTCTACGGCCACTACGCTCGCCGCCTTCCTGCCTATCATGTTCTGGCCGGGTGTGTCAGGACAGTTCATGAGCTATCTGCCTATTACCGTATTCGCCGTACTCATTGGCTCGCTGTTCTATGCCCTACTGTTCGCACCGACTATCGGTTCGCTGATCGGGAAGTCCAGCGCCGCCGACCAGACCTATCTTAAGAATCTCGAAGACGGCGACCCGCTAAAGACTGGTGGCATCACTTCGGTTTACGCACGCGTACTCACCTTCGCTGTGCGTTCGCCTTTGATGGTTTTCTTCTCGAGCATCGGCGCTCTGATTGCCATCGTCATGGCCTACGGACAGTTTGGTAAGGGTGTCGAATTCTTCACCGGTGTAGAGCCCGCCCAGACTCAGATTCAGGTTTTCGCGCGTGGTAATTCTTCGCCCGCCGAGCTGCGAGACGTCATGCTCGACGTCGAGTCGCGCATACGCGAGGTCGGTCACTTCAAGGGCATAGTCACACAGTCTGGCGCCGGCAATAGCCTCGGCGGCGGACAGCAGTCGGCTCCCGATCTCATCGGTACCATCTTCGTGGAGATGACTGACAGGCGCGATCGCGACATCGACGGTTTCGAGGTTGAGAATCGCTACCGCGATGCGGTAAGCAACTTGCCCGGTGCCAGGGCGGAGGTTGTGACTATCGAGCAGGGACCACCCGTGGGCAAAGACATCCAATTGGAGCTATCTGGTGACGACCTCGACGTGTTATTTACCGAGGCCGCGCGCATCCGCGATCACATGGAGAATACGATGACGGATCTCATCGATGTCGACGACACGGCGCCCGTTCCAGGCATCGAGTGGGAGATCGTGGTCGATCGTGCCAGAGCCGCCATGTTCGGCGCTAACATGACCGAGATCGGCACCGCTATTCAGCTTATGACCAATGGCGTGTTTATGGGAGACTACCGACCCACCGACAGCGAAGAAGAAGTGGATATTCGCGTGCGCTACCCGGCCGAGTACCGTGGCCTGGAGCAGATGGACACGATACGCATCAATACGGCGAGCGGGAATCTGGTTCCGATTAGCAGCTTCGTCGAACGGGTTGCCAAGCCTGCCGTGAGTTCTATCCAGCGCGTGGACGGGGAGCGGGTCGTGTACATCCGTGCCAATCCGACGCCCGGCGTGGTTGCAGATAGAAAGGTGCAGGAACTGGCAGCCTATATGGAGGCCAATCCTCCGGCAAGGGGAGTGGTATATCAGTTCCGCGGCGCCAACGAAGAGCAGGACGAATCCGCGGCATTCCTGTCGCAGGCCTTCACCCTTGCTATGGCCCTGATGGCGATCCTGTTGGTAACCCAGTTCAACAGCTACTACCAGGCACTGCTAATTCTATCTTCGGTGCTGCTGTCGACTGCTGGCGTACTGCTGGGACTATTGATCACCGGCCAGACCTTCAGTGTGATCTTGACCGGAATCGGTATCGTGGCGCTAGCCGGGATTATCGTGAACAACAATATCGTATTAATCGACACCTTCAATCATCTGAAGGAGCAGCATCAGGAGTGGTCGCTACAGGACGTCATCGTGCACACTGGCGTGCAGCGACTCCGACCGGTGTTCCTGACTACCTTCACCACAGGCTTCGGGCTCTTACCGCTAGCCTTGCATGTCTCGGTAGACCTGATCGGCGCAGAGATCGAGGTGGGCGGACCTATCACTTCACAGTGGGTGAGCCTCGCTTCGGCCATCGTATTCGGACTGTCCTTCGGCACCATACTCACGCTGGTAGTCACGCCAGCCATGTTGGCTCTGCCAGATCGCATTCGCATTCTGCTCGGCAGAGCGCCGAAGTTTCAGCAACAATCCGAGCCCGGCCTTAGCCACTAAGGCTGGGCTAGGCATGCCTGCATTGGCACTATACGCAGATTCGCGTTCGTGTGAGAATACGAACTCCTTACTAAGCAAAATGGTTCATTGATGGGGCTTTTAGTCACATTCTTCGTTGCCAGCATCTTCTTCTCTTTTCTCTGTTCAATATTGGAAGCCGTGCTACTAAGCATAACGCCTGCCTATGTGGCCGTGCAGGACAGAGACAATACCGCCATCTCCAGAAACCTCTCGCGCTTCAAGGAAGATATCGATCGCCCTCTCGCGGCGATACTCACGCTGAATACGATCGCGCACACTGTGGGCGCGATCGGCGTGGGCGCACAGGCCAGCATGCTATTTGGCGCAAACCGAATCGAAATCTTAGGACTGACGTTTCTTAGCGTCGAGGGACTGATTGCCGGGCTTATGACGCTTGCGATCCTGGTCCTCTCCGAGCTGATTCCCAAGACACTGGGCGCTAATAACTGGCAGGCTCTGGCCCCGCTCTCTATTCGCCTGATCTGGCTGATGATGATAGTGCTAGCGCCAATGATCTGGCTAAGCCAGTTTATTACCAAGAACCTGAAGAAAGAAAAAGACAAACCGGTGCTGAGCAGAAGCGACTTCCTGGTGATTACCGAGCTAGGCAAGGAGATCGGTATTCTGAAAGAGAGCGAACAGACTATCATCAAGAACCTGCTGCGTTTCAATCGCATCCTGGTGAAGGACGTGATGACTCCTCGCATCGTAGTGGTAGCGGAGAACGGCAACACGACCATACAGGATTTCCACGACCGCAATGCAGACCTCGCGTTCTCAAGGGTGCCGATCTATCAGGACAGCAACGATAAGGTCACCGGCTATGTGCTGAAGGACGAACTGCTACTGAATCTAGTGGATGGCAAGGGTGAACAAGACCTAAATTCCTTACGCCGTGACATCATTATCTCCCACAGTGCGACGCCTATCCCGGACCTGCTGGATAAATTCATTCTGGAGAACGAACACATCGCACTGGTAGTCGATGAATACGGCGGCACCGAAGGCATCGTGACCATGGAAGATTTGATCGAGACCTTACTCGGCATCGAGATAGTCGACGAGATGGATGACGAAGAGGATATGCGGGCGCTGGCCAGGAAGAACTGGGAAGCTCGCGCGCGCAAGATGGGGATATTGCCGGCCGATGGTGAGGATCCGATTTAATACCAAGCGTTCGTTCGGTTTTTAAATTTTCGGCGCAAGAAAACCGACCAAACGTTCAGCTTCCTAACAAGTCTCTAGGGTTTGTGACAAATTGTAATTCACGAATCACTGCAGAATGGTCTGTGCTAATATTTTTCCACTTTGCAGTTTCACGCTATAAGGGATATAGCGAGAGGCTGTAAATAGCTAAAGCTTGGAGCTTGGGAGTTTTTCTTTGTTCCCCCCTTTTCTTATAGCATTGAGT
>Ga0055584_100005223_pt1 | contig 12732 bp, 10 predicted proteins | sample OSDHelmetaG_FD_58716 | JGI IMG/M metagenome (GOLD analysis project Ga0055584, IMG submission 58716) | Pelagic marine sediment microbial communities from the LTER site Helgoland, North Sea, for post-phytoplankton bloom and carbon turnover... | ecosystem: Environmental > Aquatic > Marine >... | reverse complement strand
GCCTGTATCCACCGTAACGGCAGAAGACGATCCACAGCCTAAAAAACTACAAATAAATAAAATCCAAAAAAGTCGAATAATAGATGACATAAAAAATCCACGTAATATCGTTACCAGTATTATCGGTTCTTTTGTCACAAAAGGTTAGAGAAATATGATAGAATGAGCGTATGCTAAACCTTAAAGAATGGCTTATCCGGAATCGGCGCGACTTTATCTTGTATGGGGTCTTGGCCCTGTTTATTACCGTTATGCACGGGGTAAACCAGTCGCGTATCCATCGCGAGAGTGCGGCACTGTACTGGACACACGTTCAACCCCAACTGTTACAGCGCTATGTGGCACTACAAAAAGACCCTAAATTGGCGGCATCAATACCAGAACTAGGGCAGGCCCAGCGGGTCTTGGTCTATCAAAAATATCCAGAATCCCGCGACTGGGCACAAGACATCGAATCCAAAATCCTAACCGTTTACCCCAGCAACGTCGGGAACTGGGGGCGCCGCCCTCGGCCCTATAAACATAAGCTCCAACCACACGAAACCCTAACCCTAGAACTCGACCGCTACAACCAAACGGTCGAGTATATCAGAAAAACAGAAACCGGATGGCTCTACAAACTAGCCGGCAAACTCGTACAAAGAGACCCCGTAACCCACTTCTTCATCGCCAAATAAAAACGATCACTAAGCACCACAAAAAACAACGGCTCGCTGAGCCTGCGGTGTGCTGAGCCTGTCGAAGTATCGAAGTGCAGAGTGGCGGCTAGCGCCCATACCCCCAAACCTACGAAGCAGCCGGTGTAAACGCCACCTTCTGACGGACCGTATCTTTAGCCCTAACAGACGGCGCCTGCTCTAACTCAATAACCTCAATTTCAATATCGTCCAAGTCGTCGTTCTTATCCTTAAGGTGCGCCCGTAACGCCGCAATCTTATCACTTAAAAATTGGTGAAGGTCACCGTCCGCATATAAACTGATATTTAGCACGTTTTGGTTCTTTTGTAACTGGATATTAAGCTCTTCGTTCGGGAAAATCTCAGTTTGAAAAATGAATCGCTTAACCTCGTTTGGGGTAGGGCGCTTACTGCCTTGCTGCAACTGTAGCTCGGCACGACGATAAATATGGGCCCATAAGGCTTGCATACGATCGGCTGGAAGCGCGTCTAAGGTAATATACTCGTCGAATGCGATAGAATTTGCATCTTTACCCGCCTTAGCTTCGGTTTCTTTAACATCGGCAGCCCCGTCGCGTTGTTTCGCTTCAAGGGTATCGGTATCTTCGTTTTTGATTGGCTTTTTATAAGGATCCGTATCCACCATCTCATAATAGCCTTGTTTGGTTTCTATGAATTTACCAGTATCTAACGGGATAGAGCCCATCAAATCGGCGAATAGGGCCAAGGTATTCGGGTCCTTTGCCTGGTTCTGCACTGCAGCCTGAGTTCTGGCCGCATCCGGAGCCTGAGTGTCTCGAATATTCGGTGTATTTGCGTCCATTGTCATACAGTACTCCTTCTTACGGCGAAACTTTTAACTGATCTGCTTTTTTGATCTTATACTTGTACGCATCAAAGACTTGGCCAAGTTTCTTAGAGTAACGGCCATTTTTAATGAAGTCATGTTTAAGTGGGAATCGTTGTTGTAATCGTAATCCGGCATCCTTAACTGCTTGCTCTAAAAGTTCAAAGTTAAACGGCTCTGTATGAGGGAATACAATCGAATGAGACGCCGGAATACGGCCAAAATCTCTGATTCCAGCAGCAAGAATTTCTTTAATAATCGTTTGATTAAAATGGATCGGGACTGTAAGTGTGATATCGGGTGGCAAAATCGTTTTCGCCAATTCGATCGTATCTAAAATTAATTTTGCAGAAGGGGCCGATTTAGAGGCCATTTTTGTGCCTGGTGCTGGAATAAAGTTCTGTAATAAAACTTCATGGATATGGCCATATTCGGCGTGTACCGCTGCAATCTGTTTCAGCATTTCTTTTCGCATGCCCTTCGTTTCGCCAATACCGACAATAAAACCTGTAATAACGGGGAATCTTAATTTACCAGTCCATTCCAACATTTTGTATCGGTATTCTAGTTTTTTACCGATAGAATTTCCGTAAATATTATCGTAACTTTTTTCATCAACCCCATCTAACATAATTTTATAAAGGGCAACAATTTCTTGGAATCGCTTAAGCTCGTCAATAGAGCAAATGCCCGCCTCGATGACAGGGATAAGACCTTCTAAAAAGCCGAGCTCTGCAACTGTATAAATATACTCCGAAAAAGAGGCGAATCCCCATAGGTTTAAGAGACTTCTAATTTGGGAAGATTTGTCGGGTCGTTCACCTGAAATATAGTGAACTTCTCTAACACCCATCGCCCGGGCATCTTTAGCCTGGTTAATGGTCGCATAAGGGATCGACAATTCTTCACCACCATGAAATGGACAGTATGAACATGCGTTATGACATTGTCGTGACAGTGCAATTTCTAACGATGATGAATAAGTTACTACATCAGAATCATCTTCGCCGATGACCATGATGTCTTCTTCTGGATCTTTGTTACCTAGTGAATATCCGACAACCATTTTCGCCTCATTTAGCCTCGTTGTAAAAAACAGTAGTTTATTATAACATAATACATAACTCAAACAAAATTTTGTTTGTTTAAACTGATTATCGATCAAAAAGCTGAATTATTGAAGTGAAAAAAAGAGCCGTTCTAGGTCTTTCGAAACAAGACTGTCTATCCAACTACACGCGCATTCGCCAACAAGTTCAGTCTACGACAAAGCTGATGGCAGTTGTTAAATCAAATGCTTATGGCTGTGGTGTCGACTTAATGGTCCCCTTCCTTAAAGAGCTTGGGATTAACTATTTTGCAGTCGCCACAACGGAAGAATCCCGTGAGGTCGCTCAGTTGGACGCTGAAACGCCGATTTTATTATTATCAGAGCCCTTAATCGATAATATAGAGCTACTTCCAGACAACATTGAGTTAACGGTCTATACAGAGGGCCTAATTGAGTATTTGATTAATCATACCCCTAATCGTCACTGGAAACTGCACCTTAAGGTGAATACAGGACTAAATCGATTAGGTGCTGGCAACGATTTATTTTGGGCCTTATGGTCTAAAATCCTAGAGGCGGATAATTTAGAGTGTGTGGGTGTCATGAGCCATTTAATTGAATCGGATGAAAAAGGCTCTACGAGAACCTCCGAGCAAGTGGGGCAATTTAAGCAAATCGTCGATCGGTGTAAACTGGAGTCTCCGGCTATTCTTGCCCACATCTCGAATTCTGCAGCACTTAAGCTGGGCCCCGATCTAGAGTTCGATATGGTCCGCTTGGGCTTAGCACTGTACGATAAGGCCCTAAGCCTCGAAACTATCGTTTTACACACCCAATCTCTAGCGGCCGGCGATACGGTCAGTTACCAACAACTTTTCAAAGCCACAGAGCCGTGCCAAATTGCCATTCTATCCATGGGTTATGCCGACGGCATCCCCACCATTACCCAAAACGCCACGGTGATGATTCATCAAAAACAGTACCCCATCGTGGGCCGAATTTGCATGGACATGGTCTGCGTCAATCTAGGCAAGGACTCGTGCCAGGCCGGTGATATCGCGACCTTATTTAACCCACAAAAGCCTCATGCACCCTTATTTAAGGATTGGTTAACCGCTACGAAACAAAACCCACGTGAATTTACCTGTGGGCTAGGCCAGCGAGTAGGACGAGAATGGCGATAGGTAAAGACCCAAGGCAAGAATCTTACTTTGAAGCAATCTCTTTCTGAATATAATCAATATATGCTGATTTAGACGCAGATTGTTCTGCCTTCTTTTTATTCGTTCCAGTGCCCATGCAGGTGATGGTCTGATCTTTAAATTTGAATTCGATAGATACCGTAAACATTTTTTCGTGTTCCGGGCCCGTTTCTTTTACAATTTTATAGGTTGGTAATTCTTTAACTGTTTTTTGCAAGAACTCTTGAACCAACGATTTGTAATCGGTAATCGGATTCTCTTTAAGCTCACTCAGTTTGAATTCAATAATATGGTTCGTAATGAATGTTGTAACGTTTTCAATCCCAGAATCCAGATAGTACGCCCCAATAAAGGCTTCTACGGCATCCGATAGAATCGAAGGTTTTAATTCACCCTGACATTTTGATTCCGAATAGGATAAGTGGATATACTGGTTGAAATTTAGCTCTAATGCCACATTGTATAAGGTTGCATCCGAAATAATCTGAGATCGTAACTTTGTTAACGCACCTTCATTTTTATCCCGGTAGGTCGAAAAAAGGTGTTTGGACACCACAAATTTTAGGATGGCATCACCAAAAAACTCCAAGCGCTCATTATCGGAGGTTTCTTGGTTTTTGTGTTGTTTTGCAAAGGATCTATGGGTAAAGGCTTTTTCTAAAAGGTTACGATCTTTAAACGTGATGCCTAAGGCCTTTTCGATGGGATGATCTTTACTTTGTTCAGTAGGGGGTTTATCCGTAGATTTATTTTTTGGTTTTGGTTTCGTTTTAGTCATGATGATAATGTTGGGTCACAAGTCGTTTAATGAATACTGTAAGAGATAAATATAACAGAAAAAACAAAATTCCTGAACTAGTCGCAATAATCAAGCGCGTAAACAAGACGATAAGGGGCGTGTTTACAATACAAAAAGAATGTAGAATCGAGACCAATCCTAAAGATCCTAAACTTAAAAAGAACCATGCCCAGCGTTTCGGGAAAATAACCCCAAGACCATAGCTTGCCATTAAAAGAGATGGAAACCCGACGGCAAACTCTTTGAATCTAGGACGAAGGAATAAAAAGTCGCCAAAAATGGAATGGATCGTTGTTTCAAGTAAGTTTAATACCCCAAATGAATCCCGGTATAAGATCGCAACCATTAATAAGGCCACAATCCCCAGACTAAGTAGCGTAATGCTGCTAATCGGCGTCTGGAGGGCCCTACGAAGAATGTAAAACCCAGACTGAACCCGTGCGGGACCCATAATAAAGTAATAAGAGGTGATCGCAAGCGTGACCACAATGGATAAGAAGACCCCATAGAATTGTGCGTATCCTAGTAAAAACGGAGACGAATAGCTTAGCGAAATCACAAAGAGACCGCCCAGAATACAGAGGCCTATGGTACTGAAATAAAATTTTAAAGATCTCGCTAGCCGTTTCTCTTCAGTTCCTTTTAATAAGGCTGGGTACGAGACAATTAAGGATAGGCTGGGGACTGTAATAACCACTAAAAATAAAAGGATTCGATCCCAGATTAACGGAAACCCAAGCCCTTGCAATGCGATATGTGTGACCCAAAAAATACTAGAAATACTCAAGAGATGTGCGGAGCTAAAGACCACAAACTTCGAAATCAAAAATAAAATCAAAATATTCACCGCCAGAGACATAATTAAGGTTTTAAGATAGGGCGGCGGAGAGACGGTTGTATCTGGGTAAATAAATTCTGTCGAGACTGTCATATGGTTGTTACGAAGGTCTTCCGAAAGTGTCGATAGAAAGGTTGTGAATGTCGGAATAACATCACTGGGTGATAAATGGTGGAATCGTACATTAAAGATAGAGAGCGTATGTTGAGATTCCAAGAGGTCTTGGATGGGGGGCTTAACAGCGGAATCGATTTGATAAGAGACGGTTTTAGCACTTAAAAGAACCGATGGCCGGCTCTGGGCAAGCGCTACGAAACTAGGACTACTAAGATTCGACATTAAGACGATATGGTAATTGTGGTCGAGTGCCATTTTGATTAAGGTTTCTTTCTGAGCATTTGCCCCAAGGTAAGGCTCTTCAAAGGCAACCGTATGAATGCCGTCTAGTTTTTCGAGTTGCTGGAACTTATATTGAACCAATTGCTTTGAGGCGTGCTGATTAGACAAAAATCTAGGGATTACGTTAAAGCCATAGGACTGAAGTTGTTGAATGATACTTGTATCAAACCCAACCCCAATTTTACGAATGATCTCGGGGCTGGTACTTAACTCTAGAATATTAAACCCGCGTTCTTTAATTGCGGAGGCCGAAAAATGTAACATGAGCGTATCTTTAATAAAGTTGTAGTTTCTATATTGATCAACGACCAAATAGACATTTTGCTCTTTAACACCACCTCTCGTTTTTAAGTGCCCAATCAAACTTTTATAGTTCTGGCCAATTCTAAGGTTATTTTCAATCGTATATCCCGTTAAAAGTGTCGCTTGCCCGTTTTCGATGAAGTTTTGAATACGTTGTTCATCTAAAACAATCGTTGTGATGGCTTCAGAATGTTGGATGCTTGCCAATAGTTCTTTGATATCTGTTAGAGAATATTGAGATAGGGAGACAATGTTTTTATAGTTAAGGGCCGTTTCTAATGGGGCCGGCTGACTTTCGCGTAATGCGCGTCGATATAGATCTACTGCTGTAATCAAAAAGGATGCTAGTAAGACAGCGTAGATGAAGGTTCTTAACCAAGTGGAACGGAATCGTTTCATAGCCATCAGTTTACCGCGATCAAAACAGATTGCCAACCATTATGATGCGTTTGCATCAAAACGAAGTTGAGAGACGATAAAGTCGTGTAGGTCGCCATCCAACACGTTTTGTAGCTGGCTGGTCTCATGTGAATTACGATGGTCTTTTACCAGTTGATAGGGGTGGAACACATACGATCGAATTTGGTGGCCCCAGGCGATATCATTCGATGCGCCACTAAGATCATCTAGCGTTTCTTTGTGTTCTTGTGCCATTTTTTGAAGCAATCGCGACCGTAACATCGACATCGCAGCGTCTTTGTTCGCACCCTGAGACCTACTGCCCTGAGATTGTGCCACTAAGCCCGTCGGTAAATGCGTAATACGGACCGCTGAACTGGTCTTATTAACATGCTGCCCGCCCGCTCCAGAGGCTCGGTACGTATCAATACGTAGCGAGTCCGGTGGAATCGTTAGTTGTGCCGACGCATCCGGAATATCAGGGATAACATCTACTGCGGTAAATGACGTTTGACGCTTATTATTGGCATTAAACGGAGACAAGCGAACCAAGCGATGTACCCCAATCTCGTTCTTTAAGAACCCATAGGCAAATCGGCCCTTAACGGTAATGGTCGCCGATTTTAAGCCCGCTTCCTCACCGGGAGAGCTGTCCTCAATGTTATAGCTTAAGCCTTGTTGTTCAAAGTATCTGCAGTACATCCGTAATAAAATATCTGCCCAATCTTGGGCGTCTGTACCACCAGCTCCGGCGGTAATCGAAAAGATACAATCATGGGTATCGTAGTCCCCAGATAAGAGCCGTTCCGTTTCCAGTGCTTGAACCGCAGACTCAAACTGACTCAGCATCAGATCAATCTGTTTCAACTCCGATTCGTCGTCCTCCGATTCCAAAAGCTCGAAATAAGTAGCGACATCATCCCGCAATCCCCGAATTTTCAGGATGGTGTCTCGTTTGCTTTTTAGGTCGTTTAAGGCTCGGAACATCGATTGAGCGTCTTTGTTCTGCTCCCAAAAACTAGGGTCTTCCATCTCCACGTCACGCTGACGAATGGTTTCAACCAGATCTTCAAATCCTAAGCTAGGCTCGAGGGCCGCATACTGTTCAACACAGTTTTTGTAGCGAGTATTTAGCTCATGCAACATTTTTTATATTTTTTACCCGATCCACACGGGCATGGGTCATTGCGTCCAGTTTTATCGTCTGCATCAGAGGGCTCTGCCGTTTCTTTAGCCGGTGTAGCATCTGTATTCGAGACCACTTTGCCCGGGGTGTCCAGAACAGATGGTGGTGCCGGCGCGTCGGTGCCTTGTGTTTGAATTTGAATGCGGTAGACCATTTTTAAGGTGTCGGCATAGACCGATTGAAGCAGTTCTTTGAACATCGTAAACGCTTCCATTTTATATTCCATTAGTGGGTCTTTTTGTCCGTAAGCACGCAGCCCAATTCCTTCGCGAAGAATATCCATATTATGAAGGTGATCCATCCATTTCGTATCAAGCGTCTGTAATAAAACCATCGATGCCACTTTTTCGTATAGACCTTCAGCATAGTCTCGTTTTCGGCTAACATACATTGAATAAAAGAGGTTGACGAGTTCTGTTTGAGGGTCTTTCGTAGACAGCGATTTATTTAAGACCTCGTCCATATTTTTGACTGGAAAAATCTCTTGTAGTGCCACAATTAAATCGTCTTTAATATGTTTAGGGAGCTCGCCGTCTTTTTTCTTATCTGAAAAAGCCAGTACATTAAAGTCAATTAACATGCCTTGAACGATATCTTGAATCGCCTCTTTAAATCGATGGCTAAGCTGATCTTGCGTTAAAATGGCGAGTCGTAGGTCATAAACGGTGGTTCGCTGCTTATCTAATACGTTGTCGTATTCCAAAATCTGTTTCCGCATCGAAAAGTGATATTGCTCTACCTTTTTTTGGGCACGTTCAATCGATTTGGTGACCATGCCATGTTCGATGGGGGTATCGTCTGGCATGCCGAGTCGGTCCATCACACCCGAAATTCGGTCGGAGCCAAAGAGTCTCATTAGTTCATCATCTAGACCCACATAAAATTTAGATTGCCCTGGGTCCCCTTGTCGTCCAGACCGTCCACGTAATTGATTATCAATTCGTCTAGATTCGTGTCGTGACGATCCAATCACATAAAGGCCCCCTAGTTCGGCAACCCCGTCACCTAAAACAATATCGGTTCCACGGCCCGCCATATTGGTGGCAATTGTAACCGCCCCTTTTTGACCTGCATTACTAATGATTTCAGCTTCTTTTTCATGGTACTTGGCATTCAAGACATGATGCGGGATTTTGGCGTCCTTCAGGAATTTAGATAAGGTTTCAGATGCTTCAATCGTAATTGTACCGATTAAAACGGGTTGTCCTTTTTTATGCGCTTCTTTAACATCATTGGCGATCGCTTTGAATTTTTGATCACGCGTTTTGTAGATCACATCGGATAGATCTTCACGTGCAATGGTTTTATTGGTAGGGATACACACGACATCTAAGCCGTAAATCTTAACGAACTCTTCTTCTTCTGTTTTGGCAGTACCCGTCATGCCTGCAATTTTTGGGAAAAGACGGAAGTAGTTTTGGTAAGTGACACTGGCTAGCGTTTGGCTTTCTTCTTGAATATTGACTTTTTCCAAGGCTTCAATCGCCTGGTGAAGACCATCTGAATAGCGACGCCCATCTAGAATTCGGCCAGTAAACTCATCAACGATCATGACTTGACCGTCTTTAACGACGTAGTCGACATCTTTTTTATAGAGATGTAACGCTTTTAAGCATTGAAGGGCCATGTGGGCCGTTCCCATGGTTTCTTGTGCGTAAATATTGTCGATACCCAGATTTTTTTCAATTTCTTGAATGCCTTCTTCCGTTAAAATGGCATTTTTATGTTTTTCGTCGATCGTGTAGTGGTCCGTTTCTTTAAGGGTTTGTACGGCTCTAACCACTTTTTTGTACTTTGCAGCAGAATCCGGAATCGGACCCGAAATAATTAAGGGGGTTCTTGCCTCATCAATTAAGATACTGTCGACTTCATCCACAATTGTAAAATAACGATCTTTTTGTGCGTAATCGTCGTAGTTTGTTGATAAGTTATCCCGAAGATAATCAAACCCAAATTCATTGTTTGTACCATAAGTAATATCCGCTTTATATGCCGCAAGCCGTGTTTCTGGTGCATTATTTGATCGTAATAAGCCTACCGATAAGCCTAGGAATTCATAAAGTTGGCCCATCCATTCACTATCACGAGAGGCCAGGTATTCGTTTACCGTAACCACATAAACCCCGCGTTCTACCAAGGCATTTAAGTAAGCGGGCAGTGTACAGACTAAGGTTTTTCCTTCCCCTGTTTTCATCTCGGCAATTCGGCCCTGATGCATGACGATGCCACCAATAAGCTGAACATCAAAATGACGCATCTTTAAGACCCGTTTAGAGGCTTCCCGAACCACCGCAAACGCTTCTGGTAAAAGATCATCTAAGGATTCACCTGCAGAAAGGCGTTGTTTAAATTCGGGAGTTTTTTGTTTGAGTTGCTCGTCTGTAAGGTCGCTGACCGTAGGTTCTAGGGCATTTATTTGATCCACAGTCGATTGAAGCGAGTGAATTATTTTGCTATTGGGATCGCCAAATATTTTAGATGTAACGGTTGTCCATAAACTCATAACCACTACTATACATTAGGGGGTAGAGCTTATACAAGGCCAGGCCGTGAATGCATCACCCAACGCGACAATCGTAAGTGCTGCTTGGGGTGATGATAAAATCCATTTTAATATCATGATCATCTTGAGGGATCGTTTTAATAAGCTGAAAGTCATGCGCCAATCCGACCTTTAGGCCTGTGGTATCTGCCAAAAGGCGGTCGTAAATCCCAGATCCGAAGCCAATTCTGGCCCCTGTGTGATCAAAGGCTAGCCCTGGAATTAACCACAGACTAACGTCTTTTTTCGGGTATACGGGGCAGGATGACGCGGGTTCTTGAATATCATAGTTTCCTTGGACCAAGTCGCTGTCTAAGTTCCGGACCTCTGCGATCTCGTAATCGTCTCGTTCTGCATTGTATCTGGGCATAACAAGGGTAATATCGTCGATAATACGGTTTAAGAAGGGAATCGGGGAGAGTTCATTTTGAATCGGATAATAAGTGCAAATGACGGCGGCAGGGTGTTCTTTGAAGAAGGCGCTAAGGGTCTCTGTAACAGTGTCGGTCGCAATACGGCAGTCGGCGGCGCTTAATCGTGCTCTATCCTGCAGACATTTTGATCGGATACTGGTTTTTTTGTAAGTTAAATGCGTCATTTTTTTAGTATACGGTATCTGGCGCTATGAAATCTAGGGTGGGGTTGATTTTCATTAGACAACAAAATTGCTATACTAAAGCCACGATATTAACGACAAACGAAAGACCTCTTATGACTTCATATCACTTAAAAAAATCATCACAATTTCAAGCTAAAAGCGGACCTACTGTCCTATTAATTATGGATGGCGTTGGTATCGGGGCCCCCGTACCTTCAAATGCCGTTCATGTGGCCAAGACGCCGTTTATGGATGGGTATCAAAATAGCCCGCTTTATCGTACCTTAAAAGCGCATGGACCTGCTGTTGGTATGCCTACAGAAGAGGATATGGGTAATTCTGAGGTCGGCCATAATGCCATCGGTGCCGGGCGTATTTTTGCACAAGGGGCTAGCTTGGTGAAAGATGCCATACAGTCAAAGCGTTTATTTGAGGGGGAAACCTGGCAGAATTTGGTTGCCCATGTAAAAGAGGAAGGGTCTACGCTACATTTGATTGGTCTTTTATCAGACGGCAACGTTCACGCACACTTAGACCACTTATTAGCCTTGATTTCTGAAGCCGCTACCCAGACTATACATAAAATACGGTTACATCTATTAACGGATGGCCGAGATGTAAACGAAAAATCTGCATTAAACTACTTAAAAAAGGTAAATGCCCTTATTCAAAGTCTGGGCGATGATCTTGATATTAAGGTCGCCTCAGGTGGGGGGCGTATGTTGGTGACGATGGACCGGTACAATGCCGATTGGCCAATGGTCGAGTTAGGATGGCATTTGCATGTATTAGGCGAGGGCCCTCAAGTTGCATCTGCCGAAGAGGCTATTCAGGCGGCGTACGATGAGTTGGGGGTGAACGACCAGTATATCCCTGGATTTGTGGTCGCCGAGAACGGTGTTCCGGTAGGGCCGATTCAAGATGGAGACGCCGTTTTATTTTTCAATTTTCGAGGCGATCGTGCGATTGAGCTTTGCAAAGCGTTTGAAGACCACGAGTTTCCTTATTTCGATCGAAAGCGAGTCCCTGATGTCTTTTTTGCCGGGATGACGCAATTTGACGGGGACCTTCATATTCCCAAAAACTTTTTGGTGAACCCCCCTCAGATTGAAGGGTCTTTGGGTCATTATATGTGTGGGACAGGCCTTAAAACCTTCGCGATCTCAGAAACCCAAAAATATGGACATGTTACCTACTTTTGGAATGGCAATATGTCGGGGTATATCGATGAATCGCTTGAAACCTATATCGAAATACCTTCCGATCCACGCCCGTTTGAAGAGCAACCTGAAATGCGGGCTCACGAGATTACCGAAAAAACCATTGAACTACTGCAAACCGGGCATTATCAATTTGGTCGGGTGAATTTTCCCAATGGCGATATGATTGGTCATACAGGTGTAATGGACGCTGCAGTTAAGTCTGTAGAGGTGACGGATGCTTGCGTCCAGAAAATTGCCGAGTGCGTAGATGCTCTAGATGGGATTACCATCGTCTGCGCAGACCACGGAAATGCCGACGAGATGTACTCTGAAAAAGACGGTGTGCGTACGCCTAAAACAGCACATACCCTAAATCCCGTTCCCTTCGTCATCCTAGATAACGGGCGAGAAACGCGGTATACCTTTTCAGACCTAAAAGACGCAGGCTTAAGCCATATCGCCTCTACCATTTGCAATTTAATGGGCTACGAGGCACCAGGGGAATACCAACCATCCTTGATTCAATCGTGTTAAGGTTCAATACGGGGTATTATGTCGGCGTATTGAGTGTCGTATATCTATTCCTGAGCGCATGCACCCCCAAACCATGGCTAGAGCCTAGTTTTAGGCTTTTAGTTGCCAATATCGATATTAATACAACCATTCTAGTAAAAGATCACCATTTAACG
>Ga0055584_100005222_pt1 | contig 12735 bp, 10 predicted proteins | sample OSDHelmetaG_FD_58716 | JGI IMG/M metagenome (GOLD analysis project Ga0055584, IMG submission 58716) | Pelagic marine sediment microbial communities from the LTER site Helgoland, North Sea, for post-phytoplankton bloom and carbon turnover... | ecosystem: Environmental > Aquatic > Marine >... | reverse complement strand
CCAAGAGGCACCCTTACCCGGCCAGATAATTTTTCCCATACCCGTGACTTCGGTTATGAATTGATTGATGGTATGGAGTTGTATGATCGTGGCTTTAAAAGTGTGTTATCTCATATCCATGAACGCCTGCATGGGCGACCGGTCTATTTATGCTTCGATATGGATTTTTTTGACCCCTCCTGCGCTCCCGGGGTATGTACCCCGACCTGGGGTGGAGCAAGCGCACGCGAGGGTTTATCTTTGCTTCAGGGTTTAGCTGGCTTGAATATCGTGGCATCAGATGTCAATACAGTCAGTCCTCCCCATGATATTGGAGGCATGACATCTTTCCTCGCCGGAACAGTGATGCTGGAATGTCTAACCCTTATTTGTCAGCACCAACAATCACAATCGGTTTGATATTAAATAATCCAGATAATCAGATGGTCTGAAACGCCCATTAGTGATCGCTGGTTTCAGAAGACTTGATAGAAAACTCTTTGTGACAAATAACTTAGTGTTCAAAACCAATTAGTGTCCTGGTATCGATGCCCGTTTCGAGTTCTCGAAATGCCTCATTTATCTGCTCCAGTGGGACAATGTTTCCAACGATGTCATCGAGGTTCAGCTTACCGCAACGATACAGATCGAAAAGTCTTTGGAAGTCACGCTCCGGCACTCCGCCGCCATAGTAACTACCGATAATGCGTTTTTGTTGGACCGGAAAACTCCTGGCTTCCGGAATGACAAAATCGACATCCTTGGCGGCCTGTCCAACAGATACAACTGTTCCGGCAGGACGGGTAGAATGAAAAGCTTGAGTAAAAACACTGGCACTACCGATACAATCCAATGCTGCGTCGACGCCGCGTCCTTTTGTCAGCCCCCGGATCACTTCTGCAACATCATCGGTCTCCATTGGGTTGATAAAGTGGGTCGCGCCAAAACGCTGCGCTACTGCTTCTTTTCGTGGATTTGGATCAATCGCAATAATCCGCTCTGCGTCTACACTGGCGGCACCCAGGATTGCACTGATACCGACACCACCTATTCCCCAGATAGCAACGCTTTGTCCCGGCCTTATATTTGCATCGTTGACCACAGCACCAAAACCAGTGGTTACGGCACATCCCACAATGGCAGCAATTTGCAGTGGAATATCGTCGGCAATGGCCATACAACCTTGTTCTGGCATAACAGCGTACTCGGCGAATGACGACTGCGTAGCAAAATGACTGATTACACCCCGTGCAGGGCTGTGCAATCTTGAAGTGCCGTCCCAAAGCGATCCATTATTTGCAGCCGGTGCATTAGTCTCGCATTGCACTGGCAGGTTTTCATGACAATAAAAGCAATGACCACAGGAGGGATACCAGGAAAGCACAACCGGGTCGCCGGGCTTTACTCGTCTGACGCCCGGTCCAACCCTCTCAACGATTGCCGAGGCTTCATGGCCCAATATAATGGGAACCCCGATATTAGCGCGACCCCGGGCTACCGATAGATCACTGTGACAAACCCCTGCATAAGCGATCTTTAGTAGTACTTCTCCATCTTTTGGTTCATCAATTTCAACCGCCTCTATGGACATGTCGCGATTGACTTCAAATAGTACCGCAGCTTTTATTCTCACTGTTTCAAAGATGTGCTATTCAAAGGTGTGATTTACCGAACATAAACCATCTGCCAGTTCAGGTATGTGAGCGTGAAATACACCGGGTCTCAACCACTAGCGGGAATCTGTGCAGGGATATTCATACCAATATTTTCCAGACCACCGAAATGTTTAATCACTTCGGGTAAAACTTTTTCTCCAAAAAGCGTCATGGATTGCATGACAATAGATTGAGGCAACGAGCCGAATTGCACAAACAAACTGATATGGCAGGGGTCAATAGCTTCGATTTCAGCGATAAGTTGCTCAGCCACCTGCTCAGGACCTCCAATGAGTGCGTTATTCTCAATGTCGTCCAGAGTAAGTTCACCGTCTAATGGTTTTTCAACCAATATTGAGCCATTTAATTGCTGAGTTTTATTACGCATACTACTGGCGACCCTGGCGGTATAACGAATGTTGTCGGCTGCCTGACGAGCTTCCTCTTTCGATTGAGTAACGCACAAGTTTCGTTGGATAGCGAATGGAACATTATTCGGGTTCTTACCTACTTTGGTATACATCTCAGCCCAACGGGATTTAACGTTAACTAATGACGTTGCCTCACGAGGCCCAGCGGTAGCAAAAGGCACATAACCGCTACGGGCAACGCGTTCCATTAATTCCGGCGAGTCCGATAAACCTGTGATCCACGTTTCAGGAACAGGTGACTGCAACGGATTCAACGGCAATGGCGCATTGGGAATGTCGAAATGATTGCCATGATATTCATATTCACCATTGACAAAAGCCAGCTCGTAGATGTCCAGTGTTTCTTTAAATATTTCTTTGGCTTGACTAAGCTCCACACCAAACCGCTGAAATTCATAGTCCTGATAGCCACTTCCCAGCCCAACCACCAGGCGACCGTCGCTGAGCACATCCACCAGTGCAATTTCCTCAATCATTCTGACAGGGTTATACAATGGTGTGACTAAACAAGCAGTACCCAATCTAATTTTACTGGTCAAAGGTGCACAGTAAGCGGCCATCACTAATGGCGAAGGGCAAAGGCAATAATTAGAAAAATGGTGTTCTGCAAACCAGGCAATATCAAAATCAAGTTGCTCGGCTATCTGCGTTTGTTGCAAAACATCGCTGAACACCTGTTTGTCAGGCTTATCCGGATCACGTCGTGGCATCAGGTGGAAGATTCCAAAATTCATGGTAGTACCCTGTCTTGATGGAGTTAGCGATAAATCAATTAATAGCCCACAATGGTTTCACCGCCATTAGGACTGATCACTTGCCCGGTAATAAAATCTGATTCAGAGGAGGCTAAAAAAGCGACACTATAGGAAATTTCTTCAGGAGTTGCCCATCTTCCCAGTGGAACTTTTTTCTCTTTATCCCTGATCTTTTCCATGCCCTGCACTTTGATCGGCATCGGCGTTAATACACCGCCCGGTGCAACAGCATTGACATGAATATTGTCAGGGGCGAATTCCTTTGCCCAGGATTTTGTAGCGCCTAACATCGCAGACTTTGCTGCGCAGTAGTGTGATGCTGTATGGTGACCCGTCATGCCCCATATGGACGATATGTTGATTATTTTTCCATAGCGTCGTAATTTCATATCCGGTACCACGGCTTTTGCACATAAGAATGAGCCCGTCACATGTACTGCAAACATTCTCTCAAGAATATCCACAGAAATGTCTTCGAGGTCTCGATGCTCGCCAATTCCCGCATTGTTTACCAACACGTCTACGCGGCCGTAGTGATCGATCGTCGTTGCCACCATGTGGTTAACGAAATCCTGGTCCACAATGTCACCCGGCACAGAAATAATCTCTCCACCCGCTGCAGTTACTTTTGCAGCAGTTTCTTCAAGGCCTTCAACATTAATGTCGTTGGCCACAATGCGCCCACCTCGACTCGCCATCACTTCGGCATGAGTTTGCCCCATACCGGAACCGGCTCCGGTAATCAGTATTACTTTGTCAGTTAATTGCTGCATGGAAAATACCTGTTTAATCTATTTGTTGTGCTTACAGGCCTGCGTAATCACCTGTCAAATCATCGTGTGGCCACCATTTACGACTACTGTCTCACCGCTCATAAAGCGATTTGATTTTGAAGCGAGAAACATAACCACAGTGCCGATATCTTGTGGAATCGCGGCGCGACCCAAGGGGTTCTTCGCAATCGCTTTTTCCAGCCACCCCTGAGTTTTAGCGGTTTCCGTGATGATTGGGCCCGGACTGACACCATTCACCAATACATTCGGCGCCAACTCTGCTGCAAAGGTTTTGGTAAGACTGACTACACCCGCCTTCGCCGCTGCATAGTGGGCATTAGTAACCTTGGCGATATATGCGTCACTGGAGGCAATATTTACAACTCGACCATTATCCAGGGAAGCCAGATCACCCATAAAAGCCTGTGTTACCAGAAATGTACTTTTAAGATTGATGGCAATTAAGTGATCAAAGTCATCACTGCTGATATCACTAATCGCCTGTGGCTTGTATTTACCGGCATTGTTAATCAGAATTTCAATTTTGCCAAATTGCTGGTTGACCCTGGCGTGGAGTGCTTTTACAGATTCCTGGCTGGTCACATCTGCAACCTCGCCTATCACAACAGCACCCGCCCGGGTCAACTCTTCAGCGGCTTTTCTAACAAGTGGATTGAGATCAACCAGCGCAACCCTGGCCCCAGCATTACACAGCATTTCAGCGATGGTAAAACCAAGACCCTGGGCTGCGCCGGTCACAAGCGCTGTTCTTCCCGAAAAGTCCATTGACATATCAACCTCTGCTGGGGACTGATTATTCATGATATCTAATTGCCAGCTATCTTGAGACTACGCCGCCGCATGAATTCAGAAATCAATACGATAACCGTCATAAAGATCAACATTAATGTCGCCACCGCCGCCAATGCAGGGCTCACACTCATCACAGCGTCTACCCACATCTGTTTCGGCAAAGTGGAGAATTCACCTCCGGTGAGAAATAACGCCATCGTCAGCTCGTCGAACGAAATAATAAATGCAAACATAAAAGCAGCGATCAGTCCCGCCCGAATAATCGGGAACGTAATGTAACGCAGTGCATTAAGTTTGGTCGCGCCAAGTGTCCATGCAGCCTGGTCAAGCCGTTCATCGTAGTTCTTGATAATTGCCATCACGGTGACCACAACATAGGGAATCGCAATGACGGTATGACCAATGATCAAACCGATATAAGTACCCACCAGAGAGAATCTGGCAAACAAATAGAACAATGAAATGGATAAAATGATATGCGGGGTAATAATGGGAGATACTAAAAATGCGAATATGGCCGCTTTACCAAAGAAACGCTTTCTAACCAGCATAAATGCAGCGGGTACTCCGAGCGCCATGGCCAGAAAAGCAGAACAAATAGCAACTAACAATGAACGTCCTGCTGCTGCGGGATAAGCGGACGACGATGACAGAATCTGCTTATACCAATCCCATGAAAACCCTTTTGGCGGCCAGGCCAAGAATCCTTCTTCGGTAAAAGACACTGGAATAATAAAGAAAGCAGGGCCGGCAAGGAAGAAGATAATCAGCAATACACCAATCCACAGAAAACCTCGTGACACAGTGGCTCGTGGCTTGTCAGGGGAACGCTTTACTACCATGTCATAAGCCGCGCCAGCGTAGGCACATGTCCAGCCTAACCCCGCTAAAATTCGATTGCCAATCCAGGAGCCAGCACGACCAATTGGATTGCTCGACTTGCTTCTCGCTTTACTTGACCCGCTGGACAGTGTTGATAATCCAAGCAAGCGATCATAGAGAAAGAAAAAGATCAACACGGTGACCAGCAGAAACATCGAGATTGCCCCGGCAAAGCTCCAGTTCAACATCGAATCAACTTGAAAGATGATAACTTGGACGATCATCGTATCCCGGGCACCACCAAGCAATGCTGGCGTAATGAAAAATCCGAGAGAAGTAATAAAGATTAACAGACCACCCGCAGCTACTCCTGGCAAGGACAGAGGAAAATAGATGCGCCAGAAGGCCTGTCCTCCGCGGGCACCCAATGTAGACGCTGCACTGGTGAGATTCTTATCGATGTTTTCCATTACCGCTAACATCGTCAAAATACATAAAGGCATTAATGCATGGACCATGCCAATCATCACGCCGGTAAAGTTGTAGATAATCTTGATCGGATATTCCACCACGCCGAGAGTGATGAGCAGATCATTCAGCGCACCTTTTCTACCAAGCAAAACCAACCAGGCAAATGTCCGCACCAGAAAACTAGTCCAAAACGGCACTAACACCCAGATAATAAGCGTGTTACGTTTTGATGATTTTACCGTGGAAAGCAAATAAGCAACGGGATATCCCGCCAGTATTGCAAACAGCGTTGTCCATGCAGCAATCTTGATTGTGATTAAAAGTACCTTGGTATACAACTCCTGATCAAGCAATCTCTGATAATGCTCAAGGGAGAAGCGCTCATCAACACCGGTAAAGCTTAAGCCCAGCAGCAAGGCAGTGGGATAAACGAAGAAAAACAGCAGGAATAAAACAGCGGGGTATATTGGCCATGCAGACAGTCGCCTTAACAATCGGGGAACTATGTTTGCGGCAACTATCGAGTCTGATTGCATTCCGTTATTCCTGTTTAGATCGGGTTGGTGTCCGTGGAATCGGCGAAAACGCGAGTATCCTGAACTGCCCAATGAAAGGTTACAGCGGCACCTTTTTCCGCAATTGGCGGTCCTCTATCGGTTAACGTAGTGGCGACCATTTCGGTGCTGTCAGGTAATTCAAGAAAGTATTTGGTGATCTGACCAATCATGATAATTTCCCTCAGGGTACCCGATGCACGGTTCTCGTTATCCCCACAAGCCGTCAAGGACACATTCTCGGGTCGAACCATATAACGCGAGCGTTCGCCTGTTCGAAGTAAATCACCTGATTTTCCAACGATGGTGGAACCATCTGAGCGTCGCAATGTAACGCTGTCACCATCAACATCCTGTGCTTGGGCCGCCAGCAGATTAGATTCACCCAGGAAGTCGGCGGTAAAAATACTTTCCGGGCGAAAATACAGGTCATGAGGTGAGCCAATTTGCTCTATCCTGCCATTATTCATCAGGCAGATTCGATCAGACATGACCATTGCCTCCTCCTGATCATGAGTAACATACAATACAGTTATCCCTAACCCTTCATGAAGGTGTTTGATTTCCCGTTGCAGCGAATCCCGGAGCTTTTTGTCAAGGGCCCCTAACGGTTCGTCCATCAAAATTATTGAGGGTTCGTAAACAAAGCAACGAGCCAGAGCAATTCGCTGTTGTTGCCCTCCTGACAACTCAGACGGCAATCGATCACCAACACCTGGTAGCTCCACCGTTTTCAACACTTTATCGACTTTTTGTCTGATGGTTGATTCCGATTCTTTACGCATACGAAGCGGAAATGCAATGTTTTCAAAAACACTAAGGTGAGGAAATAAGGCATAGTTTTGAAACACCATGCCTAATCCTCTCTGGTGAGGAGGGGTGTAAGTAACCAGGTTGCCATCAATCCAGATTTCACCACTGTCGGGATTATTCAGGCCTGCAATGGCCATCAGCAATGTCGTTTTTCCAGAGCCCGATGGCCCAAGCAAGGTAAGAAATTCGCCTTCAGGCAAATCAATAGAAGTGCCCTCAAGTGCAACTACACTACCGTACGTTTTTCTAACTTCTTTGGTTTTTAATTTAATTTTACTTGTCATACCAAAAAATGATTCGTGCACTCTCTCGAGCGCACGAATTTAACCTTCGATGTCAATATAGGTGAATTAATTCATGCAAACCGGCGTCAGATCTGGTTTACATAAACCTTGTATCAATTAACTTAATAACCAGTTATTGAAACGCTCAGTTAATTCATCTTTGTGCTCACCCCAAAACTGCGTATTCGCCGGAAGCATACCTGGCAGATACTTTGGATTGGTAGGAAGCACTTTTGCTCTTTCGGCATCAATGGAAGCATACGCACCCGGATTAGTTGGGCCATATGCGACATGGGGTGTGAACTTGGCTTGCCTGTCTCCGTCAGCAGCATATTCGATAAATTCTCTGCACAAATCTACGTTGGGGCCGCCATTTAGAATACACCAGCCCTCAAAGGCCCATACTGCACCATCCCACACCATTTCTACCGGGGCACCATCGTCAATAGCAACCTGAGCACGACCGTTCCAGGTGTACAGCATGTCCACTTCACCAGTCTTTAACAATTGAGAAGTCTGCGCACCACCTGTCCACCAGACATCCACCGCAGATTTGATCTGGTCAAGTTTTTTAAATGCACGATCAGCATCAATAGGATATATGTCCTTGGCTGCAACACCGTCTGCCATTAATGCGAACTCCAGGGTATCGTAAGGATGTTTATGCATCGAGCGGCTACCGGGGTGTGTATCGGTATTCCAGAAATCCACCCAATTGGCAGGAGGGTTTTTTTCCAGCGCAGTATCCGTGCGATAACACATTAAGGTCGCATACACGTCATTACCAGAAATAAATTCGCCACGCATGGTTTCAGGAATGCCACTCATATTTGGACCAGGCCCACCAGCTCCGTATACCGGTGCGAGATATCCACCGTTGGCAACAACCTGATGTGATGAGTTACTTAACAGCGCGCAATCCCAGGTATATGTTTTAGTATCCACCATGGCTTTGATCAACCCGGTGGGTTCGTGGTCACCCTGGATTCCAACCGCTTTAATACCAGACGCTTTTTCAAAGTCATCGTAGTAAGCGGCAGCAAAGCCAGGTGTAAAAGGCCCACCGGGATCCCGGCAAACTATTTTGCGATCAGATGCCGAACGGACGATGGCAGGGAAAGTCATTATCGCTGCGCCAGCGGCAGCTCCTTTTAAAACGCTTCTCCTATTTACACCGTTAGCAGACGAAACGGTTGGACGAAATTTAATCATGCTGTTCTCCTCGGGTCATGTAATTGCCGTCAGCTCTATGTTCGCAGTGAATTTCAAACCACAATATCAAAGAGGACAGCTTGGTTAAAACTTTATCTTTTAGCTACAAAACAAAAGTCGCGTAACAAGACTATGTGAAAAGTATAGAAAATGTCAAATTCGGCGCTTTCCAATACTCAGAAGTTGCCAGAATATAATATATATACTAAAAAATGCCGAACATCCTGGAAAGACTACTTTTTCCGTTCCTCAAAAAACTTTTCCATGGCCTTCTGAGGCTCACCTGATGCAAATGCTTCAGCCTCTATTGCTGCGCCTCTTTCAAAAGCGTCATCAAAATCTGCCTGGCTCATTTCGCGGAAGCGTTGACGATTTAATCGCATTGCAATGGGCGGTTTAGCACCAAGTTCGGCAGCAGCGGCCAGAGAAGCCTCCATCACCTTATCCGGCTCTACCAATTGATGTATTAATCCTATGCGATGGCATTCCTCACCGTCCATCATACGACCGTTGAGCACGAGTTCTACGGTTCGTGACAAGCCAAGTCTTGGCACCATCAACAGAGGGCCAAGGACACTTGGGATTCCGGAATTAATTTCAGGCTGCCCCATCCTTGAACCGGCATGACCGATACGGATATCCATCAACATTGCAAACTGAAATGCCGAGCCTGCAGCAACACCGTTTAATGCAGCGACACAGGCTTTATCAAGCTGACGCACAGAATCGTAAAAATCGCGCCAGGTCAGGAACCAGGTATGACCTTCCTCGCCCGAAGAAAACTGCATTGTTTCCTGCAGATCCTGGCCCGCACTAAATGCATTACCTGTGCCAGTGATCACAATTGCTCGAACGGATGTCTCTGCATTTAAGGATGCCAGCATCCGTGCAAGTTCCTGCCGCATGGGGGTATCCCAGGCGTTCAGTTTGCCAGGTCGGTTTAAGGTTATTATGGCAGTAGATTGCTCTCTGCTCAGGATAAGGTCATCGCTCATAGTTATCATATATAGTAAAGGGCTTCACTGTTAATAGTATGCTACAAACAATGGGAGCCAAAATAGTTAAGATCAAGAAAAGGAAATTACCATAGCCAACGACCAGTATCTTCGATCTCCCAAACATCTTCTGTCGCGCTCTTAGCAGATCGATGAATTTTGACATTGCCGTTAATTTGTCGCGTACACATCTCCTCAAAAGCGAAAAATGCCTGTTTTAAATTCTCTGCCAAGTCATCTTCAAAAGGTTTAAACGAACATACCTGGATCCGTTGGATAGACGAAGACACGTCTTCCACCGTATGTTCCCGAGAACAGCAAGTCAGAAGATTACTGAAAAATTGCGCAATATCCCTGGCACTGTTGCCCTCTCGGCCAAGTTTTATAGACAGTTCGTGGGTATATTGAGTTGCCAGCAACCGCATAGATTGGTTGACAAGTCCAAGTGTCGCCATCTCACCCACCTGTCGAAGTAACACTTCCACCGTACTTCTGAAATATCTTGCTGAGAAATTTCGGCGCGCTTTTGCCAACCTCGCTGGTGGCCACTGATCTGGATCAAGCTTCGGCGCTTTAATTGGATCATGTGGTGGAGAAGAAGTGACATGCTCAATACGATAACATTGATCCGGAGCCAGATCATGGTCATGTTCGATAAAGTATCCTTCATCGTATGGTTCACCTTCCATTATGAATTTCGTTGCTACCCAGCCAAGTCCCGGGCAACCCATCATTTCTCCATTCCTTGGGTGCCATGCACCCAGGATTGTCCGACGCAGATCCGATGGCATGGCCAGCATCGCCACACCATCATAAGTCCACATTGGTGCGGTGTATCTGACCCAGGCCTTTCGTGGTGATTCTTCTGCATATTCCATCGACAATCCGGCGATCAAATTGGTGTAGTAGTGATATTTTGCCGCCGCTATAGCAGGAGGATCTTTATCAATACCCAGCTTCTCCAGTCCTTCATGGTATCGTTCATCCTGATGTGATGTGAGCACATCGTGCCATAACTTATGCACGGCCTGATGTCCTTTTTCACTGAATGTCACTGCGGTCAAGCCGGAAAACATCCGTCCCCATAAGCGGGTAGAAACATCACACTGATGGGTTAATATTTCCAGCTCCGCCGCCGTTAATGGTTTATGCATACTATTCACCTTGTAATGGGTATATTGGATGTATTGGCCATAATAGAAAGGCTATTATGCGATTAATCACTTCACTTATCTACGCTTTGCGGATCCGGGTTAATTTATACCTTAACGCCAGCGCCCTTCCACTCGGTCCCAGCTTCCGATGGTCAGATCTTCTTTCATTTCAAGCAATCCGGATTTTTTAATTTTAAGACTTGGCGTGCGTGGAAACTCTTCGATGAATTCCAGGTATCGGGGGATTTTGTAAGGTGCCAGATTTTTCTTGCAGAAAGAAAATATTTCATCAAAAAGAGATTGGTTCTGTCGGATTCCAGGCCGCAGAATTAAATAGGCCTTCACTTCTTCACCACGAAAATCATCCGGCACGGGTACTACTGCGGATTCCAATACAGCTTCAATCCCACGTAATACCTGCTCCACCTCTACTGCAGATATATTTTCGCTACTGCGCCTTACCATGTCTTTTTGCCGTCCCAGATACCAGAACCATCCCTGTTTGTTACGTCGACCCTGATCCCCTGTGCGAAACCAGCCACCTGGATAAAACGAGGCCTGGGTGGCCTCGGCATTTTTATAGTATGCCTGAAAGATACCCTCACCCCTGACGCATATTTCTCCCGCTACATCATCAGCGGCCACGTTACCTTCAGCGTCACGAATTTCTACCTGGCGAAAGGCAACAGGAATGCCTACGCTTCCTGAGCCAGTCATGTCGAGCGCTTCCATAGGCATGTATAACACACAGCCAAGTTCTGTCATTGAAAAGCCTTGCCGCGCAAGACCACCATAACGTTTTTCATAGTGATGAAAATTTTCCGGCCGGTGGCTATAGCAAGACATGGCGACCAGATGCGGCATATAGTCATCCTCTTGTTGAGGTTGCCGTGCGACCACTTCCGGAAAATTACAATATTCCAATTGATACTGTTTCATCCATCCAAGTAGTTTGCTCGAATGCATTTCTCTTGCGACGAAGGCGGTAGAACCAGTCCAGCAGGCCATCAGTGTCAACCACTGCGCATCAACATAGTAAAATGGCTGCGACACCAAAATTCTCTTCAGCTTATCCTGAAACTGCGCAGCACCATTTCGACTGAACGTCAACCAATAACGGTGACTCAGAATAGCGCCTTTCGGTAATCCCGTAGTACCAGAGGTATACTGAATGTTCATTGGGTCATCCAGCGAAGGCAATGGTCTATGCTCAGGCAATGGGCCACCAGCCTCATCTAAGAGTGACTGCCAATGTTGATAACCGCAACTCTGCTCTCCTACAACGATGACATGGTCGGCAGGAATTTTACCAGCGTCATCAATACTTTCTAACAGCGGAACAAATTTCTCAGAAATCACCACATGAGTTGCATCAGAATCCTGTAGTGCATAATTTAATTCTCGTGCAGTAAATCGATAATTTATCGGCACCGTGACCGCTCCAAGCCTGGCCAACGCCAACCATGTGAGCGGGTAAGTCTTGCTGGTTTCCACCATCACCGCAACATGGGATCCATGTTGAATACCGATTCCGGCAAGCCCAACAGCTAATTGTCGCGTCAGCGCTGCCACCTCTGCAAAGCTTAAAATCTCCTCATCGTCAAAAAAATTCAGCAACGAAGAGGTGGGATACTTCTCAGCCTGCTGATCAAGTAAATCAGCAACAGAATCGGGAAACCCTGCAGATTCTATTTGTCGCATATTCTGCTCCGACCACCAGTTTGGATCAGGAATCGGTTCAATTGGAGAATTATGTTTAGAAGTCATGAATTAAACTTTTTGTGAGTCAAATATTTTTAAACGGACATCTCCCAGCGGTTGTCTTAGATTGCTCAATCTCCCTCACACCGTTTATGGGTATAGACGTATTTTGGTTGAGTGCAATAGGTTATATCCAATATGAATGACACCAGAATGCTGTCCAGAAACAGTTGTCGATTCGACTTGATATTGCATTTAACGTGGTCGCTGGTATGATCAGTTTAACAGTCGGTCATTTAGTTTACGACATCAACGGTCACATT
>Ga0055584_100005221_pt1 | contig 12735 bp, 9 predicted proteins | sample OSDHelmetaG_FD_58716 | JGI IMG/M metagenome (GOLD analysis project Ga0055584, IMG submission 58716) | Pelagic marine sediment microbial communities from the LTER site Helgoland, North Sea, for post-phytoplankton bloom and carbon turnover... | ecosystem: Environmental > Aquatic > Marine >... | reverse complement strand
AAGTGTTTCAGCCAAAGGAAACACCTGAGTCACAAGCAGGCGAAGTACAGGAAAAGGTCGAAGGGGAAATAAAGGACGCCGCTAAAACAATTCGTGAAGATCAACTCCACTCAATTGTATCAGGTATCCGTGGTGATATAGCAGAGCTAACTGCGTATAACCGTAAGGTAGGTGACGGATGGAGACGTAAACTCCTAGAAGTTAATTACCGTCAATACTTCGCAACGACTGACTTATTAGACACTATTAAAACTGGCTTTGATAAGTTAATGCCTAACAGTGATGCAATCGTTAAGAATACTGCATTACCTGATTACGCTAAAGAAGAATTCGGGGAAATAAGTAAAGCGTTAATGAAACGTGAACTTATTAAACGTCTATCGCCTACTGAGTTTGCTAAGGACTACCTTAAACGTGTAGGTCAAAACGCATCTAGAGCTATTGGTGAATTTGGTAGCAGTGTCCGCGATAACATCCAAATGGTGGGTGGCATGGCAGGTGGCATGGGCGATGACGATGGCATGGGCGGGGAATTAACCCCAGAACAGGAACGTGTCAAAAACATGCAGTCTGCGGCAAGTACCGCAGGTGGGCTAGTTGCTGGTAAGTACCTTAATCCTCAAATCGCTAAGTTGCAAAAGTACCTAAAAGAAAAAGGGGAAGGGAACGAAACAGTTAGTAAGCTAGGTAAGCAACTAAATTACTTAATGACAACAGCGCCCGAACGTCTTAATGATATCGCTAGTGGTCGTGTTGAAGAAGGTGGAATGTTACGCCAACTCTTCGGCAGTATATTGGAGACCTATAATGGGGACGATGCAGAGCTTGGGGACACAACGGTAGAAGCGTTAGCAAAACCCAAAGCATGGCAGTCTCGTGATAGCGTGACCCTGAACGAAGTTATCCCAGGGTGGTTATCTAAGATCTACTCAGCGATTAACGGTGATGAAGCAGAACAGTACGACTATACAACTAGTAGTTTTACTAAGTCATCTGATATCGAAGAAAAGATACGTACCCAAGTATCTGATAATGAATCACGTGAGTTCCTCCGTAAGGGGATAGACAACATCGTTAAGAACATTACAGGTGACCGAGACTTAAGTGACGATGCAAAAGAAACCCTAGGGCGTGTTATCGATGACCGTATCCGTAACGTATCACAATTCAATGTTAATGACTTAGCAGAGAACACACAAGCCTACCGTGGATTAAATGGTGGTAAAGGTACTGATGAGTTAATGGACTTGTTTAGTGACAAACGTAACGAAGGGGAAAGTCCTACCTCAGATATGAACATTGAAGTATCTGATGAAATTAGACGCTTACGCGACGTAGTTAAACCAGTACAAGAGACCGTAGACAGTTTAGCCGCTACCTTCGGTAACAGTTCAATTGTTAACGCAGGTATCTTTAACAAGGATGATGACGGTAGCCTAGCTATTGACCGTAAGCTTTTCGATACGCATACGAACTATGATGTTAAGTCTCCTCGTCGTAACGCTACGGTTAAAACAGACCCGTTAGATAAAGTAGCTACAGTAGTCACTGAGTTAGCCAAGCTAGTAAAAGAACAAGCTGCTAATAACACCTTAGTACAAACTAACCTACCTAATGGTAACGCGACGGTTCAAGCTTCACCTATTATGCCATCCCCACTAGTGAGACCCACTACACCGATGGACAACGGTAAACTAGCTACTCTGAATGAGCACGCTGCATTTGGTAATGAGATACAGTTCCAAGCTTACTCTGACCTGAGCGATAGCGCAGACTTCAGTAACGAAATACAATACCAGACCTATCATGATTTAAACGAAAAATTAGATTTTTCTAATGAGTTACAGTTAGAAGGTCAGGGGTCATTGGCAGACAGTGTTGCAACGGGGATGCGTCGTACGTTGTTTGGCGACCAAGAGCCAAACTTAATCACGGTACTTAAGCAAGCTAACCCAACAGCAGTAAACGGTACCACGAAAGATGATAAGTTACACACACTCATCCAACAGGTGCACGAACAGTTAACAGCGAACCATTTAAAACCAGAGATAGAAAACATCGTTAACATGCTCGGGTTTATTGCGTCTAAGTCTAAAGGTATTGCCACTGTAATGGATGTACCGGAGGATACAGAAGAGGCAGGGTATTTCGGAAAATTTGGACAACAAGTGACTGGGGCGCGTAAATCATTATTTAGTTTCCTAGGACGCACACGAGATACTGGTCAAAAAGTAGCTGGCAAAATTCGAGATAATTTCCGAGCGCGTTTTCCTAATCCGATGGGGTACTTAAAGTCTGTAGGGGAGGGAGCCTTATCTGGCATCAATTCATTTAAGGACGCTGCACTGGGTATCACTAGCATCTACGATGCGGATGGGAACGTCGTACTCAATGGTCGCAAGTTAAAAGAAGGGCGTTACTTCGATGCGGCAGGGAACGTCATTAAGACTATCCAAGATATTACAGGCGCTATCTATGATGACGCAGGTGAACTCATCATGTCCGAGGAAGAAGTGCGTGAGAAGTCTTCCCAGTTCACTTACTACACTAAACAGGGGTGGCAGAAGTTATCACAGCAGGTCGCTAAACATGCAGGTGGGCTAGCAAACCGAATCAGTGGTATTCCTGCGCCTGTACTCGCTGTACTGAACGGGGTAGGTAAACGTATCTATCGTGAAGCGATGGCATCGGGTGATATCTACGTGGAAGGGGAAACCTCACCACGAATGACCAAGCGGTTAATGGCCAAAGGGTATTATGTCTCTAAGAAGTCAGGGAAGGTTATCTTAGACGCCTTCGATATCGATGGTGAGGTAATGACCACTGATAAAGAGATAGTGATTACAGCTGCTGACCTCGCTAACCCTAAATTTAAACTCGTGGATGTGGATGGGAAACCGTTTAAATCGATGCTGGATAAAATAAAGGGCCGTGGGAAGGCCGTAGTGGACCTAGCATTGAAAGTTGGAGCTGGGGCTAAGAAACGTATAGGGAATGCGTGGAAAGGCATCACAGAGCGTCTAGGGAACGCTAAGGACTATGTTAAGAGTAAATTCAGTAACGTAGACCTTGGTATTGTAACTAAGAAGTCCTCTGAGGGCATTATTGGTAAGTTAGATGACATCTATAAACTCCTTAGTGACCGTCTAACGCCACAGAGTGGTATTAAGACAGATGGTGCGGAAGATATCACTGCTGAATCGATTGCAGAAGCTAATGTGGAAGCAGAAGCGAAAGCAGATAAAGATAAGAAGGTGTTCGGGGATGAGGACGGGGATGGTGACCGTGATAATGGTTATAAAGACATCCGTCAACGACGTGACCAAGCTAAGAAGGATGCTGCTAAGAACCGTAAGGAGAAACGGGAAGGTAAATCCAAGGAGAAGGAGAGTAAGTCAGGTGGAATGTTCTCTAAACTCTTCGGTGGGATGTCAGGCATTAAAGGTCTGGGTAGCTTACTTGGTGGGTCAGTGGCTGGGGCATTCGCTAAGAAAGCCTTATCACTACTAGGGGACGGTATTGGCGGTATCTTTAGTAAGCTGAATCCATTTAAGGGTAAAACCGTTGGTGGTGTTATGAAGTCAGCGGGGCGCATGTTAGTAAATGGGGCGAAAGGGTTAGCTACCCGTGTACTTCCTCAAGTAGCACGTACCGCAGTGATGACCGCAGCGAGAACAGCCGCCACGGTAGCAGTAGGTGCCATTGGGACTATCTCTGCACCCGTACTCTTAGCAGGGGCAGCCGTAGCCGGGATAGGTTACCTAGCTTATCGTGCAATTACCTTTGTTAAGATAGGGCCACTCACTAAACTCCGTATGGCGATGTACGGTACAGAAGACTGGGATACAGGTAAGTCTGATGAGGTTGCTAAATGTCGTTACTTAGAGACGGAGATGATGAAATATACCGTGTTTGATAAGAACGGGGTGTCTACTGTCAAAGGGGTGAATAGTAAAGCATCTACTGCGATGGCGGAAGGCTTCGGGGTGAACGTGAAAGAACCAGAGGCGTTGCAACGTTTCGAGAAATGGTTGTTTGGACGTTTCTTCCCAGTGTACCTTTTATGGACGACGCGTGCACACCAGAACGCTGAAGGGGTTAAACTGGATGAGTTAAGTGATGTTACACAAGTTGAACCTAAAGACCAATTGAAGATAATCCAACAGGTTTCATTACCTGTAGACCACCCTGCTTACCAAGTGATGGTATCACCATTCGCTGAGCGTGGGATGATGGATTCTATCGGTGGTTGGTTTGGTGGGGATGACATGATGTCGGGTGAAGCCGTTAAGGACGTAGAAGAAGACATCTTAGAAGATGCTATTCAACTGGTTAAAGACGCTAAGAAGACGGACCAATTCGGTAACTTAATTTACAAAGGGGCGACTAAGAAGAAAGTACCGTTAGCGAATGACCAAGAGAAAGTAGCGGCGACTGGGAAAGGCGGGAAAGCAGTTGATGCAGCGAAAGTTAAAGCGAATGCTTCCTTAGCTAAAGATGTAACTACGGTTCCTAAGGCAAAAGGTGTTAATGCTGACATGTCTATTATTGGGATGCCACGTCCAGACCTCTTGAAGAAACGGGCGTCTGGGGAAGAAGATACGACCATCAGAGCCACCTCTCCTATACAGAGTCAGTCACGTAAAGCAAGTGACCTAAATGCATTAGAAGCAATACGTATTAAGACCTATGGGGTGAAAGACCTACAGGTTAACTTAGTACAAGCTATCTTTGACTTAGAAGATGATGTGATTAAGGATATCAAGGTGGATGGTAACGGTGCTAGCTTTAGTGGGCAAGCAAGTGATTATGCTGCGAAGCATATGCAAGCGTTTGGGATGAACAAAGACAATGAAGCTAATGCAAAAGCGTGGAGAACGTGGTTTACCCTACGATTCATTCCTACATTACTAGCGCAGATAGCGGCATTGAAAGCGTTTGCACCTAATGCGAATTGGTTGTCTCCTGTGGTCACTAAAGACACGGACTATATTGTTCAAGTAGCAAACCAAATCATCGGAGCGAAAGGGCTTTATAGAAACGACTTCCGTAGTGTATGGGAATTAGTAACTTCTCCATTTGCTAATTATGAACTAGGGTACAATAGAGCTATCGTAGCCCCTAACCTAAATTACCTCATCAATATGATGAAGGTAAAATCAGTGACAGAAGAAACCAGTGACAAGGTGGAAACAGCCAGTGCAGGTGGGGAGGTTAAAAGTATCTTACGTGGCAATAAGCAAAGTACGGTATCCGGTAGTTCAGCAGACATGCTTAAAGGGATTGATGCTATCTTCAAAGGTCCGACGCCTATGGCTAACGACAGTCAGGCTCCTGCTAATACCTCGTCAGGTGTTATGCTACCCGGTGGTGGTAATATACCGATGGCAGGTGAGAGTGAGTTTGACCGTGGTGAGAAGATAGACCCGACTAGTGCGTATGCGAAACTGAAACTCAAGTCCAATGGCCGTGGCGATGTAGCGAAGTTGATTAAACATGTAGCGAGTGTGACAGGGGTAGATGCTAATCTATTACTGACGTTTGCTATGATGGAGTCGTCAATGAACCCTAAAGCAGGGGCAGGGACATCTTCGGCTAAAGGTCTCTATCAGTTCATTGATGGGACATGGAACGGAGTGATGAGTAAACATGCAAACAAGTATGGTATCCCCGCAGGTACGTCAGCATATGACCCGGTGGCAAATGCTTTGTTAGGTGCTGAGTACATTAAGAACGGTGCGAAGTATATTGGTTCCTCTATCCCCGGTGGGAAGGTAGGGCCAGCTGATATGTATCTAGGTCATTTCCTAGGACATGGAGGAGCACGTAAGTTCCTTAAACAGTTATACAAGACGCCAGACCGTATTGCAGCAACTGACTGGAAAGCCGCTGCTAGAGCCAATAAGGGTATCTTTACAAACCGTGGTGTACCTATCAGTTACCGTGAGGTCTATGAGAAAGTACAACGTAAGGCTAGAACTAACTTCAGTTATGTTAAGAAGTATGCAGATAGTCCAACGTTAGCGCAAGCACCACAATTCCCTGTAACGAAACCTAAGCAGCCTGTATCTAAATCATCTGTCTCCTCGGTGAATACAGATATAGCGATGACAACACCTGTTACGCCTGAACGGAAGACAGCCGTCACCAACCAGAAGGTAACACGTGATGTTAAGACTGCATTAGTGGATAGTAAGGTGAACGAGCAAGTCTCTATGGTAGTGCCACCTAAGAGCGCCGCAGTGACAGATAGCCTAGTAAGTGATGTATCAAGTAAAGCAAGACCTTTGTTAGATAAGTCCGCTCAAGGGCGACCTAACCTATCAGAGTACAAAGCTAAGATTGATACCGAAGTGAGTGCACGTAAAGCAACTGACAATACGAATGTTGAATCAGCGATAAGCCAATCAGCTAAGATGACAGATGCCCATAGTAAACGTAGCTTCGAGTTAATGACTAAACAGTTAACTGTACAGCAACAGATGGCAATACATCTTAAACAGATTAATGAAATGATGACGTTAAAGATGGATAACTCTAGAGAAGCTTCGCAGTTAGCCAGAACGCAACAACGTGAACGGCAGAAAGGACCGGAGATAGTACATGACAGTGGCCCGATATCGGTGACTAGACAGAACTATACCTCGTAGATGGAGGGGGTAACACCCCTCCTTTTTTATAACTTAATTAACAGGAGTTAATCATGGCAGAACGTATTGTAGACTCGTCATGGGTACGTAATGTATTCGGCTTGTCGAGAGTGGCAAGAGACCGTCGTAATAATAGTGCGCCTATTACCTCAGCTAATCTTAAATTTGCAGATACGTCGTTTGGTGGTAACCAAGCATTGAATCCGCCACCGCAGTCTTGTCGCTTTGCTGACCTTAAAGCAACTGGGTTATTATCTAATCCAGCATTAAGAACATCAAGTATGTCGGATGGTCTTTTTGAGAATGATGCAAATGCAGGTAGTTTTAGAATGGGGAGACATTACTCAGAGACGCATGATGATAATGCGGTACTAGCACACTTTAGATTTGGTGTCGCTAAGTATACTGGGACAATCGCTTTCTTTGCTAACATGTATGATGTAGATGCTGCAAGACTAGCGAAGACGGGGGAGTATTCTAGTGTGATGCGTAGCCTAGGTGGCGCCGTAGGGTTAGCAGCGATGTTTGTTGTGATACCATTCGGTGTTATTGTACCCCTTATCCTCGCCTCTAAAGTATTGAAGTATGCAGTAAGTAAACGTCCATCACGTTATTACTACATGAAGCCTACAATGAACTTGTATTTACAAGCAGTACAGGCGATGGCTGATACACAACTCATGTATCATAACCTAATACCGATGTGGGAACCGTTTAACCAAGATAGATACAATGAAGTAGGTGATGACACCAATCTATTAACAAATACGGTTGAAGAGGTCTATGGACAGCTTCCTTCTATTTGGAAATCAAACGGTAAGTTCGATATTTACAAAGCAGTGAATAGATATCAGACCCTTGCTAACTATCAAGCGAAAACATTGGAGGAGATATACAAGGACGCCACTGATGAAACAGATATGAATGCTAAGTTAGCCGCTTACATCAATACTGCTAAGACAACCTCAGTAATGCAGGATGTATTAACGGATGATAAGATGTCGTTACAGGCGTTAGCGATGCTGTATGCTAATAATCCGTTGTATCAAATCAATGAAGCTGATGAGAAAGCTAGAGCGCAAGCGTATGCTGATGTTAAAGCACGATATGCATCGGAACACGGTATCTCAGCAGATAGCGTTACCTCTGAACAAGACACTGCTGCTTTAGGTAAGGTTGATGATGACGGTAGAGTTAACCCTGACCAAACATCAGGGGACTTCTGGTCTGGTATTACTGATTTCTGGAATAGTGCTGGGGAACAGTTCGGTGCTGAACTGAAAGATGGGGGTCAATGGATTACGTTTAAAATAGATACCAGTAAAGAGATAGCCGATAGTTTCTCTAATACATCAAGAGATCCTGATATCGCGTCTACGATGAATAGCATGACCTCTAAGGCACGCTCACTTGAAGTATCAACCTCTGGTGGTAACACTGGGTTTGATTTTATCGATGGTGCTGTGAAAGGAGTTAAAGAGTTTGTTGCTGGAGGACTGGATACGTTAAACATCGCAGGTCTTGCTGCTATCTACGGTAGTTCTTATATCGATATCCCTGAAGTGTGGGAGAGTTCATCTGCCTCGGTAGGTACTGAGTCAATGACGATACAGTTACGTAGTCCTTATGGTAATGACATGTCTATCTTTCAGAACATAACGTTACCATTGTGCTTCTTACTAGCAGGTGCATTACCTTTAGCCTCTGGTAAGCAGACGCATACAAGTCCGTTCCTTTGTGAGATGTATTGTCGTGGTAGACAGAACATTCGCCTAGGGATGATTGAATCTATATCGATAACACGTGGTGTAGGTAACTTAGGTTGGCGTCCAGATGGTAAGATGTTAGCGTGTGATGTTACTATCACCGTAAAGGATTTATCTAAAGTAATGAGTATGCCAGTAGTACGTGACCCTAGTATCTTCGATGATGATAACAAGTACACAGATTACATGGCTACCATAGGGGGCGCTTCTTTACATCAAATGACTTACACGATGGATAAGATGGTCTTTAACTTAAACAAGTGGAAACAGTCTTGGAAGAGTGCATTCTCTTCTGGGCGTATTACTAACAGTATCTCGAACAGTGCGCCTGCTCGTGTACTAGCGGCCTTATCAGCCGCAGGTAGTCGTTAACAAACAAAAAAAGAGAGAGGGATTACCCCTCTCCTTTTTATTTGTTTTGCTCTAACAGACCACCATAACAAAGTATCCCTTTGGCTACTTGCATCATGATAACAGACACCTGTCCAAACTGCCAGACGGCTTCTGAGTAACCTGCTACAATACTACGTTCATTATTCTCTTCTAGCTTATCACTAATACCACCAATCGTTAATGTGATTAAGCCCCCTTTAAATACCTTGTCTAGTTTAACGCATGTCTTATTAGACTTTACACGTATCACCATCGTACGGTCACCTTCAATCTTGCGCATGATATCACACAGGTAAGTTGCAATAGCGACTTGTCTACTCTCAGTCACTAATCGGATATAGGCTTTCTCTAATTGTTTGATAGAGAGGTTCTTATCACGTCGTTTACGTTGTGCAATGCCTGTCACCAAGTAAGCTAGCTTAACGAGTCGTCGAGTAGTCAGCGGTGCATTGATACACTCTTGTGCGAAATTGATATAGTGGAGTAGCTGTGTATCAAACGTCTGGTCTATGATAACAGGTTCTTTACGCGGGTAACGTTTCTTCATTGTAATGGTCCCTTAACGTGTAGGATGTCGCATCATTAGGTTGAGTAGACGATAGTCATCAGGTACGGTACCTAAGTATGCAGTAATGGTACGATGGAGTAGTGTTCGTTTATGGTAGACACCCCTAATAAAGATACTACCGTTCTTATCTATCCCATTTAATACAATCTCTAAGCTAGCGCCTGGCCATCCATCATGCTGACGTATCCGCTCAATTATCTCTTGATTAGTATCAGGTATTACCCAGTGCATTATAAAGCGGTCTACGTAACTCATCATCACTCCTCAAATAAAAAAAGGTAGCGCTAACTACCTTTTAGATTTATTGCTTAACGCATGGCTAGATGTAATTCATCCAATAGCTTAGGCATCGGTTGCTTAGGGTCTTCAATAAGTGGTCTATGGCACTTCTTATACTTTAACCCACTAGCACAAGGACACAATGCATTAGGGCCAACACCTTGACGCTTCATTGCACGTTCTACACCCATTACCCATTGACGACGTGTATAAGTACGTTCACGTTTCTTAGCACGCTCTACGTCTTCCACACTGAACTTCTTCTGCTGCTTGATTACTTCACTTTCCTGCATGTTACACCTCATCTTCTATTTTATTAACAACATCAATTATTCTATCACCTAGCCAATCAAAATGACCTTTATGGTGTACAGTATTCCCATACGTGTAATAATGTAAGAGTACTTTACCGTCAGCCAGTTCATCTTGCAATAACGCTAACTTATCAGGACTCTTCCTAAGCTTATACTCAAGCCCTAGCATAAACTGCTCATTAAACCAAGCATTGGGTACATCATTCAATGTAATACCGTACGAACGTAATAGCTTACGGGCACTTCTCCCTGCTTCTTGGGCAGCTCTACCGTGTAAGTTAGTTAAGTTTACCATAGCACGTTCAATAGGTTTAGGCACACGTAACATATTAGATTCAATCAATGCACGTTGTATCTTCAAGTAGTGGTAATACGACTCCATTGAATTCATCATCCCATAAGGCGTTAACACGGTCTCATAGGTGAAGTTAGTTAGCCATCTTCCTAACTCGGTTTTACCTTTACTATAAACGTTGATATGCGTATCGCCGTCACCACGTGGATAGTACTCTACCCCGTCTTTCATAATTATATTCATAATACCCTTAAAGTCATTCTTCAGACTTGTTTAGATTACTTTCAAACTGTGTATAGATAAGACCGTACTTAACAGCACTGTCTCTAATAGCCTTATTTACTTTACTGTCAGTATGTGGGCTATACGTTATTGTCTTCGCATCAATAGGCGGTACGATATCAAGATGGTAATCACCACCATCAGACTTACGTAAGGTACGATACACCGACAATGTATCAATCGATTGTGCTTTAGCCATAGGCCTACCCCTTCTTTGACTGTTTATCCCCTAAACACTTATTAACTACTTCAATGAACCGAGTGGCATTCGATGTCTCACGACGCACCTTAGCACGACGTAAGTAACGTACCGAGCCTTTGGCCTTTTCACTCATGATAGGCCAACCCATGTCCTTTGTCTTATTCCCCATCACCTCGTCCTTTCTTAGCTTGCTGGTAATACGTATCCATCATCGCCTCAGCGTCTAAGTTATGATGCGTTCTCACTAAACTAACGGTATGTTGATATAACTTACCCACTAATTGTTTTAATGTCTTTACGTTCCCTTTCTTATCATCCGGCATAAGACGACCGATTACCCAACTGGGTCTATCCGTCATATACCCAGAGACACGCCCTAAGACATCCTCACGGGTTTCTGCTTTCAATCTATCAGGGACAAACATCCTATCGACTAGCCGCGTGACGTCGATGTAACTCCGTTGTATCGCTTTCTGTTTCTTGGCTTTACGAATCATCTTATTCACAGAACGCATGACATTTACCGTCGTTCTATCGTAATCTTCTTCCAACCCAGAAACCCACGTTTTTAACGTTGTTTCATCCACGACCATCACTCCCCCATCACCCCCTGTCTCCTTCACATATTCCTTTACCTCTTCTACCAATGCATCCGATAGTTTAGCTAAGCTTAATACCGAGTTATTCGGGATAGAGACAGTAGAGACATTATCCCTTAATACTTCATACCCAAGAGAGAAACCAAAGCGGTCAACTAAGTAACGGGATAAGAGATGACGATGACAAAAGCTATCCACCCCGTCGTAGCACGCCACGATAATATCAGTAATACCTGAGAGGCCCATAGCGGCATCCTCAAGGTACTTAACTGCTTCTGGTGGCATTGCATCAAGTTGCGCTAAATAACGCTCACTATAAACCTCCTCGACGATTTGACCCGTATCGGTGGGTTTATTGTCTTTATAGAGTTTCACTAGATCCCATGTCGGAGCAAGCGACCGCTCGATCGCTGATTTGCCTGAGCTCGCGGTAGTATTGAGGAATACAACATTCGAATTAATGGGGATACATTTACCCACATTTAACTGCGCTGTATGCACCATAATCCCCATTACTTACTCCTCAGGTTTTGGAATCACTTTATGTTCAATTGCCCACTCTGTTACCTCAGCATCTGCATTCTGAGTATTCACATGTTTGAATGGAATTGAGACTAAAATCTCATCCGATAAATGGTCAGTTTGTACCTGACCAAAATACAATGCCAAGACAGCTTTTACTAATTGTGCTGTTTCTGGATTATGATTATAATGCGATAAAACCTCCTGTATACTTTCCTCTGCATCGTCTTCTAAAGACGCTGCTAAACGCTTATAAACTTCTGCATTCCCTAAGGTCGTTAACAGTCTTAATACCAATACATTTCTATTCGCTTTTAGCTTAGCATCCTTACGTGAATAATACGTTACATAGTTACCTAATACTTTACGCATTTCTTGTATTGTTTCCTTACAAGCTAATCGATTAATAATACGATAAGTATAAGCGGGTTGTGCTAGATAATCTAAGAACATTTGAACTATCCCTGGTTGCCATCTTACTAGGAACGTTTGATTAGGTGCATAGTTATTAACAATAGTACAGCCTGCTTCACTGTAATAAAAAGAAACGGGATGGACACGTTGTTTTGTGGTGAAGTCTATTAGGGCGTCTGGGGCCGTAATAGTAGCGATTTTAAGGGAGGTGGTATCGTAAACGATGGTGGCTTCTACTACTTTAATGGTTTGTAACATGGGTTAACTCCGGAAACTAATTAGGGATGGAAAAAGGGAATCGACGGTATCTGTCGGGGGTTCTGTTTCAACCGCCTGAGCGGCTGCAACGTAGCGGTAGTCATCGGTGGCTAGGAGCTCCTTCGCCATGTCTTCATTCGCTAGTAGATAGAACTTAAGGGAAACGAGAGAAGCGTCGTTAGCGTTCGTGTTC
>Ga0055584_100005220_pt1 | contig 12737 bp, 15 predicted proteins | sample OSDHelmetaG_FD_58716 | JGI IMG/M metagenome (GOLD analysis project Ga0055584, IMG submission 58716) | Pelagic marine sediment microbial communities from the LTER site Helgoland, North Sea, for post-phytoplankton bloom and carbon turnover... | ecosystem: Environmental > Aquatic > Marine >... | reverse complement strand
ACCCTGAATTTATCCGCGAAGCATCCCAGAAGTTTGGCTCGCAATGCATTGTTGTGGCGGTGGATGCCAAATCCACCGGTGAAGGCACCTGGGAGGTGTTTACCCATGGTGGCCGTACGCCAACAGGCGTTGATGCGGTTGAACATGCCAAGCGTATGGAAGAAATGGGGGCAGGCGAAATTTTGCTGACATCCATGGACCGTGACGGCACTGGCGATGGCTTTGATATTGAGCTGACCCGGACAATTTCCAACGCCGTGCGCATTCCCGTGATTGCTTCTGGTGGCGTTGGTACGCTCGACCATATGGTTGAAGGCGTTCGCGATGGTGGCGCAACAGCCGTGTTGGCGGCCTCTATTTTTCACTTTGGCACTTATTCTATCAGCGAAACCAAAGAGCACATGCAGGCCGCGGGTGTTGCAGTTCGTACCTGACAGACTAAGCTGGGGCATATGATGACGAACCAGAACGACGATATATTTGACCAGGTGTTTGGGGTGATTGTGGATCGCAAGACCGCAGACCCGTCTAAAAGCTATGTGGCCAGCCTTTACAAAAAGGGCTTGCGCAAAATTGCCGAAAAAGTGGGTGAAGAAGCCGTTGAAACGGTGATTGCCGCTGTAGGCCGTGACGATAAGGAAGTGATTGCCGAGTCAGCTGACTTGGTGTTTCACCTGATGGTGTTGTGGGCAGAATTAGGTTTGTCACCGGATGACATCCGTGATGAATTGGCGCGCCGCGAGGGCATTTCCGGCATTGATGAAAAGAACAGCAGAAGCCAAAAATAGGAGAACTGGATATGTCGATGCCAGACTACAAAACTTATGACGATAACAATATTTTCGCCATGATTCTGCGGGAGGAAATTCCCTGCAAGAAGGTCTATGAAGACGAATTCTCGCTCGCCTTCCACGACATCAACCCGCAAGCCCCCGTGCATGTGCTGGTGATTCCCAAGGGTCGCTATATTTCTATGGCAGACTTCACGGCGAATGCCAGCGACGCGGAAATTGTTGGCTTCATGCGGGCGGTTGGTAAGGTTGCGACCGATTTAGGGTTAGAAGACCCCGGTTTTCGCTTGTTGGCGAACCATGGCCCGCATTCACATCAGGAAGTCCCGCATCTGCATGTCCACATTTTTGGCGGCAAGCATGTTGGCCCGCTGCTTATGCAGGGCTGGGAAGACAAAATTAAAATGCCGGGGATGGACGACTAGAGCGTTAAAGCGCCTCGTCCACCATCTTCTTCAAGTCAGCCTCAGGCCGTGCGCCCATATGGCTGATGACTTCACCCGCAGCAATTGACCCCATATGCCCGCATTCGCCCAGGTCACGTCCCTGGGTTAGGCCGGCCAATACACCGGCCGCATACAAGTCGCCAGCGCCTGTGGTGTCGACAACATCTACACCGGCGATGGCATCAATAATATGCAGCTCGTCATCATGCATAAGGACTGACCCTTTCTCTGAACGGGTCAATGCGGCCATGGTGCCGGCGGCGCGGACTGCCTGTAGGGCGTCGTCAAATTCATCGACTTCGTATAGCGAGCAAATTTCGTCTTCATTGGCGAAGACAAGATCAACATGGTTTACCAGGTCTTTGAATTCATCACGGAAACGGTCGACACAGAACGCGTCTGACAGGGTCAGCGCGACCTTACGATTATGTTGATGAGCCATCCGCATGGCGTGGCGAAAGGCTTCCTTGGCCTCTTCAGGGTCCCACAAATAGCCCTCGAGATAGGTATATTGTGCGCCGGAGATCAAATCTTCATCAACATCGGCGGCTGTTAACAGGTTAGAAGCGCCCAAGAACGTATTCATGGTTCGTTGGGCATCTGGTGTTACTAAGATCATGCTGCGGGCAGTTGCCATGTCGCCGATCAGGCGATCGGTATTGTACAGCACGCCTGCTGCGCGTAGGTCGTGGGTGAACACGTCGCCCAATTGGTCGTCTGCCACTTTGCCAATATAGGCAGCAACACCCCCCAGGGCGGCTACACCGGCAATGGTATTGGCAGCAGATCCACCCGAAATTTCGGTCGCAGGGCCCATTTTGCTATATAGCATATTGGCTTCTTCCGGGTCGATCAGCCGCATAGAGCCTTTGACCAGCCCATTGGACTCGATGAAAGCATCGTCTGTATGGCTAAGCACGTCGACAATGGCGTTACCAATACCAACTACATCAAGAATGGTCATGAGGACTCCTGTTTTCGCGAATTTTTACAGTTAAATCGTAGGCCTATGTAATGCCTTCAGGCATTGATGAAAATCATATTCGTTCAATATCACGGAATCGATTGCCCTAAAGGCCACAACCGGGTTCAATAGGCACATGCTGAACGCGATTTTGAAGACCTTCAACCAGTTTTTTGAACCTGCCTTTTGGCGGGTGCTGCTTAAGTCCCTGTTGATCAGTGGGGTGCTGTTGGGCTTGTGCCTATGGGTGGGGTTGGAAATGGTGGGTTCCCTCCCACAAACCGGTTATGGCTGGTTGGACTGGATCATCGAGAAAATATCACCAGTGGGCGCGTTCCTGATGGCATTTATTCTATACCCGGCCTTGGCTAGTGTGGTGATGGGGCTGTTTCTCGACGACATCGCGAAGGCTGTGGAGACACGTTATTACCTCGATGACCGACCCGGCGTGCCTGTGGGCGTCCGTACCAGTTTTGTATCGGCTCTAAAATTGGGTCTGACTATGCTGGTGGTGAATTTGGTGGCTTTGCCGTTCTATATTTTGTTTTTGTTCTTCCCGTTGCTCAGCCTGGCGTTGTTCTACCTGATCAATGGCTATTTGCTGAACAAGGAATATTTCGAACTGATCGCCCAGCGCCATGGCGATGAAGCGTTGCACAAAGCTTTACGCAAAAAGCATGGCGGGCGACTATTTGTAGGTGGTTGCGCCATTGCCTTTTTGTTCACCCTGCCGTTTTTGAACCTGACAGCCCCCTTGTTGGCAACGGGCTTAATGGTGCATATATTCAAAGATATCAACCAGCGTGCGAGCCAATAACACCATGAGAGCAATGCTTTTTCTGGCCTTTATTCTGATGCAGGCCAGCCAATCGGCCTATGGTCAAGCGGAATCCGATGCCTTTGGTGTGCCCGTTTCCGTGCCTGTTGTTGAGGCTGAGCCTCCATCCATCGTGCCAGACCAGCAATTGATGGGACTAACGGCAAGTGCCCTGGAAAATTTACTGGGCCAGCCTACCTTGTTGCGGTCCGAAGCGCCGGCGCAGTTGTGGCAATATGCCGACGAACTGTGTGTGTTGCAGATATTCTTGTATGAGCCCATTGCAGGGGGCGAAGCCGCGGTTGACTATATGGCAGCTCGCATGCGGGGGGTTGATCAACCGCCTATGAATGTTGACCAAGTGCGCCCCTGCCTAGCGGCTAGGGGCGTTGTCGTGCCAGTGGCTTCCGACGACGCCCCTTAGCTTGCAATGGTGAGTTGTGGGTCCTCAGCGGTTTTCTTTTTGAAGTTACACAAATCATAAATAATGCAGCGGTGGCAATCTGGTTTGCGGGCTTTGCAAATATAACGCCCGTGCAAAATCATCCAATGATGTGCGTGCAGCCGAAATTCTATCGGGACAATTTTTTCCAGCCGCTTCATGACTGCATCGGCTGTTTTCGCATGGGTTAGCCCGGTACGGTGAGACAGCCGGTAAATATGGGTATCAACAGCAATTCTTGGATGACCAAAAGCCATGTTCAGCACCACGCTGGCGGTCTTCTTACCAACACCGGGCAAAGTTTCCAGCAGGTCTGCATCTTCCGGCACCACACTGTTGTATTTGTCGATGAGAATTTGGCTGAGCTTGAAGACGTTTTTGGCTTTGGTATTAAACAGACCAATGGTCTTCACGTAATCGCGGATTTTCTCTTCACCCAGCGCAACCATTTTTTCTGGCGTGTCCGCCACCTCGAACAATGGCCCGGTTGCCTTATTTACCCCCACGTCGGTGGCCTGCGCTGATAGAGCAACAGCTACCAACAGGGTGTAGGGGTTTTTATAGTTCAGCTCGCCCTTGGGCTCCGGGTCCCCCGCCTGAAAGCGGGTGAACATGGTGTGTATATCTGCTTTTTTCATTAATCTAGTGCATCCCGTTCGCTTGGCTTTCGGGGGCCGGCGTTAGAAGCCCAGCACATCCGCCATGGTGTAATAACCAGCGGGCTGGCCGCGGCTCCATAGGGCGGCATGCACGGCACCGCGGGCAAAAATCGTTCGGTCACCCGCTTTGTGGCTTAGTTCAATGCGTTCGTCATCGGCTGCAAATACTACTGTGTGGTCGCCAACAACATTGCCGCCGCGCATATTGGCAAAGCCAATGTCGCCTACTTTGCGGGCGCCGGTAATGCCGTCGCGGACCCGGTCAGCAACCTCATCAAGGTTTACGCCGCGTCCTTCTGCGGCTGCACGGCCTAGTGCCAGTGCGGTACCCGAGGGCGCATCAACCTTGTGGCGATGGTGCATCTCGACAATCTCGATATCGAATTGCGGGTCTAGCGTTTGTGCCACCTGGCGCGTCAGGGCGGCCAACAGGTTGACACCTAGGCTAAAGTTCGGGGCTTGTACTACCACAGTTGACCCGGCGGCGTCGGCAATGGCTTGCGCCTGGTCGGCATCTAGCCCGGTTGTGCCAATGATATGGGCTGTGTTGGTTTGTGCGGCCAAGGGCGCCAATAGAGCGGTTGTTTCTGGGACGGTAAAATCGATGACGACGTCGCTGCTTTCGAACAATGCCTGGCGGTCGGTACTAGCGACCAGCCCGAGGGGTTCTTCAAGCCCGGCAAGCGAGCCCAAATCGATGCCGATGGCATGGTGGCCTTCAATTTCAGTACCGCCTGCTAGGCCGCATCCGTCGGTTTGGCTGATTTGGCGAATAAGGGCCCGGCCCATGCGGCCACCGCAGCCGACCACACCAATTGCTGTTTCTGTCACCTTGAGCTCCCTGAAATTAAGGCATTAATCCATTAGGATGTGCAGGCTACCACACGGCTTGGCGCGGACCTAGTCAGTAGCCTCGTTCTGCATGGCTTCGACACGACGGTTAAAGCCGTCAGTTTCCGGGTTGCCGCCTTTGTCTTTTGCGGCAAATTCCTTCAGCAGCTTTTTTTGATCTTTGGTCAGTTTGACGGGTGTTTCCACCGTGATCTGTACGAACATGTCGCCTCGGCCAGACCGTTGCAGCTTGGGCATGCCCTTGCCGCGCAGGCGGAAGTGGCGTCCAGACTGCGTACCATCGGGGATGGTGATGCGGGCTTTCGTGCCTTCTACGGTCGGCACTTCGATGGGCCCACCCAGGACAGCTGTGGTCATGGGGATGGGGACATTGCAGTAAATATCGTTGCCGTCGCGCTCAAAAATCTCGTGGGCATAGACCGACAGGAACAAATAAAGGTCGCCTGGAGGGCCGCCGCGTTGGCCATCTTCGCCTTCGCCGGAAAGGCGAATGCGCGTGCCTTCTTCAACGCCAGCGGGGATTGATACAGACAGGGTCTTTTCTGTTTGAACCTGGCCATTGCCGTGGCAATCGCTACAAGGGTCGGAAATTGTTTGGCCTTCGCCGTGACAGGCGGGGCAAGCACGTTCAACGGTGAAGAAACCCTGTTGGGCCCGAACTTTGCCGATGCCGTTACAGGTTGCACATGTAACGGGTGAGCTGCCGGGTGCTGCGCCAGAACCAGAACAGGTGTTGCAAGAAACACCGGTGGTGACGTTGACTTCAGCTTTTTTTCCGGTAAAGGCTTCTTCAAGGCTCACTTCGTAATTATAGCGTAAGTCGACACCGCGTTGAGGGCCACTGGGGCCTCGGCTGCTGCCCCGTCTGGCATCGCCAAACAGGTCCTCGAAAATGTCAGAGAATGAACCACCAAAGTCGAAGCCACCGCCTCCACCGCCGCCGCCTGGCCCACCTTGGCCCATAGACCCATCAAAAGCAGCATGGCCATAACGATCATAGGCCGCGCGCTTTTGCTCGTCCTTCATGACGTCGTAGGCTTCGTTTATCTCTTTGAATTTTTGTTCCGCTGCTGCGTCATCCGGGTTGCGATCCGGATGATACTTCATGGCGAGCTTGCGGTACGCCTTTTTGATATCTGCATCGGATGTATCTTTCGATACGCCGAGGATTTCATAAAAATCAGTCTTCGCCATGAGTTTGGTCCGCCCAGCATGCTTGTCGCCAAATGAAAATCAGGGCGCCTTTATGGCGCCCTGAATGTCAGTTTTAGGAGTTGGCGTTTTTCTTGTCGTCGTCAACTTCTTCGAAATCAGCATCGAGGATGTCATCGTCTTCAGCGGCACCGCCACCAGCGGCCATATCTTCAGGCGTTGGGCCTGCTTCGCCCTGCTCTTCCTGCTGGGCTGCGTAGATGGCTTCACCCAGTTTCATGGAGGCTTGGCCTAAAGCTTCAGTTTTGGCGGTAACTTCGGCCAGGTCTTCACCCTCAAGCGCTGTTTTCAGCTCGGCAATGGCGGCTTCGATGGCTTGTTTTTCGCTGTCATCGATTTTGTCGCCATGCTCCGTCAGGCTTTTTTCAGTGCTGTGGATGATCGAGTCTGCCTGGTTGCGGGTGTCGACAGCTTCACGCTTGGCCTTGTCTTCAGAAGCGTTTTCTTCGGCTTCTTTCACCATGCGCTCAATATCGTCGTCGGTCAGACCACCAGATGCCTGGATGCGGATCTGTTGTTCTTTGCCCGTGCCTTTGTCTTTGGCCGTCACGTTCACAATGCCGTTGGCATCAATATCAAAGCCCACTTCAATCTGTGGCACACCGCGTGGGGCGGTAGGAATGCCCACGAGATCAAACTGGCCTAACAGCTTGTTGTCAGCAGCCATTTCACGTTCACCCTGATGAACCCGAATGGTCACCGCAGACTGGTTGTCTTCAGCGGTTGAGAACGTTTGACTCTTCTTGGTGGGGATCGTGGTATTGCGGTCGATCAGGCGTGTGAACACACCGCCCAGGGTTTCAATACCCAGGGAAAGCGGTGTTACGTCCAGAAGCAACACGTCTTTCACGTCGCCCTGCAGAACGCCAGCCTGAATGGCAGCACCCATGGCCACAACTTCATCAGGGTTCACGCCCTGATGTGGTTCACGACCAAAGAACTGCTGCACTACATCTTTGATGCGAGGCATACGGGTCATGCCGCCAACGAGGACAACTTCATCAATTTCACCGGCGCTGAGGCCTGCATCCTTGAGGGCTTCCTTACATGGCGCAATGGTGCGGGACACAAGGTCTTCAACCAGGGCTTCCAGCTTGGCGCGGGTCAGCTTCATGGTCAAATGCTTGGGGCCAGAGGCGTCAGCCGTAATGAAGGGCAGGTTAATTTCAGTTTGGGTTGCGCTTGAAAGCTCGATCTTGGCTTTTTCAGCGGCTTCCTTCAGGCGCTGCAGGGCCATTTTGTCGCCGCGCAGGTCGATGCCATTTTCTTTCTGGAATTCTTCGGAAAGATATTCCAGCAGGATCATGTCAAAGTCTTCACCGCCCAAGAATGTATCACCATTGGTGGACTTCACTTCAAACACACCATCGCCGATTTCCAGGATGGATACGTCGAAGGTACCGCCGCCAAGGTCATAAACAGCGATGGTCTGGCCAGCTTTTTTGTCGAGGCCATAAGCCAGCGCCGCCGCTGTTGGTTCGTTGATGATGCGCAGCACTTCAAGGCCGGCAATCTTACCTGCATCTTTAGTGGCCTGGCGCTGGGCGTCGTTAAAGTAAGCGGGGACCGTAATAACAGCCTGCGTTACGGTTTCGCCCAAATATGTTTCGGCGTCTTCCTTCAGCTTTTGCAGAATGAAGGCTGAAACCTGGCTGGGGGAATATTTTTCATCATGGGCAGAAACCCATGCATCGCCATTGTCGGCTTTGATGATGGCGTAGGGCACCATTTCCATATCTTTGCGGGTGGCGGGGTCGTCATAGGACCGGCCAATCAACCGCTTGATGGCGAAAAGGGTGTTTTCAGGGTTGGTTACGGCCTGCCGCTTGGCGGCTTGGCCTACAAGGCGCTCGTCGCCATCGGCGAAGGCGACCATGGAAGGGGTTGTGCGACCACCTTCAGAATTTTCAATGACCTTGGGGTCACTGCCATCCATTACCGACACACAGGAATTTGTCGTTCCCAGATCAATACCAATCACTTTAGCCATTTTTACCTCTTCTGTTCGGCAAGCCCTTTATGTCAGCCACATTGTGCGCTGGCATCTCTGTTGAGGGGGGCTCCCACTTGTGTAGGGGGTTCTGATCTTTTTACAGAACCATTGTCAATTCAGCCCGGCTTATATAGTGAAGCGGTTTATGCCGTACAACCGGCAGAACTAAAAAAAACGTCAATCATGCTGAATTAGTGAAGAATCTGGCTAATTTTGCTGAAAATGGCGAAATCTGGGAGTTTTTTGATGCGATTTACCGCCTTGTTTCGACGCTTAAGTATAGTTGCGTGCCTATTTGCGCTGTCTGCCTGCTCTTCCCCGGTGGAAGATTCTGCAGAATCGGCTCAAGTTGCACAGGAATTGGCTATTTTCAATGTCTGGGCACGGCCAACCCTGACGTTGAAGCAACCGGGTGGTGTCTATCTTGAAATAGCGAACAACACGGACACAGACGACACTTTAGTGGCGGTGTCTTCACCCAGGGCTAGCCGGGGCGAAATGCACGACAACCTGCATCAGGATGGTGTGGTTCGCATGGTTAAGCTGGAACAGGTTGTGATTGGTGCTGGCACAAGCGTTCACTTCAAACCCGGTGGTATGCATATCATGCTGATGGGGCTGGATAGCCAGCTTGTTGGCGGACAAGACGTGCCGATGACCTTCACATTTGAACACGCAGGTGATGTCGACGTTGTTGCTGTCGTGTCATCGGACATGATGGGTATGGAGGGTGCTCATGGCCACTAATGCGCAAGAGATCATCGACCAGCTGCAATTGGTGCCGCATCCCGAAGGAGGCCACTATCGCGAGATATTCCGGGCCCCATCGGAAAATGGTGCGCGGTCGGCCATGACAGCCATTTACTACTTGCTACAAGCAAATGAGCCGACAGCCTGGCACAAGGTTGATGCCACCGAGGCCTGGCATTTCTATGATGGTGCCCCCGTGTTGCTGTCGCTCCTGCCGTATGATGGCATCGACGTAGACCTGCATTTGGGTTTAGACTTGGCTGCAGGCCAAAGGCCGCTTGTCACCATACCACCCCACGCCTGGCAGCGCGCCCAGACTTTGGGAGACTGGACACTTGTAGGCTGTACAGTGGCGCCGGGGTTTGAGTTTTCCGGATTCGAAATGGCCCCAAAAGCCGAATAGGCTAGCGCCTCAACTGTTAGCCTTAATCTTCGGTCTTGGCTGGGGCTTTGGAAACGCCAACCATGGCGGGGCGCAATAGACGGTCGCCAATGGTATAGCCAATTTGCATGACTTGCAGCACGGTACCGGGGGCTGCTTCTGCATCTTCCACTTCGAACATGGCCTGATGCAAATTGTGGTCGAATTTTTCGCCGTGCGGGTGCACTTCATTGATGCCGTGTTTTTCAAACGTGGAAACAAGCTCGCGGCCCGTCATTTCTACGCCTTCGATTAACCCCTTAAAGGTCTCGTCTTCACGGGCGCCTTCTGGCAAAGCATCAAGCGCTCTGCCCAAATTGTCGGCAGCAGGCACCATGTCGCGGGCGAAATTGGTGATGGCATATTTGGCGGCGTCTTCTTTTTCGCGCACAGAACGTCGGCGAATGTTTTCTGTTTCAGCCATGGCGCGCAGCAGCTTATCTTTCGATTCAGCCAGCTCTTCATAGGCTTTGACCAGCAATTCCTCGATGGAAGGTTCGCCTTCTGGGGCCGCATCAGCCTCGGGTTGTGCGTCCGCTGCAGCCTTTACGGCTTCTTCGGGCTCTACGTTGTCGTTTGTTTTCTTGTTGTCATTCTCGTTCGTCATGGTCTTGTTATCCTAGAAGTCGTCCAATTATCTTGGCTGTATAATCGACCATGGGAACCACCCGGGCATAATTTATACGGGTTGGGCCGATAACACCCACAACACCCACAATCGATTCTTCCGCATTCATATAGGGTGCAAGGATCAAAGACGAGCCCGACATGGAAAAAAGTTTATTTTCCGACCCAATAAAGATGCGCACGCCGTCTGCGTCGTGTGCCAAGTCCAGCAAATGGACAAAGTCGCGCTTGTTTTCAAGGTCCTCAATTAATTTTCTGACACGTTCCAGGTCTTCAGTGGCGGCCAGGTCACCCAAAAGGTTGCTTTGGCCGCGGACAATCAGCATTTGGTCTCCGGCTTTTTGGTCGGACCACAGCGCCATGCCATCTTCCACCAATTTGGCTGTCAGCTGGTCCAGCTCGGCTTCATGCAGGGCCAGTTCTTTGGCGATGGTCAGCTGGGCATCTTCCAGCGAGCGGCCTGAAAGGCGGGCGCTGAGGTAGTTGCCTGCCCGCGTCAGAGTCGACGGCAGCATGTCGCGTGGCACTTCCAGAATGCGGTTTTCTACTTGCCCGTCTTCTGAAACCAGCACCATCAGGGCGCGCCCTGGCGACAGTGCTACAAATTCTACATGGCGCAGGCTGGCGTTGGTTTTAGGGGCAAGCACGACCCCTGCGCCCTGTGACAGGCCTGACAGCATAGAGCCTGCCTGTTCCAACACATGTTCAAAGCTATTGCCTTCCAAGGCACATTGGCTTTTGATTTCCTGGCGTTCTGACTCTGTTAAATTGCCAATTTCCAGCAGGCCATCAACAAACATGCGCAGGCCAATATCCGTTGGCAGGCGGCCGGCCGAGGTGTGAGGCGAATATAAAAGGCCGGAATCTTCAAGGTCGGCCATGACATTGCGGACGCTTGCAGGCGAGATATTCAGATCCAGCGCTTTGGCCAGGGTGCGGGACCCCACAGGTTCGCCAGTTTCGAGATAGTTCTCGACAATCAGGCGAAACACTTCGCGGGTGCGTTGGTTGAACTCTTCAATCATTTGAGGGCATCTTTCATGCTTTCAAACTAGATGGCGCATGAATTCGCGTCAATCTAGGTCTGGACGGCTTGGGACTGGCGGGATAGAAGGCCTCAACGAATTAAACGGCCCACTAGGCGGGCAAATTGAACAAGAAAGGGTTGATTATGCGACCATCTGGACGCGCTGCTGACATGCTGCGGAATGTAACACTGGAAACAGGCTTCACCAAACACGCTGAAGGCTCTTGCCTTATCAAGTTTGGCGACACGCATGTTTTGTGCAATGCCAGCCTCGAAGACCGGGTACCCCCGTTCCTGCGCAATAGCGGCAAGGGTTGGGTCACCGCCGAATATGGTATGCTGCCTCGTTCAACCCACAGCCGGTCCAGCCGCGAGGCTGCCCGTGGCAAACAGTCTGGCCGCACACAGGAAATTCAGCGCCTTATTGGCCGCAGCCTGCGCGCTGTGACCTCATTGGAAAAAATGGGCGAACGCCAAATCACGCTGGATTGCGACGTTATCCAGGCCGATGGCGGCACGCGCACGGCATCCATCACGGGTGCTTATGTTGCGCTGCACATCTGCTTTAAGAAAATGCTGGCCGATGGCCTCATAGATGAAATTCCTTTGGTTGACCAAGTGGCTGCCGTTTCTTGCGGTATATACAAGGGCGTGCCGGTGTTGGATCTCGATTACCCTGAAGACAGCAACGCAGATGCCGATGCTAACTTCGTGCTGACGGGTAATGGCCAGATTTGCGAAATTCAGGCGACGGCTGAAGAATCGCTGTTTTCGCCGGATTCATTCAATGAACTGTTGGGCCTGGCCCAAAAGGGCATTGCCGAGCTGTCTGAATTGCAGCGCCAAGCCATTAACGAAGCTTAGTCATGTCGCGTCACTTTTCTGAACCAAAGCTTGTTATCGCCAGCCACAATGCAGGCAAGGTGCGGGAAATTGGCGCGCTTTTGGCACCGTTTGACACAGACGTGGTGTCAGCGGGTGAGCTGGATATTGTTGAGCCAGAAGAAACCGGCACAACGTTTATCGCCAATGCGTCGCTAAAGGCCCATGCGTCGGCTCAGGCGTCTGGCTTGCCTGCCCTGGCCGATGATTCTGGACTTGTGGTGCCCGCCCTGAATGGCGACCCCGGCATTTATTCAGCCCGCTGGGGAGGCCCCACAAAAGATTTTGGTCTGGCCATGCAAAAGGTTGAAGACGCGTTACAAGAGAAAGGTGCCGCGGATCGCAGTGCCTATTTCGTTTGTGCTTTATGCCTGGCGTGGCCCGATGGCCATGAAGAGGTGTTTGAAGGCCGTGTCGATGGTACACTCATTTGGCCGTTACGCGGCGAACATGGCTTTGGTTACGACCCTATGTTCTTGCCAGAGGGCGGTACCCTGAGTTTTGGTGAAATGGACCCCGATGCAAAACACGCCATCAGCCACCGTGCCGACGCCTTCAAGCAATTAGTAGATGCCTGTTTCTGACACGATAATTGGCACAGGCGGTGGCTTTGCTGTCTATGTGCATTGGCCATTTTGTTTGGCTAAATGTCCCTATTGCGACTTCAACTCTCATGTTCGCGAGCAAATAGACGAAAGTGGCTGGTGCGATGCCTTGCTGACGGAGCTGGCCTATTTTGCCAGCCAAACACCGGGCCGGGTGGTTGATTCCATTTTCTTTGGCGGTGGTACGCCATCGCTTATGGCTCCCGCCACCGTTGGTCGGTTAATTGATGCCATCGCGAACCATTGGGC